>Ga0105090_10001702_pt1 | contig 11986 bp, 12 predicted proteins | sample PPLLak3March2015_FD_79110 | JGI IMG/M metagenome (GOLD analysis project Ga0105090, IMG submission 79110) | Freshwater sediment microbial communities from Prairie Pothole Lake near Jamestown, North Dakota, USA - PPLs Lake P7 Core (1) Depth... | ecosystem: Environmental > Aquatic > Freshwater >... | reverse complement strand
GTCGGCCAGCGTGCCGGTGGTGGCGACATCCAGCCAGGTCAGGAAGCCGGCGTAACCGCTGTCGCGCAGCGCGCGCCGCAGGGTGCCGGCCAGCGGCGTCGGCGGATCGGCGTCGGGGTCGCCGGCGAAGGCGACGATCGAGCCGGGGTTGAACAGCGGGGTCAGGTAATGGCGGTCCACGACAATCCACACGCGATGAGCATGACGCGAGGATAGGCCCGTGGCAGCGGCGCCGTATGACATGGCTCAGCCCGGGGCCGGACCGGCGGCAAATTGCGGTCATCGACCGGTCGCGGAGTCGGTTTCGGGCAACGGTCGGGCCGGGCGTGACCGATGTACGCCGCCTCACGCGCCGGCGCGAAGCCCTCGTCGACGGCCCGCCCCAGGACCTGCCGCCGTTGCAGTGACCTGATTACACTGAGCGCCAGCGTGTCGCCCCGCGTCACCACCACGTTCCCAATCCCTTGCGCAGGTAGCGAATGCAAATCCATCTCATCCTGGCCGCCCCCTTGCTGGCGCTCGCCGTCGCGAACGCCGCTGCACAGCCGCAGACGCGGTTCATGGACCACTCCAACGCCCGCCTCATCGACGAAGCCACCGCCCTGGCGGTGATGAACGAGAACATTCCCGAGCGCGTATGGAAGATCTACCCGGCGCGTAGCTTCATCTTCACCAGCCAGGTGGAAGGGGGCATCACGCCGGCAGGAACCTGCGTCGTCGCGGCGCGGGTGATCCTGCTGCCGCTGACCGGTCCCACCAAGGCGGTGCTGTTCCGACCGCAGAAGACGGCCACCGCCTTCGATGCGGTGCCCAACGCAGGCTTCGATCAGTGCCAGGCGCTTGCGCGCGACAAGCTCAAGGAAGCCACCCTCGCGGTGGTCTCGGCCATCGTCAAGAGCTGATCGCCGGCGGGCGCGCGGCGCCCAGGCCGCGCGAGGCCGCCATCAGCCGCACGAGGCCGAACAGCGCGTCGACGTTCGGCGTGGCGATGCCGAGGTGGCCGCCGATCTCGCGCACGGCGCCCAGCAGGGCGTCGATCTCCAGCGGCCGCCCGGCCTCGGCGTCCTGCAGCATCGAGGTCTTGAAGGCGCCGAGCTTGCGCGTCACGGCGTGGCGCTCCCCGGGCTGCTGTTCGATGGGGATGCCGAAGGCCGCGCCGACGGCCTGCGCCTCCAGCATCATGGCGCTGCAGAAGTTGCGCACCAGCGGGTCGTCGAGGATGCGATCGCAGGTGGCGCCGGTGAGCGCCGAGACCGGGTTCATGGTCATGTTGCCCCAGAGCTTGAACCACACCTCGCGCTGGATGCGTTCGGACAAGGTGACCGCGAAGCCCGCGTTCGCGAGCAGCGCCGCCACGGTCTGCAGCCGGGCGTCGCCGCCCGGCGTGGGCTGCGCGCTGCCGACGATCAGCCCCTGGCCGTTGACGTGGCGCACGCGGCCGGGCTCGACGACGCTGCTCGACAGGTGCACGACGCAGCCGATGACGCGCTCGGCCGGGACCAGCGAGCGCACCGCGCCGCCGGGGTCCACCGACTCCAGCGCCAGACCCCGGCAGGGGCCGGGCAGGGCGTCGAAGAACCACCAGGGCACGCCGTTCATGGCCGCCAGCACCCGCGTGCGCGGCCCGCACAGCGCCGCCACCGCCGGCGCCACCGCGGCCAACGCGGGCGCCTTGACGGCGACGATCACCAGATCCTGCGGCCCCAGGTCGGCCGCGTCGTCGCTGGCCTGAAGCGGCACGGCGACCGTGCCCTGCGGCGTTTCCAGCCGCAGCCCGTGGCGGCGCACCGCCGCGAGGGTCTCGCCGCGCGCCAGCGCCGACAGTTGCACGGCGGTGCCGGGCAGGCGCGTGCCCAGCCAGCCCGCGAACAGGCCACCGATGGCGCCGAGGCCGGCGATGCAGACTCTCATGGATGCTCCGCGCTGGGGAGACCGCAGTCTACGTGGCGATGCGAGTCGGATCCCCGAAAGGCATGCCCGGCGCGACGGCTTGCGACAGAATCCGTGACTCGCCGGCTCGACAACTGCCGAGCCCGGCGACACACCGTTCCCTGCAACGACATGAACCCGAAGATCGTCGGCATCTCTTCGATGGCCACCCGCCCCGTGCTGGCCGAGCTGGCGGCAGCCTACGAGCGACGGTCCGGCTGCACGGTGGCGATCGAATCCGTCGGCGGCGTCGACGCCGCGAAGCGTGTGCAGGCCGGCGAGGCCTTCGACGTCGTCGTGCTGGCGTCGGACGCCATCGACCGGCTGATCGCTGCAGGCCGGGTCGTCGCCGGCAGCCGGGTCGACCTGATGCACTCGCCGGTGGCGATCGCGGTGCGGTCGGGGTTGCCGCGACCGGACGTGAGCACCGAGGCCGCGCTGCGGCAGGCCGTGGAGGCGGCACACAGCATCGGCTACTCCACCGGGCCGAGCGGCACGCACCTGGCAGGGCTCTTCGAGCGCTGGGGCATCGTCGGGCACCTCCGCGACCGCATCGTGCAGCCGCCGCCGGGCGTGCCCGTCGGCAGCCTGGTCGCGCGCGGCGAGGTCGAACTTGGCTTCCAGCAACTCAGCGAACTGATGCACCTCGAGGGCATCGACGTGCTCGGCACGCTGCCGCCGGGCTGCGACTTCATCACCACGTTCGCGGCCGGCCTGTGCACGGCATCGACGCAGCCCGTGGCGGTGCGTGCGATGCTCGACTTCATGAGTTCGCCTGCCGCCGACGAGGCCAAGCGCAGGCACGGCATGGCACCCGCCTGAGCGCCGCCGGCCCACCCAGGAGACTGCATTGATCATCGACATCCACGGCCACTACACCACCGCACCCAAGGCCCTGGAGGCCTGGCGTCACTTGCAGATCGCCGGCATCGCCGACCCGCCGCGGATGCCGAAGGCCACCGACCTGAAGATCGGCGACGACGAGATCCGCGAGAGCATCGAGACCAACCAGCTCGCGAAGATGCGCGAGCGCGGCAGCGACCTCACGATCTTCAGCCCGCGCGCCAGCTTCATGGCGCACCACATCGGTGACTTCCAGGTCTCCAGCACCTGGGCCGCGATCTGCAACGAGCTGTGCTTCCGCGTCAGCCGGCTCTTCCCCGACCATTTCATTCCGGCGGCGATGCTGCCGCAGAGCCCGGGCGTCGACCCGGCGAGCTGCATCCCCGAGCTGGTGAAGTGCGTCGAGCAATTCGGCAATGTCGCCATCAACCTGAACCCCGACCCCAGCGGCGGCCACTGGAGCAGCCCGCCGCTGACCGACCGCCACTGGTACCCGATCTACGAGAAGATGGTCGAGTACGACATCCCGGCGATGGTGCACGTCAGCACCAGCTGCAACGCCTGCTTCCACACCACCGGCGCGCACTACATCAACGCCGACACGACGGCGGTCATGCAGCTGATCCAGGGCGACCTGTTCAAGGACTTCCCGACGCTGAAGTTCGTCATCCCGCACGGCGGCGGCGCCGCGCCCTACCACTGGGGCCGCTACCGCGGGCTGGCGCAGGAGCTGAAGAAGCCGCTGCTCGTGGACCACCTGCTGAACAACGTCTATTTCGACACCTGCGTCTACCACCAGCCGGGCATCGATCTGCTGGCGAAGGTGATCCCGGTGGACAACATCCTGTTCGCCAGCGAGATGATCGGCGCCGTGCGCGGCATCGACCCGGAGACCGGTTTCCACTTCGACGACACGCGGCGCTACATCGAGGCGTCGACGCAGCTGACGCCCGCGCACAAGGCGATGATCTTCGAGGGCAATGCGCGGCGCGTCTACCCGCGGCTCGATGCCGCGCTGAAGGCCAGGGGGCACTGAACCATGTACCAGCTCGGCATCGTCAAGCGCAATATCCAGCGCGCCGAACGCGCGGCGGTCGACCAGCTTGCCACCTTCGGCTCGGCCACCGTGCACGAGGCGATGGGCCGCGTCGGCCTGATGAAACCCTACATGCGGCCGATCTACAGCGGCGCGCACGTCGCCGGCACCGCCGTCACCGTGCTGCTGCACCCGGGCGACAACTGGATGATGCACGTCGCGGCCGAGCAGCTGCAGGAAGGCGACGTCGTCGTCGCTGCCGTCACCGCCGACTGCACCGACGGCTTCTTCGGCGACCTGCTGGCCACCAGCTTCCGCGCCTGCGGCGCGCGCGGCCTGGTCATCGACGCCGGCGTGCGTGACGTCAAGGACCTCACCGCGATGGGCTTCCCGGTGTGGAGCAAGGCCATCAGCTCCAAGGGCACGATCAAGGCCACGCTGGGCTCGGTGAACGTGCCCGTGGTCTGCGCCGGCGCGGTGGTCAACCCCGGCGATGTCATCGTCGCCGACGACGACGGCGTGGTCGTCGTGCCGGCGGCGCTGGCCCGGCAGACCGCCGATGCAGCTGCGGCGCGCGAAGCCCTGGAGTCCGAGAAGCGCGCCAAGCTGGCTTCCGGCGTGCTGGGGCTGGACATGTACAAGATGCGCGAAACGCTCGAGAAGGCCGGTCTCAAGTACATCGATTGAATTGACCATGCCCCCAGGCTCACTGCATTCGCCACCCCCCGAGGGGGCTCGCCCGCCTTGGGGCGGCCCGGCGGCGGGCGGCGTCGCACTCATTGGTTACGGCGAGGTCGGCCGCATCCTGGCCGAGGATCTGCGCGCCACGGGCGTGGCGGTGAGCGCCTTCGACCTCAAGCTGCATGCCGAGGCCGGCGAGCCCTTGCGCGAGCATGCCCTGCTGCACGGCGTGACGCTGGTCGACTCGCACCTTGAGGCCGTGCGTTCGGCGGCTCTGGTGATTTCGGCCGTCACGGCCAGCCAGGCCGTGCCGGTGGCCGCATCCTGCGCGCCGGGCTTGAGCGCGGGCGCCTTCTTCCTCGACTTCAACTCGGCATCGCCCGGAGCCAAGGTCCGCGCCGCCGAGATCGTGAATGCCGCCGGCGGACGCTACGTCGAGGGCGCGGTGATGACCTCGATCCCGCCCTACCGCATCGAGGTGCCGCTGCTGCTGGGCGGGCCCGATGCGGCGGCGCTGCAGCCGCGGCTGGAGGCGTTGGGATTCAAGGCGAAGGTGGCGAGCGCGACGCTGGGCGTTGCCTCGGCGACCAAGATGTGCCGCAGCGTGATGATCAAGGGGATGGAGGCAATGGTCATCGAGAGCTTCACCACGGCGCGCCACTACGGCGTCGAGGACGCGGTGATCGCCTCGCTGCACGAGACCTTTCCCGGCATCGACTGGGAGCGGCAGGCCGCCTATTTCTTCCAGCGCGTCATCGAGCACGGTCGACGGCGCAGCGAGGAGGTTCGCGAAGTGGCCGAGACCGTGCGCGAAGCCGGCCTCACGCCGTGGAGCGCGGCCGGCACCGCCGAGCGCCAGGCCTGGGTGGCCGACCTGGCGCAGGCCGGCGTCTTCGGCCCGCGCGACGACCCGGAATTCGCCCGCAGCGCCGACTGGCGCCGCGAGGCCGACCGCATGCTGACGCAGGCCACGGCCGACCGCCAGCTACAGGACAAGGGCTGACATGGCATTCGAGAAGACCCCCGGCTGGCTGGACTGGTGCACCCACCCCAGCCGACCCTGCTTCAGCGTGCCGCCGGGCAGCGTCGATGCGCACTGCCATGTGTTCGGCCCCGGCGCCGTCTTTCCTTTCGCGCCCGAGCGCAAGTACACGCCCTGCGATGCGTCGCGCGCGCAGTTGTTCGCCTTGCGCGACCACCTGGGCTTCGCCCGCAACGTGGTCGTGCAGGCGACCTGCCACGGCACCGACAACCGCGCCATGGTCGATGTGCTCAAACACTCGGAGGGCCGTGCGCGCGGCGTGGCGACGGTCAAGCGCACCGTCACCGACCACGAGTTGCACTACATGCACGATTGCGGCGTGCGTGGCGTGCGCTTCAATTTTGTCAGGCGACTGGTCGACTTCACACCGCGCGACGAGCTGATGGAGATCGCCGGCCGCATCGCGCCGCTGGGCTGGCACGTGGTGATCTATTTCGAGGCCGTGGACCTGCCCGAACTGTGGGATTTCTTCACCGCGCTGCCGACCACCGTGGTGGTGGACCACATGGGCCGCCCCGACGTGCGCAAGCCGGTGGACGGGCCGGAATTCGAGCTCTTCGTGCGGCTCCTGCGCGAGCACGACAACATCTGGAGCAAGGTCAGCTGTCCCGAGCGGCTCAGTGTCAGCGGCCCGCCCGCCCTTGCTGGGCCAGGCACCGGCGAGCAGCCGGCCTACCGCGACGTCGTGCCCTTCGCGCGCCGCATCGTCGAGACCTTTCCCGACCGTGTGCTCTGGGGCACCGACTGGCCGCACCCCAACCTCAAGGACCACATGCCCGACGACGGCCTGCTGGTCGATTTCATTCCCCATGTCGCGGTCACGCCCGAACTGCAGCGCAGGCTGCTGGTCGACAACCCGATGCGCCTGTACTGGCCCGAAGAGGTCTGAGGAGAACCGAGATGCCGCTGGACAGACCCTATCTCGACGTGCCGGGCACGACGATCTTCGACGCCGAGCAGTCCCGCAAGGGCTACCACCTCAACCAGTTCTGCATGAGCCTGATGAAGGCCGCCAACCGCGAGCGCTTCAAGGCCGACGAGCGCGCCTATCTGGACGAGTGGCCGATGACAGAGGAGCAGAAGCAGGCAGTGATGTCGCGCGACCTCAATCGCTGCATCGCGCTGGGCGGCAACATCTATTTCCTGGCCAAGATCGGTGCCACCGACGGCAAGAGTTTCCAGCAGATGGCCGGCAGCATGACGGGCCTCACCGAGGAGCAGTACCGGGAGATGATGATCAACGGCGGCCGTCCCATCGAGGGCAACCGCTACGTCGGGGAGAAGTCCTGATGGCACGCATCACCGCCAGCGTCTACACCAGCCACGTGCCGGCCATCGGCGCTGCGCTCGACCTCGGCAAGGACCACGAACCCTATTGGCAGAAGGTCTTCGCAGGCTATGAGTTCTCCAGGCAGTGGATGAAGGAGAACCGGCCCGACGTCGTCTTCCTCGTCTACAACGACCACGCGAACGCCTTCAGCCTGGAGATGATTCCGACCTTCGCCATCGGCACGGCGGCGGAATTTCCGATCGCCGACGAGGGCTGGGGCCCGCGTCCGGTGCCCAAGGTCGTCGGTCACCCGGAACTGGCTTCGCACATCGCGCAGAGCGTGATCCAGGACGATTTCGACCTCACCATCGTCAACCGGATGGCGGTCGACCACGGCCTGACGGTGCCGCTGTCGCTGATGTGCGGCAAGCTCGACCCGGTCAAGGACGCCTGGCCCTGTCCCGTGATCCCGTTCGCGGTCAACGTGGTGCAGTACCCGGTGCCTTCGGGACGGCGCTGCTGGAACCTCGGCCGCGCCCTGCGCAAGGCCGTCGAGAGCTACGACGAACCGCTGAAAGTCCAGGTCTGGGGCACCGGCGGCATGAGCCACCAGTTGCAGGGGCCGCGCGCCGGGCTCATCAACCGCGAATTCGACAATGACTTCCTCGACCGCCTGATCGCCGATCCCGAGCAACTGTCGCAGATGCCGCACATCGACTATGTGCGCGAGGCCGGCAGCGAGGGCATCGAGCTCGTGATGTGGTTGATCGCTCGCGGCGCGATGAGCGACTCGCCGCCGAAGGTGCTGCGGCGCTTCTATCACGTGCCGGCCAGCAACACGGCCGTGGGCCACCTCATCCTGGAGAACGCATGACGATCAAGCTTGCACTGGCCGGCGCCGGCGCCTTCGGCATCAAGCATCTCGATGCGATCCAGCTGATCGATGGCGTCGAGGTCGTCTCGCTCGTCAGCCGCGAACTCGACAAGACGAAGGCCATTGCCGGCAAATACGGCATCGGCCACGTCGCCACCGATCTCGCCGAAAGCCTGGCGCTGAAGGAGGTCGACGCCGTCATCCTGTGCACGCCCACACAGATGCACGCCGCGCAGGCCATGGCCTGCCTGGCTGCCGGCAAGCATGTGCAGGTGGAGATACCGCTCGCCGATTCGTTGCGCGACGCCTATGCCGTGGCCGACCTGCAGCGGCGCACCGGCCTGGTGGCGATGTGCGGCCACACGCGGCGCTTCAACCCCAGTCATCAGTGGCTGCACCGGAAGATCACCGCCGGCGACTTCCACCTGCAGCAGATGGACGTGCAGACCTATTTCTTCCGCCGCAGCAACATCAATGCGCTGGGCCAGCCGCGCAGCTGGACCGACCACCTGCTGTGGCACCACGCGGCGCACACGGTGGATCTGTTCGCGTACCAGGCCGGCAGCCCGATCGTGAAGGCGCATGCAGTGCAGGGCCCGATCCATGCCACGCTGGGCATTGCGATGGACATGAGCATCCAGCTGCAGGCCGCCAACGGCGCCATCTGCACGCTGTCGCTGAGCTTCAACAACGACGGGCCGCTGGGCACCTTCTTCCGCTACATCGGTGACACCGGCACCTACATCGCGCGCTACGACGACCTGTACACCGGCAAGGACGAGAAGGTCGACGTCTCGAAGGTCGACGTCTCGATGAACGGCATCGAGTTGCAGGATCGCGAATTCTTCGCCGCCATCCGCGAAGGCCGCGAGCCCAACGCCAGCGTGGCTCAGGTGCTGCCGTGCTACGAGGTGTTGCACGACCTGGAGAGGCAGCTGTCGTGAACCGGCGCCGCATCGGCCCTTTCGAAGTGGCCCCCATCGGCCTGGGGTGCATGAACCTCAGCCACGCCTACGCCACGCCGCCGCCGGTGGACGTGGCCGAGCGGCTGCTGCTCGAGGCGCTGGATCTGGGCGTGACGCTGTTCGACACTGCCGCGCTCTACGGCTTCGGTGCCAACGAGACCCTGGTCGGCCGCGTGCTCAAGCCGCACCGTTCCAGGATCGTGCTGTGCAGCAAGGGCGGCATGGCCGGCGTGTCGTTCCCGGGCGGCATGAAGCGCGTCATCGACGGTCGTCCCGAGACCATCCGCCGCCATTGCGAAGACAGCCTGAGGCGGCTGCAGACCGAGGTCATCGACGTCTATTACCTGCACCGCTGGGACAAGCAGGTGCCCATCGAGGAGAGCGTCGGCGCCATGGCCGAGCTGGTGCAGGAGGGCAAGGTGCGCGCGCTCGGCTTGTCGGAGGTGTCGGCGACGACGCTGATGAAGGCGCACGCGGTGCACCCCATCGCCGCGGTGCAGACCGAGTATTCACTGTGGACGCGCAATGCCGAGATCGCAGTGCTCGACGCGTGCCACGGCATCGGCGCCGCGCTCGTGGCCTTCAGCCCGGTGGCGCGGGGCTTCCTGAGCTTCGAGCCGCCCGACCCGGCGGCACTCGACGCCAATGACATCCGTCGCACCATGCCGCGTTTCGACCCCGAGCCCTACGCGGCCAACCTGCGCCTGTTGCCGGCCTACCAGGCTGTCGCTGCCGAGCTCGGCTGCACGCCGGCGCAGCTGGCGCTGGCCTGGCTGCTGGCGCGTGGCGAGCACGTGATCCCGATCCCCGGCACGTCGAAGATCGAGCACCTGCGCGACAACCTGGGCGCGGCGACACTGAGCTTGGCGCCAGCGATCGTGGCCCGGCTCGACGCGCTGATCAACCACGACACCGTGGCCGGCGAACGCTACGGCGCGCAGTCGGCCAGCGAGGTCGACACCGAGGTCTTCGCGGCCGGGCACTGAAGCCGCCATGGCGCGGCAGCCACAGGAGGCATGCATGCAGGATCTCCAGTCGTGGATCGGCCGCACCGAAGTCCGGATCGACACCGTCGGCCCGACTCCGGTGGCGGCGCTCGCGGCGACGCTCGACCACGCCAGCACCGAGGTACCGCCGGGCACACCCCTGCCGTCGCTGTGGCACTGGCTGTATTTCCTGCCGCTGCACCGGCACAGCGAACTCGGTCCCGATGGTCACGCCCGGCGCGGCGGCTTCCTGCCGCCGGTGCCGCTCCCGAGGCGCATGTGGGCGGGCAGCCAGTTCGAGTTTCGCGCCCCGATCCGCGTCGGCGACACGGTCGAGCGCGTCTCGACGATCGAAAGCGTGGCGAGCAAGCAGGGCCGCAGCGGTCCGCTGGTGTTCGTCAAGGTGCGCCACGAGCTGCGACGTCATGGCGATGCCGAGCCGTCGCTCGTGGAGTTCCACGACATCGTCTACCGCGGGGCGCGTCGGCCCGGCGACGCCGAGCCGCCACCGCAGCCGGCACCGCCGCAGGCGGCCTGGCAGCGCGAGATCGTCCCCGACGACGTGCTGCTGTTCCGCTACAGCGCGCTCACCTTCAACGGCCACCGCATCCACTACGACCGCCGCTACGTGACCGAGGTCGAGGGCTACCCCGGGCTCGTCGTGCACGGGCCCCTGATCGCGACGCTGCTGCTGGATCTGCTGCGTCGCCACGCCCCCGGTGCCAAGGTCCGCGCCTTCCGCTTCAAGGCCCTGCGGCCGACCTTCGACGGCCGCCCGATGCGCGTCGGCGGCGCGGTGCAGGGCGACGGCGGCACCGTCAGGCTCTGGGCCCAGGATCACGAAGGCTGGCTGACGATGGACGCCGTAGCCACGCTCGGCGACTGACCCACACCGGCCGGGACGGGCGGTCGCCGTCGGTGACTGCCCTGTGCGGTTGCTCAGTCGACGACGGTCTGCGACTGCTCGCGCAGGTATTGCGGCAGGTACCAGAAGGAACCGATCGCCTTGCCGGTATTGCCGCTGCCCTTCCAGCCGCCGAAGGGCTGGTAGCCCGGCCAGGCGCCGGTGGTGGCGCCTTGCGGCCGGTTGACGTAGGTGACGCCGGCCTCGATGCGGTCGAGGAAGGCCGGGATCTCGTCGGGTGCGCCGTAGAAGCCTGCCGTCAGGCCGTAGTCGCTGTCGTTGGCGCGCACGATCGCCTCGTCGAGCGAGTCGACCTCGCCCACCAGCACCAGCGGCAGAAACAGCTCGTCGCGCCACAGCCGGTGGCCGTAGCCGACGCTGGCCACCGTCGGCGCGACGAAGTGGCCGCGCGCCAGCGCCCCTTCGTCCAGCACCCGGCCACCGGCGTGCAGGGTACCGCCGTCGGCGCCGAGCTGCCCGACCGCGCGCCGGTAGCGTTCGACGGCGGCGGCGTTGATCACAGGGCCCATCCAGTTCTCGGCCGCTGTCGGGTCGCCGACGGCGATGGCCCGCGTGCGCTCGACCAGCCGCTCGCGCAACGCCGCGGCCACCGGGCGTTCGACATAGACGCGCGAACAGGCCGAGCACTTCTGCCCCTGCAGGCCGAAGGCCGAACGCACGATGCCGGTGGCGGCGCGGTCCAGGTCGGCGTGGCGCGTCACGATGGCCGGGTTCTTGCCGCCCATCTCCGCGATCAGCGGCCGCGGTCGCGGCCCGGCGGCGAAGCGCCGGATCAGCGCCGTGCCGACCTCGTGCGAACCGGTGAAGGTGGCGCCGGCCAACCGTGGGTCGTTCATCAGTGCCTCGCCGACTTCGGCGCCGCTACCGCTGAGCAGGTTCAGCACGCCCGCTGGCAGACCGGCGGCGGCGAAGACGTCCATCAGCATGCAGCCGCTCCACGCGGTGTCGCTGGCGGTCTTGAACACCACCGTGTTGCCGGCCACCAGCGCGGCGGCGATCGGACCGCCGGCCAGCGCAAACGGGAAATTGAAGGGTGCGATCACGGCCCACACCCCGTGCGGCCTGAGCCGCGTGCGGTTGTGGCTGCGCCAGCCGGTGAGCGGGTCGTCGGGCAGGGTGCGGTCGAAGCCGGCATGCTCGGCCATCTGATCGCAGTACCAGGTCACGAGGTCGGCCGTTTCCTGCACTTCGCCCAGCGACTCCATGCGGTTCTTGCCGACTTCCAGCGCCACCGCGGCACCGAGGTCGAAGACCTGCTGCTCGATCAGCGCCGCGGCGCGCCGCAGGACGGCGATGCGGTCGGCCCAGGGCATGGCCGCCCAGCCGGGCGCGGCGGCCCGGGCGGCGCTCACCGCATCCGTCGCGTCCTGCGCGCTGCCGCGCGCAAAGCGCCCGAGCAGCCACTCCCGGTCGATGGGCGAGCGCAGCTCGAACC
>Ga0105090_10001701_pt1 | contig 11987 bp, 8 predicted proteins | sample PPLLak3March2015_FD_79110 | JGI IMG/M metagenome (GOLD analysis project Ga0105090, IMG submission 79110) | Freshwater sediment microbial communities from Prairie Pothole Lake near Jamestown, North Dakota, USA - PPLs Lake P7 Core (1) Depth... | ecosystem: Environmental > Aquatic > Freshwater >... | reverse complement strand
GAGGAATGGGTCGCCGATCGCAAGCAGCGCCTGCTGCAGCGCTGGGAAGAAACCAGCTTCCGCCTGCGCTTGAAGCAGATCGAGCAGGACCTGCGGATGCAGCGCCGTCGCCTGCGGGCGATCAGCAAGGCGTACGCGTCCTGAGGAAGCGGATAGCGGATAGCGGATAGTAAGAACGCTCTCCGCTTCTTCCTCAGAATTTCAACTCGAACCCCGCCTGCACCAACCTTGGCATCCCGGGGATGAGCCCGCGGCTCATGTCGGCGACGTACAGTTCGTCGGTCAGGTTCTTCGCCGCTGCAAACACCGTGCACTCGCACGCCTGCAGCGCGTAATTGGCGGTCAGGTTCCAGACCGTGTAGCCCGGCATCTCGCCACGCTGACCGTCTGCCGTCACTGCCTCGGTGTTGAGGTCGTCCGTGAACGCCGAGCTCGTGTAGACGGCTTCGAGGCCGACCTCGAGGCCCATCGGCATGCGGACCCCGACCGTCCCGCTGAACAGGTGCTCGGGGGCGTACGGGAGCCGGTTGCCCGTCACGCTGACCGTCGAATTGCCAGGCACGTTGCTGAACCGCGTGCCCTCGTATTCCGCGTCCACGAGCCAGGTGTAGGCCGCGTAGGCGAACACTTCGACGGGCCACTCGACGAACGCCGAGCTCACCACCTGGCCAGCGAGCTCGACGCCCTGCTGCAGGGTTTCGCCCGCGCTCGTCAGCGTTGCACCGGAGCCGCCGGCGACGCTGGCCGGCACGATCTGGTTCTCGAAATCCATCCGGAACAGCGTCGCCTCGTAACTCAAGCCGTCGCGAATGTTGCCGCGTACGCCTAACTCGTAGTTCCACGAGAGCTCCGCGTCGAGGTCGACGCTGCCGCCGCTCGACGAGACGATGTCCGCCACGCCCGGAGGGGCGAAGCCGCGGTGCACACCCGCAAACAGGACCGTGCCCTCGACGGCTTCGAACGTGCCGCCGAGGCCCGGGATCCATTCCTGGACGGTGGTGGTGCCTGCTTCGCCGGTGAGGTTGTTGATGCGCTCGTAGTCGACGTGCTCGAAGCGCAAGCCGGGCGTGAGGCTCCAGCGACCGAAGTCGAACTGGTTCTGCACGAAGCCCGACATCGCCTCGACGTGTCGATCGCTGTCCTCCTTGATACCCGCATTGACGCTGGTGCCGGGACCGCGCGACCAGGGGAAGTCGCCGTTCGCCTGGATGCGGTGCTGGTCCTCGTAGTGATAACGGAGGCCGGCGTCGGCGACGCTGTCGATCCCGAGGAGCGCGTGCTGGATGCTGACTCGCGGCTCGAGGCCCGCGGTCCAGTAATCGCGCAGCCGTCCTTCGTTGCCGCAGGTGCTGTCGAGGTTGGTCATGCCGGTGCAGGCCGGGTCGCTCTTGTCGTTCGGCCGCTGCGTCGAATTACTCGACTGCCGCCACCAGTCGCGGCTGAAGTTCGTGTAATAGGCGTTGGTCGTGAAGGCCACCGCCGGGCCCAGGTCGAAGCGGTGCGTGACCGACGTGCCCCAGCGCGACGCATACATGTGATCGTCGGCGAAGGGATTCTGGTTCGGATCGTCTTCCCACTCGGCGAGCGTCAGGCCCGAGTACGGCACCTGCGACGACTCGTCGTAGTAACTGCCGCGGAAAGTCAGGCCCTGCTGCTCGCCCAGTCTGTGCACGACCTTCAGGTTCAGGTCGCCGACGCGAAAGTGCATGTTGTCCCGCGCGCCGTCCGTCTCCTTGTAGGTGCCGTGCGCGATGAAACCGGTGTCGCCGAAGCTGTCGCCGTACGAGCCGTGGAGTTCGCGGAAGTCGCGATCGCCCAGTGACGCGACCAGCTTGCCGGTCGGCGCGTCCGGCACGGAAGGGGTGATGTAGTTGATCACCCCGCCGACCGTGTGCGGGCCGAACAGGATCTGGCCCGAGCCCTTGAGCACCTCGATGCGGTCGAAGCGCTCGACGGGCGGGTGGTAGTAGGAGGCATTGTCGCCATAAGGCGCGTAAGCGAGTGGAATGCCGTCCTCGAGCAGCAGGATCTTGCTCGAGCGCGTCGGGTTCAGGCCGCGGATGCCGAGGTTCGGGCGCAGCCCGAAACCCTCTTCGTCACGCGCAAAAACGCCCGGTACCTTGCGCAGCGCCTCGTTGACCGTAAACACGCGGGCCTCTTCGAGGATATCCGCGCTCAAGACCACCGCGGAGCCCGGGATCGTGTCCAGTTTGATGCGTTCGCCGATGACCGTGACGGCCGGTTCGACCGGCGATTCGTCCTCCGCCACCGCGATCCCGGCATTTGATACCAGGACGGCAGCGACTGCGGCAGCGAGCCTGCTCGTGCGCGGCGGCAGGGAACGGGGGCAAGTGGCAGGGGACATTTTGCGGCCTCTCAGGCGGTGCGATCCTTACGGGCGCACTCTGATGGTCACCGCTGATGATGTCAACGCGAATCATTCGTATTCGTATTAAGGATATCTACCTACCGGAGCGGGCTTGGGGCAAAGCCGGCTTCTACCTGGGCGCGCGCCCGGCTAGTCTTGCCGCTCGCTTACCGGTCCGAGGAATCCATGCCCTCTTTCGATATCGTTTCCGAAGTCGACGCCCACGAACTCACCAACGCGGTCGACCAGGCCTCCAAGGAAGTCAGTCAACGCTTCGACTTCAAGGGGACGAATGCCAAGTTTGAATTGAAAGACAGCGTAATAACGTTGTCTGCGCCGTCTGATTTTCAATTGAACCAGATGCTGGAGATCCTGCGCCTCAAGCTCTCGAAGCGCGGCATCGACGTGGCGTGCCTCAAGGTGGACGAGCCAGTCGTGACCGGCCAGGTTGCGCGCCAGGTCGTCACGCTGCGGCAGGGTATCGAAGCCGAGCTCGGCAAGAAGATCCAGCGCCAGATCAAGGATTCCAAGCTCAAGGTGCAGGCCGCGCTGCAGGACAAGCAGGTGCGCGTCACCGGGAAGAACCGGGACGACCTGCAGGAGGCGATTGCCCTGGTGAAGAAGGGCGGGCACGACCTGCCGCTGCAGTTCACTAACTTCCGGGATTGACCGCGACGGCTTCGTCGTCGGCCAGCAGTTGCTCGATCGTCTGCTCGAACTCGTGCACGAGCCGCTCGTGCGCGGCGCCCGTCGCCGGACCGGCGAAGCCCGTGTGGATCTTGCGGACCCGACCGGTGCGGTCGATGAAGAGCGCGGTCGGGTAGGCGCGGATGCCGTCGAGCTGCGGCAGTGCCTGCGACGCGTCCTGCAGGTCCTTCCGGCCCGCGATGGCGGTGGGGTATTCGATCCGGTAGTTGGCGCGGAACCGCTGTACCGCTGCGGCAGAGCGCCCGAAGTCCGTGTGCTGCTCGAACATCAGGGCGACGACTTCCAGGCCACGGGCCCGGTACTTCCGGCTCAACGCGGTCAGCACCGCGGTTTCATCGTGACTGCTGGGGCACCAGCTTCCCGTCAGCGTCACCAGCAGGACCTTGCCCGCGAACCGCGGATCGCGCGACGACACCACCTGGCCGTCCGGATCCTTGAACGAAAACTCGAAGCCCGCTTCCGGATCGCGCAAGCGCGTGGCGATGGCAGACGCATCCAGGCCGGCATCGGGATTGCGCCGTGCGACGAAGCGCTGGTGGCCGCCGCGATCCGACCAGAAGTCGCCGACCAGCTCGCCCCGGTCGTTCAGCTGCGCCTCATAGAGCAGCACGGCGCCGCCATCGAAGCGTGAGAGGCGCACAGCCTCGTCGTGGACCTCGCCTGCCAGGTAACGCTGGTCCGATGCGGGCAGCATCACCGTGCCGGTGACCTGCGCGAAGCGCTGGTCGAGGACCGCCACGCCAGCGGACTGGCGGCCGGCATCGTTCGTGTAGGTGACGTCCCAGCGGCCCGCCATGTCGGCGTTGTCGGCGCGCAATTCCGGATAGAAACGCCAGGTTTCGCCAAGCCTGGCCGTGAATGGCAGCCTGAGGATCCGGTCGTCCCCCTGCACGAGCGCAAGTTCACCCTCGAGTTCCTCGCCCGAGACCGTGGCACTCAACGTGTTCTCGTAGCCGGGCATGCGAGCGGTGAATTTGCCCGATTCAGCCGCGACTTCCGGCACCCGGACCCTTTCCGGGCCGTTGACCAGGTAGAGCACCGTGCCGGACTCCTCCTGCGCCACGTCGAGGCCGAATGGCACGGTCTTGCCGCCGGGCAGTTCCAGCGTGGCGCGGTAGCTCCCCGGTTGCAGTTCGCGGCTGTCCTGCCGTGAACACCCCGCGAGCGCCAGGCAGCACAGCGCCAGGATGGCAAACGAGCGCAGGCCCGCGACGGCAGAGCGGGTGCGATTCATGGGGCGGGTGACCGGAAGATCGAGACGGTCACACCTTGAGGGCTACCCGCATCTTATCGACGAGGTCCTCGCCACCGTGCTGGCGCACGTACTCGATGACGATCGGGCCGAATTTCCTGGCCGTCTCGAGATCGACCCCGATCTCCGTGAAGGAAGCCGCGAGTCCGGCCCAGCGCCCGGGGCCATTGCGTCCGCCGAGCAGCGACCCCAGCCCGCCCGCGAAGGAACTGAGTGTGCTCGGGGGCGGGGCGTTCTTCAGCAGCTTGTCCGCACCGGGGACATCGGCGACGAACTGCTCGAAATCCCTGCGGCTCAGGTTCTGCTGCCCGGCGCGCAGCAATGCAACCAGGCCACCACGGGCCTGGTCCTTGCTGACGCCCAGGTCCTTCGTAAGCTTGCGGATGAGGTCGTCCATCGCGGGTCCCGGTGATTGGCGCGAAACGCCCCGGATTCTACGTCAAGCGGGGCGCCAGACCAGCGCGACGTCAGACACCGCGATGTCCGATTTGCGCGGCTTGATCGCCACGGCCTCGATCGGGACCGTGGCCGGGTCGAACTCGGAATCGCGCGCCGCGACCTCGGCCTCGAGCTCGGCCTCCAGGGCCTGGTACTGCTCGCGCAGCGCCGCGAGATCGGCTTCGGCGTGGGCGACGTCCGTGCGCTCCTTGCCGATCCGGCCGACGCTGCGTGCGGCCGATGCCGCCTTGCCCAGCGAGCTGGCACGGCGGCCTCCGCCGAACAACGCTCCGAGCAAGCCGCCCCCGACGTTCAAGGCCGAAGCCATCGTCGTGTGGCTTGCCTGTTCCTTCTCCCGCGCCACCTTCTGTTCTGCACGACGCTGGCGGTCTTCGAGCGTCGCGAGCCGCGTTGCGTACTTGCGCCGCAGCGCGTCGACGGCTGCGTCGCGCTTTTCGCGCAGGAGCTGTCCGAGGTGGGCGCGGAAATCGGCTTCGGACCCACCGGGAGCTGCAGTCGCTTTCAGGGACGGGCACCGATACACCGTCACTGCGACGGACCGGTACACGTGGTCCGCCAGCGCCTTCGCAAACCGCGCGTGCGCCTTCGCGGAGAGCGCGCTGCCGGGCATCGCCGCGAAGCGGGCGTCCGCCACCGGCGCGTCGCGCAGGTCGATGGCCTCTACATTGCAGGTTTCCGCAGCGTCCCAGTCGGGGCCGCCGGCTGTCACCGGCGCGAGGTAGTACCAGTGCTCCCACGCGTCCATGCCGGCCTTGGCATCGACGAAATGCGCGCGCACGCGCGCACCGATGCAGGGGTCGTAGGTGACGTCGGCCGCGGAGGTGGCCAGGAACTGCTCCTGGACGCCGGCCGGGACGACGGGACGTGCACCGGCGCCGACACTGTCCGCGCTTTGGCGTGGCGGCGTGGCGGCCAGTGCAGATTCTCCGACCGCAGCCTCCGGCTCGTTGACTGCGCGGGCGGCCGTGAGACGGGAGATTTCCGCCGTCGTCAGCGGCCCGCGCAGGTAGGACATGGCCCAACGCGTGCGCAGCAGCACGGGCACATCGTCATGCACGTTGCGCATCAGGAACGTGCGCGGCGGCAGCGTCGACATCGCCGCCTCCAGTTGTGCCCGGTCCATACCGCCCGCGGCGTCGCTGCCGAGCAGTCCCTCGATGACCCGGAGCTTGTCGCGCTCGGTCTGCAGCCGGCCGATGAACCAGGTGCCTGCGTTGCCTAGCCCCTTGTAATCGAGATCGACCGGGTTCTGCGTGGCGAGCACGACGCCGAGGCCGAATGCGCGCGCCTGCTTCATCAACGTGAGCAAAGGCGTCTTCGACGGCGGCATCGCGGTCGGCGGGAAATACCCGAAGATCTCGTCCATGTAGAAGAGCGCGCGCAGGCTCGTGGTTCCGGGCTGCCTGCGCATCCAGGCGACCAGTTCGTTGGCGATGAGCGTGACGACGAACATGCGCTCGGCGTCGTTCAGGTGCGCGACCGACACGATCGCAATACGCGGCTTGCCGTCCCGCCCGTAGAGCATCGACTGCACGTCGAGCGCCTCGCCGTCGAGCCAGGCCTCGAAGCCCGGCGATGCGAGCAGGCCGTTGATGCGCAGGGCGAGTTCCGTGCGGTCCCTGGCCGGGAAGAAGCTCTCGAGGTCGAACACCCCGACCTGGTCGAAGGGCGGCTTCTGGACCGAGCGGATCAGGGCCGCGAGATCGAGACTTTCGCCGCGGCGCCATGCGGCATCGAGCAGTGCGGACAGCAGGATGAATTCGCGGCTGCGGATCGGGTCTGCATCGACGTCCAGCAGTCCGAGCAGCCCCGCGACCGCCGAGCCCACGCGTTCCTTCAGCGCCGTCGCATCACCGGCCACGGTGGGATCCGGAGCGGCAAAGGAGCGCAGGATCGACAGCGGCCTTCCCGCGCGCGAACCGGGCGTGTAAATGGTGACGTCGGCGGCGTCGCGCAGGCGCTTGATCCGCGCCCCATCCTGGCCCCATTCGCCGAGGCCCTTCCGCCATTGCTCAGCGGTTGCGGCGGCGAACTCGTCCACGGACTGCCCCTTGCGTGCCGCTTCACCGGCATCGACCCACGGCTTGAAGTCCTCGGGTCGCAATTCGGGAAAGGTCAGTGCGAGATTGGCAATGTCGCCCTTCGGGTCGATGGCAATGGCTGGAATGCCATCGATGGCAGCTTCTTCGAGCAGCGACAGGCACAGGCCGGTCTTGCCGCTGCCGGTCATGCCGATGCAGACCGCATGCGTCGTGAGGTCGCGCGAGTCGTAAAGCAGCTCCTGTCCGAGCTGCTGCGTGGCGGCGTCGTATTCGCGCCCGAGATAGAAGACGCCGAGTTTTTCGTAGCTGGGGAGCGTCATCCGTACATCCTGCCGCCGTGACGAATGGTCAGGACGTTGATACTGACGAGGAGACCACACCGCTGGCAAGGACGGCCAATCCCCCGCCGGTGGCGGGCAGGTTCAGGTCGGGGAAAGCATGACCTCGTGCCGTCGTCGCAGGTGCCGTCACCGTTTTGTTACCCGCCGGCGACTGACGGCGTAACCTCGCCCGCCTACGATCGAGAACAACACCCAGGCATCGTAGCTCGCGCATGTCCATAGCCCTCGACCAGGTGACCAAACGGTACCAAGGGGTACCGGTCGTCAACGACGTGTCGCTCAACGTCAGGCAGGGCGAGTTCCTGGTGCTGCTCGGGCCGAGCGGCAGCGGCAAGAGCACGCTGTTGCGGGCGATCGCCGGCCTCACCGAGATCGACCACGGGCGTGTGTCCCTGCGCGGCCGCGACGTCACGCACCTGACGGCGCGGCAACGCGAGGTCGGCTTCGTGTTCCAGCACTATGCGCTGTTCCGCCACATGACCATCGGCGACAACATCGAGTTCGCGCTGCGGGTGCGTGGCGTGAAGGCGAGGGCGCGACGGGCACGTCGCCAGGAGCTGCTGAAGCTCGTGGCGCTGGAAGGCATGGACGACCGGTTGCCGGCGCAGCTTTCGGGCGGGCAGCAGCAGCGCATCGCCGTGGCGCGCGCGCTCGCGCACCGGCCCGAGGTCCTTCTCATGGACGAGCCTTTTGGCGCGCTCGATGCGAAGATCCGCGAGGAACTGCGCCGAACGATCCGTGAGATCCAGCGCGAACTGCAGATCACCACCATCCTGGTCACGCACGACCAGGAAGAGGCTTTTGCACTCGCCGACCGCATCGGCGTGATGCACCAGGGCCGGCTGCTCGAATGTGGCAGTCCCGACAGCCTCTACATGCGTCCCGCGACGCGCTTCGTTTCGACCTTCCTGGGCGCCGCGAACCTGCTGCTCGGCTACCGGACCGCACGCGGCGTGCGCTTCAAGCCGGTCAGTTCGGGCGTGCACGTGCCGCGCGAAGTGGTGGCGGTGCTGCGTCCCGAGGAAGTCCAGCTCAGCGTCGAGGAAAACCAGGCGCAGTCGAACTATGTCGGTCACGGCACCATCGAAGAGATCCTGTTCGGAGGTGCGGTCGAGCGGTTGCGCGTCCGCATGGCGAGCGATGGCCCCGTTCCCGTCGCACCTGGCCGGGAGGGCGACTCGGGACTCGGCTCGCTGCTCGAGGTGTCTCGAACATTGCCCGAGCAGAGGGATTTTCCGGTCAGCGTCGGCCAGAGCGTGGCGGTGGGCGCCCGTCGCATCCACATACTACCCACGCCAATTTCCAGCTTCACCGCCGTCGCAGCCACGGCAGACTCGGCACAGGCGTTGCGCGAATCGCCGCTGCTCGCTGCCCTGGCCGCACGGATGCAGACCCGAGTGGCGGTGCGTGTCGGCGGTGGCGACCGGGCGCCGCCGGGCATGCCGGTCGTTGCCACCGGACCCGGCAGCACCGACGCGGCGCGCTGGCATCTGCAACACGGAGCCGTGCAACTGATGTGCGTGCCGCCTGCGGAGTCCGTGCCCGATCACGTCGTGATCCACACCCTCGACACCGAGTCGCGGCGTGCGACGCTCGCCGTCGCGGCCAGCTTGCTGCGCCACCTCCCGGCCGAGGCGATTTACCTCGGCATTCCTGCCGCCGCCTCGCCGGAGAACGAGCGTGCTGCGCAGATGCGCGACCTGCTCGACGTCCGTTCCGCAGCCCTGTCTGAGCACGGCCTCGACATGCGCACCGAACTGCGTCCGGGCGACGTCGCCGAGGAACTGCAGCGTGAGCTGGCATCCCACGCGCACGGCATGGTCGTGCTCGGTACCGCCAACCCGGCGTCAATTCCGTGGGACTGGCTCGAAACGATCCTCGAAGGGCCCACACCGCGGGCCGTGCTGATCGTGCACGCCTTGCGCCACGAGCCGGCAGCGGAAGACTGACGTGTCCTGGCTGCGCCAGCCGAGCGTCCTGCCAGGGTTCGGCCTGACCCTGGGATTCACTGTCTTTTTCCTGAGCGGACTGGTGCTGCTGCCGCTGGCTGCGTTGATTTTCAAGACGACTGCGATGACCTGGCACGAATTCGTGCAGACCGTGCTCGACGAGCGCGCGATCGCATCCTATCGGCTGAGTTTCGGCGCGGCACTGATCGCAGCGACCGTCAACGCGGTCTTCGGCTTCATCGTGGCGTGGACGCTGGTCCGGTACGACTTCCCGGGCCGGCGCCTGGTCGATGCGCTGATCGACCTGCCTTTCGCACTGCCCACGGCGGTCTCCGGCATTGCCCTGGCCGCGGTGTTCGCGCCCACCGGCTGGCTGGGCATCCGGCTGCAGGAAATGGCGGGCGTGCAGGTCGCCTATACCTGGCTGGGCGTCGTCGTGGCGCTGATCCTGATCGGCCTGCCGTTCGTCGTTCGGTCGGTACAGCCGGCGCTGGTCGAAGCGCAGCGGGACCTGGAGGAGGCGGCCGAAACGCTCGGTGCGGGGCCGTTCTACGTGTTCCGGCGGATCATCTTTCCGGCAGTGCTGCCGGCCCTGGTGACCGGATTCACGATGGCGTTCGCCCGCGGTATCGGTGAATACGGGTCGGTCGTGTTCATCTCCGGGAACCTGCCGCTCAAGACCGAGATCACGCCGCTGCTGATCGTCATCAAGCTCGAGCAGTTCGATTACAACGGCGCCGCCGCGCTCGGTTTCGTCATGCTGCTGGCCTCTTTCGCCATGCTGCTGACGATCAACCTCGTGCAGGGCTGGAGCCGGCGCAGGCACGTCGGGGCGGGGAACTGAGATGGCCGGTGCCGCACCCCGGGTCGAGCCGCGCAAGCACGTTTCGCTGGGACGCCGCGCAGCGCGCGTCATCCTGATCGGCATCGCGATTGCGTTCCTGGCGCTGCTGCTGTTCGCGCCGCTCGGTGCGGTGCTCGCGCAGGCGTTTGCGCAGGGCTGGCAGGTCTACCTGCAGTCGTTCGACGATCCGGACACCCACGCTGCAATCAAGCTCACACTGCTGACCGCCGCAATCGTCGTGCCGGTCAACACGATCTTCGGTATCTCCGCCGCCTGGGCGATCGCGAAGTTCGAGTTCAAGGGCAAGAGCCTGCTGATCACGCTGATCGACCTGCCGTTCGCGATCTCGCCCGTCATCGCCGGCCTGGTGTTCGTGATGCTGTTCGGCGCGCACGGCTGGTTCGGGCCGGCGCTGCAGGATCGTGACATCCAGATCATCTTCGCGGTCCCGGGAATCGTGCTCGCAACGCTGTTCGTGACCTTCCCCTACGTGGCGCGCGAGCTGATCCCCCTGATGCAGCAGCAGGGCAGCGAGGAAGAGGAGGCCGCCATCACGCTGGGCGCCGGCGCGTGGGTGACGTTCCTCAGGGTCACGCTGCCGAAGATCCGCTGGGGACTGCTGTACGGCATCATTCTCTGCAACGCGCGCGCGATGGGCGAGTTCGGCGCAGTCTCGGTCGTGTCCGGCCACATCCGCGGGCTGACCACGACCATGCCGCTGCAGGTGGAAATCCTCTACAACGAATACAACTTCGTGGCAGCCTTCGCCGTGGCATCCTTGCTGGCGATGCTCGCGATCGTGACACTGGTCATCAAGACCTTCGTGGAATGGCGGGCCGACCGCCGGACCGGTTGATGGAAGAACTCAAGGCACTGTTGCGCGATGGAGTGGCGGGCCTCCGGCGCCTGGCCACCGGCCCGGCGACGCTCGAGCGCACGCTCGCGCTCACGCTCGGTGGCCTCGTGCTGGCTGCGATCCTCGTCCTGGCCGTCAACGCCATCGGCCTGCTGCGCAAGCAGGCCGAGCAGCATGCGCTGGCCCGGGTCGAACTGGCGGGCGCCTCGGCCCGCGAGGAAATCCGCCGCTTGGGCGAAGACACGCTGACCGCGGCACGAGTCATCGCGTCGCGGCCGACACTGCACAGGCTGGTCCGCTCTGGCAACAGGGAACAGGCCGAACTCTTCCTGCGCCGGACCTGCACCTCGCTGAATCTCAACGCGTGTGCGGTGATGGTCGGTGACAACGTCCTCGCGAGCACGCGCCCGCTCGGCTGGACGGAGGTCGGCGAGTCCACCGAAGACCAGGGTGAACGCTTCATGCTTGCGCCGGCCTGGCAGCCGGATGGGCTGCTGGGTGCCACGGCGGCCGTGCCGAACCTCGTCGACACGCGGGTCATCGCCCTGCGTTACTTCGATGCGGCGCTGGCCAAATCCCTCACCGAGCAGACGGGCATGCAGGTCCGGCTGGTGCGCCTGTCGAACTGGCTCGACAACGTGGAGCCCGACTTCAAGGAGTTGCATTCGACCGCGCTGTCACGCGGCGCGAGGTACGCGAGCCGCATCCCGGCGCGCAACCTGTTCGCTTCGAGCACGCCCCTGTTCGCCGCGACCGGCGAGGGCATTGCCCTGCTCGAGGCGCGGCTGCCTGCTTCCGCGAGCGACGCGGAAGTGGCGCGGTTCGTGCGTCGCTTCGGTTGGACGGCCTTCCTGCTGAGCGTCGCAGCGGTTGCGGCCGCGCTGCTGCTCGCCCGCCGCATCGTTCGTCCGTTGCAGGCAGTGGCGGACTCCGCGACCCGGCTCGGACGGGGCGACTTCTCGGCGTCGATCCCGATGGCGGGCGGCGGTCCCGAGATCGACGCGCTGGCCCGCACGCTCGAGGACATGCGCCAGCACCTCGTCGATGCAACCACGACGCTGCGCAGGCGCGAAGCGGACTCCGACGCCTTGCTGCGCGGCGTCGTCGAGGGAGTGCTGGCGGTCGATGGCGAACGCAACGTGCGTTATCTGAATCCCCAGGCCGAGCG
>Ga0105090_10001700_pt1 | contig 11990 bp, 9 predicted proteins | sample PPLLak3March2015_FD_79110 | JGI IMG/M metagenome (GOLD analysis project Ga0105090, IMG submission 79110) | Freshwater sediment microbial communities from Prairie Pothole Lake near Jamestown, North Dakota, USA - PPLs Lake P7 Core (1) Depth... | ecosystem: Environmental > Aquatic > Freshwater >... | reverse complement strand
TGTCGCCCTGGCCCCTGACCGTGGACTTGAACGGCGATTTCGGTGACTCGTTCTTGTTGTAGAACACGCCCACCAGGGCGTTCCAGCGGCTCGACAGCTCGTCGGTCGTCGCCATGCGCACCTCGAAGGTGGTGCGCTCGCTGCTCGAACGGTCATAGATCCACGCGTTCGGGTCGCCGCCAAAGTCGTACACCGTGGCGTAGGGGTTGTAGTAGGCGCGGACGTAGTCGTTGTATTCCTGGAAACCCTGCAGGTAGGTGGTGCCGTCGGTCGTTTCAAGTGACTCGCGGTCGAAGTAGGAGCCGGTCGCCGTGACGACGCCCCAGCCGAGATCGCCCTCGACCGTCAGCGCCAGCTGGCTCCACTCGTCGTCGAAGGTCTCCGGGTTGAAGCGGATCTGCTCCCATTGGTCGAGCCCGCGATCGGCCCAGTAGCGCTCGTTGAGGTCCGCGTCGCCGAAGCCGCTCTGCTCGGTCTTCTGGTAGATGCCCTGCAGGTCGACAGTCCAGGCGTCGCCCGGCTGCCAGCGCAGCGCGGCCCGGCCGCCGTAGACGTCGACGCCGTTGATGTCGTTTTCGGCCACGCCGGCATTGTCGAAGGTGCCGCGCGGGCTCGGGCTGAGCACGTTGTCGATGTAGCCGGCGTCATGCGCCGAGAACCCCACCAGGCGGAACGCCATGTTATCGCCGATGGCCAGGTTCATCATCGCGCTGCCGTCGTAACCGGCCTCGCCGTTGTCCACCGTCGTGCCGGTCAGGTCCACCCAGGCGCTGTTCTCTCCGACCACCGGCTTGACGGTGATGATGCGCAGGGTGCCGCACTGCGAGGCGTCGCCGAAGGTCGAGCCCTGCGGGCCGGCCAGCGCCTCGACGCGTTCGATGTCCACCAGGCGCGGATCCGGGTTGAAGCCGGCCGCAGTGATCGGCTGGTCGTCCAGGTACACGCCGGTCGTCGGATTGTCGCCGAAGGCGAAGCCGGAAATCGCGCAGCCGCGCATGATCACGTTGGTGCCGCCCGGCTCGACGCGGCCGAAGGTCAGGCTGGGGATCTGGCCGAAGTAGTCGTCGAGCTGTCTGAATCCCTGCGTGCGGATCGTCTCGCTGGTCAGGGCGGTGATCGAGATCGGGATGTCCTGCAGGCTGAGCGCGCCACGCTTGGTCGCCGTTACGATGACTTCTTCCAGCGCCAGGGTTTCGTCGGTGGCCTCCTGGGCCTGGGCCAGCGGCACTCCGGCGCACACCGCGGAAATTGCGGCGCTCAGACTCGTGCGGGAAAAAGAATGCGGCGGAACGTGGTGATGTGCCATGCGCGTTGCTCTCCTGAGTAATTTCTACTTCTGGTCTTTTCTTGGTACGACAAGTTCTCCGTATAATGCCACAATAAACCCGCCCTTTTGCAAGTGATTTCCCTATGAGCGTCATCGCCGCAACCACCGTGATTCGCGGCAGCCAGCCCGGTACCAGCCATGGCGGCGTCTACCTCGTCGACCTCGACGGGCAGCGCGGCGCGCACCTGCTGGAGTGGACCCGGCCGTCGATCGACTGGTCGGGTCACGGCGGCGGTCGCGGGCTGCGCGGACTCGCGTTCGGCGACGACCGGGTTTACGTCGCCGGCGCCTCCGAGCTGTTCAGCTTCGCGCCCGATTTCGCCTTGCTCGGGGTTCTTTCCTCGCCCTACCTCGGCCAGGCCCAGGCGGTCGCCTGCTTCGAGGGCCGCATTTATGTCGTATCGGCCGCTTACGACGCGGTGCTGGCGTTCGATCTGCAGGCCGGCCGTTTCGACTGGGGCCTGCAGATCGTGGACGGCGACAGTGGTTTGCGCGGCATCCCGTTCGATCCGCAGGGCACGCTGGGCCCGCCACCGTCGCACGAGCTTCGGCTCAACAGCCTGCACTGCGATCCGCGCGGCCTGTTCATCGGCGGCGGGCGGACCATGGGCCTGCTGCATTTCGACGGCAAGCGCATCGTGCGCCTGGTGACCCTGCCCGAAGGCGTGCACGACGCACGGCCCTGGCGCGAGGGCGTGCTGTTCAACGACACTGAGGCGGAGGCCGTGCGATTCCTGACGCCCGACGCCAACTGCGTGTTCCCGGTTCCGCACTACCCCGAAGCGGCGCTCGAGCCGGGCAGCTGCGTGGACAGCGCAGTCGCCCGCCAGGGGTTCGCCCGCGGGCTCTGCGTGCTGGGCGAAGGCGCGTTCGCCTCCGGCGCCTCGCCGTTGACCATTACCTTGCACGATCTCGACACGATGAAGACCACCTTGCGCATCAACCTGTCCACCGACGCCCGCCATGCCATCCACAGCTTGGCGCCGTGGCCGTTCGAGGCGGCATAGCCCTCGACCCTTTCGGCATGTGGGAGGCCGCTCCGACACGTAGGAGCGAACCTCGTTCGCGACCCTAACGCCGATGTCCCGAACAAGGTTTGGTCCTACAGGGCGTTGATCGATTCGTACCGGGAATAGCGCGGCAGCACCGGCCGCAGCACGTCGATCAGTTCGTCGAGATGGTGCGCGTAGCGCCGCCAGCGGTGGATCGACTGCGTGTAGATCGGCTGGCGCACCTGCTCGGAACTGGCGGTGCGCACCGGCCGCTCCGTTTCCCAGAAACGCACGCAATTGTCCTCGAAGGGCAGTTCGCAGAACTCCAGCAGGCACCGCACCTGGCTGTCGAAGTCGGTGACCAGGTCCTCGTACTGCACGGTCAGGACCCGGCCGGGCAGGACCTGGTGCCAGTAGTCCATCATGCGCTGGTATTGCAGGAAGTACTCGCCGATGTCGGTCAGGTCGTAGGTGAAGCTCTGGCCGCGCGCGAACAGCTGGCGGTAGCAGCTCAGGCAGGAGTCGAGTGGATAGCGGCGCGCGTCGATGATCTTCGCGTTGGGCAGCACGAGGTGCAGCAAACCGACGGCCGGGAAGTTGTTCGGCATTTTATCGATGAAGCGCGGCCGGCCCTCGGTGCGGTGGATGCGGGCGAGGTCCAGGTAGTCCTGTCCGAGTTGCCGCAGCTGGGCGGCGTCGAGGCCCCGCACGGCGTGCGGGTAGTTGACGCCGTCGGCGCGGTTGCGCCCTACCGAGTTGCTGACGATGCCCACGTAGGGCAGCTCGGCCGTGCCCTCGACCTGGCTGTGGCTGGCGAGAATCTGCTCCAGCAGGGTCGAACCCGAGCGCGGCAGCCCGACGATGAAGATCGGCTCGTCGGAAGGATGTCCCTGGCCAGCGCGGGACTCCAGCAGCTCGCGGTCGAAGACCTGGATGATGGCGTCGTTCAGCACCTCGGTGCGCACAGGGTCGTAGTTCTCGGCCATGCGCTGGGTGGAATTGCCTTCATCGTAGCACCGCCAGGCGCGCTCGAAGTCGCCGCGGTCCTCCCAGGCCTTGGCCAGCGCGAACTGGAAATTGACCCGCGATTGCGTGTCGGGATCGTCTGCATCCGGCTCCTGCCGCAGTTGCGCTTCGATCTCCTCGATGTCCGCGTCGCTCAGCCGGTAGGTCTTGAGATTGGCCAGGCTCCAGTAGATCTCGCCGTTGCCGGGCTTGAGGCGGATGCATTCGCGGTACGCCTCGATGGCTTCGTCCTGCCGGCCCACGGTTTTCAGCATGTGGCCGAGCCCCAGCCAGGCGCCAGGGTGCTTCGGCCGCAACTCCAGCACCTTGCGGTAGGCGTCGATCGCGTCATAGCTGCGGGCCGCCGGGGCCAGCACCGAGGCGAGCAGAAAATGGCCCTGGAAGTTGCCGGGCTCGAGCTCGATGGCCTTCTCGAACTGCGCGATGGCCTCTTCCAGGCGCTGCTGTTCTTTCAGCACGCGCCCGAGATCCAGCTGGGCCTCGGCGTAGTCGGGCGCCTGGGCGACCGCCTGCCGCAGCAGCCGCTCGGCCTCGCGCTGGCGCCCCGCGTGCGCGGCGCAGGTGCCCAGCAGCCGCAGCGCGTTGACGTTGCGCGGCTCGCCGCGCAGCACCTCCCGGCAGAGCTTTTCGGCCTCGCCCCAGCGCCCGGCGTGCTGATGTTCCGCGGCCAGGGCGAGCGCCTTGCGGGCGGGATTGAGCGCGAAGGATTTCTCGAAGGCTTCGTCGGCGGCGGGGCCGCGGCCGATCACCGCGCGCGCCTTGCCCAGGTTGAACCAGGCCTCGCCGTCCTGCGCGTCCAGGCGCACCGCCTCTTCCAGCACCTCGACGGCCTCCTGCGGGCGGCGGCTTTCCAGCAGCAACTGCCCGAGGTCCGACCAGGGCTTGGCGAAGTTCGGCGCCAGTGCCGTCGTGTGGCGCAACCAGCGTTCCGCTTCCTCGGTCTGGCCGGCCTTGAACAGGGTGGCGCCCAGCAGCGCCGTCATGTTGACGTCCTGGTCGTTGCGCTCCACGGCAGCCCGGCAAATCGCCTCGGCCTGCCCGATGCGGCCGGAGTTGATCAACTCGATGGTCTCGAACAGGGTGCTCTTGGTGGCGAACGTCCGATTCATCGGGTCTCCAGTAGTTGCAGGCAGCGCTGCCAGGTCTCGGCGACACCGAACGGGTGACCGGGGCTGGTCACCGGCAGAATCTCCCGCTCGTTGCGGCGCCACTTGTCCGGGTCGGGCGCCGTCTGGGTGTAGCGGGACAGGGGCAGTTCGCCGCCGATGCGCCGGCGCAGCCGCTCGTCCATTGCCAGCCGGGCGAACTCGCAGACGCCGGTGATCGTGGCTTCGGTGCGTTCAGTCAGCTGACCGTACTCGCAGGCCATCCAGCGCTCTCGCGGCAGGCTGGCCAGGTCGTCGAGGATGATGCGGTTGGTGCTGGCCCACTGAAAAGCGCAGATCTCGGCCAGCGGGCGGCCGTTCAGCTGCTGCCAGCCGGGCGGCAGCAACAGCGACCACGGCGGCCCCCGCCAGCCGCGCAGGCGCGGGTAGGTCACCCAGCGGCCGCTCTTCCAGGCCTCCATCATGCTGCTGATATTGGGGCGCGGGTCGCGCACCAGGAACACGTAGAGCGCCCCGGGAAAGACCTGCTCCAGGAACGGCTGGCGCAAGCCGTTCTTGGGCGTCTTCTCGAGGAAGCGCAGCCGCTCGATGTGCCGGTTGCGGAAGTACTCGCGCCCGTCGCGGTCGCGCAGGAAGCGCGCGAAGCGCTGACGCAGCGCCTGGACGATGCGCTCGCTCGCGTGGCCGGCGTCGAGGCGGTTCGAATCGACCCTGCCGACGGCCGGGTTGAGCGGCCGCAGCCCTTCGATGAACTGGTGGCTCTCGCCGCCCACGGTCCAGGCGTCCGGCGCCTCGGCCAGCGTTTCGAACAGCAGCGTGCTGCCGGAGCGTGGCGCCGCCAGCACGATGACCGGCCGGTGGAATAAGCGGCTAAAGTCAGGCAGTCGGCCGAAGTCAGGTGCCACCGCGTGTACGGCCGCGTCGCTCAGACCGAGATCCCGGAGCGCCGGAACGGCAAGGCGCGGATGCGCGTGCCGGTGGCCGCGAATATGGCATTGGCGATGGCCGGCGTCGCCGGCGCAATCGGCGGCTCGCCGAGCCCGCTGGGCGGATGATCGCTCTGGATGAAATGGCACTCCACTTCCGGCGCCTGCGGAATGCGCAGCAGGCCGTAACTGTCGAAATTGCCCTGCTGCGCCGCGCCTTCGGCAAACGTGATTTCCAGCTGCGCGGTGCTCAGCGCGTCGACCACGCAGCCCTCCACCTGGTTGCGCGCGCCGCTGAGGTTGATCACCGGGCCGATGTCGATGCCCGACCACACCTTTTCCACGCGCACCTGGCGGCCGTCGGCGACGACCTCGGCCACGTGCGAGACGAAGCCGCCGTGGTCGAAGTGAAAGGCCAGGCCCAGGCCGCGCCCCGCGGGCAGGGACCGGCCCCAGCCAGCCTTTTCCGCGGCGACCCGCAGGGTGCCGGCCGTGCGCGCCAGGTCCAGCGGCGGCTCGCCGTACGATCGCGACAGCAGGTCGAGCCGGAATTCCAGCGGATCGCGGCCGGCGGCCAGGGCCACCTCGTCGAAGAAACTCTGGTACGCCCAGCAGTAGGCGGAGTGCCCGGGCGAGCGCCAGGGCCCGGTCGGCACGTGGGTCTCGATGAGCGATTGCCGCAGGCGGAAATTCGGCACCAGCCCGGCCGGGTAGTGGCCCGGCGAGAGGTCGGCGCCGGAAACCGGGCGGCCGTCGCGGCCGAAGGTCACGAAATGGTGGTCGAAGGCGCTCATGCGCCCGTCGGCGCCGATGCCGGCGCGGAAATGATGCCAGGCGGCAGGTCGGTAGAAATCGTGGCCCAGGTCGTCCTCGCGGGTCCACTGCAACTGGACCGGCCGTCGCACCTCGCGCGCGATCCAGGCCGCCTCGACCATGAAGTCGTTGACCAGGCGGCGGCCGAAGCCGCCGCCGATGCGGGCCAGGTTGACGTGGATGCGGTCTTCCGGAATGCCCAGCGTTTCCGCGATCAGCTGGCGGCCGCCTTTCGGGTTCTGCGACGGCGCCCACAGCTCCAGCCGGCCGGACTCGTGCAGCAGGGCAGTGCAGTTCTGTGGCTCCAGGTTGGCGTGGGCGACGAAGGGGTAGTAGTAACTGGCCTCGACGACCTGACGGGCCGCCGCGAGCGCGGACTCGACGTCGCCGTCGGCGCGCAGCGTGGCGCCGGGCTGGGTCCGCAGAATTTCGGCCTGGCGTTCGTAGTCCGCCGAGGAATCGGCGTGGGTGGCGGCCCAGTCCACTTTGAGCTGCTTGCGGGCCTCGTTGGCCTGCCACCAGCTATCGGCGACGATGGCCACGCCAGGCATCAGGCCCGCGAGGTTGGTGGTGCCCTCCACCACGAAGGCATGGGTCACGCCGGGCAGCTTGCGGATCGCCTCCACATTGGCGCTGCGGACCTTGCCGCCGAAGGCCGGGCATTTCTCGAACACCGCGTAGAGCATTCCCTCGAGCCGGACGTCGCAGCCGAACAGCGGTTGGCCGGTCAGGATCCGCGGATTGTCCACCCCGGGCACGAAGCGGCCCAGCAGGGTGAACTCCTCGGGCCGACTCTTCAGCCGCAGCTCGGAGACGGCGGGCGCCGGCAGCCCGGCCGCGGCTTCCAGCAACGAAGCGTACGTGGCGGATTGACCGCTGGACTCGTGGATCACCGAGCCGCTCGCGGTCGAACATTCGCCGGTGGGCACGCCCCAGCGTGCGGCGGCCGCGGCGATCAGCAGGTGCCGCGCGCCGGCGCCGGCGATGCGCAGGTCGTCCCAGCCGTCCGGCGTGCCGCGGCTGCCGCCCACGACCTGGCGGCCGTAACGGTCGTCCAGCGGCGCCTGCTCGACCCGCACGTCACGCCAGTCGACGTCGAGGCACTCGGCCACCACCATTGGGAAGGCGGTTTTCACGCCCTGGCCGGCTTCGGGGTTCTTGCTGACGATGGTTACCTGCCCGTCGGGGCCGATGCGGACGTAGAGGTTCGGCGCCCAGGTCTGGTCGCCGGAGTCTGACGCAGTGCTTTCGACGCACCGGCCGACGCCGATCAGCAGGGCGCCCGAAGCCAGCAGCGAGACCTGCAGGAAGCTGCGACGGTTCATGCCCGGGCCGAAGCCCGGCGAGGTCCGGTTGGTGGCGCGCTTCACGATTTGGCTCCCGCTGCGCTTTCGTCGGCCCGGTAGCGGGCGGCGAGCTTGATGGCCTTGCGGATGCGCGGATAGGTGCCGCAGCGGCAGAGAACGCCCGCCATGGCGCCGTCGATGGCGGCGTCATCCGGGTCGGCATTGCGTTCGAGCAGGGCGGCGGCCGTAAGCACCTGGCCGGCCTGGCAATAGCCGCATTGCGGCACGTCCTCGTCATGCCAGGCCCGCTGCACCGGGTGAGTGCCGTCGGGCGACAGGCCCTCGATTGTCGTGATTTCCTTGCCCTGCAGGGCGGCGGCCTTGATCCGGCAGGATTGGACCGGGGCGCCGTTCACCAGCACGGTGCAGGAACCGCAAACGCCGATGCCGCAGCCGTACCGGGTGCCGACCAGGTCGAGCTTGTCCCGCAGCGCCCACAACAGGGGCATGTCGTCGGGAATATCCAGTGGATGGCTGACGCCGTTGATGTTGAGGCTGAACTTTGACATGACTATCTCCCCGCAGAATCAGTCTTCGTCGACTTCCAGCTGCCCGCTGAGTCGCAGCCAGATGTGCGACCAGCTCAGCCCGATGGCCAGCAGCGTGCCCAGAGCGAAAAGGGTCAGCCAGGCGATCGTGCTCACGGAATCGGCGTGCAGCAACCCGATATCCACCAGCAGCCAGATGCCGGTGCCGACCAGGGCGGCGCCGATGATGGTGCCGAGGGCCCCGAGGCTGCGGGCGGTCGCGATGACGAAAATGGTCCAGCCGGCGACGAGAATGACGCCGACAAAGTAATGCACCGGCTCCAGTCCCTCGCCGACGAAGGTGGCTTTCGCCCAGTGGAAGTACGACCTGCCCGCAGGGTTGTAGGTGACGAAGACCAGGACCAGTGCGGCCGCCCAGCGCCAGAGAAAATCGACCAGGCCGAAGGAGCGATGGGGTTTGCCGGATTTTCCGTCGTTCATGTGTGTTGCTGACAATTGAGTCCGACGCCCATTGTAATGGCGCGACCGGATCAGAGTAAAAATATGTGACGGCGGATTGCGCAAGGCCGGGCGCCCTCCGGCGCCCGGCCCGGTGTGTAGCGCACTATGCGGCTTTGACGTCGATGTGCGTGACCTTCTTGCGGGCTTCCTCGCTCTTGGGCAGTTCGATGCACAGAACGCCCTTCTTGAAGGAGGCCTCGATCGCCTGCTCGTTGACCTCGGCGGGAATCGGCAGGGTCCGGCGGAAGGAGCCAAAGGACCGCTCCTTGCGGTAAAAGTCCTTGCCCTTTTCCTCGTCCTCGCGCTTTTTCTCGCCGCGGATCATCAGCATGCCGTTGGACAGGGTGATGTCGACATCCTCCTTGTCCATGCCGGGCAGTTCGACCTGGATGTGGAAGGCTTTCTCGTCTTCCGTCTCGTCGACGCGCGGCATGACCTCGGTGTGCGACCACGGAGTCAGCATTGATTGCCATGGCGTGGTCATCATGGAGTGACGTCCGCGGCCTTTCCAGAAATCTTCAAAGAGACGGTCCATCTCCTTGTGGAGCGTATCCATCTCCCGGAAGAACGACTCGAACGGGCGCTCCTCGTCATCCCAACGCCGAAGGCCGCCCCAACGCCAGGGCACCATTTCCTTCAGTGTCATGTTTTCCTCCCAACCCCGGGGGTTGTCTTGCAGGGTTCCTTACGTAATGAATCCACGCGGAGGGCAGAACGCCCGGAGATTTCGGTTGCCCGGGGGAAGGGCAGGCGCGACCGGACGTGTCTGTCCACCGCAGCCGTATAGACCACGATCCGGCGCCCAGGTTCCGCGTGGGAGGCCGGTTTTGCCGTAGGAGCGAACCTCGTTCGCGACCCGGGCCTGTCCCGAACAACGTTCGGTCCTACGGGATCGGCTTGTCGGGCGAATAAATGACGTAGATCTTGGTGTAGCCCTCGGTGTCCCACACGCCGGTCCATTCCGCCGGGATGACCACCGAGTCCCCGGCCTGGATTTCCGTGACCGTGCCGTCGCTGGAGGTCAGGGTCACGCCGCCTTCCAGGAAGTGCATGTACTCGTGCACGCCGTAGGGCTCGGTGATTTCGGCGCGCACTTTGCCGGAACGGTACATCCCGGCGTCGAACAAGCCGCTGTCGGTGCGGAACACCTCGACGTCGTGGGTCGTATTGCCGTCGTGGGTGCTGACCACGGGTTCGTAGTCCTCGAAGATCCGGCCCGCGATCTGCTCCTTGCTCAGCTTGACGGGATGCGCGGTGTCCGCGGCTTGCACGCCGCCGCCGGCCAGGGAAAGCGCCAGGCAAGCGCAGAGGAGGGGCAGGCGGAGCAGTGGAATGTGTCTTGCAGCAGTACTCATGACGACCTCGCATATGGAAAAAAACGGGACCCTGATGATAACCCGAAGGGAAGCGGCGGGTCAGGTCAAGGGCCAGGTGAAGGACCAGGCGAAAGATTGGGGCATCCCTGCAAATCCTGAGAATTGGGCTATTCTCTTAGCATCAATTATCGCGACGGCTGCGACAGCACCGCCAGACAACCCGGGAGTACCATTATGAAGAGACGAGAATTTTGCAGGACCACGCTCGCGGCCGGCATGGCGGCCGCCTATCCCTTCATGACCGGCTGCGGCCGGGAAACACCGGCGCCGGTCACCGCCACCGAGGCCGAGACTTCGATCGCCGCGATATCGCTGGACGGCACGGCGATCGAACTGGAGCGGGCGGCGATCCGAGAGCTCGGCGAAGCCAGCACCGGCGAGATCCTGCTGGCCGGGGATGCCGGCTTCGACAGCGCGCGCAAGATCTGGAACGGCATGCACGACAGGCGGCCGGCCCTGATCGCGCGCTGCGTCGACCACGCCGACGTGCAGCGTGCGGTTACCTTTGCCCGTGAGCGGAACCTTCTGGTCGCGGTGCGCGGCGGCGGGCACAGCTGGCCAGGCCTGTCGGTCGCCGACGGCGGCCTGATGATCGACCTGGCGCTGCAGAACACCGTGACGGTCGATCCGGCGCGGCAGCGCGCCTCCGCGCAGGGCGGGGCCCTGCTCAACCACCTCGACTCCGCCGCCCTGCCGCACGGCCTGGTGACCACCGCGGGCGTGGTGTCGCACACCGGCGTCGGCGGCTTCACCCTGGGCGGCGGTTTCGGCCGCCTCAATCGCAAGTTCGGCCTGGCGGTCGACAACCTGGTGGCTGCCGACATCGTGACGGCCGACGGCCAGTTCCGCACCGTCAGCGCGGAGCAGGAGCCCGACCTGCTCTGGGCCCTGCGCGGCGGCGGCGGCAATTTCGGCGTGGTGACGCGCTTCGAATACCAGCTGCATCCCTTCGACCGCAACGTGCTGTCGGGGATGATCGTCTGGCCGGTGGCGCAGGCGCGCGAAGTGCTGGACTTCTACGCGGGCTGGTACACCGGCCTGTCCGACGACCTGTACGTAGGTCCGGTGATGCTGACCATGCCCGACGGCACCTCGGTGGTCGCCATGGAAGTGGTCTACGCCGGCGATCCCGCGCTGGGGGAGAAGGAACTCGAGCCGCTGCGCCGTATCGGCAAGCCCATCGACGACGGCGTCAAGGTGCAGGACTACATGGTGATGCAGACCCAGGAAGACGGCACCTTCGCGCACGGCATTCGCTCCTACATCAAGAACGGCATGGTGCGGGAAATCACCCCCGCCCTGATCGAAGCGATGATCGGGGCCTTCGTGCCCGACCCGCGGTTGGCGATGTTCACGCACACTTCCGGCGGCGCGGTGAACCGCGTGGACGATCTGGCGACCGCGTTTCCGCACCGCAACGCCGAGACCATGGTGCTGGTGGGCGGCGGCTGGACCGACCCGGTGCAGGACGAGGAGGCGATCGCGCTGGCCCGCAGCTGGTACGCGCAGCTCGAGCCCTTCACCGGCGGCTTCTACGACAACATCGATTTCGACGCCGCCGACCCCGCCGGCGCGAACTTCGGGCCGGCCTTCGAGCGCCTCGCCCGCATCAAGGCGCAGTACGACCCCGGCAACCTGTTCCGGCTGAATCGCAACATCCGGCCGGCGGCCTGAAGCGACCCGACGGCGCGCCCGGTCGCCACTGGCCGGGCGCACCCTTCGCGTCGAGCGCCGTTGTCCCACAATGGCCCCGAAATCCCTTGAAAAAATCGGTGTGCCCGATTACCTTGGCCCGATGCGCCCTGACCGCCACCCTGATCTTTGCGACCGCCCAGCCGGCGGCCGGCCGGCCCGCGCATGGGCGTAGGCATCTGGATCCTGTTCCTGCTTCTGGTCATCGGCATGGTGGCCCTCGATCTGGGCGTGTTTCACCGCAAGGACCGCCCGGTCACCGTGCGCAACGCCCTGGGCTGGAGTTCGCTGTGGATCAGCACGTCGTTGCTGTTCATGGTGTTCGTCTACTTCCTGTACGAGAACAACTACGAGTGGGCGAACATCCATACCGAGCATCTCAGCGGGCGAGACGCGG
>Ga0105090_10001698_pt1 | contig 12004 bp, 10 predicted proteins | sample PPLLak3March2015_FD_79110 | JGI IMG/M metagenome (GOLD analysis project Ga0105090, IMG submission 79110) | Freshwater sediment microbial communities from Prairie Pothole Lake near Jamestown, North Dakota, USA - PPLs Lake P7 Core (1) Depth... | ecosystem: Environmental > Aquatic > Freshwater >... | reverse complement strand
GGTGTCGCCGACGACGAGCGAGAAGCGCTCGTGCCCGGCGCCGCGCAGCAGCGCGTTCAGGTCGCTCAGCTTGCCGCGCTTGCGCTCATGGCCCATCCAGACGCGATCGGCGGCGTTCCAGCGCCGAGGGCGGTGCAACAGGAAGAAGCGGTCGCCGCCGCGCGGCTTTTCGCCCGCCTCGGCGTAGCGCCGGTTCAGGGCCTCGATGCACTCGCGCGCATGGGCCAGCAGCGCCTCGTCGCCATGCTGCGTCTCGGTGGGCGCATCGAGGAAGTCCGTCAGCAGCGCGAAGTGCAGGTGCGCGTCGCGGTTGGCGAGGAAGCGCACCTCCAGCCCCTCGGCCAGAGCGTCGATACCCTGGGTGCTCGTCAGCATCGTCGGCACCACCACCAAGGTGCGCGAGGCGTTCGGGATGCCGAAAGAAAAGTCCATGCGCGGCAGCGCCCGTGGCCGCGCCAGCAGCGGCGTGATCCAGTTGACGATGGCCACAGCGAGCTGGCTCGCCGACATCAGCAGCGCGGCGACGGCGACCACCGCGACCCAGGCGCCCACCGGTAGTGCCGCGAGCGGCGTGGCGAAGCCGAGCGAAGCGATCGCCAGCGGCAGCAGCGCGAGCAGCAGCGTGGTCATGAGGATCGCGCCCGCGAACCAGGCGAGCGGGCGGCGTGCCACGGTGCCGCGCACGCGGTGCGCGAGCGGTGCGCGCATCGCCACCGCGCGCTCCAATTGCGGCTGCCCTTCGTCGACGAGGTAGTAGCCCACATGCGCGCGATGAGCCGCGGGCTCCGGCCCCGCCGCTGCCTCGCGGGCCAGCTGAACCGCAGCGCTCGCCACCTCGGCCTCGTCGGCGTCGACGTGGCGGGCGATGCGCTCGACGGCGTGGCGGTAGCTGTCGCGCGTGGCGAAATCCATGCGCGGATAGACGTCGGCCGGATCGTCGCGAAGCACCTGCTCGACCTTGGACAGGGTCTCGACGAACTCGCGCCAGTCCATCGAGGCAAGCAGCCGCAGGCTGCCGATGCTGTTGCTCACCGAGACCTGCGCCGCGGCCTGAGCCTGCGCCTCGAACTTCACCAACTGCTCGATCGTCTGGTGGCTCTCGCCGATACTCTGCTCGACCCAGCTCAGCGGCAGCGCCAGCGCGGTGCTGCGGCCATGCAGTCGGCGCGACAGCTCGGCGACGAAGGGCGCCGTCATCGCCGGCTCCGAGCGCGCCATGTCGGCAACGACGAGGATCAGGCTCTTCGGGTCGCGCTCGGCGACGTCGATCATGCGGTCGGCCCAGAGCCCCGCGAGATAGCGCTCGGCCGTGCTCGCCGCGACCCGCGACGCGACGCGCCGCAGGTTCTCGATCAGCGCCAGGCGAAGCATGATCGGCACTGCCCACAGCTCGCCGAGCCGCAGCGTCTTGACCGTCTGGTACGAGGCGATGAATCGCGTCAGCGAGCCGCGGCCGAGCCGGCTGTCGCCGTGGGCGACCGCATGCACCGCGAGGTCGTAGACGCGCGGCAGACCGACACTCGCGCCGCCGGCAATGCGCGGCAGCTCGCGGCTGTAGCCGGGCGGCAGGTGGCGCTTGGCCGTACGCACCTCTTCCTCGATGAGGTAGAAGTTGTCGAGCAGCCATTCGCCGGCGGGCGTGATGCGGTGCTGCCGGTCTGCGCTCTGCGCGAGCAGCGCACAGGTGTCGGCGAGCACACGCTCGTTGTCGCCAAGCCGCCGCAGCAGGCGATCACGGCTGCGCCTGCGCGTCAGCTCGTGCCCGGCGGCCAGGTGCCGGCCATGCTGTTCCATGTCCTCGGCGGTGAACAACTGCGCGCGCAGCGGCGCCTCGTCCACGCTTGTGGACGTGCCGGCGATACGCACACGGGTGCGCGCGCGAGCCCATGTTCGCCATCGCGCAGTCAACCTGGATTCGAACCAGTTCGTCGTGTTCAAGAGTCCTTCGCCGAGCGCCCGGATGCGAGGCAGCCACGAAGGCTGGAGGGCCCCCAGTGTAGTCAGGGCCACGGCACCGGTGCCGGTCGACCACGTCGGTCGGTTCGTCAGCGCGCAGGCGAAGGTTCGCAAGTCAGCGCATGAGCTGTTAGTGACTTCGCCCCACATCCGTCAGGGCCTGAATGACTGGCGTGGCGATCATGCCTCTGCGACTGGACGGGGGGCTACGTCTGCAGTGGCTTGAGACCGGTCATTCGAGGGGCGCCCTTCTGGGCGCCTGGGTGACAGCAAGTGGCCGAGTCGAGCCAAAGAGAGGCCCGGACTCGTCGCCGGAAAGCTGCCGCTCGGAGGCACTCAGCGACGAGATTTCCGAGCACGACGGCAAGGGCGGCTTATGGCCGCGAGCGTCAATCCAGGGGATCACCAGTAAGCTGACCTCCGGCGCCAGGTGCTACCCGTTTGACGGGTGGCAAGTGTCGCCCCGTCGCGCAGGCGCAACTTCGTTGGCCCTCAACTTGATGGGAGTCCATCATGGGAACCACAGCCAACGTTGTCAGTCGTGTTCCTTGGAACAAGGGCAAGATCGTCGGTCAGAAGGCGCCGTTCAAGCTAAAGGACATCTGGGCACTCAGAGTCCGCCTGCAGATGGAGAACCGCGTGCGCGAGCTTGCACTCTTCAACCTGGGAATCGACAGCAAGCTCCGCGGCTGCGACTTGGTCGGCCTCAAGGTCCGCGACATCTGCCACGGCGACCAAGTGGCATCTCGCGCGATGGTGATGCAGCACAAGACCCAGCGCCCGGTTCAGTTCGAGATCACGCCTGCGACCCGCGATGCCGTGCAGAAGTGGATCAAGCAAGCCGAACTGAAGGCTGACGACTTTGTCTTTCCGAGTCGTATCCACGACTCGCCACATCTGGGGACGCGGCAGTACGCCCGGATCCTCGAAGGGTGGGTCGAAGAACTGGGGCTTGATCCGGCCGACTACGGCACGCACTCGATGCGGCGAACCAAGGCGACACTGATCTACCGGCGCACGAAGAACTTGCGAGCCGTGCAACTGCTGCTTGGTCACCGCAAACTTGAATCGACTGTCAGGTACCTTGGCATTGAGGTGGACGACGCCTTGGAAATCTCCGAGCAGACAGAGATCTGATCGAGGCGCACTGCAGGCGCTGCGCCAGGTGGTCATGGCGCTGGGCGGTGCGGGTGAAGCTGGCGACCCGGTGCAACCGCGCGGCGGCCTTGCGTGAGGGTCGCGCGGCCATCACGATAGGCGCTTCCTCACACCGCTCCTCCCGTTGATCCTTGGCCGCATCACCTGAGTTGCCTGCCGACCCCGGCGTCGCCGACTTCGACGCGCTGCAGGAAGACCCTGCGCGGTGGATCGGCGTGCTCGCCGCGCTGGGCGCTCGCTACTCCAGCGCGCCGGCGGTGCCGGCCGGCGAGGGCACGGTGCTGGTGGCGCTTCTCGGCCGCGAAGTCGCGCTCAAGCTTTACCCGCCCTTCCTGCGCGACCACTTCGAGTTCGAGCGCACGATGCTGGCGCACCTGCATGGCCGGCTTTCGCTGCCGACGCCGCGCCTGGTGGACAGCGCCGAACACGCCGGCTGGCCCTACCTCGTTATGACGCAACTGCCGGGCACGTCGCTCGATCGCGTCTGGCCCGCGCTGCTGCAGCACGAACGCTGCGCAGTGCTGCGCACGATCGGCGGGCTGGCCGCCGAGGTACACGCGCTGCCGCTGGGCCCGATGCCGGCGCTGGCGCCGCGCTGGGCTGACTTCCTGCGGGGCCAGCGCGAACGCTGCCACGCTCGCCAGCAGCGCACCGGCCTGCCGACGCACCTGCTGGCGCAGCTAGAACCCTTCCTGCAGGGCACCGTGCCCGAGGGCCCGGACGTGATCCTCACCGGGGAGTACACACCCTTCAACCTGCTGCACAGGGGCAGCGGGCTGTCGGCGATGTTTGACTTCGGCGATGGCCTCGTCGGCCCGCGCGAGTACGACTGGCTGGGCCCCTTGTGTTTCCTGGCCGCTGGCGATGCGTCTCGCGTCGACGCGTTTTTCGATGGCTACCACGGTCGCCCCTTCGACCGCAGCCAGCGCGAAGCCTTGCTGCGGCTGTTGCTGCTGCACCGCTACAGCCACCTGAAGGCGCAGATTGCCCTGCCCGGCTGGCAAGCCGCGCCCGACTTCACCACACTGGCCGCCCGGATCTGGCCCTGACACGATGCTGCTGCAACTCGAATCAGTGGTCCTCTTCGTGCACGACATCGACGCGGCGGCCGCCTGGTATGCCGCGCTGCTGGACGTGCCGGTGGAGCACGAGAACCCGCGCTATGCCTTCGTGCGCGCACCGCACGGCGTGATCATCGGCTTCCACCCGGCCGACGCCAAGAACCCCGGCGGCGTGCCCGGGACCACGCCTTACTGGGAGGTGGCCGACTTCGACGCCGCGCTGGCCTCGTTGCTGGCACGTGGCGCCACACTGCACCGCGGCCCCGGCGTCACCGACTTCGGCGCGCGCGTAGCGCTGCTGATCGACCCCTTCGGCAACACGCTGGGGCTGAACCAGGCGAAACGGTAAACCCGTTGGGCCAGAGGATCTGATGTATGGCGGGCGTGGCCGAGGCGCGCCAGCGCTGTCACTGGCGGCTGGCCTCCGCAGCCCGAGCTCGCGTGCCGAGAGGCAGCTCTCTGGCGTTGCTGCGATCTGACCCTACCGGCCAGATCCTGTCGCTGGCGACAGGCCGCTTTGGACGCGCTCCACCCAAACTGTGCCCATGACAGCGTGCCGCGACGAGCAGGTCCTTGGCTCAGTCAAACGCGCGGCTGTCACTAAGCCGACCGCGCCCGCGCAGCGCACGATTCGCGGTCGCGTGACAGCAGCAGCGCCGCTATGCCAGTCGCGATGGAAGAGGAGACGAAGGTTCTTGCGTTCCTGCCGGCTCGCGCTCGAAGCTCACCCGATCCAATCCTTCGGTTCTGTGAACGTCAACTCGAATCCGCCCAGCGACTCGAGGTGCTCCTTGACCGAGCGATGCACCATGAGCGCGTTGACGCTCTCCGCGAGCCGGAACATCTTGACGCCGCCCGCGGCGCGCTCGTCGATCGCGACGGAGTCGAAGTCGGTGTCGATTAGACCGTCCGGCGAATGCGGCGTGGCGAGGGACTTGGCCATGTTCACCGCCTTCACGAGGCCGACGAAGTTGACCGCGAAGTAGTCGTTGCACACCTCGCCCGTGCGCGTATCGGTGATCGCCACCGGAAACGCCTCGAGATTGTCGACGCCGCATCTCCGGATCGCCTCGACGAGTGCCTTATGAAACAGCGGAGGATCGCAGGCCTTGTACAACCACATGCGCCGCACTCCTTCCGGCGACCGCGGGCCCTGCGACGGTTTGCCTTCCATCTCCCATGCCAGACCGCCGCCGGCGAGTTCATCTTTCCAGACCATGCGGATGGGATTGGGGATATTGAGGCCCGCGAGACGCCAGCCCAGCAGGAAGCTCACTTTGTGTTCGTCGAGACCGTACTCGTCGGCCCAATCGTCGAAGTCGACGCTCCTGGGTTTCTGGGTCGGCTCCTCGTTCTCGAGGCCCCAGCTTTCCATCATGAAGTAGTTGGTCACGTGCACTATCTCAAGAGTTGTCGTGGAGTTCTTCGGCGAGCATGCGTGAGAAGCCGGAAGTGAACACCGGCTTTTTCCATGTTGTAGGCGGACCTTCGAGCAGGCTGCCGAGCCTGCCCGAGACGTGATCGAGCCGGCGAGAAGTTCGATGGGGTGCCATCGGCTTCTTGCCGGCCGCCTTGCATTGAGTACCGCCGAGACACTCGTTGTCGAGCCGAACGAGATTCGCGTGGATCTTGTTGAGAATTTGCTCGACGAAGTCGTTGTAGCCGGCGGTGGCGCTGTGGCTGTCGTGAAACTGCAGCCGGTAGTGCGCCATGGTCGCGAACAGCCACTCCCGGAATCCCAGCTTGTCGGATTTCCGCGTCCGCGCGTCTTCGGAGAAGCACCTCCGTAAGCAGTTTTTCGGGTGTCCTCACCCATCGAGATCCCTGAGCCATTGTGCGCTCCCGTGAACCTCGGTGCGCACGATCCGCCAAGGTCCACCCTGTTGAGGCAAGATGTGCGGGCGAGTCAATGGCAGGGGACAAAGTGACTTGAAGGCAGCATGACAGCGCTGCGCGCCTTGCCTGGAGTCGGGCGCATGGGGCGCAGCGCGACGATGAGGGCACCAGAATTCGGCCCGAGCATTCAAGAAGATCCGGCCGGCAACTCTACGGCGCAGAGATTGGGCCTGCGGATGTCGTCTCAGGGTCGGGACCCGGTCTAGACGAACGTCAGCTGTATGGCAGCCCAACTCGACCGGCAGGTTTTGGGCAACGAGTTCAGGGGACTGGCTGGCCGGACCCGACCCATGAGCCACATACGCTGCCGTGAATTCGTCACCCCGAAGCGGCCGGTCATATATGTGCCCAGGCCCCCGAACCTGCCCCCGCAGCAGTGGCCATAAACAGGCGGGTGGCACACAGGGTGATTGAGGCGCAGCGCGCAGCCTGAGACCGTCCGAGGTCACATCCTCGGGAGCCTCGTGTGCAAGCCATCGGTCGGCACCCCAGCGGGCGCCGGATGGCGTCGCGGTCCTTGGGAAGGACGAGTTCGCCCCACTCCTTCCTAGAATGCGGCATCAAGCGCGAGCCGACGCCGACCGCTGGCCCCCGGAAGGCAGCCCCAGAAGTCCTGGCCGGCCCGAGCCCGGGAGTGCGCGACGCTCAAGTCGGAGCCCGAATGGTCGATTCCGTCAAGGTAGTCCATGCCGCGCTATAGCGTGCAGCATTGCCCACGCTAGCGCCCGGATGCACCCACGATGCCCAAACCACTGACCGTCGACGCGCACGCCACGTCGCTGTGGCAGGCGTTCGCGCGCCGGGTCCTGTTCGACTACCCGCCGCGGGCGCGGGCAGCCTGGCTGGCCATCACCGGTGCCGGCGCCGCTGCACTGGGTTGGGCGTCATGGAACCTGGTCTCGATGTCGGAGACGGCTGCCTGGCCTTTGGCGCTCGCGCTGGGACTGGTGGCGCTGGCCTCCAGTCTTTCGATCAAGTTGCCGCGCTCGACGTATTCGCTGAGCATCGGCGACGTGTTCGTGTTCGGGGTGCTCGCCACCATCGGGCCAGCGGCGGCTGTGCTCGCGTCCGGCATCGACGCCCTCGCCGGCACGCTGCGCTACAACAAGCGACTGAGTACCCGTCTCTCCACCCCGGCGGCGGGGATGGCCGCGATGGCAGTCTGCGCGTGGGCCTTCGAGGTCGCCAAGGTTGACCTGGCCCGCTACGGACTCGGCGCGGAGGCGGCGACCATGGCGGCGCTGGCCGTGGTGGCGCTGCTGCCCTTCGCGCTGTCGCTGCTGCCGCTGATGAGCATGATGGCGCTCAAGCGCGGCGAACCGCAGGCGCCCCTCCGATGGTTGGCCGATTCGAGCTGGATGGGGGCCATCTACGTGGCATCGGCGCTGATTGCCGGACTGGTACATCTGCAGGCTCAGCGTTCTGGCGCAACCCCGCTGGTCATCACGGCCTTGTCGGCGATCGTCATCATGCTGCTGCTGCGAATCGCCGTGCAGCGGCAGGAATCCGAACGCCTGCGCCAGGAATCCCAGTTGGCCCAGGCGCAGCACGAAGCCACGCTCAGCCACCAGCGCTTTGCCGCGGCCTTCAGCCATGCGGCCATCGGCATGGTCATCGTCAAGCCGGACGGCCACATGCTGCAGGCCAACGACGCGCTGTACGCATTGCTGAAGCTGGAACCTGGCGCAGTGCTCGGCCTGCCCTTCGAAACGCTGCTGGACACCGCCGACGCGCCACTGATGCGGCGCCGCGCCCAGGCCGCACGGGTTTCGCAGGACGATGCCTTCTCGATGGAGGTGCAAGTCAGGCGCGGCGATGGCCAGGACATCTGGGTGGCCGTTCACTGCAGCCAGTACGAGGACCCGGACGGCGGCGGGCAGTGCCTGGTCTACCAGTTGCATGACATCACATCGCGCCATGTCGCGGAGAGCCGCCTCAACCACATCGCCCACTATGACGACCTGACTGGCCTGGCCAACCGCCACTGCTTCCAGGAAATGTTGGAGGCGGCAGTGGAGAGAACCCGGCTCGACCCCGGGCAGCGGTTCGCCGTGCTGTACCTGGACCTCGACCGTTTCAAGCTGGTCAACGACAGCCTCGGCCATGGCGCTGGCAACGAGTTGCTGCGTGAAGTCGCGGCCAGACTGCGTGCCAGTGTGCGTCCCGTGGACCTGGTGGCGCGCCTGGGCGGCGACGAGTTCGCTGCCCTGGTCGAAGCGGTGAGTGACCCGGATATCGCCCTGCAGCTGGCCGATCGTGTGCTCGACGTACTGGGCCGTCCGGCACACCTCCTGGGCACCGAGGTCATTCCGGGCGTGAGCGTCGGCATCACCTTCAGTGACCTCGGCTACCGAACGGCCGAAGAGATCATGCGTGACGCCGATCTAGCGATGTACGAGGCCAAAGCGGCAGGCCGCGGCCGCGTCGTTTGCTTCAACAGATCCATGCACAGCAAGGTGGCCGAGAAGCTTTCGCTCGAAACCGACCTGCGGCGCGCCATCGGCGATGGAGAGATGAGCGTGCACTTCCAGCCGATCTACCAGCTCGAACCCTACCGGCTCAGCGGTTTCGAGGCCCTCGCACGCTGGGTGCATCCGCAGCGCGGCGCCATCAGCCCGGCCGTGTTCATCGCGCTGGCCGAGGAATCGGGCCATATCGAGGCGCTGACCGACTGGATCATCGACCACGCGATGGCTCAGCTGGCGCGCTGGAAGAGGGATCGGCCGGGCAGGCAGCACCTGGGCATGCACGTCAACATCAGCGGCCGCGACCTCACCCGCATCAGCCTGGCGTCCCGTGTCCAGCAGGTGCTGCACCGCCACTACGCCACGCCGGGAAGCCTGACGCTGGAGCTGACCGAGACCATGCTGATGGGTCGGCTGGACGTCGCCCTGCGCACCATGGCCAGCCTGAAGGCCAGCGGGGTGCGGTTCTCTATCGACGACTTCGGCACCGGATACTCGTCACTGTCGTACCTGGGCCGGCTGCCGATCGACAGTCTGAAGATCGACCGCTCGTTCGTGATGGCCATGCACGAGAGCAGGCAGAACCTGGAGATCGTGCGCGCGATGCTGACGCTGGGTCGGACGCTGGGGCACAAGGTGATCGCCGAAGGCGTCGAGACGGAGGATCAGCTGGCGATGCTGCGTGAACTCGGCGTTCACGAGGGGCAGGGCTACCTTCTGTCGCGTCCGATGTGCGCGGACCAGATCAACGATCTGTTCGCCGCCGCCGAGTCAGCTGCGGATCAGGCCGCCTCGGGCCCGCGCGCATGAACACATTGCGCAGGTGCATGCGACGGGTTCCCGCTTTCGTTTCGGCTCAAGATCGCGGTGATCTGCGAAACGTCCACCCGTCCGCTGTCCGTGATCGAGCGGAAGTTGGTGACCTTGAAAGACTCCAGGCGTATGCGCATGCCTCCTCAGTTTGTCGTGGGAAATTGGTAAGACAAGGCGGTGGTGAAAGTTCCCGCATCGGGGGTGCCGCAGCACTCGGTGGTACGCGACGTCCACCTGGGTCAACCCCGTCGACAATCCAATGCAGGGTCGCGGCTCGCCGCCATGTCGTGCTTCTGCGAGGCGGCCGGGGAGCACAGCTGGCCAACCAGCCGGCAGGTTGACGTGAAGCTGCCAGCCGCGAGCGGCTGTTCTTGGCCGGGAAGGCCTGTTCGCGGTCGAACCAGGAAGCTGACCGACGTCGTCGCTGCTGGGTTCTACCCCCTAACTTGATGGGCAGCTGCCAAGCAGCGCGACGTACTCACACACCCGGCAAGAAGCAGCCTGGGCCGACAGGCAGCTTCGTGCCATCTCACTTGCCGCGGGATTGCTGGTCGTGTAACTGGCCGAAGGTCGGCGCGTCGTCTGCTCAACCGGCCGCGTCGTAGGCTCGCCGAAGCCAGGTCTGCAACTGCGCATCGACCTCCGCCGCGCTGGTAATGCGCGTGGTGGCGTTGCACATGCTGCCCGTCGGCTGCAGTTTCAGCCGAGCGTGAGCAGGCAGGTCCTTAGCATTCAGGCCAATCTCGACGCTGTCTTTCGTAGCAGGCCCCACCATCGCAAACTGCTTCTTCCGGCGTAGGCTAACGTACGTCTTCTTCGGCGCCTCTTCAAAGTCCCCGAACGTTCTGATCTGCGACATCACCGCTTCGTGCAGGGGGAGCAGCCCCGACTTCGCGCCGGTGTAGATAGCGGCCAGCGGGTCGCCACTCGGCGCCGTAGCAGCGGCGGTCGGCGCTCCTCCGCCCAGGACTGGCAACGCCTTGTCGATGAAGAGCGCGACGGCATTCGCGTCGCCGTAGCCGAGCTTGAAGTGCTCCATCAGCCAGTTGCGCCTCTCGCCGTGCTTGGCTGCGCCGCTGGCGGCAATGGCGGCGTGCAACTCGGCAATGGTCTTACCGGTGCGAGCCTGGATGTTCTTGAGCTGCGTGATCGTCGCGGCTGCGGGGTCGGCCATGGCATGCTCCTATCGTCGGTGGTTCAGCCCAATTTCAAGGGCCAGTGTTCGCTCTTCGTGCGCGCCGGCAGCACGAACTCCATGTGGTCAAACACCCAGTAAATCAACCGCGTGCCCATTGGCGGCTGGCCGGTCTCGCAGATCGCCTGGAGCGTGGCCAGGATGCGGGTGCCGCCACCAGCCATGCTCTTGGCGGTCGGGGTGCCCAAGGGCATGCCCAGCACTCGAAGCGTCACTTCGACGCCGCCGCCCACAGGCTTCAGTTCATAGCTGACGCGGCACACAGGATCGTCGAACTGCGTGAAGCGCTGCGTGTGCACGAACCGATGGGGCGGCTCGAAAACCTCGACCGTGCCATCGACGATGACGTGCCTGCCAGTGCCCGTGCGCATCTGCATCGGCACGCCGGCACCGAGCGCGCCGGTGCTGTGCAGCCATGCGTTGAAGACCGCCCCCTGGGCCTCGCCCTGTTTGGTGAGCTCGCGCCAGACATCGTTGGATGTCGGCCTTGATGAAGATGCGGAAGACGGCGTCCTCGGCGTTGCCAGTGTCAGCCATGCTTGCGAGCCTTCCTGGAGGGTGAAGCGTTGAGCTTTGTCAGGGCATGAACCTCGGCGCCTTCCGCGTGGTACTTGAGTCGCGTGAGGCGAGCGGCCCAGAAGGCACTGAACTCCGTCGTCCAGCGCTCGTGGATCAGTTGCAGCGGCGTCGGGTCGAACCATAAGCGCTTGTCGCGGCCGTCCTTGGCCGTCACGAGCAGGCCACCACGTTCCAGCGCGGCAAGGTGCTTCATCACCGCGTGGCGGCCGATCTCTGCGGAGAAGAAGTCGCAGACGTGGTTCACGTTGCATCCGCCCTCACGCTTGAGCAGGTCGAGTATGCGTCGGCGAAGATCAGACGACAGCGCGAAGAAGGTGGCGTCAAGTTTGTCGGCCTCCATATGTGTCCTAATAGTCACATGTTTCCGCCGCGCTTGTCAAGCAGGTGAGTCGTGTTGTCCGGCCATACGTTCTGGCACGGCATCGCACGGGTGGCCGCTTGCCGGCACGCCGTTCGGCCCAGTGGGTGTCGCAGATGAGTCTGCAGCGCCAGTTCGACTGGCCGGACTGCTGACGTACCGAGTGCATCGAATGCTGGTCAGGGCCACCAGGCGCTGGGCGACCGCTTTGGAGATTGCTCGCGTTCGAGTGGTTGGCGGCCTATGGCGGCTTTCAAAGCGGTCGTTGGCGTGGCTACTTCTTGGCCGATCGTATGACCGGAAGTGGCCGCGACCGGGTAGTCCCGGCCACTTCCGGACATCCGATCGGCCAGGGACTGGCCTCACGAACGACCGGTTTGAAAGTGCAGCTGCCATAGGCAGACGTCCGCTCGCAGGCGCTCATCCTCCAAAGTGGTCGCTCAAGTACCGGCGGCGCATGTCGACACCGGACGCGGGCCGTACGTCTGCACCTCGATCAGCAGAACAGGTGCCGCCGACCCGC
>Ga0105090_10001697_pt1 | contig 12006 bp, 7 predicted proteins | sample PPLLak3March2015_FD_79110 | JGI IMG/M metagenome (GOLD analysis project Ga0105090, IMG submission 79110) | Freshwater sediment microbial communities from Prairie Pothole Lake near Jamestown, North Dakota, USA - PPLs Lake P7 Core (1) Depth... | ecosystem: Environmental > Aquatic > Freshwater >... | reverse complement strand
TATGAGAGACATCATCACCCTGGCGTGCGGCACGTGCAAGCGCCGGAACTACAACACGACGAAGAACAAGAAGAAGACGACCGACCGTCTCGAGATGAAGAAGTACTGTCCGTTCTGCCGGACGCACACGCCGCACCGGGAGACGAAGTAGGCACAGGCCAATAGCTCAACTGGTAGAGCACCGGTCTCCAAAACCGGGGGTTGGGGGTTCGAGTCCCTCTTGGCCTGCCAGATTCAGCAGTCGACCCGGCGGCCTGCGGGCCGGACGGTTCGAGAGAGACGCGAGAGAAGGGCATGCTCGACAACGTGAAGGCGGCACCGGGAAAGGCCCTGGGCGGCGTGACGGGGTGGTTCGGGAACATGCGCACCTTCCTGGGCGAGGTCCGCAACGAACTGAGGCGCGTCACGTGGCCGTCGCAGAAGGAAGTCTACGCGACGACCGTCGTGGTCATCCTGACGTCGATCTTCTTCGGCCTGTACCTCTGGGGCCTCGATGTGCTGTTCGAGCGCGGCGTGCTGGCCCTCTTCCGATTCTTTGGTGCCAAATGACCGACGTCATGGCCAGGCAGTGGTACATCGTGCAGACCTACTCGGGGTTCGAGCGGAAGGTCCGGGAGTCGCTGCTCCAGCGCGTGCAGGCCTACGGCCTCCAGGAGGATATCGGCGAAGTCCTCATCCCGACCGAGGACACGGTCGAGATGCGGGGCGGGCGTAAGGTGGTCACCCCGAAGCGCTTCTTCCCCGGCTACATCCTGGTCGAGATGACGATGACCGACAACGCGTGGCACGTCGTGAAGAACACGCCGAAGGTCACGGGCTTTGTCGGGGCGGGCGCCAAGCCCACGCCGCTCACCAAGGACGAGGTGGACCAGATCCTGCTCCAGGTCTCGGCCGCGGCCGAGAAGCCGAAGCCCAAGTACTCCTTCGAGAAGGGCGACCCGGTGCGGATCAACGAGGGGCCGTTCACCAGCTTCAACGGCGTGGTCGAGGAGGTGAACCTCGACCGGAACACCCTGAAGGTCATGGTGACGATTTTCGGCCGGTCGACGCCGGTCGAACTGGACTTCTTGCAGGTGGAGAAGATCTGAGGCGGGACTCGGGACTCGGGACTCGGGGCTCGGAAGTAGGGGCAAGGGGCAGGAGGCGGGAAGGAACGAACGACAGGAATCGGGCTGCAGTTGCGGGCCATTCTGTCTTCTGGCTTCTGACTTCTGGCTTCTGATATTCGAAAGCACGAGATATGGCGAAGAAGATACAGGCGGTCGTGAAGTTGCAGATTCCGGCGGGCAAGGCGACGCCGGCTCCCCCGGTGGGCACGGCGCTCGGCCCGCACGGGGTGAACATCATGGGCTTCTGCAAGGAGTTCAACGCGAAGACCGCGAGCCAGGAGGGGCTGATTATCCCCGTGCTGGTGACCATCTACGCGGACCGCACGTTCAGCTTCATCACGAAGACCCCGCCGGCCGCCGTGCTGCTCAAGCGCGCGGCGAACATCGCGAAGGGGTCGGCCGAGCCCAACAAGACCAAGGTCGGCACGGTGACGGAAAAGCAGGTCGAGGAGATCGCGAAGACGAAGATGCCCGACCTCAACGCCGACACGCTCGAATCCGCCGTCAGGACGGTGGCGGGGACGGCCCGGTCCATGGGACTGGACGTCATCAGCTAGGGCGGTTTCCAGGCCTGCGCAGGCGGCGTAGCGACGCCGCCAGAACGGGCCCTGGCACCGCGAGTCAACCGATGCGCCGCCTCGCGGGCGGCGCGACCAGTGGGAGGGCCCGCCTCGCGGGCCCGGTGGGACCACGGAGGAGTCCATGCGAAGAGTAGGCAAGAAGTTCGCCGCCGCCCGGGAGCAGGTGCCCGACAAGGCCCTGACCCTCGAGGAGGCGGTGCCGCTCGTACAGAAACTCAAGTACGCCAAGTTCGACGAGACGGTGGAAATCTCGTTCCGCCTCGGCGTCGATCCGAAGCACGCCGACCAGATGGTCCGCGGCACCGTCGTGCTGCCGCACGGCCTCGGCAAGACCAAGAAGGTCCTGGTCATCGCGGGCGGAGACAAGCAGAAGGAAGCCCTGGAGGCGGGCGCCGACACGGTCGGCGGCGAGGAGCTGGTCGAGAAGATCCAGGGCGGCTGGATGGACTTCGAGGCCGTCGTGGCGACGCCCGACATGATGCGCGCCGTCGGCAAGCTCGGCAAGGTGCTCGGCCCGCGCGGGCTGATGCCCAACCCCAAGACCGGGACCGTGACGCCGGACGTGGCGCGGGCGGTCCGCGAGATCAAGGCCGGCAAAGTCGAGTTCCGCGTCGACAAGACGGGCATCGTGCACGCGCCGCTCGGCAAGGTGTCGTTCCCGGCGGAGAGCCTGCTGGAGAACGCGCGGGCGCTCATCGAGAGCATCGTCCGCGCGAAGCCCGCGGCGGCGAAGGGCAAGTACATGAAGAGCGTCACCATCTGCTCGACGATGGGGCCGGGGATCAAGCTCGATACGACGAGCATGGACGCGGCGCGACGCTAGCCGCGGAATCAGGATCACAGGGTTATGGCACTCACCAGAGCTGAGAAGCACACGGAGCTGGCGGCGCTCGAGACCGAGCTGCGCTCGGCGCAGAGCGCGATCCTCGTCGACTTCAAGGGACTCAACGTCCCGCAGGTGACCGAACTGCGGCGCCAGGTGCGCGCGGCCAAGGGCCGCTACCGCGTCGTCAAGAACACCCTCGTCAAGCGGGCCCTGAAGGGCACGGCCTTCGAGCCGCTCGGCGACAAGTGCGTGGGCGCGACCGCGCTGGCTTACACCGGCGGCGACCCGGTGGTGCTGGCGAAGGTGCTCACGACGTTCATCAAGACCGCCCCCGCGCTGAGCATCAAGGCGGCGGTCGTCCAGGGCAAGGCGATCCAGGCGGCCGACGTGACCGAACTGGCCAGCCTGCCGGGCAAGCCCGAACTCTACGCGAAGCTGCTCTTCGTGCTGCAGGCCCCGATGGTGCAGCTGGTGAGCGTGTTGAACGCCGCGCCCCGCGACCTGGTCAACGTGCTGGCGGCGGCCGAGAAGAAACGAAGCGCATAACGTTCCACTGGCAGAGGAGATAGACAGCAATGGCCGAACTGACGCAGTCGCAGGTGGTTGAGTACATCAAGAACATCACGGTCCTGGAGCTTTCCCAGCTCGTGAAGGCGCTCGAACAGGAGCTTGGCGTCTCGGCCGCCGCGGCAGTGCCCATGGCGATGCCGGCGGCCTCGGCGGGGCCGGCGGCGGCAGCCGAGGAGAAGACCGAGTTCGACGTCATCCTGACGGACTTCGGCGCCAAGAAGATCGAGGTCATCAAGGTGGTCCGCGAGGTCACCAGCCTCGGGTTGAAGGAAGCCAAGGACCTGGTCGAGGGCGTGCCGAAGCCGATCAAGGAAGGCGTGCCGAAGGCCGAGGCCGAGGCGATCAAGAAGAAGTTCGAGGACGCCGGCGCGAAAGCCGAGATCAAGTAGTGCGGCGTCCGGGCGCGCACCCCGATCCGGGGTGCGCGCGCCCGGCGTGTTGGTCGCGTGGTTGGCACGCGAGGCGCCCGCCCGTCGCCGCGTGTCTGTTGGCCCCCAGGCCTTAGTCCCGAGAGCAGCATGTACAGCCTTCCGAAGAACGTCTATCGCGAGCGCATCGACTTCTCGAAGATCAAGACCACGGTTCCCATCCCGAACCTGATCGAGATCCAGCGGAAGTCGTACGAGCGGTTCCTGCAGATGGACCGGCTCCCGAACGAGCGGGAGGACATCGGCCTCCAGTCGGTGTTCAAGTCCGTCTTCCCGATCAGCGACTTCCGGGAGAACTCGTCGCTGGAGTTCATCGAGTACTCGATCGGCAACTGGGAGTGCAAGTGCGGCAAGCTCCAGGGCCTGCAGCACATGCGCCAGCCGTGCACGAACTGCGGCCACATGCTCGTCGCCGACCCCTTCGGGGAGCACGACGTGCTGTGCCCGCGGTGCGGCCGGGCCAACGAGGCGCGGGGCGACGTCTGCGACATCTGCGGCACCACGGTCTTCCTGAAGGACAAGTACGACGTCGCCGAGTGCCAGGAGCGCGGCATGACGTACGCCGTGCCGCTCAAGGTGACCATCCGCCTCGTCGTCTGGAACAAGGACCCCGAGACGGGCGCCAAGACCATCCGCGACATCAAGGAGCAGGAGGTCTACTTCGGCGACATCCCGCTGATGACCGACAACGGGACGTTCATCATCAACGGGACCGAGCGCGTCATCGTGTCGCAGCTGCACCGCTCGCCGGGCGCCTTCTTCCACTCGGAGGACAAGGCGCTCTATGTCGCCCAGGTCATCCCGTACCGCGGCTCGTGGGTCGAGTTCGAGTACGACGCGAAGAACCTCCTGTACGTGCGCATCGACCGCAAGCGCAAGTTCCTCGCCACCGTGTTCCTGCGGGCCCTCGGCCTGCGCGGCGGCGACGAGATCCTGCGCACCTTCTTCTCGGTGGACCGCCTCTACCTCAGGCAGGGCGGCCTCTACTGGGCCGTGGCCGACTCGATTGTCGGCCTCCGCGCCGGCGAGGACATCGCCATCCCCGGGACCGAGACGGTCATCACCAAGGGCCGCAAGCTGACGCACGGCGCCGTCAAGGCGCTGCGGGCGGCCGGCGTCGAGGCGGTCCGCGTCGACGAGGCGGAGCGCGAAGGCGCCGCCGCGGCGGCGGACGTCATCGATCCCGAGACGGGCGAGATCCTCCTGGAAGCGAACGAGGAGGTGACGCACCGCGTCATCGCCATCGCCCAGGAGAAGGGCGTCGACCGCATCGAGGTCTTCTTCCCGGAGCGCGACGAGGTCGGGCCGACCATCTCGACGACGCTGAAGAAGGACCCGGTCCACACCCACGAAGAGGCGCTCATCGAGATCTACCGCCGGCTGCGGCCGGGCGATCCGCCCACGCTGGACAGCTCGCGGTCGCTCTTCGAGAACATGTTCTTCAACCCCCAGAAGTACGACTTCTCGCGGGTGGGCCGCCTCAAGCTCAACACCAAGCTCGGCCTGACGACGCCCCTCGAGGAGAAGATCCTGCACCCGCAGGACTTCTACGAGGTGATCCGCTACCTGCTGAAGCTGCGGAAGAACCCGGCGTACGTGGACGACATCGACCACCTCGGCAACCGGCGCGTGCGCTCGGTCGGCGAGCTGCTCGAGAACCAGTTCCGCATCGGGCTGGTCCGGATGGAGCGCGCGATCAAGGAGAAGATGTCGGTCTACCAGGAAATGGCGACCGCCATGCCGCACGACCTGATCAACGCCAAGCCGGTGATGGCCGCGATCCGGGAGTTCTTCGGCTCCTCGCAGCTCTCGCAGTTCATGGACCAGACCAACCCGCTCTCGGAGGTCACGCACAAGCGCCGGCTGTCGGCCCTCGGGCCCGGCGGCCTCTCGCGCGAGCGCGCGGGCTTCGAGGTCCGCGACGTCCACCCGACGCACTACGGCCGCATCTGCCCGATTGAGACGCCGGAAGGGCCGAACATCGGCCTGATCTCCTCGCTGGCGTCCTACGCGCGGATCAACGAGTTCGGCTTCATCGAGTCGCCGTACCGCAAGGTGAAGGACGGGAAGATCGTCGACTACGCGGTCGTCACGAACGCGGGCACGAGCAAGCACAAGATCGGCGACGTGGTCCTCCTCTCCGACATCGTCGAGGAGTCGGGCGGGAAGCGCCGCGTGAAGAAGGGCATCGAGTTCGAGCCCCACCCGTTCTACCTCTCCGCGTGGGAGGAAGACCAGTACATCGTCGCCCAGGCCAACGTGTCGGTGGGCGAGGACGGGCGGCTGGTCGAGGACCGGGTCAACGCGCGGCAGGCCGGGAACTTCATCCTGGCGCAGCGCGACGCGGTCCAGTACGTCGACGTGTCGCCGAAGCAGCTCGTGTCGGTGGCCGCCTCGCTCATCCCCTTCCTCGAGCACGACGACGCGAACCGCGCGCTGATGGGCTCGAACATGCAGCGCCAGGCGGTGCCGCTGCTCCGCGCCCGGGCGCCGTTCATCGGCACCGGCATGGAGTACATCACCGCGCGCGACTCGGGCGCCTGCGCCGTCGCGCGCCGCTCGGGCACGGTCGACTACGTCGACTCGCAGCGCATCGTCGTCCGCGTCGCGGGCGAGGACGACTCGGTGAGCCGGGAGATGGGGGCCGACATCTACCCGATGACGAAGTTCAAGCGGTCCAACCAGAACACCTGCATCAACCAGAAGCCCATCATCCGCGTGGGGCAGAAGGTGGAGAAGGGGCAGGTCCTGGCCGACGGCCCTTGCACGGAGCTCGGCGAGCTGGCGCTCGGCCGCAACGTCCTGGTGGCGTTCATGCCGTGGCGCGGCTACAACTTCGAGGACGCGATCCTCGTCTCCGAGCGGATGGTGAAGGACGACTACTACACCTCGATCCACATCGAGGAGTTCGAGATCGAGTCGCGCGACACGAAGCTCGGCCCCGAGGAGATCACGCGCGACATCCCGAACGTGTCGGAGACGTTCCTGCGCGATCTCGACGAGAGCGGCATCATCCGCCTGGGCGCCTCGGTCAAGGCGGGCGACATCCTGGTGGGCAAGGTCACGCCGAAGGGCGAGACCCAGCTCACGCCCGAAGAGAAGCTGCTGCGCGCGATCTTCGGCGAGAAGGCCGGCGACGTCCGCGACGCGTCCCTCATCTGCCCGCCGGGCGTCGAGGGGATCGTCGTCGGCGTGAAGATCTTCTCCCGCAAGGGCATCGAGAAGGACGACCGGGCCAAGGCCATCGAGGCCGAAGAGCTCGAGCTGATGGAGAAGAACCTGCAGGACGAGGTGCGCATCCTCTACGACGAGATGAAGAAGCGCGCCGTGCAGATCCTGCTCGGGCAATCGCTCCGCTCGGACCTGTACGACAACGACGGCCGCGAGAAGCTGCTGAAGAAGGGCGCCGTGCTGACCGCCGACGTCCTGGCCGGGCTGCCCTACGCGGCCGTCTCGCGGATCCGCGTCGCGGGCGACGATCCGCGCATCGAGAGCGACCTGCGCGACCTCGACGAGCGCACGAAGCGCCAGGTCGAGGTGGTGGGCCAGCTCTTCGAGGAGAAGAAGGAGAAGGTGCGCCGCGGCGACGAGCTGCCCCCCGGGGTCATCAAGCTCGTGAAAGTCTACGTCGCCATGAAGCGCAAGCTGTCGGTGGGCGACAAGATGGCCGGGCGGCACGGCAACAAGGGCGTCATCGCGCGCATCCTCCCCGAGGAGGACATGCCGTACATGCCCGACGGCACGCCGGTGGAGATCGTGCTGAACCCGCTCGGCGTCCCGTCCCGCATGAACGTCGGCCAGATCCTGGAGACGCACCTCGGCTGGGCGGCCCGCGCGCTCGGGCTGTACTTCGCGACGCCGGTCTTCGACGGCGCGACCGAGGGGGAAATCAAGGACTGGCTGGGGCGGGCCGGGCTCTCCTTGTCGGGCAAGACGCGGCTCTTCGACGGGATGACGGGCGACGGGTTCGAGCAGGACGTGACGGTGGGCTACATCTACATGCTCAAGCTGTCGCACCTGGTCGACGACAAGATCCACGCGCGGTCGATCGGGCCGTACTCGCTGATCACGCAGCAGCCGCTGGGCGGCAAGGCGCAGTTCGGCGGCCAGCGCTTCGGCGAGATGGAGGTCTGGGCGCTCGAGGCGTACGGCGCCGCGCACATCCTCCAGGAGCTGCTCACCGCGAAGTCGGACGATGTGACCGGCCGCGCGAAGGTGTACGAGTCGATCGTCAAGGGCGACGCGTCGTTCACGGCGGGCCTGCCCGAATCGTTCAACGTGCTCATCCGCGAGCTCCAGTCGCTCTGCCTGGATGTGGAGCTGCTCAAGACCAAGAAGAAGCCGCAGCCGCCGGAGGAGACCGCCCCTCCGGAAGAGCCGGTGTTGCAGGAAGCCTAAACGCCCATGAGACCAAGCTTCGACGCGAAGGGCTCGTTGATGCCCGATTTCGACGCCATCCGGATCAGCCTGGCGTCGCCGGACAAGATCCTGTCGTGGTCCCACGGCGAGGTGACCAAGCCGGAAACCATCAACTACCGGACCTTCAAGCCCGAGCGTGACGGCCTGTTCTGCGCGAAAATTTTCGGGCCGATCACCGACTGGGAGTGCCTCTGCGGCAAGTACAAGCGGATGAAGCACCGCGGCGTCATCTGCGACAAGTGCGGCGTCGAGGTGACGCAGGCCAAGGTGCGCCGCGAGCGGCTGGGCCACATCACGCTGGCCACGCCGGTCAGCCACGTGTGGTTCTTCAAGGGCCTGCCGAGCCGCATCGGCCACCTGCTCGACATCGCCCTGCGCGACCTCGAGCGCGTGCTGTACTTCGAGGCCTACGTGGTGGTGGACGCCGGCGACACCGACCTCAAGCCGAACCAGCTGCTCAGCGAGGAGCAGTTCCGCAAGGCGAAGGAGGACTACGGCTTCCGGTTCCGCGCGCAGATGGGCGCCGAGGCCATCAAGGAGCTGCTGAAGCGGATCGACGTCGAGCGGCTGTCGCAGGAGCTGCGCGACCGGATGAAGGGCGAGCAGTCCGCCCAGAAGAAGCTCAAGTACGCCAAGCGCCTGAAGGTGATCGACGCGTTCCGCAAGTCGACCAACCGGCCCGAGTGGATGATCCTGGACGTCATCCCGGTGATCCCGCCCGAGCTGCGGCCGCTGGTGCCGCTCGACGGCGGGCGCTTCGCCACCTCCGACCTCAACGACCTCTACCGTCGCGTGATCAACCGGAACAACCGCCTGAAGAAGCTCATCGAGCTGAAGGCGCCCGACGTGATCATCCGGAACGAGAAGCGCATCCTGCAGGAGGCGGTCGACGCCCTCTTCGACAACGGGCGCCGGGGCCGCGTCCTGCGCGGCGCGAACAACCGCCCGCTCAAGTCGCTCTCCGACACGCTGAAGGGCAAGCAGGGCCGGTTCCGCCAGAACCTGCTCGGCAAGCGCGTCGACTACTCCGGCCGCTCCGTCATCGTCGTCGGGCCCGAGCTGAAGCTGAACCAGTGCGGCCTGCCGAAGAAGATGGCCCTCGAGCTGTTCAAGCCCTTCATCTACAACAAGCTCGAAGAGCGGCAGATGGTGCAGACCATCAAGCAGGCCAAGGAGATGGTCGAGCAGTCGCGGCCCGAGGTGTGGGACATCCTCGAGGAGGTCATCCGCGAGCACCCGGTGCTGCTGAACCGCGCGCCGACGCTGCACCGTCTCGGCATCCAGGCGTTCGAGCCCGTGCTCGTGGAAGGCAAGGCCATCCGCATCCACCCGCTCGTGTGCACGGCGTTCAACGCCGACTTCGACGGCGACCAGATGGCGGTGCACATCCCGCTCTCGCCCGAGGCGCAGATCGAGGCCTCGGTGCTGATGATGTCGTCGAACAACGTCCTGTCGCCCGCCAGCGGCGCGCCCATCGCGATCCCGTCGCAGGACATCGTGCTCGGCATCTACTACCTCACCAAGGCGAAGAAGGACGCCCGGGGCGAGGGCCGGGCCTTCGCGAGCATCGACGACGTGCTGCTGGCCCAGCAGGCCGGCGAGGTCGAGATGCTGACGCCCATCCGGATGCGGTACACCGGCGAGCTGCTGGACCTGACCGCCTCGCGCGACAACCAGGACGTCCTGCACACCGAGCTGCAGACGGTCGCCGGCAAGGTGATCAACACCACCGTCGGCCGGGTCATCCTGAACGACGCGACCCCGGAGGGCATGCCCTTCGTCAACGGGCTGCTCAAGAAGAAGGGCCTGCAGCAGGTCGTGCAGTACTGCTACCTGCGCTTCGGCCTCCAGAAGACCGTCGAGATGCTCGACAGCCTGAAGGACCTCGGGTTCCTGGCGGCCACCAAGTCGGGCCTCTCCATCGGCATCGACGACCTGATCGTCCCGCGCGAGAAGGAGAAGCTGGTCGACGAGGCCAGGCAGGAAGTGATCCGCGTCGAGCAGCAGTACCTCGAGGGCGCGATCACCAACGGCGAGCGCTACAACAAGGTCATCGCCATCTGGTCGGAGGTCACCGAGCGCATCGCGGACCGCATGTTCGGCGGGATGCAGTCGCTCGACAAGGAAGAGGGCGCCTTCAACGCCGTCTACATCATGGCCGACTCCGGCGCCCGCGGCAGCAAGCAGCAGATCCGCCAGCTGGCCGGCATGCGCGGCCTGATGGCGAAGCCGTCAGGCGAGATCATCGAGACGCCCATCACGTCGAACTTCCGTGAAGGCCTCACGGTGCTGCAGTACTTCATCTCCACGCACGGCGCCCGCAAGGGCCTGGCCGACACGGCGCTGAAGACGGCCGACTCGGGCTACCTGACGCGCCGCCTCGTCGACGTGGCGCAGGACGTGATCATCCACGAGCCCGACTGCGGCACCCTCGACGGCATCGAGGCGCAGGCCATCGTCGAGGGCGGCGAGACGATCGAGCCGCTCCGCGACCGCATCATCGGGCGCGTCGCCCTCGAGCGCGTCGCCGACCCGTTCACCGACGAGACCCTGGCCGAGGCCAACCAGGAGATCACCGAGGAGCTCGGCGCCGCCATCCAGGACGCCGGCATCGAGCGCGTCAAGATCCGCTCGGTGCTGACCTGCGAGAGCCGGCGCGGCGTCTGCGCGCGCTGCTACGGCCGCGACCTCGCCACCGGCCGCCTCGTCGAGATGGGCCAGGCCGTGGGCGTCATCGCCGCGCAGTCCATCGGCGAGCCCGGCACCCAGCTGACGATGCGGACGTTCCATATCGGCGGCACGGCGTCCCGGATCGCCGACCAGTCGACGCTCGAGTCGAGCCACGCCGGCACGGTCCGCTTCCACGGCCTCCAGATCGTCGAAGGCCGCGGCGCGACGTTCGTCGTCATGAACCGCAACGGGTCCATCGTCGTCCAGGACGACAAGGGGCGCGACCGCGAGCGCCACCAGCTGGTCTACGGCGCGCGCCTGATGGTCCGCGACGGCCAGCAGGTCGATTCGGCCGCGGTGCTGGCGGAGTGGGATCCCTACACGGTGTCGATCCTCAGCGACGGTCCCGGCCTCGTGCGCTTCAAGGACATCCTCGAGGGCCAGACGGTCCACGAGGAGGTCGACGATGTCACGGGCCTCTCGCGCAAAATCATCATCGACTCGCCGGACGAGAAGAAGCAGCCGGCGATGGAGATCAAGCGGAAGGACGGCACGACGCGGCGCTTCCACATGCCGTCGCGCGCCCACCTCATGGTCGACGACGGCCAGGAGGTGATGGCCGGCGACGTGCTCGCCAAGATCCCGCGCGAGACCACGAAGACCAAGGACATCACCGGCGGCCTGCCGCGCGTCGTGGAGCTGTTCGAGGCGCGCAAGCCCCGCGACCCGGCGATCATGAGCGAGATCGACGGCGTCGTGAAGTTCGGCGGCATCGTCAAGGGCCGCCGCAAGGTGCTCATCGTTCCCGAGTCGCAGGCCGAGTCGCGCGAGTACGAGATCCCGCGCGGCGTGCACGTCAGCGTCCAGGAGGGCGAGCCCATCCGCGCCGGCGAGCCGCTGATGGACGGCCCGCGCAACCCGCACGACATCCTCGCGGTCCTCGGCGAGAAGGAGCTGCAGCGCTACCTCGTCAACGAGATCCAGGAGGTCTACCGCCTGCAGGGCGTCACGATCAACGACAAGCACATCGAGACGATCGTCCGGCAGATGATGCGGTGGGTGAAGATCGAGGAGGTCGGCGACACCGAGTTCCTCGTCGAGGACACGGTCGACAAGTTCCGGTTCCGCTCCGAGAACGAGCGCGTGATCACGGAAGAGAAGATGCCCGCCAAGGGGCGCCCCGTGCTCCTCGGCATCACCAAGGCGTCGCTCTCCACCGAGTCGTTCATTTCGGCGGCGTCGTTCCAGGAGACCACGCGCGTCCTGACGGAAGCGTCCATCTCCGGGAAGATCGACTACCTGCGCGGCCTCAAGGAGAACGTCACGATGGGCCGGCTCATCCCCGCCGGGACGGGCTTCGAGTTCTACAAGGCGGCGCGCATCCCCGCCGACGAGCCGCCGCC
>Ga0105090_10001695_pt1 | contig 12006 bp, 7 predicted proteins | sample PPLLak3March2015_FD_79110 | JGI IMG/M metagenome (GOLD analysis project Ga0105090, IMG submission 79110) | Freshwater sediment microbial communities from Prairie Pothole Lake near Jamestown, North Dakota, USA - PPLs Lake P7 Core (1) Depth... | ecosystem: Environmental > Aquatic > Freshwater >... | reverse complement strand
TCGCCCGTTCCGCCCGGCTGGCTGTCCTTGCCGAGCGAATAGAGGTCGAGTTCGCCGTGTTCACCCGGCGAGCGATATTGATAGGGACTGCCCCACGGATCGTTCGGCACCGCCTTCTTCAGATACGGACCCTGCCAGCGCGCCTCGCCGGTCGGCTGGGTATTGAGCGCCGCCAGCCCCTGCTCGGTAGTGGGATAGCGGCCGACGTCAAGACGATACTGGTCGAGGGCATCTTCCAGCGCGCGGATCTGCGCCGTCGCCACTTTCACTTCCGACTTGCCGACCTGGCCGAAGAAGCGCGGAGCGACATAGCCGACCAGAAGGCCGAGGATGACCAGCACCACCAGGAGTTCGAGGAGGGTGAAGCCGCGCTCGCTGCAGCATGTAGGCGATTGATGCTCGATGGATAGAAACCTTGCATTCATAGCCGGGCAAATCTTTCAAGTTTGTATGGTGGGCAGGCAGCCCCCCGTTGTGATGACGTATGGCGTGCCGAACAATGGACATTTGTGACGTACTGCGGGCACCGGTAAAAGCATGCGCCCACCCGATGTTATGCCCCAAGCCGGCGCCAATGTGACGAAATGATTATAGCGTGCAATGTTTTGCCTTTTTGTGTCAGCGCCGGGACCGGATCAGGCATGCAAATTGCAGCCACTCAACCCATGCAAATCATCAAGGTTTTTACACGCAACATAAAAACTTTTTGCCGTTGATGATCGAAAAGACATCGTGCGATTGACAAATGTCATGTGTCGAAAAATTTCCTTTCGTTATATTGCCATGTGCACTACAGGGGCTATAAGCTTCGCTGTAAATAGAAAGAAGCTCTAGGGATGTTGGTAGGTTTGGGTAGGCAACCCGGTGGTCGAGGGGAGTCGTGTTTTGAGGTTGTTGATTAGGAGAGAGGGCCATGAAAACGCCAAAAATGAAGTTGATCGTATCCGCGACGCTGACGGCGCTAGCGGTTGCCTACGGGCCTGCCGCTCAGGCACAGACTATTTATGATGGAGATGACGGTGCCCTGATGCTCCGCAACGTGTCGCGCACTCCGGCGAAGCCGACCGAGTTCGCCAACGTGCAGATGGCAAAATTCTACGTGCCAGCCCAGTGGAACACTGGCGAACTCTACGGGCCCGTAGGTATTAGCTACACCACGCCCGCACCCAACTTCGCGACGATCTTCACCCGCAACCAAGCCAAACCTCTCGTGGCGGCATTCAATGATGGTCCTGTGCTCAGAGATCCCGAGTGGACGAACCCCGTGACAGGTGTCGTCACCGACACCGCCTTCGCTGGTCACGGCAAGCGCGATGTCTGGTCGGGGCTTTCCTATGATGATGGCGCCACCTGGAGACAGATCAACCACTCCAACAGCGGCGCCACACCGGTACCGGTCTTTGTCGTCGACCATAATGGCGACTTCGTTTGTGATGCCGGTAGTGGTGGTGGCGGTAAAGTAACAACTCCGACTTTTGACAAGTGTGATTATTTTATCTATGGCGACGACCCCACCAAGAGCGTAGGTGTAACACCGCACCTGGTCGAGGAAATCACCGAAGGCGGCGGCGACGTCACCAACCTCTCCCAGGCACTCGTCGGCAACAACATCTTTGTTGCGTGGGTCAGCCGCCTATGCACTGGTGGCGACACGCCGCTGAACAAAATCACTGCGGGGGACAACCCCTACGGAATACTGGGCGTTCAGCGCTATGCCGATTACGCCCTGATGAAGGCCGAAGGCGAAATCGGCATCGACCAGTTGATGGCGATCCGCGACATCGGCAAGGTGCCTTTCTCCTGCCTCTGGACCAAGCGTGGCATCATTCAGACCGATCCGGTCACCAGGTTCACATCGGTGAAATGGTTTGGCGCAGAACGCCTGACTACCGGCACCCGTGACGCATACAAGATCGAGGTTGCTGGAACCGAAAACGCGGGCTTCGCCGTGGTCTGGCAAGAAGACCCGGAAGGTCTGCTGCCAGGTTCCGGCGAAGGTCCGGGTGAAGGATGGTCCGGCTCCACCGTCAACCACAAGACGGATATCTGGTACAGCTTTGTGCCACTCAGCAAGTTCAACACCCCGGGCTCGGTGATGTCCCTTCCGATCCCGATCACCGACAACGCCAAGTGTCCCATCAACTCCGGCGAAACCAGCAAGCAGTGGTGCTATAACTCAAGCGAATACGACCCGGTGAATTTCACTTGGGTGCCAGGAAAAGACCTCTGCAAGGATGGGGACCTGATCTACAACTCCTGTATCACCGAGGAGGCCCGCTACATGGAAGGCCAGACCGGCGCTTCGCGTGCCCGCATCAACCTGCAGGCCTACTGCGTCGGCGAGAATGACGTCACCAAGTGGGGCCAATGCACCAACTGGTCTGCTTGGGCCGGCATCATCTACGAGGAAAGCAAGGACAAGGGCGATCTCGTCGACGAACACGGCAAGACCCTGGAAATCGGCAAGAACATCCGCTATCACAGCTTCGAGTTCCAACATCCCGAGCCCGTCCGTCAGGGCCTGCAGTTGAACGGCCCGACCAAGCGCTGGCCAGGTTTTAATGAGACGGCCTCCTATATCTACAACAGCGGCCTGATCGAATTTGCCCCTGATGCGGTAAACCCCGCTTTGGGTTTATATGACGACTACATTGTCTACCGGCCGAACATCTTCGAACTGTCGATCTGGAACGCACCCCTGTTCGACACCGAGATCGCCCGGCGTGGCGCCCTTACCTCCCAGGGCGTCAGGGCAGCTGTGGGATCGCAAAGCAACACTGCCCTGCTAGGTATCTACAAGCAGGGCATCATGAACCAGGGCGGGCCGGCGGACATCATGATCCGGCGCTTTGTGACGGCGGATGCAGATCCGGCCGACACCACTTTCAACCCCGGCTTCGACAACCCGTTGAAGACGTTGGACTGTGCACGCTGGGCTACTCCGCAAGAGTTGGGCGTGTTCAATTATGTGACGGCGGACACCGTAGTCATTCAAGAAAACCTGCCCAACCCGAACTACCTCGACGGTCTCTGCCTCGAACCCGCCACCAACGTTTCGGCCACCGTGCCGACCACGTGTGATGGGAATAGCGTTGCTGACGCAACAGGGGCAGCTTGCGGTTACAAGACTGTTAACCCCAATCTGGAAATTCCGTATGCGCCGTACCTTCGTACGTTCACCTGGGTCCAGCCCCAGAGCGCAGATCCAGGAGCAAATCCGGATTCCGCGCACACCCTGGACGACGAGTCCTGGCACAACCCGTGGGACGTGGCCAAGGGACACCGTGGCATTCTCGATGGCGATTTCGTCATGATGCAATACGCCTGGGCGCCGAACTGGAAACCCAACGTCATCGGTCGCGACACCTACAACCTCTACATCCGGCGTTCGTTTGATGGTGGCAAGACGTATACCACCACGCCTGCGGCCCTGAACGGCACGGATCCAGATGGTACGGCTGTCGGTGCCGATGCCCCGTTGGTCGTTGCGGATGGCACCACCACCTGCGAAATCTACCGGGTTCCCGTTGATGGCGATCCTGAAGGTGGCCCTGCCGGGGTGACCGTGAAACTGCCGGCGGAGTGCACACCCTACGCTGCTGGCGCCTTCGAGCCTGCCCGCAACCTGTCGCTGGTGAACACGAAGGTAGCGTCAACCTACGCATACCCCAGCAAGACAGTGCTCGATCCGCGTTACACGCCAACCGGTGGTCTGTTGAAGCACGCCAGCACGGCCTTCACGCTGTCTGGTATGACGATCGTTCCGCAGGCTCCGTACACCACCGTAGACCCCTCTGGCAAACCTGTCGGTCGTGACCTTCGTGATCCGTCGAAGTTCTTCATTGCTTATGATGACGGCGACAACACGACGGTGGACTTCGGTGAAGCCGAGCCTGTGAACATGTACTACACACAGGCCTCCAACTGGGGGGATGACTATACCGGCACGACTGTCACGACACCCACGGGCACCTACCCGCGCCTGCAACTGCTGAACAACCTCGGGACCTATGCTTCCGAGTCGTCCATCAGCGGCAGCCCGGATGGCAGCTTCCTGTACTCCATCTGGAACCAGTGGCAGTGGACTGATCCGATTAACTATGAAGGCGAAATCAATGAGGATGCCTTCCACCGTCGCGTGCTGTTCCTGATCAACCAATAAGGGTTGATCGCGATCGCGCAAGCGGTTGTGGAAATGACGAAGGAGTGGCCTAGGCCACTCCTTTTTTTGTCCTCAAAACTTCATTGAGAAATCAAGTCGAACGTGGACTTAGGCCGATTTGCCAGCGATCCGGGGCAGACATTATCTAAGAGGAAGAGGGGCTTACCCTCTCCTGAATTACCAAATCGCGTCCATTGCGATCAATGGGCAGACATTCCACATGGGCTGCCTACACTCGGTTTTCCTCGGATGATCCGGCTACGATATTCAGCCTGGTTCCCGGCATGATCGAAGGCCCTGGCAATTAGTTCGTGATCCCCCTCCTCGATGCCAGCAACCGCCAGGTTGAACTGATATGGGGGCAAATAGTCTGCTGCAACTTGAGCACCGCCCAGCCAAAACTCTATTCGGTGCACCGATCCGGAATTGTCACTCGCGACAGCATGAAGAAACTGGTCCGCGCTGACCTTTGTGCAGTCGAGCGGCCAAGTCAGTACCACCCGTGGCGGAGTCTTGTCCGGGTGAATGACCGGGGGCACCGAATTACCCAGACGACCGTTTGCTTGTCGAATCCTGTCGATGAGTGCATCGGTCACGCCTGGCTCAAGACTATATAACGTGTTCCGATTATCCCGTGTGGCGTAGGGCGCCGTCTGGTAGAACTCCCAGACCCAAACCGCGCTGAAAGGTATCTTGTGTTCAACAATACGGTCGAGCATCTGAACCGTGAAGGAGTCCACATCGCCATCAAGACGCTTCGCATCGCCAAATTCACCGACGAACAGCGGTTTGCCAATTTTGTCTGCGGCCAACTTCAGAACATCCAGCAATGCCGTGACGGGTTGAACCGGGGCACCAAAGCGGCGATCACCATCGTTGGGATAAAGATGTACGCTGATCAGGTCTATGCCCGCGTGTATGTCCGCCAGATTTTTCTCGAGTTGCGCGCTGGTGTCCGGGGTGAAATCCGCCTGGCCGGTAATCCATTCAGGCCGAGCACGCAGATGCTCCGCCGCAGGTCTGGGTGCGGAGAAGCCTGAAGAAATCGGGCGTGTTGGATCCAGGTTGCGGATCTGGTCAGCAAGGCGTTGAGTGAACGCGATCATCTCGGCCGTTGTGAAGTTGCCCTTCGGTTCGCACTGCGGGGGAGGCAATTCACTTCTGCATCTCGAGACCGTATCGAGATCAGCAGCGAGATTAAGCTCGTTGGTGAGTTCATAGAACAATGTGGTCTTGCGGCCCTTGTAACGCTCGACAAATTCGCGAATATATCGCTCAGCCAGAAGGGCGGAATGTGACTTCGGATTGGTCATCAGATCATGCACCGTCTCACCCGTCATCGCTGGAAACTGAACCGGGTTCCAAATGAAAGTGAACACAGCGCGCATGTCGTATGCGTCCAGATCGTTCATCAATTCATCGACTTGTGCCCAGTAGGCAGACGGGTTTTTCACCCACAGATCAAGATCGCCCGGGCGGCCGTACGCAGATGGGGCAAAGCCGGTTGCCGACACACGAAGATAGGTGACGCCGGCATCGCGTGCATCGGCAATCGCCTTTTTGCCCATGGCCTGTGTAACCCTGCGGTATCGAGCACTCCCGTCGCCTCCGCTGGCGAGGCCCGTGTACTGTTTGACGAGGTCGAATTTGTTCAACCCAATGGATTGAGAGGGCTGCCCGGCTGCCTGGCAGTTGCCACCGAGAATGGCTGCGGAGAAGACGAGCAAGAAGACAATGGCCACACAGCTAACCGCATCAAACCGCCTGGCCATCTGCCACTCCCGTATCTATCAACGCCCCAGAGAAAGGAAACTTTCAGGATTCGTTGGATGACGCCCCGGAAATGGGAGACCTTCCCAACTCATGAATCAATCACTGACTGCTCAAAGCATCCATTCGTTTATAGCCAAACGTCTCAAAATCAATACGATATTTGTCATAAACCATACGCTCGGTATTTGGGTCGCGTATCAGAGTCTGCCATGTCGCTTCGCCGGTCGCGACAGTACTGTTCAAGACAGGCACTTCGATTTCTCCAACAGCCTGGAACAAGCCAGGCACCCGTTCGGCAATATGCCTGATGGAGTCTTCGATCGATTCAACCCGCCCAACGTAATCGACGGATATTGCTGGCTTATTCTTGGCGCCCCTAAGCCAAAATACCTGTGGCTTGAGTATCCGGTCCATTCCTTCGGTCTGAAAATAATCGGATTGCACAAAGTCATGAAAACTCGTCAAGCCATCCAACGGTTCCAGGAAATCCAGCCCAGTCTCCTTGCGCATGCGCTGAAGAAATTTGTAGGAGCTATAGGCGCGCGCATAAGGATTGCGAACGAATGCAAACGTGAAATATCTGTTCCACAAGGCATCACCGACAACAGCCCTGATCTCCTGGGCCGTCGAGTGTTTCGACAACCCATAACGATTGCGGAAGAATGGCTGAACTGCCTCACCCATTGCAGTCCCACCAACCTCGATATCGCAATAACTGCTGTAATTGCTCAGGAGCTTGGTGACCGACGTTCCCGCTGACTTTGGAACGTGAATGAAAATGAATTTGAATGTATTGTTAATAATCATCGGGGCTATCAGTCAATAATCGGTCGATACGTTGAATGCAATTCAATCGCAATGACCGCGCATTCATCATGCGATCTGCCCGGACTTTGAAGCACAAAATACAAATACACCAGCCAGCTCGCGCCCGAGTATTCCGTGCCTTGCGGAGCTATTGAATACATAGGCAGCGTCAGAAAAGCCTGCCCCCTTAGCTCGCTCGATGAGATTCCATCCGGGGACCTCAAAGACCAGCGAGCCCCTCTCGGGATTCATCGGGTTACCGTGGTATTCCGGCTCCGTAAGGTATGTCACCGAGCCATCCTCGAGCACTGCTTTTCTGATCCCGTCTTGACGTTCAAAAGCGAATGGGAAGGTCGCGACAAGGTAGCCTTCTGGCCCAAGTACCCGGCAGCATTCAATCAAGGCCTTATCCAGGTCTGGAATATGCTCAAAAACATCGTTGGATAGAACGACGTCGAAAGAAGAATCCACAAACGATAACGCCTGAATATCCTGGTGTGGTATCGGGAACAAGGATCTTATTTCCTCCTCAGATTCCGCATACTCTGACCCGACAAATCTCGGGTAGCGGCCGCGCATATAAAGCGCAAACTCGGTAAGTGCCTCAGGGGCGTAAATCTTCGCCTTACGTGAAATCAGCGCAGCATTCCTGGAACCGGCTTGCCTGAGTTCGACAAGAAGAGCACGGTGCCGTGAAATCAGGCGGCCAGCCCTGATAGTTTCTCGCAGATTTCCCCCGACAATGCCGATCTCTTTCGGCGGGTAAGCATTGCCTGAAAGTGGTTCTATCACACCCACTTTCGTGATGCCTTCAAGGACCGTCTGAATGTACGTTTCATCCCGTAGAAATAAATGGGTTTTAATCCATGCCCGCCAGTCCGACATTGAACGCAAGACTTTTCGTAGCTCCTGTGGCGTCGGGTTGTCTGGCATCTAGATTTGGGCCATGAATCGTGGCGTGATCATTTCAAACTGGCCGGTCCGACAAAATACTATTTAAGCGGATACAGCACCGCGTGGGTAGTTGGTGCGAAGAATTCAATCTGCTCCAGCGCTTCCCGCATTAATTGTCTGCCGGTCTCAAAAGAAAACTGCCTGGCCGAAAAACTGCGAGCCGCTTCCGACATGGCGGACCACCGCAACGGGTCGTTGTATATGTCGACGATGGTGGCCGCCCACTCCTCCGGCGTGTTGGCAATACAAGCTTCACGTCCATCAGTTATGCCCAGCCCCTCAGCAGCAATTTGCGATAGCACGCTTGGCGCTCCGTGCGCCAAGGCGCCCGCAACCTTGCCCTTCAGACCAGCACCAGATTTGAGCGGTGCAATGAAAATGCGGCAGCTGTCATAAACTTCTGCGACATCCTCAACGTATCCCCTGATGATGACGTCCTTAGATTCCAAAGCTTCCATCGCTTCAGGAACATTACTCCCATAAATCAGGAAGCGTACTCCCGGTAATCTTTTCCGAAGCAGCGGCATGACTTCGTCGACGAAAAACTCGACGGCCTCGATGTTTGGGGGATGCCCATACCCGCCAAGAAATGCGACATCTTGGCGCCGTTCAAAGCCGGGAACCTGCTCTGGCAACTCGACCACCCATGGGCACTTGGCCACAAGGGATTCGTCAAGGTTGTGCGAAATAATGACCGCATGTTCTACCTCGTTGTAGGAGAGCACCAGGTCGACCTTGCGCATTACCGCAAGCTCTGTATCGCGTGTGAGCGCTGCTTTTTCGACCTGATTGCGGTCGCGATTGCTGATGCCCATACGCAATTCGCGCAGGAAATGCAGGTCGGCGTTATTGAAGACGATTTTGGCCTGGGGGGCGAAGCTCCGGATAAGGTCGATGTACTTGTCCGCAACGTAAAAGCGGGTGATGTAGATAATGTCGAATTCAGCGCCACGTTGTTCGATGAGCGAACTCACTGATTGCGTGAACGGTGCGTACTGGCATTCGATTCCCATGCGTTGCAACGCTTCAGTGTAGTCGCCGAGATAATCCAGACTCTCGGCTACAAAGGTAAGTTTGAAACCAAGTGATTGCAGGATGCGCATTTCCTGGACGGCCGCATAACTGCCCGCATCCTTGTCCGGCTGTGGCGTGAGGGCATCGATGACCAGCGCACGGTAATTAATATTGCGGTCCTTGATGAGGTCGACCTGTTGCCCGATCCTGCCATTGTTACTGCAAGCGCCGGCCCAGCGCGCCTTGAACTTGGGCTGATTGACGAGCTGAAATCTCTTCATGCCAGACTCGGTATTGGTGCCACTGCTGATGCCTTCGTAGTGCACAACTTCCGCTAAGGGCGTGTAGACCGTTTTGTAGCCCTTTTCTCTTACACGAAAGGCAAGATCAGTATCTTCAAAGTAAGCTGGCGCAAAATCCTCATCGAATCCGCCGAGTTCCTTCCAGAGAGAGGTCGGCAACATGATGCATGCACCCGAAATGTAATCGACCTGGCGCACATAGTTGTAACGTGGATCTTTCGGGTTCCCATCGCGACCGTAGTTCCAGGGCTGGCCATTACTCCAAACAATGCCACCTGCCTCCTGCAGAACCCCATTGGGGTAGACCAACTTGGCGCCGGCCAAGCCAATCCCCTCGAATGTTTCAAATACATTCAGCAGTTCGTCTAACCATCCGGCCGACACCTCGGTGTCGTTATTGAGCATCACGATATAGTCACCACGTGCCAGATCGGCCCCACGATTGCAGGCCTTCACGAAGCCTTGCGCCTTATCGTTGCGCACGCACTCGATGCCTTCGATAATCGACTTGATCCCGGTTGTTTGATCTTTCGAACCGTCATCGACAACGATGACCTCGAAACTTGCTCCATTCGGCGCCAGCAGCAAGGATGCAAGGCAGTTATAGGTCACAGCGAACTTGTTGTGGGCCGGAATGACAATGGAAACCCTCGGGTTGGCCGGCTTATGAAAGACCAATGGCGGGAAATCTTTTCGCTGTGTCCCGAACCCACGAATCACCTCTTCATGGACGGTTGCTAGCTGGGCAACAGTGGCTGCGACGGTAGCGTCATTCCATACGCCGCCCTTACCCGCCTGACGGGCAATCATTTTCAACTGACGGCGTAGTGACTCATAACGAAACTGGCCGGACGGTGCGAGATAGCTGCGGAAATTGGGTCCACAATTGCGCCGCAGCACATCCTCTGGTGTCAGCACTGATGGCACAACCACCGAAACCTCACCTACCAAAAAGGGAGGATCCATCACCCACACAGCGAACAGATGGGGCAAGCCATTGAGGCTTGATGCAGGCAGCGGAATACGGAAGCGATGATTGCCGCCGCCCTCAAACGGCTGGTCAGCAATCGCTATAGCGACCGGCTTTCCGTTGTCTATAAGCGTAACCGATAGAGACTCGTCGGTATTCTTAGGGTGCCGCACCCAGCCTGAAATGACAGTCCCTTGTAGTGCGTCAACATTTCCCTCGAATAAGTCGGTCATTTTGAATACGACAGGTGCGCCGCTGAGCATTTGACCGGTATCAACATCAAGCGCAGATATCCGGTGCTCGTAGCCATTAAAGAGTTCAGGTGGCAAGCTCACTCTGAAAGCATGCCGCCCATTACCGATATTGGCCGTTAATAAATCGTCCCGGAACTCACCCGCCTCAACTCTGGCGAAAGGCTTGCCGTCTGCTGATAGCTCAACGGTCACCGTCAGGTTAGGCGTGTCAGAATTCCATGCCCAACCTACTAAACTGAGGCCCACGATTCCATCCAAATTTCCGATGGGAAGTGATGGCGAGCGCGGTTCGCCCTCTGATCCCACACCGTGGTCAAAACCCGCGTCGATTCCGATAGACTCATTAGGTTCCATGAAAACACTCACTCCGTACTTGTACTAGTTGTTGACCTGAGATTCACGCGTAGCCCTGTTGCCACGCATCGGAGACGACCAAAATCAAATTCTTTCCAAGAATGGCACCACCTGTCTGAGGCTTTCAACAACAGCATAGGCAGACGTTTCAGGGGGCGCCAATGGCTTTTGCGGGCAATAGAGTAAGGTGAATCGAACATTGGCCGCCAAGCCAGCTGCGATGTCCGATTCCTTGTCGCCCACCAATATTGCCTTGCCCATGTCAACCTCAAACTCCTCTGCTGCCTGCAGAAGCATCCCAGGCCCCGGCTTGCGGTAATGGGTATTTACTTTGTACTTACCAATACCATGTTCAGGATGCGTTGGGCAAAAATAGACCTTGTCAATGGCCGCACCCTCGTTGTTGAAGACCCCCATCATCCAGTCCGTGAGATCTAGAAAATCCTTTTCTGTGTAATAACCTCTTCCAATCCCCGCTTGGTTGGTCACGACAAAAATCAGAAAACCCAGCTGCTTCGCACTTCGACAGAGTTCAAAAATGCCATCAACAAACTCAAAGTCTTCCTTCTTGCTAACGTAGGTGTGATCGATGTTGATAACGCCATCACGATCGAGAAATAAAGCTGGACGGCTCAATGGCCAATCTCCACCAACTCGGTTTGTGCACGCAGGTAATCTGCCGGCACCCCAATGTCTATGAAATGCCCTTGGGTAACAAACAGGTCAAAACGTTGCTGCGGAACAACCTGCGCCAAGAAGTCCATCTCCAGAGAAAAGGGGTGCCCCACTGCAAAACCATCCAAGATTGAAACAGGCAACACGTAGCACCCAGCATTAATTAGCCCTGGTCCGGCCACTTTTTTTTCTGCAAAACCTAGCACACGTTTTCTTGCAACATTCAGACGCCCATATCGCGAAGTGTCAGAAACCCAGCGGGCAACAATGATTGGTGCATGATGAATTTGCCAATGCACCTCAATCTCAGACGCCTCGAGATCAAGATAAGTGTCACCGTTGAATACAAAAGCATGATCGCTGCAACAGTGCACCAAAGCTTGGCGCACCGCACCGCCCGTACCCAGCGGAACCTTCTCAATCACATGGACAAGTTCCATGCCTGCAAACCTGTCACCAAAATGCTCCACCACTTTTTCCGCCATGAAACCCAATGAAAGAAGTATGCGTTTAAAACCTTTTTGAGCCAGAGACGAAAGCAGAATCTCAAGAAATGGCCGGCCAGCAATCGGTGCCATCGGCTTCGGGACATCCGGCACGACTTCGCGTAAACGTGTGCCAAACCCACCTGCCAGAACAATCGCTTCCATCAAGCCACATCCTTGAACATCGCATGTTCCAGCAAGCCGCAAAGAATATGGCCCAAGACAAGGTGTCCTTCCTGAATCTTGGGGGTATCCG
>Ga0105090_10001694_pt1 | contig 12007 bp, 11 predicted proteins | sample PPLLak3March2015_FD_79110 | JGI IMG/M metagenome (GOLD analysis project Ga0105090, IMG submission 79110) | Freshwater sediment microbial communities from Prairie Pothole Lake near Jamestown, North Dakota, USA - PPLs Lake P7 Core (1) Depth... | ecosystem: Environmental > Aquatic > Freshwater >... | reverse complement strand
TACCGATAGGAGGCAATATGCCCCGCCCTCATCCCGAATATACCCGCACACACCCGGAATTATATATTGCTATGGGTATTACAGCGGAAAATGTAGCAAGAAAGTTTAAAATTTCCAGGGAGGCTCAAGATGAATTTGCATTTCATTCCCACATGAAAGCGGCGGAGGCACGCAGAAAAAATTTGTTTACGGAATTGATTCCAACGCCTGCGGTCCGTTATGTTCTAAGCAAAAATGGAACTTATAAGAAAGAAATGTTTAAGCAGGATTTCGATGACGGCATAAGGGAAGGAACCAGTCTGGAAAACTTGGCAATGCTCAAACCCGTATTTTCCGCCACAGGTACTGTTACCGCGGGTAATTCGTCTCAGACAACCGATGGGGCTGCCGCATCCGTTATCATGGGTGAAAAAATGGTAAAAGAGCTTGGTTTGAAACCGATTGCCAAACTGAAATCTTACGCTATTGCAGGGTGCAGGCCGGATGAAATGGGTGTAGGTCCCAAATATGCCATTCCAAAGGTGCTTAAACTGGCGGGGCTTGATATTGGGGATATCGGTGTTTTTGAGATAAACGAAGCTTTTGCATGCCAGGCGCTTTATTGTGCGAAGGAGCTTGGCCTGAACATAAACAAAGTCAATATTCATGGTGGTGCCATTGCACTGGGTCACCCTCTTGGCTGCACAGGAGCCAAACTTTGCGCAACTCTTTTGGCAAATATGATTCAGACCGATTCAAAATACGGAATCGAATCCATGTGTATCGGTGGTGGAATGGGAGCAGCAGCTTTGTTTGAATTGTGTGAATAGTTCCGGTTATGCAATAAATTTAGATAAAATAGGGGGCGGAGTCAGCTCGTCTCTCAGGAAATTTGTTTTAATTTGGCTCTATTAGAAGCCGTTTTGCTCCGCAGTAAATAAAAAGCCCTTTTTCATGTGCGCGAGATGCCAATGTTATGTTTAGGGCGGAGGCCAGGGAGACTGCCAGTGCCGTTGGTCTGGACATAGCGAAAATAATTGCAATTCGTGCTCGCGCGGCTTTTTGCACCAGCTCATAACTGATTCGCGAAGATAGAACCAAAAATGCTGTTTGTTCAAGTTTTTTTTCTAAAAACAATCTCCCGATCGCCTTGTCCAGAGCATTATGGCGCCCAACATCCTCTGCAGCGGAAATCATGGTGAAATTCCGGTCAAATAAAGCGGCTGCATGGGCAGCTCTTGTTTTGGACCTTAGAGGCTGGTATTTATTAAGATTTTCAAGACAGTAAAGTCCTTTTTTCACGTCTATCGCTATTTTTTTTTCAACGGGCAAAAGTATTTGACGAAGTTCTTCCACAAGATGTTTTCCACATATGCCGCAACTAGTCTGGCTGATGTACTCTCTTCTGTCAAGCTGTTTGCTGATAATTTTTTGCCTATCGGGTGTTAACGTAACCGTTACCACATTTGTGTCTTGCCCGTCGCAAAATCCCAGCGATACAATATCCTCTGGTTGATCAACGATACCTTCGGCCAGGCAGAAACCCGCTACATGAGCATGTTCGTCGCCGGGGGTTCTCATGACCACCGAGTAGGGTTTTCCTTGAATGCGAACGGAAAGAGGTTCTTCGCAAATGAGCTGTTGATCCTCAAATTCCTGCTTGTTGTAACGCCACACAATAGTCTGGTGGTTGAAATAATTGTCCAAGGAAAATACTCTCATTGAATAAAAGTTAGGATAAAAAAACCATTGTAAGACTTATACCTACTTGACTTTCAAAAAAAAATCAAGGCAGATAATGACACTAAAATTTTTATCAAGTAATGATGATCACCAAAAATGAACTTTTCCCCATAACCGACACATCATCAGTTTCCATTTTTTCTATTCGGATTACAGCCGGTTTCCGCTTGGATGGATTAAAAAAATATAACATCAACTTATAGAGGAACGCCAAGTTTTAAAAAAAAGGAAGTTATCTTTTTGGCACAAAACCTGCAAAGCTTGTCGAGTACAATAAAGGTGTTAGTTGGTGGGAACAAAAATATAGTAATTGAAAAGTGGTTTTCCATCATGCTTTTTACAAAAAAAAATCATCTTGTGGGTTTGGATATTGGCTCACGGACAATAAAAGCTGCTGAAATCCGTGGCCTTAAAAAAGATGCCGGGTTGACTTTGAAAAGATTCGGTACCATTGATATTCCTCGGGGAGCCATTGAGGAAGGAAGTATTAAAAAACCTGAAGAAATTGTCGATGCCATAAAGCTGTTGTTTAAAACTTATGGTATCCGTGAGCATAATGTTGCTGTATCCATTGGCGGATATTCCGTAATTGTTAAAAAAATCACCCTCCAATCCATGACCGAAGAACAGCTTAATAAAACCATACACTTTGATGCGGAACAATATATTCCTTTTGATATAAACGATGTCAATCTCGATTTTCAGATTCTTGGAAACATTGAAAATACCGATTGCATGAATGTGCTTTTGGTAGCAGCAAAAAAGGAAATGGTAGACGGTTATATAAGCCTGTTGGAAATGGCAAACCTGAATCCTTGTATTATCGATGTAGATGCTTTTGCGCTTCAAAATATTTTTGAAATAAATTATGAATCCAAAAATGAAAATGTTGCTTTGATCGACATCGGTGCTAGCAAAACGTCTCTGAATATTTTGAAAGGAAAAGATTCCGTGTTTATTCGGGATGTATCCCTTGGGTGTGACCAAATCAATCAAAAGATTGTAAATCTTGTTGATTGTACCAACGACGAGGCGGAACAGATTAAATTTTCCGAAAATACGGATCGCATATCTGCTGAAGATCTCACGGAAATTGTCACAACAGTGGTGACGGATTGGTGTACTGAAATTCAAAGAGCCGTGGAATTTTTTTACTCAACCTATCCGGATGACCCAATCAAGACAATATTTCTTAGCGGAGGCGGAGGGAATATCAAGAAATTTAGACAACTACTGGCAACTGAAACAACGGCCAAGGTTATGACGATTAACCCGTTTAAGGCTTTTTATTTGGATAAAAACAGCTTCGATTCGTCATACATAAAGCAAATTGGTCCTCAGGCGGCAATTTGTATGGGATTGGCAACAAGAAGAGTAGACGATAAATGATTCTAATAAACCTACTGCCTTTTAGGGCAGCCAGAAAGAAAGAAAATAGTCGAAGGCAGGGTTCCATTTTTTTCCTGGTCTTATTTTTTCTGTCGGCAGTATTGGTTTGGTATAATACTAATTTGAACAATACAACCAAAAGATTGAAAATGTTTATCACAAACACGGAAAAAGAGCTGGAAACCTATCATAAAATCAAAAATGAAATTGCTGAAATAAGAAATAATCTTCACGTATTGCAAACCAAGACCAATATCATGGAAGAGTTGGAAATAAAACGCAGAGAGCCGGTTGAAATCCTTGGCGCCATGACCGAAATTATTGTTGAAAATAGCATGTGGTTTACAAGCTTTAAGTTGACAGAAAAAATTCAAGCCCCATCCGAGCCGACAAGGGCCAGGCAGGTACAGTCGGTGGATTCTAAAGATATACCTGCCCGGAAGCCTAAAAGGGAAGTCGATATTATTATCAAAGGTGTTGCATTAGATAGTAAAATAGTTGCTGATTTTATGACCCTTCTGGAAAGTTCGCCGCTGTTTGCCAATGTCAATTTAAAAACCCTCAGACAAGCAACCCATAGAGGTTTGAATTTGATGGAGTTTGAAATAAATTTAAATAAGATGCAGGCTTACCGGATGGAAGATCAGGCTTTATAAAAATGTGTTAAAAGAAATTTCTCTAGATGGTTATTAAAATCTGATGGATTAAATTTGTGATCTAATGAAAAAAGCAACCATTTCTTCAGATTCTGTGGCGGTGATGTTTGATAAAATCGGTGAGCTGACTAAGATTCAGAGAATCTTAATCTGTGCCCTTGCTAATTTGATTGTGATTTCAGGCTTTGTGTATTTTTCATATTATCCCAAATTCAAACAAATCGATAGATTAGACACGTTACATGAAAAATTAAAAAGTGAACTTGAAACGGCAAAAATAAATGCGAGTCAGCTGAAAAAATTAAGACAGGATATGAAGAAAGCTGAAAACAACTTTAAAATAGCATCAAAAGCGCTTCCGGAAACAAAAGAAATTTCTAGCCTTCTGACCAATATTTCAAAGTCCGGGCAGGATTCAGGGCTGGAGTTTTTGCTGTTTCAACCCAATTCCGATGAATCAACCGATTTTTATGCAGAGATACCGGTTTTAATTCAGGTTAAGGGGGGGTACCATAATCTGGCATTGTTTTTCGATAGAGTTTCAAGACTTTCCAGGATAGTAAATATAAAAGATATTGATATCGAAGCCTCTGACGTGCCTGGGAGCCTCATGACAAAATGTACGGCTGTTACATATCAATTTCTGGAAACTAAAGCCAAATAAAAACCTTAAAAGGTGTTGTTAAAAACAAAAAATAATTAGTTTATAATTATGCATCTTCAGCCTGTCGTTAAAAAACTGTTGCCCATTTTTTTATGTCTTGTCGGTTTATTTTTTTGGGTCGCTTGTGAAAATAATGACCATAATACGGATCAACTTCCAAAGCGTATAATTGTAAGCCGGAAAATTCAGATGGATCCTGCAGAAATTGAAAAACCTGTTTCCCCCCAAAATGATATTTCAACAGAAACCAGCCCTGTTCAGGAAGTGGATCAGGAAAAAAATGCCGGACAAGAAGATGGTGATGCTATAATTTCAACCGGTGTAATATCGTCTGAAAATGATTTGATTTTGGAAGTCACGACGACAGCAGGGCTGGAACTTTATAATCCTGAAAATAAGATTGACCCGTTTATGCCTTTATTCAGGGAAAAGCCTAAAGCAGAGATCGAAATTTTCCAAAAAATAAAAAGAGAAAAACGTATACCCCGAACTCCTCTTGAAAGGATTGATCTGAGCCGGTTGAAGCTGGTCGGCATTATTCAGTTGCCCAGCGGATATAAGGGGTTGGTTGAAGAGTCTTCGGGAAAGGGCTATATCATTTCAATGGGAACCTACCTGGGTACAAATGGTGGCAAGGTGGTTGAAATATCTAAAGACCGGGTCATTGTAGATGAAGAGGTCGATGATGTTTTAGATAAATTGATCCTCCAAAGAAGAGAATTGACAATTCAAAAATCTCTCGGAGAAAATTGATATGAAACGCAAAATCAAAAACATATCTATGTTTTTTCCCCATGCGATTTTGTTGTCACTATTTTCAATTGTGCTTTTGGCAAATGGCTGTATCGGAATTAAATTGACTGCCCCAGACCTGGAAAAATCTTTTGACACCCCCTTTACGATGGATGCAAAACTGTCGGAAGAGGAAAATGGAGCGGGAAATTTAAAGGGGAGCCCTGTGAAGTCCAAGGATCAACAAAATTCTACTTATACAAGGCCTGCTCTGGTAAATCGAATCGAATTCTTAGAATTACCGGCGGGCAAATCAGTTGTTACTGTGGGGACAACACTTCCGGTTCGATATGAAATCAAAGAGAAGCCGGACAGGAAGATAATTGTTAAACTTTTTGATACCCGTTTACCTGAAAATCAGAAAAGACCTCTTATTAAAACCTGTTTCGAGAGTGCTGTTGACAGAGTTTTACCGATTCAAACCACCTCTATGAAAGATATCATCGTATCGGTAGAGTTGAGAGAAAAGGTAGGGTATCAAACGGAACAGACGGGTAATCTTTTGCAAATTCGTTTTGACGCTTCCCCCATTTCTCCGAAGCCTTTGGATGAGGCAACACTTCCTTCGTGGAGACGAATGGCAACAGAAACGCTTGGTGGGTTAAGATTTCCGGAAGCGGGGATATCTTTTGAAGATCCTACCTCAGCAGTTTTGAGAAACATGTTACCCGAATCAGAAAACCAGAAAATCGCTGATGTCATAGTACCAACTGACCCAGGTAAAAGGTATACGGGTGAAAAAGTTGCTCTTGATTTTTTTGAGACGGACATTAGAAATGTTTTCAGAATATTTAGAGAAGTCAGCGGTAAAAACTTTGCAATCGATAGGGATGTTACAGGGACAGTGACCTTGATACTAGAACAGCCTGTTCCTTGGGATCAAATACTGGATCTTATTTTGAAAATGAACCAATTGGGTAAATTGGAAGAAGGTGATGTGGTCCGTATTGCAAGAATGGAAACCATAAATAAAGAACAACAAGACCGCCAGGATCAACTTGCCGCCAGAGCCAGGCTTCTGGAAGAGGAAAAAGCTATTGAGCCGTTAATGACCGAATATTTTATGATTAATTATTCAGAAGCAGAAAAGGATATTCTGCCCAAATTGCAACTCATTTCCACGAAGGAACGGGGAATGCTCAGTGTGGATACCCGAACAAATATGGTCATTATGACGGACACGGCAGAAAAAATTGAACATGCAAGAGAAATTATTCAGCGGCTGGATATGGTCACTCCGCAAGTGATTATCGAAGCCAGAATTGTTGAAGTCACCAGCATTTTTTCCAGGGAAATTGGGATTCAATGGGGTTTAGATGCAGATGCGAACATCAGTTCTTCTTTAGGAGGAATCTGGGGGTATGATACGGGCATCAATCTTCCTGTATTAGATGCCAAGGGACCAGCCGGCACTTTAGGATTTCAGTTCTCTCGTATATTTGGAACTCCTTTGCTCATTGATGCTAGGCTGTCGGCTATAGAGTCCACAGGTGAAGGTAAAATTATTTCGGCCCCAAAGGTGATGACCTTAAACAATAAAAAAGCTCTTATAAAACAAGGGCGGGAAATTCCTTATTCTATTATTGGTACTGATGGTATGGTCCAAACCAATTTTAAAGAAGTCGACCTTCGTTTGGAAGTCACACCACATGTGACGCCGGATGACCGGGTAACCCTTAGCGTATTGATTACAAATGATGAAGTTGCGGAATTCTCCGTTGATGGTATTCCATCGATTGCGACAAAAAGAGCGGAAACGGAATTACTGGTCAATGATGGTGAAACCATTGTTATCGGTGGTATTCTAAAATCCGGAGATAGTGAATTTTCCGATTCTGTTCCGGGGCTTGGTAAAGTGCCGGTTTTAAAGTGGCTCTTTAAGAGAGATCGAAAGACTATCAGCAAAGAAGAACTCTTGATATTCTTGACACCCAGAATTATGCGGCTTGAACAAAAAAATATTTTAAGCCGACAAAATTGATGAATTCGTGAAATTACCAAAAACTCCAATTTATGTCATCCGGCTGAAAGAATAAAAAAAAGAAAGGTGCAGCCTTTTTGTGAATCCAAGACAGCACCTTTTTTATTTTTTAAAATTAAACTTTGCCGTAAGATTCTTTGACTTTTTCACGGTCAATATTGCCGCTTGAAGCTTTTGGAAGCTCTTCAACAAATTCCACATACTTGGGTTTTTTATAGCGGGCAATACGCTGGGCCACAAAATCCACCAATTCTTTAGCTTCCATGGAGGTTTCTTTTTTTAGCACGCAGACTGCCTTGATCGCTTCGCCAAAATCCCGGTCAGGTACCCCGATCACGGAAACCTCCTTAATTTTCGGATTTCCCATAATGACTTCTTCCACTTCAGCCGGATAAACATTTTCTCCTCCCGGCTTAATGAGCTCTTTTTCAGGTTTTCTTCCTGCAAACCAAAGATATCCGTCCTCATCGAATCTGCCCAGATCTCCGGTATGATGCCGGTTGTTTCTGAATGTCTTTCGATTCAGTTCGTCCTGATTCCAATATCCTTTAAAAACCAAAGGCCCTCGAACGACAATTTCGCCTTTTTCTCCAAAGGGTACTGGATTTTCGTTTTCATCCACCATGCGAATTTCAGACAATAGCGCCGGTTTTCCAGCCGAGCCCGGTCTTTCGGAAAACGGTGCCAGGGTAATGGTTCCCGTGGTTTCAGATTGTCCGTATAACGGCCAGAATGTGCTGTTGGTTTTTTCCTCAAATACCTTGATGGTATCCGGGGACTCCAAGCCTGTCAGATTTCTCAGCGAGGAGGTGTCATAATCTCCTTTTTCGAATTCTTCCAATAGCCTGGACAAAATAGGAGCAAAGCTGCCCAGCATGGAGATTTTTTCTTTTTGGGTCAGTTCCATCGCCATTTTTTGGTCAAATTTATCAATGACAACATTTTTACCGCCGGCATGCAGGGCTGCCATACACAGGTTAAGTCCTGTGATATGGAACATGGGAAGCATATTAAGGTATGCATCGTTACGGGTCAGGTGCCAAGCAGCCATGAACTGCATGTTGGCAGCGATGATATTTTGATGGCTCAAAACAGCTCCGCGAGGTCTACCGTCAACAGCAGCCGTATAAATTATACAGAAAGCATCATCTGCGGATACCTCAGGGGGTTGGAACGTGCTGCTCTCCATAAGGTTTTCCAATGAGGTGAAATTCGGGGAACCATTGTCAAAACAAAAAATATTACCCGGGGCAATATTAACAACAGCGCTTTTACTCAGTTCCTGAATTTTAGGTTCATGTTTTTTATCAACCACAATAACCGAAGGTGATGAATCTTGTAAGATATATTGAATTTCCTCATTGGAAAGACGCCAGTTGATAGGAGAGACAATTGCTCCAAGGGCTGCAGCTGCGCCAAAAATGTGGAAAAATTTTTCATGGTTCAAACTAAGAATGCCGATACGATCTCCCCGAGTAACTCCTTTTGCGGCAAATCCTGTGGCAAGGGCATTGACCTGATCGAAAAGTTCTTTGTGAGTGATACGGTTTTCCCCGCTCACAAGGGCCGTATCATTACCAAATAACATGGCATTTCTTTTGTAAATATCGTAAATAGTAAAGCTTTGTAGAATCAATGATGCCTCCTGAAGAAGTTTTATTGTTTTTTAAATCCAAATATCGTGCTTGACGACAGTCCCTTTCGGGATAACCGCCGGGGTGTCTTTTGTATTTTCAATATGGACCTTGCCGATAATCTTAACATCTTTTTCAAAAAAGATATTGCCCTTGACCGTCAAAGATTCGCACTGGAGCAATGATGGCGGACCGTCCTTAAACCTGTCAAAGAACATATCTATTTTTCGGTAGAATTCAGGATCAAGGGATATACTGATTGGAAGCATACTTTCACGGGCCGGATCAGGAACCAGCCCTTTATTTTTTTTTATCATATAACAATCAGACCAAATAGCCAATAAGTCGTTGTGGCCTTTTACCGGCATAAAACGTGCCTTGGAGACTTTGACCGCGGAAGCTCCCTCAAACATGGAGATTGCGGCACCCATAGCGGTTTCCACCTGAAAGATATCCGGGCTGAGGTCATCCCTTGGGTCCAGCTTACCGGGTTTTAGGATCAAAGGAAGATAAATTCTTTTATATTTTGAGACATAGTCTTTTAAAAAAACAAGGTCTATCCAGAGATTGTTGGTATTAAAAAACCGATATTTATTGATATCCTGGAATGCCTCCAACTCTTCTTCAGGGCATTGGGCAATCTCTCTTAAAATTAGCCTTCCATGTTTGTGCTTTGCCAAATGCCCTCCCTTTGCATCCAATGGACGTCTTTGGGTTATCTCCATTAAAAAGGGAAGGTCATTTTTTGAAAAATAACCCAGCAATGATTTATCGACCCTGGCGCCCAGGTTATCGGAATTACAGATAAATGCATAACGTATATTCTGAGCCAGAAGCTTGTGAATCATTTTGGAAGAAAAAAGGGCGGAATAAATGTCACCGTGGCCAGGGGGGTTCCACTCCAAGGAAGTGTCCTTGGGCCAAACGGCCGGGGACAAGTCATGCCTGTTAATTTTGGGAAACTTGTACTGAAGAAAGCTTAAAGGAAAGTCAATCTGATTTTTTATACCCATTTGGTGTATGGTCGAAAGAGTTTTTTCATGCGTACGGAAACTGTTCATAAGCACCAGCTTAATTCCCAGATTTTTGGAATCCTCCATTTTAAATTCCAAAAATGTTTTATCATGTTTTATCTTAATCAGGGATTTAGGGCCGGTGAGACCCATGCTGGTTCCAAGACCGCCGTTTAGCACAATCATGACGGTTTGGTTCATGACTTTTTCCCCAGCCTCTGCATAATCTTTCAGACCATTTAGATCGGGTATTTCTTCCGGTTTTACCGGAATGATATCTTTATCATGAATAAACCCTTTTTCATGGTTGACAACTTTTCGATAATAATAAGTAAAGGAATCGATGATTTCGGAATCGAGACCGTCATTTTGCATCTTTTCAACAAAGGAAGCTAAATGGTCGGGTAAAATTTTGGTTGATAAATCCTGGTTTGTATTCATTTAAACTCCTCTTGTTTTATCGAAGAAAATAAAAAAAAGGATCTAATTTCAATTTATTATACAGGCATGATCCATCCCATGGGATCTTCAACCTTGCCGTACTGAATGTCGGTGATGGCGTCAAATAGTTTATGGGCAACGGGTCCTACCTTGCCATCACCAATGGTGATAACCTTGTCACCGTATTTGAGTTCTCCTACGGGTGAAATGACCGCCGCGGTTCCTGAACCAAAAATTTCCTGAAGTTTTCCAGAAAGATGAGCATCCATAACCTCATCAATGCTGATCCTTTTTTCCATGACCGTCATGCCCCATTTTTTTCCTAAAGCAATGACCGAATCCCGGGTGATTCCGGGAAGTATGCTTCCGTTAAGCATAGGAGTAATAATTTTACCATCGATGACAAAAAAGATATTCATAGAACCGACTTCTTCGACATATTTCAATTCCACACCATCCAGCCACAACACCTGGGTATAGCCGGCCATGTGAGCCTCTTCCGCAGCCAATAGACTTGCGGCGTAATTTCCTGGTGTTTTGGCTTCACCCAGCCCTCCCCGCACCGCTCTTACGTGATCTTTGGTGACCCATATCTTGACAGGATTAAAACCTTCTTTATAGTACGCCCCTACCGGACACAAAATAATAAAAAACCGAAAGGTATGGGATGATCTTACCCCTAAATAAGGATCCATGGCGATGCAGGTGGGTCGAATATAAAGGGAAGTTCCCGGAGTGGCTGGAACCCAGTCTTTTTCTGTGATGATCAGTTCCTTTAAACAATGAAGAAAGAAATCTTCATCGATTTCTTTCATGCAAAGGGCTCTGGCAGAACGGTTCATTCGCCGGATATTGTCCTTAGGCCTGAAAAGCTGGATGTTGCCCGAGGATTTTCTAAAGGCTTTCAGGCCTTCGAAAATCGCTTGACCATAATGCAGGACCATGGTGGCCGGATCCATCTCAATAGCTTTATAAGGCTCGATGCGTGGATTATACCATCCCTTGTCGGGATGATAGTCCATATTAAACATATGATCTGTAAAAATGGTGCCGAAAGTCAGTTCGGAGTCATCCGGCTTTGGTTTTAACCGGTCTGCTTTTTTTATGGTCAGTTCCATGTCAACCTCCTCAATTCATTTAAAAGACCGTAGAATCGTAGAATTCATTTTCTGCATACAATCCAAAAAAATATACTTTAGAATCCATTATGTTTTCAATTTTTTTGTAACCCACAGCATCCGACCTGAATTCTGATCATACACCCTGCTTGCGGGAGGTCCCAGAAGTTCAATGAGCTGCAATTCTCCGGCAAATAAAAGGGTATCGGAAAAAAGACACCCTCCTGAAGTTTTACCCAGTTGATCCGCCAGAATAATCCGGGCTTTTACATGAGCATTTTCGCCATACAAAGTTATATTGCCTGTGCAACTGATAATTTCCATAGGAATTTCATTCCTGGAGGTAACATGAACCTGTTGTTTCTGATCAAAAACGCCTATAGTGAATAGCGATACCGCTCCGGTTACGGAAAAAGCAGCCAGTTTAATGCCATGTCGCCGACAGAAATTCTCCACGGTATGGATGATATCTTCCCCGCTGGTCAGTCGGCCTATAAATATTCGGCCTGCAATATATTGTGAAAAATGATCATTCATAATTTGAAAAATGAAATAGCATATGCATGTTTTAAATCAAGATTTAATTAATTTTATTTC
>Ga0105090_10001693_pt1 | contig 12011 bp, 10 predicted proteins | sample PPLLak3March2015_FD_79110 | JGI IMG/M metagenome (GOLD analysis project Ga0105090, IMG submission 79110) | Freshwater sediment microbial communities from Prairie Pothole Lake near Jamestown, North Dakota, USA - PPLs Lake P7 Core (1) Depth... | ecosystem: Environmental > Aquatic > Freshwater >... | reverse complement strand
GAACGAGGTATCGGGCCGCGTGGTGAAGACGCGAACCCTGCGTCCGTCGCGGTCCGGCGCCCCACCGGCGTCGCAGACGGACATTTCGAACTCGGCGCCTTCGGAGCGGCCGATCCAGTTGCGCTGCATGGTCTTGACGGCATCCGGCCAGCCATCCAGCTCGTCCAGACCCTGCAGCAGTTCCTCCGCGTAGGCCGTGATTTTCAGGAACCACTGCGGGATGGAACGGCGTTCGACCACCGCACCGGAGCGCCAGCCGCGGCCGTCGACGACCTGCTCGTTCGCCAGCACCGTCTGGTCCACGGGATCCCAGTTGACCTCGGAATCCTTGCGGTAAGCCAGCCCCTGGCGCATCAGACGCGTGAACATCTGCTGTTCCCAACGATAGTATTCCGGCCGGCAGGTGGTGACCTCGCGCGACCAGTCGTAGGCGAACCCCAGCCGTTGCAGCTGGCCGCGCATGTGCTCGATGTTGGCGTAGGTCCACTTGGCCGGCGCCGTGTGATGCTTGATGGCGGCGTTCTCGGCCGGCAGCCCGAAGGCGTCCCAGCCCATCGGCTGCAGCACGTTGCGGCCGCACATGCGGTGGTAGCGGCTGATCACGTCACCGATGGTGTAATTCCGCACATGGCCCATGTGCAACGCACCGGACGGGTAAGGCAGCATGGACAGGCAGTAGAATTTCTCCGCGCCGGGCTTTTCTTCCGCGCGAAACGCGCCCTCGCGCACCCAGCGGTCCTGGACGCGCGACTCGATCTCGCCGGGAGTGTAGGGCCTAAGTGCCATGAACCCTAAATGCCATATACTTGCGCCATGAACCGTGTGTTCCGTCGCCAATTCGCAAATGAAGAGCGGAAGCATAACCGACCCCCCCGCCATAGGAAAGGGCCGCTGCGGGGCGCCCTGCAAAGGACCCCGGCATGAACGCGGACACCGATGTTTTGGACCCCATCCTGCTGGGCAGGGGCGAGAACCCGCAGTACCTGCTGCCCGCGTTCGGCAACCGGCACGGCCTCATAACCGGCGCCACCGGCACCGGCAAGACGGTCACCCTGCAGGTCCTGGCCGAGGGCTTCTCCCGCCTCGGCGTGCCGGTGTTCCTGGCGGACGTCAAGGGTGACCTGGCGGGCCTGAGCCAAGCGATCGTGCCGCATCCCCGGATCGACGAGCGGCTGCAGAAAATCGGCATCGCGGATTTCGCCCCGACAGCCTGGCCGGTGGTGTTCTGGGACCTGTTCGGCGCGAGCGGGCACCCCGTGCGCACGACGATCTCCGAGATGGGCCCGCTGCTGCTGGCCAACCTGCTGGAACTGAACGACACCCAGGAAGGCGTGCTGAATATCGCGTTTCGGGTCGCCGACGAGCAGGGACTGCTGCTGCTCGACCTGGAAGATCTGCGGGCCCTGCTGCATTTCGTCGCGGAAAACGCCAGCACCTTCTCGCGCCAGTTCGGCAACGTCAGCAGCGCCTCGGTGGCGGCGATCCAGCGGCGCCTGCTGGTGCTGGAAGAACAGGGGGCCGAGCATTTCTTCGGCGAGCCCGCGCTGGAACTGGCGGACCTGCAACGCGTCGATGCCGGCGGCCGGGGCGTCATCAACGTGCTGGCGGCGGACCGCCTGGTGCACCAGCCGCGGCTGTACGCGACCTTCCTGCTCTGGCTGCTGTCGGAGCTGTTCGAGGAATTGCCCGAAGTCGGCGATCCCGAAAAACCACGACTGGTCTTCTTCTTCGACGAGGCTCACTTGCTGTTCGACCACGCGCCCCGTCCGCTGGTGGAGAAGGTCGAGCAGGTGGTCCGGCTGATCCGGTCCAAGGGCGTCGGCGTTTATTTCGTCACGCAGAACCCGCTGGATGTGCCGGACACCGTGCTCGGGCAACTCGGCAACCGCCTGCAACATGCCATGCGGGCGTACACGCCAAAGGAGCAGAAGGCCATCCGCGCGGCAGCGCAGACCTTCCGCAGCAACCCGCGCCTCGACGTGGAGCAGGCCTTTACCCAGATGGGGGTCGGCGAGGCACTGGTCTCCACCCTGCAGGACAAGGGCGTGCCCGGCATCGTCGAGCGCACGCTGATCCGTCCGCCGACCTCCCGGATCGGACCGATCACGGACGCGGAGCGCGCCGCAGTGCGCTCACGCAGCGCGGTCGGCGCGCGCTATGACCTGCCGCTGGAGCGTGAATCGGCCGCCGAAGTGCTGCGGCGACGCGCGCAGCGGCCGGCCGCGGAGTCGCGCGAGGCGGAGCAGCGGGAAACCCGGCCCGCCCGGCGGACCGGCAGCCGCCAGACGCCCGCCGAGGCCGCGGTCAAGAGCTTCCTGCGCAGCGCGAGCACCACGCTGGGCCGCGAAATCATGCGCGGCATCCTCGGCGCGATCAGGAAGCGCTGAGTGGGAAGCCGCTTGCTGTGGGAGGCCGCTTGCGGCCGACTGAAGCGGAGATCGCGCGCAAGCGCGCTCCCACAAAGCACTCCCACAGTTCGCTCCTACGTTCCTTGTTTACGCTTTATGTAGGCCAGCAGCCCGTCCAAGCCCGCGATGTCCGCGGGCAGTCCGCCGCCCTGCCCCGCCAGCGTCGGCTGGATCGCGTCCGCCAGGATCTTGCCCAGTTCCACGCCCCACTGGTCGAAAGCGTTGATGCGCCAGATGACGCTCTCCACGAACACCATGTGTTCGTAGAGCACGAGCAGCTTCCCCATGGATTCCGGGTCCAGGCGGTCCAGGAGGAGCACGATCGAGGGGCGGTTGCCCGGCATCAGGCGGTGCGGCAGCATGGATTCCAGTTCCGCTTCGCTCACGCCCTGGCGGCGCATCAGTGCCATGGCCTGATCACGGTCCCGGCCGACGGCCAGCGCGGTGGCCTGCGCGAGCATGTGGGACAGCAACATCTGCTGCGCTTCAGCGTCGGCGTGGTCCGGCCGGATCACACCGATAAAGTCCAGCGGCACGATTCCGGTTCCCTGGTGGAAGGCCTGGAACAGGGCGTGCTGCGCGTCGGTGCCGCAGTCGCCCATGACCACGGGCGCGGTCGCCAGCCCCACGGGCCGGCCTTCGAGATCCACCGACTTGCCGTTGGATTCCATCTCCACCTGCTGCAGCCAGCCGGGCAGCCCGGCGAGGCGGCTGTCGTAGGGGATCACTCCGCGCACCGCGTACCCGCAGACATTGCGGTGCCACACCGACAACATGCCGAGGATCACCGGCAGGTTGTCCGCCAGCGGGGTCTCGCGGAAATGCCGGTCCATTGCGGCGCCGCCATTCAGGAAGGCGTCGAATCCGTCCGGGCCCATGGTCACGGCGGCGGTCACGCCGACCGGCGACCAGACGGAGAATCGCCCGCCGGTCCATTCGCCCATCTGCAGCACATGGGCGGCCGGTACGCCGAAGGCTTCGGCCCTGGGCGCGGCGGCGGACACCGCGAACAGCCGACGGTCCGCTTCCGGCCGCTCCAGAACCGCCAGCTGCCAGTCGCGGATGCGCCGGGCGTGCAGCAGAACCTCGCTGGTGCTGAAGCTCTTGGAGACCAGGATGACCGCGGTTTCCCGGGGATCGATCCGTTCCAGCAGCCGCTCGCGGTCGAGCGCGTCGACGGAACTCAGGAAATGCACCTGCGGGCAGTGTCCCCGCGGCGGAAACGCCTGGCACAACAGGCGCGGTCCGAGCAGGGAACCGCCAATGCCGATGTGGACGATGTGTTTGATGTGCGAGGGGCCGCTGTCGCCCGGCAAGCGTCCACCGTTGAGCGCAGCGGCGATGCCGCGCATCCGTTGCGTCGCCTCGTCGAGTTCGCGCGCCTCGCCGGCCTCCAGCAGAGCGGCGAAATTCCGCTCCCGCCACAACGGGTGCAACACCGGGCGATGCTCCGTGAAGTTGATTTCCTCACCACGGAACAGGCGCTGCCGCTCGGCTTCAACTCCACAAGCCGCGGCAAGGCCGATCAGGCTGGCGAACACGCGGTCGTCGATGGCGGTGCGCGAGAAGTCCAGCAGCAGGCCGTCGACGGACCGGCTGAAGCGATCGAAGCGATCGTGTTCGTCCCGCAGACGGGCCGCCAAAGGTGGCCCATCCGTGTTGTAATCATGCAACATCCTGAACGATTCGGATACGTTGACCTGATCGCCGCTCATGGTGACCCCCGCTTCATGAACCGCCGTTGACGGCCTCGGCCGGGCGGGCCTGCGACCGTCGCCGGCGCGCCTCGACCGGCGCTGCCGCGCGCACGGCAGAGAGTGTGAATGGAGAATTCAATCTATTGATTTCAAGATACTTTTTGCATAACTGGCAGAGCCGCGCACAACCCGATGCAGGGCAAAAAAAAAGCCTCTCCCCAATTCTGAGGAGAGGCAGGCTTTTGGAGTGATGTACCCGTCTTTCGCGCCCTGCACCCTTGGTAAACGTTGCAGTTTTACCAAGGGTGGTTGTAATAATACCACTAAAAATCATAAATGCAACCTCAGATGTCGGCCGGCCCATTTGTTTCGCCTGCGGGCCAGTTGTCGATCAGCCGGGTGGCGCCGCACCAGGCAGCGGCCAGCACGCGCAAATCCCGATCGTCCTGCTGCGCTTCGCCGAGATCGGCGGAGCGGCGCACGGCCACGTAATCCACGCGCAAACCCTTGCGCCGCATCCGTTCCTGCGCCTCTCTTTCCACTTCGCGGCGCTCGACCTTGCCCTGCCCGATGCGCCCGGCGGCCTCCCGCAAAGCTGCGCTGAGTTCCGCCGCCGCGACGCGCCCGGCGTGATCGAGATACTGGTTGCGCGAGCTCAGCGCCAGCCCTCCGGGTTCACGAACGGTCGCAACGGGCAGGATCCGCACCGGGTAGCCGAGGTCTTCGACCAGGCGGCGGATAACCAACAGTTGCTGAAAGTCCTTCTCACCGAACACGGCGATAGTGGGGGCGGCCAGGTTCAGCAGCCGGGCCACGACCGTGACCACGCCGTCGAAATGCCCGGGACGGAACGCGCCCTCCAGGACGTTAGCCAGCGCGGGGGCCGCGCGCACCTGCGTGGCCCCGTCCAGGCCGCGCGGATAAATTGTCCGGTCGTCCGGCAGGAACGCAAGGTCACACTGCGCGGCCTCCAGCCGCTGCAGATCGTCTTCCAGCGTGCGGGGGTAGCGCAAGAAATCCTCGCCCGCGCCGAACTGGGCGGGATTGACGTAAATGCTGACGATCACCCGGTCAGCGTGCTGCCGAGCCGCTGCTACCAGGGCGAGGTGACCGTCATGCAGGTTGCCCATGGTGGGCACCAGGGCCGTGCTCTGGCCCGCCAGGCGCCAGGGCCGCAGCACCGACCACAACTGCTCGCGGGTTCGCGCCTGCTGCATCTCAGTGCCCGTGCCGCACGTCAGTACCCGCGCCGCCCGTCAATACTCGTGCTGCGGCGCCGGGAAGCGGCCCTCGCGCACGGCCAGGCGATAGGCCTCGAACGCACCCTGGACGGAAACGGCCCCGGCCATAAAATTCGCGACGAACTTCGGCGCGGCAGTTCCGCCGACGGGCTCGAGGCCCAACATGTCGTGCATGACCAGGACCTGGCCGTCGCAGCCGGCGCCGGCGCCGATGCCGATCACCGGTATCGCCAGGGCGGTCGAGACTTCGCGTCCCAGCGCGGAAGGCACGCATTCGAGGACCAGCAGCTGGGCCCCCGCGTCCTGCAGGGCGCGCGCATCGTTCAGCAGCCGCCGGGCAGCCGTATCGTCCCGCGCCTGCACCCTGAAGCCGCCCAGCTGGTGCACGCTTTGCGGGGTGAGGCCGAGGTGCCCGCAGACCGGCACGCCGCGGGCCACCAGGTACGCGACGATGTCGATCATCGGCCCTGCCCCTTCCAGTTTGACCATCACGCCGCCGGCGCTCATCAGCGCGACGGCGCTTGCCATCGCCGTCGCGGCGTCGTGGTAGCTGCCGAACGGCAGGTCGGCCAGCAGGAAACTGCGCTCCCGGCCACGCGCGACGCAGTCGACGTGGTAGGCCACCTCCGCGACCTGCACGCCGACGGTGGTCTCGCGACCCTGCACGACCATGCCGAGCGAGTCCCCGACCAGGATGACGTCGATGCCGGCGCGGTCCATGGCGTGCGCGAAGGTCGCGTCGTAACAGGTCAACATGGCGATCTTCTCGCCGTCCCGCTTCATCTGGCTGAGCTGGCCGATGGACAGGGCTTTTGCTCGGGTCATGTCTGTTGCTCCGTTCCGGCGGGCGGCAGTGGCGCGACTGCCGCCACTTCGTCCGCGTCGATCGCGCGCAGGCAGTCCGCCGCCGGGCCCCGGCCGGGAATGACGAATCCGGGTTCCAGGTCCAGCAGCGGCACCAGCACGAAAGCGCGCAGGTGCATGCGGGGATGCGGCAACTCCAGCTCTTCCGACTGCACCCTCAACGCTCCATATGTGAGCAAATCCAGGTCAATGCAACGGGGTCCCCAGCGGGTAGTTTCCGACCGTTGCCGCCCCAGGCTCCTTTCGATTTCCAGGAGTTGCCGTAACAGGGCCGGGGGCCGGACGGCGGTCTCCAGCTCGGCCACCGCGTTGATGAAGTCCGGCTGGTCCTGTCTGCCCCATGGCGGCGAGCGATACGGGGCGGACCGGCGCAGCAGCGCGACGCCCGGAACGGCCGCGAGCCGCGCCAGGGCCTCGACCAGCAGCGCCCCTGAATCATCCCGGTTGCCGCCGAGTCCGATCCAGGCCCGCATCCCTTTTCAGCCCGCGGGGGCGCGGCGCCGGTAGCGCCGCCGCGGGCGGCCGCGCCCGGCCTCCGGCTTTTTCTCCGCAGCTGGAAGCTCGACGCCTTCCTGCGCCTCGGTCCAGAACGCGCACAAGGGCTCGAGCGACGCGTCATCCCGCGCGCGCAGCAGCAGGAAGTCGTAGCTCGCGCGGAAGCGCTCCTCGTACAGCAGGCGCTTCCAGCGCTTGCCCCGCGTCTTGGTGAAGCGGGCCTGCATCATCCAGATCTGGCGCGTAACCGCGCTGAAGCGGCGCGGAATGGAGGTCCGCCGAGCCTGCACGGCCAGGGCTTCCTCGGCGGCGCGCATCATGGCCGCGTAGTCCGAGTCGCCGCCTTCGACATATTCGCGGGCGCGCGCTTCCACCGGCGCCCACAGCAGGGCCGCAAACAGAAAGGCCGGAGTCACCGGCTTTGCCGCGCGCACCCGCTCGTCCGTGTTCTCCAGCGCGTGGCGCAGCAAAGTACCGATCTGGACCTTGCCGCGTCCCACGCCCCGGCGCAGGCCGGGAAACAGGCTCGCGCTGAGGCCGAAGCGCTGCAGCGCCTCCAGGCTGCGCATCCCGTGACCGGTCATGAAGAGCTTGCAGATCTCCTCGAACAACCGGGCCGGCGGCACGTCCTCGAGCAGGGGCGCCAGTTCCGGAATGCGGTGCGCGGTTTCATCGTCGGGTTCGACGCCGAGCTTGGCCATGAAGCGCGCCGCGCGCAGCAGCCGCACCGGGTCCTCGCGGTAACGGACGTCGGGATCGCCGATCAGCCGCAGGCGGCGGTCCGCGAGATCACGGTAACCGCCGACGTAATCACGGATTTCACCGCTGACCGGATCGAGAAACAGGGCGTTGATCGTGAAGTCGCGGCGCAGGGCGTCCTCTTCCATGGTGCCGAACACGTTGTCGCGCAGGATCCGGCCGCTCGACTGCTCGCGGTCGTCATCCGGGTCGGAGACGCCGCGGAACGTGGCCACCTCGATCAGGGCGCCGCCCTTGCGCACGTGCGCGAGACGGAATCTGCGCCCGATCAGGCGACAGCGGGGAAAAACTTCCTGCACCTCTTCAGGCGTGGCGCTGGTGGCGACGTCGAAGTCCTTGGGCGCTTTGCCGAGCAGCAGGTCGCGCACGCTCCCGCCCACGATGTAGGCCTCGAAACCGGCTTCCTGCAGGTCGCGGACTACTTCGCTTGCGTGCGGGCAGAGCTCCTTGAGCCTGATTCCGTGTTCGGCCTGCGGGATGGTGACGAAGTCTTTGATGGTGATCTGCGCTTTGTGACAGGTTGAATGTAGCGGTCGCGCTAGTTTAACATGAGCGGCCGGCCGGTCATCTGTTTCGGCATTCCGGCCTTTTCCGGACGCTCCCTTCGTCTAGCGGTCCAGGACGCTGCCCTCTCAAGGCAGAAACACGAGTTCGATTCTCGTAGGGAGCGCCATCATGTTCCACTGCTGCAAGACCTGACCGCATGACATTTGTCGTAACCGAGAATTGCATCAAGTGCAAATACACGGACTGCGTGGAAGTTTGTCCCGTTGACTGCTTTCACGAGGGACCGAACTTCCTCGTCATCGATCCGGAAGAATGCATCGACTGCACGCTGTGCGAGCCGGAATGCCCGGCGGAGGCCATCTACCCCGAGGACGATTTGCCGGCTGGCCAGGAAATCTTCATCCGGCTGAATGCCGAATTGTCGCGGGAGTGGCCGGTGATCACCGAGCAGAAAGCGCCGCCGGCCGACGCCGAGGAGTGGGACGGGAAGCCCGGCAAGCTGGAACTGCTGGAACGCTAGGCCCGGCCGGTTCAAAGATTCGGCCCGGCCGACTCGAACGGCTTCAGCCCATGCGTGAGCGAATGAAGTCGAGCACGTGCTCGGCCGCGTCCGGTTCGCAATCGGTGCCGTCCGCGTACTTGAGAAACACCCTCGTCCGGTCACCATCGGGTCGCGTGTAGGCCTGATAGGCGCCACTGAAATCCTCGCGCTTGTCGCGGCTCCAGAACGCCATTTTCCGGAAGAACCCACCCTCTTCCTCGAAGGTCTGGTAGTAATCGAAGCGGTACACGCCGTCTTCGTCGAGGCGGATGCGCTGCATGCCCGCGCGTTCGATGACCAGCCCCAGCCGCCGGTGCGCGCTTTCCTCGGTGTCGTCGACCAGCAGGTACAAGCCCTCCGGTGACCAGCTGAACCTCGAATTGGCGTCCAGCCCCGACGTCGTGCTGGAGATGCGCGGCGGCCTCGTCTCCATGGCCATCGGCGACAACGGGATGGGCGGAATGCCGATCACGAGCGCGGAAGCGGAGGTCGGCGCGGCGAGGCCTTCCGGAATTTCCAGCGAGGGTGTCTCCACCGCGTCGAAGTACTCCCGCTTCCTGGCGTCGGAGGAACAGGCGCCCAGCAGCGTCAGGGACAGCAGCAAGGCGAGCGGCGGCGTCAGGGCCAGGCAATAGCGGTTAAATTTCATCATCACTCATCGCGCAGCGCGAGGCCGAGCTCTTCCAGGCCGTGCCGGACCGCCGGGCGGTGCACGGGGTCCAACGGGGTCAGCGGCAGCCGGATTCCCGGGCCCGCGAGTTGCATTTCAAAGAGCGCCCATTTTACAGGAATCGGGTTGGTTTCGAGCGAGAGCGCGTCAAACAGCGGCTGCAGTCGCTCGTCAAGGCGCTCGGCGGCGGACCAGTCATGCCCGGCGGCGGCGGCGCACAAGGCGTGCAGCAACGCCGGCGCGACGTTAGCGGCCACCGAGATAACCCCGTCGGCGCCGCTCCTCATCGCCGCCAGGCAGCTGCGGTCGTCACCGCTCAACACGGTGAATTCGGGGCCGCAGCGCGCACGCAACTCCTCGATCCGCCCCTGCCCTCCGGCCGCTTCCTTGATGCCGGCGATCCGCGGATGCGCGGCCAGCGCCGCGACCGTCTCCGGCAGCATGTCGACTGCCGTGCGCGACGGGACGTTGTACAGTATCACCGGGACCGCGGCCGCGTCGGCCACGGCGGTAAAATGGGCTCGCAGGCCGGCCTGGGTCGGACGGATGTAGTACGGCGTGACGACCAGCACTCCGTCGGCGCCCAGCTCGCCGGCCCGGCGGGTTTGCCGCACCGCGACGGCGGTGGATGCGCTGCCGGTGCCGGCCACCACCGGGATACGCCCCGCCGCCCGCCGCACGACGGCGGCCAGCAGGGTTTCGAATTCATCCTTGCCGAGGGTTGCCGATTCGCCGGTGGTGCCGGCGACGACCAGCCCGTCCGTTCCCTGCCGCAGGTGGAAATCCACCAGTGCATCGAGCGCTTCTACGTCCAGGCGGTCGTGGTCCGTGAAGGGAGTCACCAGTGCTACGAAACTGCCTTTGAACATGAAATTGCCGCGCTCGGGGTTGGGCGTCATGGGGTGGGCGTCATGGTACTTGCGGTACCCCATGCTGACAAGTATGCTGCCCCAGAACGCCCTTTGGCCCACCCAATGGACCGCCCAATGACGAGGACGCCGGAGCGTCGATGGTAAAGATCGGCAAAAAGGTAGCCAAATTCTCCCTTCCCTCCACCGGCGACAAGACCCTGTCACTGGACGATTTCAACGGATCGAACCTGGTCATCTATTTCTACCCGAAGGACAGCACGCCGGGCTGCACGCTGGAAGGGCAGGATTTCCGCGATCGCTTCGAGGACTTCCGCGCGGCCGGCACCGCGATTCTCGGCGTGTCGAGGGATGGCGTCAAATCACACGAGAATTTCAAAGCCAGGCAACGCTTTCCTTTCGATCTCCTGTCCGACGCCGACGAGGCGCTCTGCCGGCAGTTTGACGTGATCCACGAAAAGAACATGTACGGCCGCAAGGTCATGGGGGTCGTGCGCAGCACCTTCCTGATCGACGGCAACGGCATTCTGCGCCAGGAATGGCGGCAGGTGCGGGTCAAGGGGCACGTCGACGAGGTGCTCGAAGCCGCCCGCGCGCTCTGATCCCCCTCAACCCATGGTGCGAAGGAACAGCCCGTCAATGGGAAGCAATAAACGCCTGTACATTCTCGATACCAACGTGCTGATGCACGACCCCACGGCCATCTTCCGCTTCGAGGAACACGACGTGTTCCTGCCGATGATGGTGCTGGAGGAATTGGACGCCGCGAAAAAGGGTCTGTCCGAGGTGTCGCGCAACGTCCGCCAGGTCAGCCGTTTCATCGGCGAGATGATGCAGCGTCAGCACGCCACGCGACTCGACGAAGGCCTGGTGCTGCAGGAACCGGACGGCCTGGAGCTTACGGTCGGCACCGGCCGCCTCTATTTCCAGACGGCCATGCCGGAGGCGCATTCCAGCCTGCTGCGCGACGGTTCCTTCGCGGACAATGAAATCCTCAGTACCGCACTGTCGCTGCAGGACACTCACCCCGACCGTTCCATCGTCCTCGTCTCCAAGGACATCAACCTGCGCATCAAGTCCGCGATCCTGGGCGTCCAGGCGGAGGACTATTACAACGACCGCGCGCTGGACGACCTGAGCCTGCTGTACCGCGGCATGCGCCTGCACGACGAGAGCTTCTGGGACGAGCACCCGCAGGTGGAGTCGTGGAACGAGGGCGGGCGCGCGCACTACCGCATCAGGAAATCCGCCGAAAACAACTGGTACCCCAACCAGTGCGTCACCATCGGCGAGAAAGGCGGCGTGGAAGCCCTGGTCAAGAGCGTGACGCAGGACACGGTGATGCTGCGCCTGGTCGATGATTACTACGAAGGCCGCAAAAACGTGTGGGGCGTCCATGCGCGCAACCGCGAACAGAACTTCGCCCTCAACCTGCTGATGGACCCGGATATCGATTTCGTCACCCTGATGGGAACCGCGGGCACCGGCAAGACCCTGCTGGCGCTCGCCGCCGGCCTCTCCCAGACCATGGACCACAAGCGTTACTCGGAAATCATCGTGACGCGCGCCACGGTCTCCATCGGCGAGGACATCGGCTACCTGCCCGGCACCGAAGAGGAGAAAATGACGCCGTGGATGGGGGCGCTGACGGACAACCTGGAGGTACTGACCCAACCGCAGGAGGGCGGCGAGTGGGGGCGCGCCGCGACCAACGACCTGCTCGCCAGCCGGGTCAAGGTGCGCGCGATGAACTTCATGCGCGGCCGCACGTTCCTGAACCGCTTCGTCATCATCGACGAAGCGCAGAACATAACGCCCAAGCAGATGAAGGCACTGCTGACCCGGGCCGGCCCCGGCACCAAGATGATCTGCCTGGGCAATGTCGAGCAGATCGACACGCCCTACCTGACCGAAACCACTTCAGGGCTGACCTTCGCGGTGGACCGCTTCAAGGACTGGG
>Ga0105090_10001691_pt1 | contig 12015 bp, 10 predicted proteins | sample PPLLak3March2015_FD_79110 | JGI IMG/M metagenome (GOLD analysis project Ga0105090, IMG submission 79110) | Freshwater sediment microbial communities from Prairie Pothole Lake near Jamestown, North Dakota, USA - PPLs Lake P7 Core (1) Depth... | ecosystem: Environmental > Aquatic > Freshwater >... | reverse complement strand
CAACAACTAAATAGCCTGTTAAAAGAAAAACTCGATCATTAGAAAAAAATTATGTTACAAAAACTCTATATCGAAACGCATGGTTGTCAAATGAATGAGTATGATTCGGCCAGCCTACATAATCTTTTACGTCATTCCCACGGTTTAAGCTTAACGCAAAATCCCGCTGAAGCCGATGTTATTTTATTGAATACCTGTTCTATCCGCGAAAAAGCGCAAGAAAAAGTTTTTTCACAATTAGGCCAATGGCGCAAAATAAAAGCGGTGCGTCCAGAGGTTATTATTGCTGTCGGCGGTTGTGTTGCCAGTCAAGAAGGTGCGAGCATTCAGCAACGTGCACCTTTTGTAGACATCGTATTTGGCCCGCAAACCTTGCATCGACTCCCTGAGATGATCGAGCAAGTGTTAGCGCAAAAAAAATCGGTAGTTGATATTTCCTTTCCAGAAATTGAGAAATTTGATTACCTGCCTGCCCCACGCACTGAAGGGGTACGTGCTTTGGTTTCTATCATGGAAGGCTGTAACAAATATTGTAGTTTTTGTGTCGTGCCTTATACCCGTGGCGAAGAAATTAGCCGGCCTTTGGATGATGTCCTGGCAGAAATTGTACAGCTTAGTGAATTAGGGGTACGTGAAATTACTTTATTAGGTCAAAATGTTAACGACTATCAAGGTGCGCGTCATGAAGGTGGCAAGGCTGATCTCGCCGATCTGATTCGATATATCGCTGCTTTAGAAGATATAATACGGATTCGATTTACTACCTCTCATCCCTTGGCCTTTTCAAAGCGTTTAATTCAAGCCTATGCTGATGTACCTAAATTAGCAGATCATTTGCATTTACCGGTACAAAGCGGCTCAGATCGCATCTTAGCCGCCATGAAACGTGGCTACACTGTACTCGAATTTAAATCTAAAATTCGTGCATTGCGTAAAGTTCGGCCCCACATCGCTATCTCTTCCGACTTTATCGTTGGTTTTCCGGGAGAAACCGATGCGGATTTCCAAGCCACACTCGATTTAGTGGAATCGATGGGCTTTGATAACTCATTTAGCTTTATTTATAGTCGCCGCCCTGGCACCCCGGCGGCAGAACTCGCCGATGAGGTATCACTGAGCGTAAAAAAACAACGTTTACAGATTCTACAAAATCTCCTAGTATTTCAAGGACAGGCCTTAAGTAAAAAAATGTGCGCTTGCGTTTATCCAATCTTGGTTGAAGGCCCCTCTAAAAAAAATAAGCATGAATTGCAAGGGCGTACTGAAAATAACCGTGTCGTTAACTTCAAAGGAGACGTACACTTAATAGGACAGTTAGTTCCTATTACAATTACTGAGGTGTTAAGAAATTCTTTACGCGGAGAATTAATAGTCAATTGAATACTCAAGCTTATACCTTTCAACTTATACCCGAAGATAACCACCGTTTAGCCAATCTTTGCGGTCCATTTGATCAGCACTTACGCCAAATTGAACAAAAATTAAATGTTTGTATTTACAATCGAGGTCATGATTTTCAAATTAATGGCCGTCCCCCAGCAGTAGAAGTCGCTGCCAAGGTATTACATCATCTTTATGCCGAAACAGGAACTAAAAAAGCCAGCATCACTTCAACCAGCATCCATCTAGTATTACAAACAGCACAAACTGATCCGACCATGACACTCGAGATACCTGAAACCCCTGGCATCGTCATACACACTAAACGTGGCCTTATCAAACCTCACAGTCCAAACCAGGGACTTTATATCAATCGTATTTTATCGCATGACATTAATTTTGGTCTAGGTCCGGCGGGAACCGGTAAAACTTATTTAGCCGTAGCCTGCGCGTTATCTGCTTTAGAAAAAGAGCAAATAAGTCGTGTTGTGCTCGTTAGACCTGCCGTTGAAGCCGGTGAAAAATTAGGTTTTCTACCCGGTGATTTCTCGCAAAAACTGGATCCTTATTTTCGCCCACTCTACGATGCCTTGAATGACATGCTAGGTTTTGAACTCGTCATGCAACTGGTAGAGCAGCATATTATTGAAGTGGTTCCTTTAGCTTATATGCGCGGTCGTACGCTAAATGATGCTTTTATTATTTTAGATGAAGCGCAAAATACCACTAAAGAACAAATGAAAATGTTTTTAACCCGTATTGGCTTTAATTCTAAAGTAGTTGTCAGTGGCGATGCGACGCAAACCGATTTGCCGCGCGGTCTAGAATCGGGCTTATGTCACTGTTTAAATATTTTAAAAGAAGTAAAGGGTATCAGCTTTACTGAATTTGAAATGCAAGATATTGTCCGGCATACTCTGGTACAAGCGATACTACAAGCCTATGCGCAACACGAAAACCCCAAAAAAGCGCCCTAAAATTACCGTGCAAACCATTGCAAGTAACACTTTCATTCCGAGTCGTTATTTTTTACAGCAATGGGTCAATAAAGCCTTATCTCATCACGCCACACACAGCCAAGTGAATATTCGGCTTGTTAACAAAAAAGAAAGTACCCAGTTGAATCATACTTATCGACATAAAAAAGGTCCTACTAACATTTTATCCTTTTCCTTTGAACCGCCACCGGGGGTTAGGTCGCCCTTTTTAGGTGATTTAGTGATTTGTGCTGCACTGGTCAATCAAGAAGCAAAACAACAACAAAAAACTCACTTAGCGCATTGGGCACACCTGGTCATTCATGGTTGTTTACACTTACTCGGTTATGATCATCATAATGACAAAGAAGCCAAGCGCATGGAAAGCCGCGAAATTCAATTATTAGAGGACTTAGGTTATGAAAACCCCTACATCTGACGATAAAAATACGATAAAAAAAAATCGTCAGCCCTGGCTAATGCGTGTACACCAGGCTTTGCGGCACGGACCTAAGGATAGAAAACAATTAATTGAATTACTACAGCTGGCCAAACAACGTAATTTACTCAATGCTCAAGCACTGAAAATGCTAGAGGGGGTATTGCAAATATCCGACATACACGTCAGAAATATTATGGTACCTCATGCCAAAATAACGGTTATCTCTGAAAACGCCAATTTAACCGAACTATTACCTATCGTGATAGAATCGGGACATTCGCGTTTCCCAGTAATTAATGAGGCACGACGTGTCATTGGCTTATTACTGGCTAAGGATTTGCTTAAATACAATCCTCTCGCACATCAAAATACATTCGATATCCGCGACATCATCCGGCCGGCTGTTTTTATACCCGAGAGTAAACGCCTAGATAGTTTACTGGAAGAATTTCAACATAAACATTATCACATGGCTATCGTCGTTGACGAATATGGTGCGGTATCAGGTTTGGTCACGATTGAGGACGTATTGGAAGAAATCGTAGGTGAGATTGAAGATGAATACGATGCCAACGATGAAGTTTTTGTACAAGAGCAAAATCCCAATCAATTTATTGTAAAAGCCATGATGCCGATTGAAGCCTTTAACATCTTTTTTAATTCGCACCTAACAACCGAGCAATTTGATACGATTGGTGGGGTTATCGCGAATCGATTCGGTTACCTACCAAAACGTGGTGCAAGTATCACGCTAGCGCCTTTTCGCTTTAAAGTATTGCGGGCTGATAATCGTCTGATTCGGCTATTACAAGTAAATATTGAAAAACCTAATTAAAGTATCTTTTTGTATGATGAAATTAAATAACCGCTCACTTTTTCAACAAAGCTGTTACATCAATGGTCAATGGATCAATACAGAAGAAACTATTACCGTCAATAACCCGGCAACAGAAACCCTGATTGGGACTGTTCCTAGTTTAGGCCAAGAAAAAATCCTAACGGCTATTTCAGCCGCTAGGCAAGCGTGGCCGGCTTGGCGGGCAAAAACCGCCGCTGAACGCGCTCAATTACTTTATCGCTGGTATGAAATTATTTTAGAAAATAGTGATGATCTCGCCCGCTTATTAACAAGTGAGCAAGGCAAGCCGCTCGAGGAAGCCGCAGAAGAGATTCGTTATGGCGCTTCTTTTATTTTATGGTTTGCTGAAGAAGCGAAACGAATTTACGGTGATATTATCCCGGCTAAAATAGCAGGACAACATTTATTGGTGAGTAAACAAGCTATTGGCGTCGTAGCGGCTATTACGCCCTGGAACTTTCCTAATGCCATGATTACGCGTAAATGTGCGCCTGCTTTAGCCGCCGGTTGTAGTGTTATCGTCAAACCGTCTTCACTAACACCTTTTTCGGCCCTGGCATTAGCCGCACTGGCTGAAAAGGCCGGCATTCCTGCTGGTGTATTTAATGTCATCACAGGTGATGCCAAATTGATTAGTTCTCTTTTTACAGACAGCCTCGCTATACGCAAACTCTCATTTACTGGTTCTACTGCGATCGGTAAATTACTCATGCAAAAAGCAGCCAATTCTGTGAAAAAAATATCTTTAGAGTTAGGCGGAAATGCTCCGTTTATTGTTTTCGACGATGCCGATATTGACCAGGCGATTAGTGGCGCTATGGCATCAAAATTTCGTAACACGGGTCAAACCTGTGTTTGTACCAATCGTTTTTATATCCATGAAACAATCTATGATAGTTTTAGCAAAAAGTTGGCGCGGGCTATCTCACAGTTAAAAGTAGGTAATGGTTTAAAACCGGGTGTTCAACAAGGGCCATTGATCAATCAAGCGGCGATTAAAAAAGTAGCACAACACATTAGTGATGCCCTGCAACTCGGCGCCGAATTAGTCTGCGGAGGAAAAACACATGCTTTAGGTGGGAACTTTTTTGAGCCGACACTTTTAAAAAATTGTACCGCCAATATGCTGATTGCAAACGAAGAAACCTTCGGGCCAGTGGCCGCCTTATTCAAATTCTCTAGCGAAAACGAAGTCATTCGCTTAGCCAATGCAAGCGAATACGGACTTGCCGCTTATTTTTATTCGCAAAACATCAATCGCATTCTTCATCTTGCACAACAACTCGAATATGGCATCATCGGCGTTAATACCGGCCGAACCTCCAATGAAGTCGCTCCTTTTGGCGGTTTTAAACAATCGGGCATAGGCCGCGAAGGTTCTAAATATGGCATTGAAGAATATTTAGAAATTAAATATATCTGCTTACAAACGCAATAAATAGCACGCTTATTGCACGCCCGAATGGCCAAACCCACCTTCCCCACGCTGAGTTTGGTTAAATGCCGTCACCAGCTCAAACTGAGTGCGCACGACAGGGACAAAAACCAATTGAGCAATTCTATCACCTGGCTTAATGCTAAAATCCGACTGGCCTCGATTCCAACAAGAAATGAATAACTCGCCCTGATAATCTGAATCAATCAGACCTATCAAATTACCTAACACAATGCCATGTTTATGACCGAGTCCGGAACGAGGTAAAATCACCGCAGCTAAATTTGGCTCGGCAATATGTATCGCTAATCCGGTTGAGATTAACTGGGTCTCGCTGGGCAATAATTGTATCGTTTGCGGGATACAAGCTCTTAAATCGAGGCCTGCAGAGCCATCTGTTGCATAGCTAGGCAGTGGAAATAACTCGCCTAAACGCGAGTCCAGAATCTTTAACTGTATGTTTTTCATCAGCGTGTCCTATGGAAAATAGCTTCCTAGTATAACCTAGCTTGACTGTACTAATTTTGAGCAATTTTGTCCGAATCAACTGGTATTTACCCCTCCCGCTACCTATACTTTTCATATAACTAGAAATAAATCGTCTAAAAATTATTTCAATTTCCATGGGGTATTATATGAAAAAATTAAATTCACTCGTCTTAATTGGTGTTGTCTTAGTAGGACTTACGGCATGTGACTCGATGTCACCCGATCAAAGACGTGTCGCAGGAGGATTAGGGGGTGCTGCAGTCGGTGGGATTCTAGGTAATCAAATCGGTAGTGGTGCCGGCAGAACCGTCGCAACTATCGCAGGTGCAGGTGTTGGCGCTGTAGCAGGAAGCCAAATTGCTGGTAGCTCAGGTAACCGATACTAATATAAAATAATTTAGCTAATTAGCTCAAGCCTAACACTACCCCGTTTTCTATGCGTTAAGATGGCGGTAGTGTTCGGCTTTTTTATGTGCGTTTAATCATTTTTTACATTTATAGGCATTTCGCGGTAAAATTTTTGTAATACTTGAATAAGGGTTTGTTGTATTGATTCGTGAAACTTCTGATTTAAATCCTTGCCTATTTAACGATTATTGCACTAATTATTCTTTTATATTTCCTATAAATGCTATACTTTCGACTATATTAAATAGCTATTAATATCCTTATGCGTCTAGAAAGCATCAAATTAGCGGGTTTCAAGTCCTTTGTTGACCCCACCACAGTGGCCTTCCCCAGCAATCTTACTGCGATTGTAGGGCCTAATGGCTGTGGAAAATCGAATATTATCGATGCGATCCGTTGGGTGATGGGTGAAAGCTCAGCTAAGCAGCTACGTGGACAATCGCTAGATGACGTTATATTCAATGGTTGTAAAACACGCCAAGCGCTCGGCAAGGCTTCCATCGAGCTAAACTTTGATAATGCCGACGGCAAGCTAGGCGGCCAATATAGCAGCTATACCCAGATCGCTATTCGACGTGAAATGACTCGTGAGGGTCAATCTATCTATTCCCTCAATGGCACCCGCTGCAGGAGGCGCGATATACGCGACATCTTTTTAGGCACCGGTCTAGGACCACGTAGTTATGCCATTATCGAACAAGGCATGATTTCTCGCATCGTGGAGGCCAAACCTGATGAGTTACGCGCTTATATCGAAGAAGCCGCCGGCATCTCAAAGTATAAAGAACGACGGCGCGAAACAGAATTACGTTTAGAGCATACACAGGAAAATTTAAATCGTTTAAATGATTTAAGAGAAGAGCTGAACAAACAGCTTAAACATTTACAGCGGCAGGCTAATACAGCAGAGCGCTATAAAATACTTAAACAAGAAGAGCGCTTACTCAAAGCACAGCTACAGGCGCTACGCTACCAACTATTAGATGAGCAATTACAATCCCAATTAACACAAATAGCCGTGGCAGAAGAACACGTTAAGGAATCGCAATTTGAACAACAAAACCTGTTAAAACAGATTACCGCAAACCGTACGCAACAAACCCAAGCAAGACTAGCGACTTCTCATTATCAAACCCAGTATTATGAATTAGGCAATGAAATAACCCGCTTAACAGAGAATTTACGTAGCCAAACGACACAGCTTGAACAAAATCAACGCGAGCTCGCTGAGCTGGCTAAAACAAAAACTACGCTCGAACAAGAATACCAGACAAGTGAGGCCCATCAATTAGCGATTGGCCAATCACTCACTGAACAAAAACAACAACAAGTGGAACTCAAAATAGCCACTGGGCAAAGTCAGTCGGTATTAAAACAAGCTGAACTCGATTTTAAAAATTGGCAAACACAGTGGGAAAAGATACAAACCTCTTTGGCACAACTAAACCAACAACACCGCGTGGCCCAAACACAACTTCAATATCTACAAGAACAATCCCAAACCTTAACGCAAGATAGTCAACGTTTACAACAAGAGAAAGATGCGCAACACAAAATCTTGGCCGCTAATGATAATGCCCCTGAAGATCTAGACGCAGCACTTGCATTGGCCGAAGCAACGCAACAATTATGTCAAACAGAACAAGAAAAAATAACGCAACAGATTCGTGCACAGCGCGCTAGTTTGGAAACCCTACTTAAAGAATTAGACGCCGCTAAAAGTCAACTACAAATCGCACAAGGAGAGTATGCTTCTTTAATGGCCTTGCAACAAGAAGCCTTAGGGAAACGTGAACATACGCAGCTTAAATGGTTTAAAGCACATCATTTAACGGAACAACCTCGGCTTGCTCAGTTATTAAAGGTTGAAACCGGTTGGGAACGTGCAGTAGAAGTGGCTTTACACCAACATATACAAGCAGTATGTCTTGGCGATCGGGAGTCTTTAGACGATTTTTTAAATGACCCTCCTCCGAATACGCTTAGTTTAATGACCCAATCAATCGCTTGTGAACAGCCCCCCAGTCACCTTTCGAGTCAGCTAAAGCTCTCGCCACTGAGTAGTAAATTTACCGCCCCCTGGCCACTCGAACATTTATTAGCCAGAATTTATGCCGCAGAAACCAGCGCAGAAGCGATGAAATATGCGCCGCAATTAAAAAGTGATGAATCCATCATAACCCGCGAGGGAATTTGCTTAGGAAATCACTGGATTCGTTTAACCGCCGCAAATGACAATAAAACCGGTTTATTACAACGAGAAGGTGAAATAGCCACGCTAAAGAAAACTCAACAAAAAATTCAAGCACTGATTGATAGGAAAGAGACCGATTACCGTCAACAACAACAGCAACTAAAGGCGCTTGAAGAGCAACAAGTCAGCAAACAAACGGAATTTACTCAATTAACGGCTCATCAGTCCGATTTGAGCACGCGCCAACAAATACAAAAACTTTGTTTAAGCCAAGCTAAACAACGTATTCAAGCACTACAACGCGCGTTACAAGAAGCTAAACAGCACGATGAATCCACTCAAGAAAAATTACAGCAAACAGCACAAACGCAAACGCTTACTCAATCCGAGCTACAGCAAATTGAAAAACAACGTCTTTTATTAGTGGCCAATAAAACCCATCTTCTGTCACAACTCGATGAAGCGGCGCGCCTCACTAAAGCTCATGAAGCAGAATCGCATCAACATGAATTACAGCTACAAGCAACAGCGCATCAACTCGAAACCAATCTTGCCACTTTAGCCGGTTTAAAAAAACAACAAGCTCAAGTCGAAAAACGGCTTATTCAATTGCAGCAAACACTCGATGTGACTGAAGATCCACTCGAATCACTGCAACAAGATCTAACAATTCAGACTAACGCACAAAACAAAATTGCCATTCAACTCAAAGAAAGTCAAACGCAATTAGCCACCATTGAACAAGACATTAAACACAGCGAACAGCGATTACAAACGTTGGAAAGCAGTCTCGCCTTAGATAGGGATACCTTAGAACAACAACGCTTATTATCCCGGGAATTACGCGTACGCGCTAAAACCTTGGAAGAACAATTACACGAGCAAGGTTATGTCCTGAAAAAGCTTTTATTAGAAATACCGCGCGAAAAAATGGATATTGCGACGTATGAAACGCAGCTTGCTCGCATAACACAGCATATTGAACAAATAGGTGCGGTTAATCTCGCCGCTTTAGAAGAGCAAAAAATCATCTCCGAACGTGAAAAATATTTAGATATACAATATAAGGATTTAACAGAAGCCTTAGAAATTTTACAGACCGCTATACAAAAAATGGATAAGGAAACACGCAACCGTTTCAAGGAGACCTTCGATAAGGTCAACCAAAATTTTACCACGTTATTTCCCCATTTGTTTTCTGGGGGAGTCGCTTCATTGCAATTGCAAGATCCTGATTTACTCAGCAGTGGAATCTGTATTATGGCTCAACCGCCTGGGAAACGAAACAGTACTATCCATCTCCTTTCAGGTGGAGAAAAAGCGCTCACCGCCATTGCTTTGGTTTTTTCATTTTTTCAATTAAACCCAGCCCCTTTTTGTATGTTAGACGAAGTAGACGCCCCATTAGATGACACCAATGTGCTGCGATTTTGTGGGTTAGTTCGAGAAATGTCTGGGGAAGTGCAGTTTATCTTTATCAGTCATAATAGAGTCGCGATTGAAATGGCACAGCATTTAACGGGAGTTACGATGCATGAGCCCGGCGTATCACGAATGGTCGCCGTAGACCTAGAAAAAGCCATTGCGATTGCGACCGCTTAAGCCCTAACATGAAAATCAGCCGCCCTACTTTTTTAGCCTTATTTCGTCGTATACTACACAACCAGGAGCTCGATACGAAAACCTTACTCGCTCGTATAGATTTATTTTCTGTTAAAAAGTCACATCCTTAAAGCAAGAGGTATCTGTGTAATGGACATTGATTACTTACTCGTTATTTTACCGAGTATTATCTTTCTCGGTGTTTTTGGCTTGATTCTGATTGTATGGCATGGAAATTTTCGCCGCAAAAGAGAAAAAGAAAAATTAATTAACCCTCATTCGGAAAAAGAATCATGCACAATAGTGGCCAAAAATCCATCTTCATCGCGTCTGGAGCCAACGCTAAATGATCTATCGGCTAGTCAAACAAACACGCAGCAAGCGACTCATCATGACATAAACGATTATATTATTTTACAATTAATGGCGCCCAAGCAAAGACCTTATCGAGGCTATGAACTGATACAAACACTCAGTAGTGCTGGATTTCATTATGGTAAAATGAACATATTTCACTACCATGCCGATCCTATTGAAAAGAAAGAACATTTATTTAGTCTCGCTTCGGCCATTGAACCAGGAACCTTTGATCTAGACCATATCGGCGAAATTAATTGTCCCGGGCTGTGCCTATTTATGTCAATCTCTAAGGTTAACGCAGCACGCACTCGCTTTGAGTTAATGTTAGAAACTGCACAAATCCTCATCCAAGATTTAGGCGGAACGCTTTGCGATAAACAACTACGTGCTTTAACAGCCGACGATATCTCGCACTATTATTCACAACTTCATAGCTATGCCTAAACCCTCGCAAAGCCTCATAAAAAAAATGAGTCTGCTTAAAAAAAAAATAAATGAACACAATTACCGTTATCATATCCTCGATGATCCGCTCATTAGTGATGCGGCCTACGATAAGCTTTTCCGCGAGTTAAGCGATCTTGAAAAACAATATCCCGAGCTTATTAGCCAGGATTCCCCTAGCCAACGGGTAGGCAGCACCCCTTTAACCGCCTTTTCCCAAGTCGAACATAAAATACCGATGCTTTCTCTGGAAAATGCTTTTTCGGATAAAGAAGTATTCGCATTTAATAAACGCCTACAAGAACGCCTCGCTACTCAACAAGACATAGAATACGCCTGCGAACCCAAATTAGATGGTATCGCCGTTAGCTTAAGCTATCAAAAAGGACAATTAATACGTGCTGCAACCCGCGGCGATGGAAATCGTGGTGAGGATATCACCTTAAATGTTCGGACTATTTTGAGTATTCCCTTACAGCTTCGAGGCTCGGATTATCCAGAAACCTTAGAGGTACGCGGCGAGGTTTACATGCCGAAAAAAGCATTTCAACAACTAAATAATCGTTTAAAAGAAGCCGGCGAAAAAACCTTTGTCAATCCAAGAAATGCCGCGGCAGGAAGTCTACGTCAATTAAATCCAAAGATAACAGCACAACGTGCACTCGCTTTTTTCACCCATAGTGTCGGAGAAATAAAAAAAGGCGCTTTAGCAAAGACACACACTGCGATGCTCGATCAATTTAAAAAATGGGGCTTACCTCGCTGTCCAGAAACTCAAACGGTCCGCAATATTCAATCCTGTTTACAGTATTATCATAAAATAGAAAAACAACGGCCCGCGCTACCCTATGAAATTGATGGGGTTGTTTACAAGGTCAACTCACTTTCTTTGCAACAACAGCTTGGCTTTGTTTCTCGTGCGCCTCGTTGGGCACTCGCACACAAATTTCCGGCGCAAGAAGAATTAACTCAGGTAATCGCCATCGAGTTTCAAGTGGGTCGTACCGGCGCGTTAACGCCGGTTGCGCGATTAAAACCTGTCTTTGTGGGAGGCGCAACGGTCAGTAATGCCACTTTACACAACATGGATGAAGTAAAACGCAAAGATATACGGGTAAGCGACACGGTCATTATTCGAAGAGCAGGCGACGTTATTCCAGAGATAGTTCGTGTTATTGAAACAAAACGTCCCGCCAATACCCATCCTTTGCGACTTATTAAGCATTGTCCTGTTTGTGGTTCAGAGGTCATTAAATTAGAAACTGAAGCGGCCGCCCGTTGTAGTGGTATTTTATTTTGTCCTGCTCAACGCAAAGAAATGATTAAACATTTTGCCTCTCGTAAAGCGATGAACATCGAAGGTTTAGGTGATAAGTTAGTGGAGCAATTAGTGGATCATCATTTAATTAAAAATGTATCCGAGCT
>Ga0105090_10001690_pt1 | contig 12019 bp, 13 predicted proteins | sample PPLLak3March2015_FD_79110 | JGI IMG/M metagenome (GOLD analysis project Ga0105090, IMG submission 79110) | Freshwater sediment microbial communities from Prairie Pothole Lake near Jamestown, North Dakota, USA - PPLs Lake P7 Core (1) Depth... | ecosystem: Environmental > Aquatic > Freshwater >... | reverse complement strand
TGCCGTTGTAGCTGACCTCCAGGCCCTTGTTGGAGGCTTTGGTGACATTGCTGAAACGGTAGGTGTTGAAGTCGTACAGCATGAGGTTGTCGGTTTCGGTGCTGAACAGCGTGGCGCGCATCAACTGCGCGCCTTCGGCCCATTGAAGCCCTAGCTCGCCGGAACGCGCGGTCTCGGGCTGCAGTTGCGGGTTGCCCGAGAACGGGTCGTAGAGATAGCCCAGCGGCGGCAGGTTGAAGGCCGATGAAACGGTGGCGATCAGCTTCCAGGCGGGCGTCATCTGGTAACCGTAGCCGGCGTAGCCGGTGGTCTGCGCCGACAGGCCGCTGACCGCATCGTTGCGCACATTCAACTGCAGCGAGTGGGCGTCGCTGGTGCCCGACAGTCCGGCATACAGCGCCGTCACGCCGCGACCGGTGTTGAGCGTGGTGGCCGTGCTGTCGGCGGTGTCGATGGATTGAAGCTGGCGTTCTGCGCCCGCGGTCAGCTGCCAGCGACCCAGCGCGACCGTGTTGGTCCAGTTCAGCGTGCGGCTGCGCGTCGTGGCCTGGCTGTCATAGGGGAAAGCGGTCTGCGTGGCGTCGTAGACCGATTTTTCGCGGCCCTGGCTGTAGGTCAGTTCGCTGCGCCAGTCCCGGGTGATCTGGTTGTGGCTGTAGATCGACCCGTTGCCCAGTGTGCTGCTGCCCTTGTAGACATCGCTGGCCGTGCCCCAGCCGCCGCCATCGGTGTCGAACCGGCCTTGCGTACCCTGCGCGCGAAAGCCAATGGTCTGCCCCGGCGCCAGCAGGTGCGAGACCGAGAGGTTGACGTTGACGTTGCGGTAGCCATCGAGATCCGGGTTCTCGCCCGGATGCTGCGCCACGTCGATGGCCGAGATACCGGTGGTGCGGTGCCCGCCAATGCCCAGCGCAAAGCGGGTGTCGCCGACCTGTCCACCGACGCCTGCGGCCGCGCGCACCGTGTTGAACGTGCCGGCCTCCAGTTGCGCATAGCCGGCCGGCTTGCCCTGCCCCTTGCGGGTGAAGAGCTGGATCACGCCGCCCACGGCACCGCTTCCATAGATGGCCGAGACGTTGCCGCGCACGATCTCCACCCGCTCGATCGAATCGAGCATGATGTGTTCCAGGCTGACGGTGCCCGTGGTGTCCTGCTTGGTCAGCGGCACGCCGTCGATCATGACCAGCACCTGCGTCGCCGCACTGCCGCGCAGGAACAGACTGGTGGCGCTGCCGCGGCCACCGTTCTGAACCGACTGGAAGCCCGCCTCGCCCGCGAGCAAGGAAGCCAGGTCAACCGCCTGTGAGCGCTCGATGCCGTCGCGGCCGATGACGGTGGTGTGGGGCAAGGCCTCGGTCACCAACTGTTCGGAGCGGTTGGCGGTGACGACGGTTTCGCGCAACTGGGCGGGCGGCGAGGACGTCTGGGATTGAACGGGAAACGCGGCAGCCAGCGCCAGCGCCAGCGGCATCAGGGCCAGGCGCGGCGAGACGGAACAAGTTGTCATGATGGAACGGAAAGACAAATGTCCTGACCGGCTTCCCCGCCAGTCATTGGACGAAAGGCCGATCCGTGAGAGGTTCCACGGAACAACCGCCGTGTTGGCCGGTATCCGGGCTGGTGGAGCAACTTCCGGCGCCTTCCCGGTTGCCGTTTCAAGGCGTCCAGTGGCGGTGTGCCGAAAGCGGAATCAGGGCTGATTCGTCCACTTACCGTTGCGGGGGCAGCGCAGGTTAGGTCGGTCCGCGTGGAACCTTCCCCCCTGCTTCCCGTTGAACTGCGGCATGTGAACCACACCGCGAGCACCAACTCGACGGATTGTAGCGGCGTGATCTGGCACAAACCCTACAATTCGAGACCAACTCCGTGCGCCCATGGCAAACCCGTCCCAGATCGACCAGATTACCGAACGCGTCGACCGCCTGCTCGTTCGTTACGAGGAACTGCAGCGGACCAACGCTTTGCTGGCCCAGCAGGTTGCCACGCTAACGAACGAACGCGACTCCCTCAAGTCGCGCCTGAACGCCGCGCGGGCGCGCATTGACGCGCTGCTCGAACGGCTGCCCGATGCGACCCCATCGAAGGACCGCACATGAAACAGCTTGAAGTCCAGATCCTCGGACAAGGCTACCTGCTGGGCTGCCCGGAAGGTGGGGAATCGCGGCTGCTCGAAGCGGTGGAGCGGGTGGACACGGCGATGTGCCGCATCCGCGACGCCGGCAAGATCCGCGCACGCGACCGCATCGCGGTGCTGGCAGCGCTGAACCTCGCCTTCGATCTGGCCGACCGCAGCATGGCCGAGCTCCAGGCCCGGCGCGAGCAGCCCGTCGTTCCGACGGCGACACCGGCGCTCTCACCCGAACAGGACGACCCCCGACTGACTGCCCTGCTGCAGCGCCTGGACGTTTGTCTGGGCAGCGACGGCCAACTGCTCTGACCGGAAGGGGCCGACCGGGCAGCGGGCTGACCTTCGCGGGATTTCTGATTGGCGACAAACGGGCGCACGGCCTACAATCAGCATGTCTGCGGTGCATGCCGGGCTTTATATTTCCTTGAACCAATGCTCATTGAGCCTGGGCTTGGAACATCCCCTGGTGAGCGTGATCGTCTCGCGTCAGATGAACCCAACGCCAGGTTGACCTAGCCCACCTGAACCCCGGTTCAGGATGCCGGTCCGGTGGCATCCGCAGACACCTTATTCCCCCCTGCGCCAGCCCGTCGGCTGGCGATTTTCTTTCGCCTTTCCCCGCTTGCACCGATGATTCTCGAACCCCTGCTGATCGCCGAGCTGGCGCTTCTCGGTGTCTGCACCGGCTTTCTGGCGGGTCTGCTGGGCATCGGCGGCGGCATGCTGATGGTCCCGTTCATCACGATCATCCTGACGGGCCGGGGCGTGGCGCCCGACCTGTCGGTCAAGATGGCCATCGCGACGTCCATGGCCACGATCATCTTCACGTCGGTCTCGAGTGTGCGGGCGCACCACAAACGCGGCGCCGTGCGCTGGGATCTGGTCAAGGGCCTGGCGCCGGGCATCGTCGTGGGCGGTGCCGTCGCCAGTCTCGGGGTGTTTGCGATCCTCAAGGGCTCATGGCTGGCGCTGTTTTTCGCCGCCTTCGTGGGATTTTCGGCCACGCAGATGTTCCTGGACAAGAAGCCCGCGCCAACCCGGCAGGTTCCTGGGGTGGGCGGCTTGCTGGGCGCCGGCGGCGTGATCGGCTTCCTGTCCGGGCTGGTGGGCGCGGGCGGCGGCTTTGTCAGCGTGCCCTTCATGACCTGGTGCAACGTGGCCATCCACAACGCCGTGGCCACCTCGGCGGCGCTCGGTTTTCCGATCGCACTGGCCAACGTGATCGGCTACGTCATCGCCGGCCAGAGCGTGCATGGCCTGCCGGCCCATTCGTTCGGCTACATCTGGTTGCCGGCGCTGGGCGTCATCGCCGCTTGCAGCGTGCTGACGGCGCCGCTGGGCGCCCAGGCGGCCCACAAGTTGCCGGTGAAGCAGCTCAAGCGCACGTTCGCTGTCATCCTCTACGGCCTGGCGGCCTACATGCTCTACAGGGGACTGACGAGTTGACGCCCTGACGGTTGGCGTCCCTGCCGCCTGTGCGGGTTCAGGACGGTCAGGGCACCACGCACCACGGTGCCTGGTCGTGCGCCAGGCCCATCCACAGCGCCCAGCACGAGGTGGCGGCCAGGGCCAGACCGGCCAGTCGCATGCCCCACTCGCCGTTGCCGCGATTGCCAAATCGCAGCAGGAGCCACGGGCCGACCAGCAAGGACACGCTGCTGCCCGCCGCGAACAGGGCCATGGTCAACGCGCCGTCCAGTGCGTCGCCACTGAGCGCCGCCACCAGCAGCGCCGAATACAGCAGCCCGCACGGCATGAAAGCCCACATCGCACCGATCACCAGCGGTGCCGCCGAGCCCCAGTTGCCGTGGAACGACCGGATGCGCATCCAAACGCGCCGCGCCGTCTGCTCCAGCCAGACCGGTTGACGGGCCATCAGGAGCAGCGCCAGGCCCACCATCATCGCGGCCACATGGAACAGGGTCCAGACCGGTCGCATGGTGGCTGTCTGTGTGGTGAGCCAGCCCAGTCCCTGCATGGAAGCCGCTGCCAGAGCGCCCAGCGCCGAATAGCCGGCGATTCGGCCCAGTTGAAAGGTCCAGATGGCCGACGTGCTGCGCTCGCCGGCGGCCTTTCCGATCCCGGCACACGCCGCGCCACACATGGCGATGCAGTGAGGGCCGCCCACCAGCCCCATGAGCAGGGCCGTCGTGGCCACCGAGGTCAACATGTCGGCACTCAGATGATCTTGGAGAACTTCGCGCGGGTGCGATCGGTCTGCAGGTAGCGGTCGAACACCATGGCGATACCGCGCACGAAGAACCAGCCGGTGGGCGTGACCTGGATGCCGGAGTCGCCCAGTTCCACCAGACCCTGTGCCGCCAGGTCCGCCAGCGCATTCATTTCGGCCGCGAAGTAGGCCTTGAAATCGATCAGATAGGCCAACTCAACCGCTTCGAACTGGATGTGACCCTGGCACATCACCGCCATGATCACCGCGCGACGGACCAGATCGTCGCGGGAAACAGCCAGCCCGCGCACCACCGGCAAGCGGCCCTGATCCAGCAGGTCGTAATACTCTTCCAGGGTCTTGGCATTCTGGCTGTAGGTGGCGCCGACCCGACCGATCGACGACACACCCAGCGCAATCAGGTCGCAATCGGGCTGGGTGCTATACCCTTGGAAGTTGCGATGAAGCCGCCCCTGCCGCTTTGCCACCGCCAGCGCATCGTCCGGCAAGGCGAAGTGATCCATCCCCACATACACATACCCCGCGTCCATGAAGGCGGACAAGGAGCGTGACAGCATGGACACCTTGGATGCGCCGGTGGGCAGTTCCGCCGCAATGATCCGCCGCTGCGGCTTGAACCGCTCCGGCAGGTGGGCATAGGCATAGAGCGCGATGCGATCGGGCCTGAGTTCCACCACCTGCGCCAGCGTGCGATCGAACGACTCGGGAGTCTGCATGGGCAGGCCATAGATCAGGTCGACGTTGACCGACTCGAATCCGAGTTCCCGTGCCGAGGCCATCAGTGCGAACACCTGGTCCGCCGGCTGGATCCGGTGAACCGCCCTCTGAACCGCCGCATCAAAGTCCTGTACCCCAAAGCTCAGGCGATTGAAGCCGAGTTCGGCGAGGTTGCGCAAGCGTGCGGCATCCACGGTGCGGGGATCGATCTCGATCGAATATTCACCGCCTGGCGCCAGCGTGAAGTTACGCCGCAACATGGCCATCATTTCACGAAGTTCATCGTCGTTGAGGAAGGTTGGGCTTCCGCCACCGAGGTGCAGCTGGGACACCACATGACCTTTGCCCACATGGGCGACGTGGAGGTCAACCTCGCGGCTCAGGTAACGAAGGTATTCCTCGGCCCGGTTGTGGTGCTTCGTGATGATCTTGTTGCAGGCGCAGTAGTAGCACAACGACTCGCAAAACGGAATGTGCACATACAGCGACAAAGGCATCGCCTTGGTCTTGGCCACCCCCGCGCGACGCTGCTCCAGCGCCTGGACGTAATCCTCTGCGCCGAAAGCTTCCACAAATCGGTCGGCCGTGGGGTATGAGGTGTAGCGTGGACCTGGAACGTCAAACTTCTGGAGCAAATCAGGGGAAATGGCGCTCATCGGGCATCCTTAAGGTCCGCATACTATGGAGACAATCAAATTTCCCCGTCTTGATGTATATCAATCTAAAATCAGGTTCGTCGGTAAATTGAGCTATGTCAGAATAGCCTCTGTTCAAACCGCCCCAACAACCCGATTGGCCGTCCGACTGGTCGGCTTATTCATCGACCTCTGTTCTGGTTCACCAGCATGAACGTTCAAGCCATCAAAGTCGCGTGTGCCAGCTGCAATCTTCGGGAGTTGTGCATGCCCATGGGCCTGAGCCCTGTGGAACTCGACCGGATCGAGGAGGTCATTGCGGTGCGCCGCAAGATCAAACGCGGTACCACACTCTTCAGCAACGGCGAGAAATTCACCTCCCTGTATGCGATTCGCACCGGTTTCTTCAAGACCTGCATCGCCACCGAGGACGGCCGCGATCAGGTGACGGGCTTCCAGATGGCAGGCGAAGTGATCGGACTGGACGGCATCGTCAACGACCACCATACCTGCGACGCGGTCGCCCTCGAAGACGCCGAAGTCTGTGTCATGCCGTTTGACCGGATCGAGGAGATCTCGCGCGAAGTCAATGCGCTGCAACACCATGTCCACAAGATCATGAGCCGCGAAATCGTGCGCGAACATGGTGTGATGTTGTTGCTGGGCAGCATGCGTGCGGAAGAGCGACTGGCGGCCTTCCTGCTCAATCTGGTTCAGCGCCTCCATGCAAGGGGATTTTCCCAGCACGAACTGATCCTGCGCATGACGCGCGAAGAGATCGGCAGCTACCTCGGCCTGAAACTGGAAACGGTCAGCCGAACCTTCTCGAAATTCGTCGAGGACGGTATCGTCGAGGTGAAGCAGCGCCATGTGCACATCCTCGAGCCCGAAGCGCTCAAGCGCATCGTCAACAACCAGCAAGCCTGCCAGTAGGCTTTCGTTTCCGTCAGGCGCATTCGCCCTGCTTGGGGCATCCGTCCGGTCGGTGGTCTGCCGGCAACGGGCACCGATTCACTTCGAACGGCGACAACGACAGCAAGGTCGTCAGGGCGCTGGATGCCATGGTCAGGGCCCAGAACACGAAGAATGCGATGGTGTAGATGGCCTGTCGAGACCATTCGATCGGTTGCCCGAACCAGCGCAGGTCGTGCGGGTCAACCATCGCGAAGACCAGCATCTCCAGCACGCCGGCGACAAGAAACGCCGGCCAGGCAATCCACATCAGTCGTTGAGCCCACATCGTCTTGTCTCCTCGGTAGAAACGGTCTCACCCGGCCATCAACGCTCTGCGTCGGGCGCCTTCTTCGGCACAACGCCAGTCTGCGCATGATTTCTAGCCTGCACGGCGGGTGCGAGGTTGCTGTCCTGCGGTTGGCTCGCCTCGCGGCCGCTTCGGTTGGCGTTGTCCGACACCAGCGGGTCCGGCCTGCTTATCGCAAGATACAGGGTGATGAAACTCGCCACCACGACGACCAGCGGCCCACCGATCACCATCCACACATGACCGTACTTCCACCACGGTTTCGTCTTTGAATCGGTCATACGCGTACTTTCTATCGGGGAACGATGAAGATGGATTTCTCGGTCAATTTCCCCGGGGAATCCAGTGATTCGATTTCGAAATGGATGGCGTGAGACCCCGCTGGGGCGCCATCATAGGGCAACTGGAGGTTGACCACCACCCACCGGGCTTCGGTCGGATCCACGGAAAACGTGCTTTCTGACGCGACGGAAAGGCCTGGCAGACCGGACGCCGTGATCCGGAAGCGCTGCGGCGACTCGGATGCATTCATGAGTTGAAGACGGTAGACGTTCTCGATCTTCCCACCACTGACGATGCGCGCCAACGTGCCACGGTCACGCACGACATCGACCTTGAAAGGGATGCGCATGCTCAGGCTCACCATCATCGCAATCACGATCGCGGCCAGGATGGAAAGATACACCAGCACCCGGGGGCGGATCATGTGGCGGAACACCTCCGCGCGCCCCCAGTGTTCGCTCATCGCGTGCTGCGTGGAGTACCGAATGAGTCCGCGCGGATAGCCCACCTTGTCCATCACGTTGTCGCACACGTCAATGCAGGCCGCACAGCTGATGCACTCGTATTGAAGACCCTTACGAATGTCGATGCCAGTCGGGCAGACCTGCACACACAAGGTGCAATCGACACACGCGCCCAGCCCGAGCGCCTGGGGGTCCGCCTTCTTGGAGCGCGCGCCGCGTGGCTCGCCGCGCTCCGCATCGTAGGACACGATGAGTGTGTCCTTGTCGAACATGGCGCTTTGAAACCGGGCATAGGGGCACATGTACTTGCAGACCTGCTCCCGCATGAAGCCCGCATTGCCGTATGTGGCAAAGCCATAGAAAAAAATCCAGAAGGTTTCCCACGGGCCCATGGACCAACTGGCGACCAGCCCGGCCAGATCACGGATCGGCGTGAAATACCCCACAAAGGTGAATCCGGTCCACAACGCCAGCGCTATCCACGCCACCTGCTTGCCCGCCTTGCGCGAGAACTTTGCAAGCGACATGTCGGCTTCGTCCAGGCGCATGCGCGCACTGCGATCCCCTTCGATCTTTCGCTCGATCCACAGGAATATCTCCGTGTAGACCGTCTGGGGACAGGCGTAGCCGCACCATTGCCGCCCCGCCACCGCGGTGAAAAGAAACAGAGAAAGCGCCGAAATCACCAGGATTCCGGTCAGATAGATGAAATCCTGCGGATAAAGAACCAGCCCAAGAACGTAGAAACGGCGCGCTCCGAGATCGAAGAGCACCGCTTGGCGTTGACCCCACTCCAGCCACGGCAGACCATAAAAGATGATCTGCGTGAAAAAGACCAACCCCCAACGCCACCTCGAAAACAGGCCCGATACGCTACGCGGGTAGACCTTCTTGTGGGCCTGGTAAAGCGATACCAGTTCCGCATCCCCCTCCGCCGCCGATGCCGGAGCATCGGCGGAACGGGGTTTCGAGCCAGGGATGTTTTGTCGCGCCGGGTTGTCGTCAGCTTTCAACGGTCAAGGTCACTGTGGAAGTTGGGGGTCAATGATCGCAGAAATACCCTCACTTCGCAGCACCGGCGGCCTTGTTCGAGAGGCCCCAGACGTAAGCCGTCAGCACATCGACCTGGGCCGGCGTCAACTTGTCAGCCTGTGCAGGCATCACACCGACCTTGCCATTGTTGATCATGGCGACAATGGCGGCCTCGCCAAAGCCGTGCAACCAGATATCGTCGGTCAGGTTCGGCGCGCCAAGCGCGGGATTGCCTTTTCCGTCCGGGCCGTGGCAGGCCGCGCAGACGCCGAACTTCGCCTTGCCCAACTCGGCCTTGACAGAATCATGCGGTCCCTTGGAAAGGCTCAGAACGAAATTCGCCACGTTCGTGACATCCTCCGATCCGCCCAGAGCGGCCGCCATCGGCGGCATGTTTCCGGTGCGGCCCTTGAGAATGACGTTCTTGATGTCGTCGGGCGCGCTGCCCCCCAGCCAATCCTTGTCCGTAAGGTTGGGGAAGCCCTTGCTGCCGCGGGCATCCGAACCATGGCATTGCGCGCAATTGTTCATGAACAGACGCTCGCCAATGGCCATGGCCTTCGGGTCTGCCGCCAACTGTTCCGTCGCCATACCGCTGAACTTGGCATACACGGGCTCGATTTCCTTGTTGCCCGCAGCCACTTCCTTGTCGTACTGCCCGACGGAGGTCCAGCCCAGCCGCCCTTTGAAGGAGCCCGCCCCCGGATAGATCACCAGGTAAGCCAGTGAAAAGACAACCGTGATGATGAACAGCCATACCCACCAGCGCGGCAAGGGGTTGTTCATTTCGCGCAGGTCGCCATCCCACACGTGTCCGGTGGTGTTGTCGTTCGCGGTCATGGCATGGGTCTTGCCGCTGAACCACAGCAGCACGAGACACGCGATCATCCCCAGGATGGTGATGCTCGCAATGTAGACCGGCCAGAAATTACTCGTGAAGTCGCTCATTTCGAATTCCTTATCCGTTGTTTTCGCGGTTTGCGTCGTCGTTCTGGAACGGCAACTGGGCGGCCTCGTCAAAGGCCGCCTTGTTCTTGCGCGACCATGCCCAGACCACGATGCCGATGAAGGCCACAAACATCGCCACCGTGGCGATGCTGCGAAGCGTGTTGATGTCCATTGACGACGTTCCTCTGACTGTTACTTGCGTGCCAAGCCCATGCTCTGCAGGTACGCAATCAAGGCCTCCATCTCGGTCTTGCCCTTGACGTCCTGCACGGAGGCAGCAATTTCTGCGTCCGTATACGGCACACCCACGACACGCAGGGCTTTCATGTGGGCCGGCATGGACGCCGCGTCCACCGACGCCTTGGCCAACCACGGGTAGGCCGGCATGTTCGACTCGGGCACCACGTCACGCGGATTGATCAGGTGAATCCGGTGCCATTCGTCGCTGTAACGACCACCGACACGGGCCAGATCCGGACCGGTGCGCTTGCTGCCCCACTGGAACGGGTGGTCATACACAAACTCTCCGGCGACCGAATAGGGGCCATAGCGCAGGGTTTCCGCACGGAACGGGCGGATCATCTGCGAGTGGCAGTTGTAGCAGCCCTCGCGGACATACACGTCGCGCCCCGCCAACTGCAGCGCGGTCAATGGCTTCACGCCCTCGATCGGCTGCGTGGTGGACTTCTGGAAGAACAGGGGCACGATCTCGACCAGACCGCCAAAGGCGATCGCGACGAGGATCAGCACGATCATCAGGAAGTTGTTGGTCTCGATCGCAGCGTGCGACAAACCGGTTTCTTTGTTGTTGGCCATGTTGTGATTCTCCTCAGGCGTGGGCAGTAGCGGCCGGGATGGTGACCGGAACCGCGCGACCAGCCGTGGCGGTTTTCAGCACGTTCCAGAGCATGATCAGCATGCCACCGAAGTACAGGGCGCCACCGGCCAGGCGAAGCACGTAGAACGGGTAGGTCGCCTTGACCGATTCCACAAAGGTGTAGGTCAGGGTTCCGTCGGCGTTGACGGCGCGCCACATCAGGCCCTGCATCACGCCGGCGATCCACATGGAAGCGATGTAGATCACGATGCCGATGGTGGCGGTCCAGAAATGGATCTCAACGGCCTTCATGCTGAACATCTCCTTGCGACCGAACAGACGCGGGATCAAGTAGTACATGGAACCCATGGAGACCAGACCGACCCAGCCGAGCGCGCCGGAGTGCACGTGGCCGACCGTCCAGTCGGTGTAGTGCGACAGGGCGTTGACGGTCTTGATCGACATCATCGGACCTTCGAAGGTGGACATGCCGTAGAACGACAGCGACACGATCAGGAAGCGCAGGATCGGGTCGTCACGCAGTTTGTGCCAGGCACCCGACAGGGTCATGATGCCGTTGATCATGCCGCCCCAGCTGGGCGCCAGCAGAATCAGGGAGAACAGCATGCCGATGGTCTGGGTCCAGTCGGGCAGCGCGGTGTAGTGCAGGTGGTGAGGACCCGCCCACATGTACGTGAAGATCAGCGCCCAGAAGTGGACGATGGACAGGCGGTAGCTGTAGACCGGGCGGCCAGCCTGCTTGGGGATGAAGTAGTACATCATGCCCAGGAAGCCCGCCGTCAGGAAGAAGCCCACGGCGTTGTGCCCGTACCACCACTGCACCATCGCGTCCTGCACCCCGGCGTAGGCCGAGTAGGACTTCATCGCGCCAGCCGGAATGGCCGCGCTGTTGACCAGGTGCAGCACGGCGACGGTGAGAATCATCGCGCCGAAGAACCAGTTGGCTACGTAGATGTGCCGCACCTTGCGGGTTCCGATGGTGCCGAAGAACACGATCGCATAGGCCACCCAGACCAGGGTGATCAGGATGTCGATCGGCCACTCAAGCTCGGCGTACTCCTTGCCGGACGTGAAGCCCAATGGCAGCGAAAGGGCCGCCAGAAGAATCACCAGTTGCCAGCCCCAGAAGGTAAAGGCTGCCAGCTTGTCGCCGAACAACCGGACCTGACAGGTTCGCTGCACCACATAGTACGAGGTGGCAAACAGGGCCGAACCACCGAACGCAAAAATCACCGCATTGGTGTGCAGCGGCCGCAGGCGGCCGTAGCTGAGGAACGAGATCCCCAGATTGAGCTCGGGCCAGGCCAACTGGGCGGCGATGATCACGCCCACCAGCATCCCGACCACGCCCCAGACAACCGTCATGATGGCGAACTGGCGCACAACGGTGTCGTTGTACACAGTGGCCTGCGCGTTTGGAAACTTCATTTACAGCACCTTTACCTTAAAAAACCTCGGGCGAGTGTGGCCGAGCCGATCCTCGACGGACTTGATGAATATCAATCGTTCTTCAAAATCCGCTC
>Ga0105090_10001689_pt1 | contig 12023 bp, 10 predicted proteins | sample PPLLak3March2015_FD_79110 | JGI IMG/M metagenome (GOLD analysis project Ga0105090, IMG submission 79110) | Freshwater sediment microbial communities from Prairie Pothole Lake near Jamestown, North Dakota, USA - PPLs Lake P7 Core (1) Depth... | ecosystem: Environmental > Aquatic > Freshwater >... | reverse complement strand
GCAATCCGCTGCAAGCGGGCGTGGGTGAAAATTCCGAATTCCGAATTCCGAATTCCTCATTCGGGTGGTGGGGTGGTCGGATGATCCTGATGCTCGACAACTATGACTCCTTCACCTACAACCTGGTGCAGGAGCTCGAGGAGATCGGTGAGACCGCGGTCGAGGTCGTGCGCAACGACGCCGTCTCGGTCGGCGAGCTGCTGGCCCGCGGGCCGCGGGCGGTGGTGATCTCGCCCGGCCCGGGCGCGCCGGAGGAGGCGGGCGTGACCATGGAGCTCGTGCAGCGGGCGGCGGCGCTGCCGCTGCTCGGCATCTGCCTCGGACACCAGGCGCTGGCGGCGGCGCACGGCGGCCGCGTGGTGCGGGCAGCGGCGCCGGTCCACGGCAAGACATCGGCGATCCGCCACGGCGGCGCCGGCGTCTTCGCCGGCCTGCCGGAGCCCTTCGAGGCGACGCGCTACCACTCGCTGGTGGTGTCGCGGGAAGGGCTGCCCGCCGTCCTCGAGGTCACGGCCTGGACCGAGGACGGCACGATCATGGGGCTGCGCCACCGCGAGCGGCTCCACTTCGGCGTCCAGTTCCACCCCGAGTCCTACCTCTGCACGGAGGGCCATCACCTCCTCGCCCGCTTCCTCGAGCTCGCCGGCCTCCCCGTCCGCCCGGAGTGGCAACGGCGATGAGAGTTTTGAGGTTTTTGTTTTCAGTTTTGAGTTCGTCACGATGCCACGTTCGAGCTGTACCGGGTGGATGGGCGACAATTCGAAATTCGAAATTCGAAATTCGAAATCCTGAGCCGATCGGACGGCCGGAAATCCGAAATCCGAAATCCGAAATCCGAAATACCGGGCCGCGGGGATGGGCGGCATTCCGAATTCCGAGTTCCGAATTCCGAATTCCCGCGACGCCATGACCTCCTTCGACCACCGCTCGCTCCTCAACACCCTGCTCTCGGGGAAGGACCTCGAGCCCGCGCTGATGGAGACCTTCGTCGGCGCGGTCATGGACGGGGCCGTCGAGGAGCCGGTGGTGGCGGCGGCACTCGCCGGCCTGCGGGCCAAGGGCGAGACCGGCGCCGAGGTCGCGGCGGCGGCGCGCGCGATGCGGGCCCGGGCGCTCAGGGTGCCGATTGCGGACCCGGCGCGCGCCCTCGACACCTGCGGCACCGGCGGCGACGGCGCGGAGACGATCAACATCTCGACCGCCGCCGCCCTGGTGGCGGCAGCCGCCGGCGCGAGAATCGCCAAGCACGGCAACCGCTCGGTCTCCTCCAGTTGCGGCTCGGCCGACGTGCTCGAGGCGGCGGGCGTGCGGCTCGATCTCGAGCCGGCGGCGATGGCGGCCCTCCACGACGAGATCGGGGTCGCCTTCCTGTTCGCGCCGCGGCTGCACCCGGCGATGCGGGCGGTGATGCCCGTGCGGCGCAGCCTCGGCGTGCGCACCATCTTCAACCTGCTGGGTCCGCTCACCAACCCCGCCGGGGTCGAGCGCCAGGTGATCGGGGTCTGGGGGCGCGAGGTGCAGGCGGTCATGGCGGAGGCGATCGCCGCGCTCGGTGCCCGACGCGCCCTGGTGGTGCATTCCGACGATGGCCTCGACGAGCTCTCGATGGCGGCGCCGACCACGGTCATCGAGGTGCGGGACGGGGCGGTCGTCTGCAAGCGGCGGATCGAGCCCGCCGCGCTCGGGATCGCTCCCGGCGACCCGAAGTCCCTGAGGGGCGGCGACGCGCCCGAGAACCTGCGCCGGCTGCGCGCGATCCTCGGCGGCGAGGAGCGCTCGCCGGCGAGCGAGGCGGTGGCCCTCAACGCTGCCGCTGCCCTCTACGTCGCCGAGATCGCCACGGACCTCGGCGCGGGCCTCGAGGTGGCGCGCGCAATCCTGCGCGCGGGCTCGGCCCTCGCTATACTGGAGACATTGGCCCAGCGGTCGAAGGAGCTTGCCCGGGATGCCTGAGACGGTGCTCGACCGGATCGTCGCGGACGTCCGGCGCCGCCTCGCCTGGACCCCGGAGGCGCCGGGCCTGGAGCGCCTCGCGCTGCGGGCCGTCGAGCAGCGGCGGCGGCAGGGGAAGCGCTCGCTGCGAAAGGCGCTGTCCGGGCCCGAGCCCGAGATCATCGCCGAGTGCAAGCGAGCCTCGCCCTCGGCCGGGGTCATCCGCGCCGACTTCAACCCCGTCGCCCTGGCGCGAGCCTACGCCGCGGGCCGCGCGGCTGCAATCTCGGTGGTGACCGAGCCGGACTCCTTCGGCGGCGAGCCGCTGTGGCTCGCGCAGGTGCGCGAGGCCGTCCCGCTGCCGGTGCTGCGCAAGGACTTCATCTTCGAGCGACGGCAGCTCTTCGAGAGCGTCGTGCTCGGCGCCGACGCGGTGCTGCTGATCTCACGCCTGCTCACCGCCAAGCGCCTCGCCGAGCTGCTGACCACCGCCGCCATGCTCGAGCTCGAGGTCCTGCTCGAGATCTTCGTCGACGAGGACCCGGCCCAGGCCATCGCCTCCGGGGCCCCGATCCTCGGCGTCAACTCCCGCGATCTCGCGACCTTCTCGGTCGACCTCGACCGCGCGCAGGCGATGGCCGCGACGCTGCCCGACGACCGCATCAAGGTCGCCGAGAGCGGCATCCACGGCCCCGAGGAGGTTGCCCGCCTGCACGCCGCGGGCTACCGCGCCTTCCTTGTCGGCGAGCACCTGGTCCGCTCCGATGACCCCGAGCGGGCGCTGCGGCGCCTCACCGGTCAGCTCGCCCGCACCGGGCACTGAGCGGCCGGCGGCGCGGCGGGGCGGCGGCCGGTGCTGATCAAGATCTGTGGCCTGACCCGGCCAGCCGACGCCGAGGCGGCGATCGCGGCCGGCGCCGACCTCCTCGGCTTTGTGTTCCGGGCCGGCACGCCGCGCGCGCTCGATCCCGCGGCTGCGGGGTGGATCCGCGACCTGACCGGCGCGCAGCGGGTCGGCGTCTTCCGCGACGCACCGCTCGCCGAAGTGGTCCGGGTCCGCGATCTCCTCGACCTCGACTGGGTCCAGCTGCACGGCAACGAGCCCGAGGCCTTCCTCGAGGCCCTCGGCGAGCGCGTGATCCGCCGGCTGCCGGTCGCGGGAACCGTTGACTGGGAGCTGGTGCGGCGTCTCGCGGCGCGCTGCCTGCCGCTCTTCGACCCCGGCGCGGGCGACGGGGTCGCATGGCGGTGGCAGGACCTCGCCGATCGCCCGTCCGGAATCCGCTTCGGTCTCGCCGGGGGCCTCGGCCCCGACAACGTGGTGGAGGCCGTGCGGGTGGTTCGCCCGGCGCTCGTGGACGTGTCCTCGGGCGTCGAGTCGGCGCCCGGCGTCAAAGACCACGCCAAGCTCCGCGATTTCATTTCCGCCGCCCGCGCCGCGGCCTCGTCTCCGCCGGGGGAGGAGTGCGCCGGAGCGTAGCCGTGATGGCTTTCCATGCAGAGGGGCGGAGTAGCAGAGGGGCAGAGGGGCAGAGGGGAAGAGGGGAAGAGGCGGCGTGCGGTCGGGGTCCTCCAGTCGGTCGGACAATGGATACTTCGACTCTGCCAGCGGCTCGACATTCGCTTCTCCCGCTCGCTGGCCTCAACTCCCGCGCGGCTCCTGCGTAGGACCGTTGAGGGGGGACCATGAAGCTGACTGCGATCTTCGTATCGTGCCTTTGCCTGATGCTCGTCGGCTGTGCGCCGACCGGGACCGAGCCCGAAGCCCGAGGCCACGTGTTCCCCGAGCTGCGCGGGCCCTACCTCGGCGAGGAGCCGCCCGGGCCCGAGCCGCGGCTCTTCGCCCCGGGCGTGGTGTCGACAGGCCTCGCGACCCGCGACGTCGCCATGACTCCGGACGGCTCCGAGCTCTACTTCTCGGTCACCGCCGGCGCATCGGCCGTGATCATGGTGACGCGGCAGGTCGACGGGCGCTGGACGGAGCCGCAGGTGGCGCCCTTCTCCGGCCGCTTCCTCGACATCGAACCGGCGATCTCGCCCGACGGGCAGCGCTTCTTCTTCCTCTCGACGCGGCCGCAGGCCCACCAGGAGCCGCGCGAGGGCTGGGTGTACCAGGACATCTGGGTCATGGACCGGCAAGGAGACGGCTGGAGCGAGCCCGCGAACCTCGGCCCGCCGGTCAACACCGAGGCGCCCGAGTACTTCCCCTCGGTCACCGCCGACGGCAGCCTCTACTTCACCCGCGAGCATGCGGACGGTGTGTCCTCCACCTACCGTTCGCGGCTCGTCGACGGCGCCTACACCGAGCCCGAGCTGATGCCGCCGCAGCTCAACTGTGGGACGAACCGCGCCAACGTCTGGGTGGCCCCGGACGAGAGCTTCGCCATCGTGCCGGCGATGGGCCGCGAGGACGGCCTCGGCGGCTTCGACTACTTCGTGACCTTCCGCTCCGCCGACGACCGCTGGTCGGAGCCGGTCAACCTGGGACCGGCGATCAACCAGCCCGAGGGCCGCGAGTGGTCGGCGTCGCTGTCGCCGGACGGCCGCTACCTGTTCTTCATGTCCTCGCGGCGAACCTCGACCGCGCCCGCCGTTCTCACTGGGCGCCCCATCTCCGAGCTGCTGACGATGTCCCTGGAACCGGGGCAGGGGGCCTCCGCCATCTGGTGGGTGAGCGCCGAGCTCATCGAGGAGCTGCGACCCAGCTAGATTCGCGGTTCGACTGAGCGTGAAGCTCGGGGGAACGCCGGCCGCGGGCCGGGCCCGCGGCCACGCGTCCTCGGGCCCTCGGCTCTCCGAGAGCACGCTCTCGCCGAGCCTCCGTCCCTCGTCCGCTGTGCGGCTTCGCCGCACGGCGGGCCGCACTGGCGCGGCGCCCGCTTTTCGTCCCGCCCCCGCCCCCCTCCCGCCCGCCCTCGGAAAATTGTCGCGCGCGACGCGCGGCGATTTTCCGAGGGGCAGGGGATTTCGCCTTGGTGCCAGGGTCACATCTGAGCCTCAGGCGCCATGGGTCTTTCGTTCTTCGTCGGTTACTCGTTGGAAGCCTTTACGGGTCGACCGGGGTGGGTGGGTAGAATTTCGAATTCCGAATTCCGAATTCCGAATTCCGAATTCCGAATTCCGAATTCCGCCCCACCGTCTCGGGTACAATGCCATGCTCCGATGGCGAAGCACTCCCTCCCCGATGCCCGCGGCTATTTCGGCGACTTCGGCGGTCGCTTCGTGCCCGAGACGCTGATGGCGCCGCTCGCCGAGCTCGAGGCCGCGTACCGGGCGGCGATGCGCGACCGCGGCTTCAAGGCGCGCCTCGCCGAGCTGCTGACGAGCTACGTCGGCCGGCCGACGCCGCTTCACCCCGCGCGCAGCCTGTCGGCGCGGCTCGGCGGGGCCGAGATCTGGCTCAAGCGCGAGGACCTCTGCCACACCGGCGCGCACAAGATCAACAATGCCCTCGGCCAGGCTCTGCTGGCGCAGGCGATGGGCAAGCCGCGGGTCATCGCCGAGACCGGCGCCGGCCAGCACGGGGTCGCGGTGGCGACGGCGGCGGCCCTGCTCGGGCTGGAGTGCCGCGTCTACATGGGCGTCGAGGACATCCGCCGCCAGCAGCTCAACGTCGTGCGCATGCGGTTGGTGGGCGCCGAGGTGGTGGGCGTCGACTCAGGCTCCCGTACCCTCAAGGACGCGATCAACGAGGCGCTGCGGGACTGGGTGACCAACGTCCGCAGCACCCACTACATTCTGGGCTCTGTCCTCGGCCCACACCCGTACCCGATGATGGTGCGCGACTTCCAGTCGGTGATCGGTCGTGAGGCCCTGGCCCAGTTCAAGAAGGCGACGCGAAGCCTGCCTGAGATGGTGGTCGCGTGCGTCGGCGGCGGCTCCAACGCGGCCGGCATCTTCACCGCCTTCATCCCACACCGGAGCGTCGCCCTGGTGGGCGTCGAGGCGGGCGGGCGCGGGCCCGGCCCGGGCGAGCACGCGGCCCGCTTCACCGCGACCGCCGCGCCCGGAGTCCTGCACGGCACCCGCACCCTGGTCCTGCAGGACGAGGGCGGCCAGGTCCTCAGCACGCACTCGGTTTCCGCGGGCCTCGACTACCCGGCGGTCGGCCCCGAGCACGTCAACTGGCAGCGCAGCGGCCGCGTCGTCTACACCGCGGTCGGCGACGGGGAGGCGATCGCCGCCTTCCACCTCCTCGCCGAGAGCGAGGGCATCGTGCCGGCGCTGGAGTCGGCGCACGCCATCGCCTGGGCGGCGAAGGTCGCGCCGACGCTGCCCGCCGCGTCGCGCCTGCTGATCAACCTCTCGGGCCGCGGCGACAAGGATCTGAGTGAGGTGGCGCGGGTCGAAGGGGGCGCTCCGTGAGCCGCCTCGGTGCGGCCTTCAAGGCGGCCCGGCGCGCCCGCCGCGCGGCCTTCGTGCCCTACATCACCGCCGGCGACCCGAGCCTGGCGCGGACCGCCGACCTCATGCGCGCGCTGGCGCGGGCGGGGGCGGACGTCCTCGAGCTCGGGGTGCCCTTCTCCGATCCGATCGCCGACGGGCCGACCAACCAGCGGGCCGCCGAACGCGCCCTCGCCGCCGGCACGACCCTCGCGGGCGTGCTCGCGACCGTCGCGTCGCTGCGCCAGGAGCTGGCGCTGCCGATCGTGCTCTTCACCTATGCCAATCCGGTGCTGCGCTACGGCCTCGAGCGCTTCGCCGTGGACGCCGCCGCCGCCGGCGTCGACGGCTTGCTCTTCACTGACGTGCCGGCCGAGGAGATGCGCGCCTTCGCCGACGTCCTCGAAGGGACGGGGCTCGATCTCGTCATGCTCGTCACCCCGACCTCCGGCCAGCGGCGCATGAGGGCCGCGGCGCGCTTCGGCGGCGGCTTCCTCTACCTGGTGTCGCGCACCGGCGTCACCGGCGCCCGCCGGGAGCTCGACCTCGAGCTCGAGGCCAACCTGCGCGCGGCCCGCAAGGCGTCGCGGCTGCCGGTCGCCGTGGGCTTCGGCATCTCGACCCCGGAGCAGGTGGCGCAGGTCGCACGGCTCGCCGACGGCGTCGTCGTCGGCTCCGCCATCGTCAGCCGCATCGGCGCGTTAGGGGATTGCGAGGAGCTGGTCCCGGAGATCCAGAGCTTCGCGTCCGCGCTTTCCGCCGCATGTTCGCGCTAACTTCTTTCCAGATCTTTTTTCGGGCCCCGGAAACCGCCGCGGTTTCCGGGGCCCGAAAAAAGGCTTGAGGTCGGGTTGAAACGCTCACGCCGCTCGCGTCTGGGCCAGAACTTCTTGGTCGATCGTTCGGTCGCCGAGCGAGCGGTCGCAGCCCTCGCGGATGAGCCGCCGCGGGTGCTCGAGATCGGCCCCGGCCGGGGGGCGCTGACCGCACCGCTGCTCGATCGCTTCGCCCGCGTGCTCGCCCTCGAGCTCGACCCGGGCCTGCTCCCGCCCCTCACGCAGCGCTTCGCGGGGCGCGGCCTCGAGCTCCGCCCGGGTGATGCGCTGCGCGAGGATCTCGATGCTCTGCTTGCCGCCGAATCGCCGTGGCAGGTCGCGGCCAACCTGCCGTACTCGGTCGGCACGGCGATCCTTCGCCGCCTGCTGCCGCGCCACGACCTCTGCGTGCGGCTGGTGGTCATGCTGCAGCGCGAGGTCGCTCTGCGCGTGATCGCCGAGCCGGGGGGGCGCGGCCACGGCCTCCTCGCGCTCGAGCGCGCCGCGTGGGCCGAGGCGACGCTGCTCTTCGACGTCCACCCCCGCGCCTTCCGGCCGGTGCCGAAGGTGGTTTCGAGCGTTCTCCTCCTCGAGCTCCGGCCGCCGGCCCACGAGCCCGCCCTGCTCGCCGCCGCCCTCGGCCTCGCGGCGCGGGCGCTCACTCGGCCGCGAAAGATGCTCGCCAACGCTCTCGCGCCGGGGCCCGACGCCGCGGCCATCGCAGCGGCCGGTGTCGATCCCGCGGCACGCCCGGGAACCCTCCCGCTGGCGGCTTGGGCAAAATTGGCCGAAGGCGTGTAAGTCAGGATTTGACAGGGATTTGGCAGGCAGTGGTAGGATGCTACCAGAATGGACGCGTGGGCCGGAGATCGGCAGGTTGACCGCCGGCGGGCGGGGGGAGCGCGGCGTGCGTGGGGCTGCGGATGACCCTGTGGCAGGCCGCCCTGCTCGGGGTGCTGCAGGGGCTGACCGAGTTCCTGCCGGTCTCATCGTCCGGGCACCTGGCGCTCGCGCAGCTGCTGATCCCCGGCTTTTCGCAGCCGGGTGTGGTGTTTGACGCCATGCTCCACGTCGGAACCGCAGGGGCGGTGGTGTGCTTCGAGCGGCGGCGCCTGCTCGCCTGGATGGGAGCCGCGAGCGGGCTGCGCATGCTCGCACTGCTGGTCGGCGGCACCTTCGCGACCGCCGCGGTGGCCCTGCCGCTGCGGTCCCTCGCCACCGCGGCCTTCACCGAGCCGGTGTGGGTGGGGGCGGCCCTGGTTCTGACCGGCGCCGTGGTGGCGACCACCCGGTGGTTGCCCGGTGGGCCGCGCGGCGAGCGCGAAACCGGGTGGCGGCAGGCGGCCGTGATCGGGCTCGCGCAGGGTCTCGCGGTCTTCCCCGGCCTGTCGCGGTCGGGGATGACGATCGCGGCCGGGCTCGGCAGCGGCCTCGACCGCGCCTGGGCGGCCCACTTCTCCTTCCTGCTCGCGGTGCCGGCGATCTTCGCCGCGACCGTGGTCGAGGTTGCCGATGCCTGGCAGACCGGCGTCGGCCTCGAGCCCGGCCTCGTCGGCGCCTGCGCCGTCGGCCTCCCGTGCGCGGCCTTGACCGGCTACGGCGCGCTCCAGCTCGTGATCCGGTCCCTGTCCTCGGCGAGCTTCCACCGCTTCGCCTGGTACTGCGTCCCGCTGGGCGTGGTGGCTGTGCTGTGGGGGCTCGGCTGATGCGCGAGCGGATAGTGCGGGAGGCCGCGGCGGTCGCGCTGCTGCTCGGGGCCCTGCTGCTGGCGGTGGCGCTCGTTTCGCACTCGCCCCTCGACCCGAGCCCCTTCCACGCCTCGACCCAGCGCACCGCCCCCACCAACCTCGCCGGTTGGCTGGGTGCGACCCTGTCGGCGGCTCTCTTCGCCCTCATCGGCGTGCCCGCGTTCCTGCTGCCGGTGGCCGCGGCGGTGCTCGGCTGGCGGCTGCTGCGGCAGGCGCCGATCGTGAGCCCGCGCCTGGTCGGCTCCGGTCTGGCGCTGCTGCTGCTCGCGTTGCCGGGCTTCGCCGCGGTCATGGCCCTCGATCTGCCGTACCGCGGCGGCAGGATCTCTGCCGGAGGCTACCTGGGGCTCGCGGAGTCCGAGCTCCTGACAGGCTTCGCGGGCCCGGTCGGCGGCATCGTGGTGCTGGCCTTCCTGCTCCTGGTCGGGATCCTCCTGCTGTCGGGGGCGTCGGCGGGCGCGGTCGCCGACCGGCTGGCGGAGCGGGCCCGCGGGCACTGGTTCGCCTCCCGCCGGGAGCGGGCCGAGCGGCGGCGCGAGAAGCTCGCCGTTCGGGACCGCGAGCGGGTCTTCGAGCGCCAGATCCAGCGTCTCGAGGGCGAGGACAGCTACCGCGGCTCGCTGACGGTCAAGGAGGTCGAGGGCCGAGGCCGCTTCCGGATCGTGCGCAAGCAGGCCGACCAGCCGCCTGCCGCGGAGGCGACGCCGATCCAGGTCGACGAGGTGGCCCCGCCGCCGCCGACACCGTCCGTGGCGCCGCGCGCCCCGGCTGCCAAGCCGAAGCCCGCGCCCAGGCCGAAGCCGGCCGAGCTGCAGGAGGAGTTCGACTTCGTCGAGGAGCTCGCCTCCTACGACCTTCCCAAGCCCAACTTCCTGGAGGCCGCGGAGGAGGCGCCGGAGCGGGACTCGGCCGCCCTCATCGAGATGGGCAAGCTGATCACCGCCAAGTGCCAGGAGTTCAAGGTGCGCGGCGAGGTGGTCAACATCCGCACCGGCCCGGTCATCACGACCTACGAGTTTCGCCTCGACTCCGGCGTCAAGATCTCGGCGGTGCAGAACCTGTCCGAGGACCTCGCCCTGGCGCTGCGCACCGAGTCGGTGCGGATCGAGCGCATCCCGGGACGCGCGACCGTCGGCATCGAGGTGCCGAACCCCGACCCGGAGGTCATCCGCCTGCGCCAGCTGATCGAGTCGCCCGATTTCCAGCGCGCGCAGTCGCTGCTCACCCTGAGCCTCGGCGTCGACATCCGCGGCAAGCCCTTCTACGGCGACCTCGCGCGCATGCCGCACCTGCTGATGGGCGGCTTCACCGGCTCGGGCAAGTCGGTGGGCCTCAACGCCATGATCATGTCGATCCTGTTCAAGGCCCGGCCGGACGAGGTGAAGTTCATCCTCGTCGACCCGAAGATGGTCGAGCTCGGCGTCTACGCCGACATTCCGCACCTGCTGACGCCGATCATCTCCAACCCCGCCAAGGCGGCCAACGCCCTCGGCTGGGCGGTCTCGGAGATGGACCAGCGCTACCACGTGCTGGCCGCTCTCGGCGTTCGCAACCTCCAGCAGTACAACCAGCTCCTGCGCGACCCGGTGCAGCTCAAGCGCGCGAAGCGGAAGCTCAGCGAGGACGGCAACGGCGAGGAGCCGCTGCTCGAGCCGATGCCGTACATCGTCATCATCATCGACGAGCTCGCGGATCTGATGATCGCCTCGTCGCGCGCGGTCGAGGAGTCGATCACCCGGCTCGCCCAGAAGGCGCGCGCGGTCGGCGTGCACCTCGTCTGCGCCACGCAGCGGCCGTCGGTCGACATCCTGACCGGCATCATCAAGGCCAACTTTCCCTGCCGCATCGCCTACAAGGTGCGCTCGCGCTTCGACTCGCGGACCATCCTCGACTCGATGGGCGCCGAGCACCTGCTCGGCCGCGGCGACATGCTCTTCCTGCCGCCGGGCAGCGCGGCCCTCCTGCGCCTGCACGGTCCGCTGGTGACCGAGAAGGAGATCCACACCGTCGTCCGCTACGTCAAGCGCTTCGGCAAGCCGGAGTACCAGCGCGAGGTCCTGTCGCACGCGCCGCTCGGGCCGCCCGAGCGCGGCGGCCGGCGCACCGTCCCCGACGACGACCAGATCGGCGACCTCCAGGATCCGATGTACGAGGCTGCGGCGCGCCTGGTGGTGAAGACGCGCAAGGCCTCGGCCTCCTACATCCAGCGCCGGCTACGCCTCGGTTACACCCGCTCGGCGCGACTCTTGGATATCATGGAGAAGGAGGGCCTCGTGGGCCCACCGGCCGGGTCCAAGGGACGCGAGCTGCTGGTGCCCGACAACTTCTTCGGCGAGGTCGACGAGACTCACGCGCTCGACGACGACACGCTGGACGACGACGACGACGGAAGGTGAGCATGAGCTTGGACACCCTCGATCTCGGGCCGGCGGCCCTGTACCAGCTCGGCGCCGTGGCGGCGGTCGCGCTGCTGCTGTTCCTGCTCGTCGCCTCCTTCATGTCGCGGTCGCGGGTCTTCTGCCAGTACCTGCACCTCATGACCGGCATCAGCCTCAAGCCGGCGACCGTCCGCCGCCTGTTCAAGAAGGGTGGGCGAGCGTGGGTTCGCGACCACCTCATCGACCTCCTGATCCGCGAGGACCTCGCCGACACGAACCGCGTCGTGACCCCGGACTCCAAGCCGGACCTGTCGATCTTCGACAACGCCCGGCGCTGAGCCCCGGCGCGGGGCCGCCCGGCCGCCCGCCCGACCGATTGTCCGGCCGGGTACAGGGAGCAGGGAGCAGGGAGCAAGGAAACGCCCCCGCCCCGACAACCGGCAGCAGGGAACACTCCCCAGGGCGGGCGGGTGGTCCCTGCTCCTTGCACCCTGCTCCCTGCTCCCTGCTCCCTGGTCCCTGACCTCGGCTGGGCGGGCGGATCTCGCATCTCTCGGCGTCGGCCCCGCTATCATGTCCCCCATGCCGCGGATCCGCGTCCTGCCCGATGACCTGGTCAACCGCATCGCCGCCGGCGAGGTGGTGGAGCGTCCCGGCTCGGTCGTCAAGGAGCTGGTCGAGAACAGCCTCGACGCCGAGGCCCGGAGGATCGAGGTCGAGCTCGCCGACGGCGGGCGCAGCCTGGTGCGGGTGGCGGACGACGGCTG
>Ga0105090_10001688_pt1 | contig 12024 bp, 12 predicted proteins | sample PPLLak3March2015_FD_79110 | JGI IMG/M metagenome (GOLD analysis project Ga0105090, IMG submission 79110) | Freshwater sediment microbial communities from Prairie Pothole Lake near Jamestown, North Dakota, USA - PPLs Lake P7 Core (1) Depth... | ecosystem: Environmental > Aquatic > Freshwater >... | reverse complement strand
GCTTCTGGAATTTGGAGGGATCGCGCAGGAACTCGACCAGTTCGCCGACTTCTTCCTTGGCTTCGTCACAGCCGGCCACATCGGCGAAAGTGACTTTGACTTCGTTCTCGCCCTGCAGCTTGGCGCGCGATCGGCCGAAACTCATCGCGCCGCCTTTGCCGCCGCCCTGCTGCATCTGCTTGATGAAATAGAACGCGATGCCGAAAAACAGCACGTACGGCAGTATATTCAGAACGATCGCCCAGAACGGCGGTCCGGCCGGCGGCTTCTGCTGCACGATTTCGACTTTGCGCTTGACCAGCACATTGACCAGGTCGCGGTCGTACGGACCCCAGGTCTGGCCGACGGTACCGTCAGCACGGGTGTATTTCAGTTCGGTGCGGGCGCTGGAACTGTCCTGGGTGAATTCGACCTTGCCGACCGTGCCGGCATCGACTTCATCCAGGAACTTCGAATACGGGACTTCCTGGGCGGTCTTGCCGATGTCCGGCGCGAACGTCTGCACCACCGTCATCAGCAGGAAGCCGACGACTACGAAGACAATGACATTTTTCACCAGATCATTCATATATTTTCCTTAACGTTTGCCTGTGGCCAACGCGTAAACTTCATTCGAACGGCGCCTGGAGGCTGCCGGTTTGCGGATCACCAACTTCTGGTAGCGCGGACGCAGGTCCTTGACGTAATCGTCGAAACCTTCGCCGTGGAACAGCTTGATCAGGAACCCGCCGCCCTTTTTCAAGTGCGCCTGGGCGAAATCGCGCGCCAGCTCGGAAAGATACATAGCCCGCGCCTGATCAACCGTGTCCACTCCAGACATATTGGGGGCCATATCCGATAAAACAAGGTCGACCGGGGCATCGCCCACCAAACGCTCCAGTTCCGACAATACAGCGTCCTCTCTGAAGTCCCCGTGAATAAAATCGACTCCTGCGATCGGCGGCATGTCGAGGATATCCAAAGCCAGCACCCGGCCTTTGTCACCCATCACCTTGCGGGCCATCTGCGACCAGCTGCCCGGCGCGGCGCCGAGGTCGACGATGGTCATCCCCGGCCTGATCAGCCGGTCGCGGTCCAGCAGCTCCTCGAGCTTATAGGCGGCACGCGAACGCAGACCCTCGGCCTGGGCCTTTTTGACGAAGGGGTCGGAGAAGTGCTCTTTCAGCCACAGCTGGCTGCTTTTGCTGCGGGTAGCCATAGGGAATTAGGGTTTGGACAAGGGTTCATGATACCCTTTTATACTGTATAAATCTTGGGCCATAGGTCATGTCAACGTCACTCAGCAATCCCCAGAAGCGTTATTTACGCGGCTTAGCGCATGATTTGAAACCGATCATCATGGTCGGCGCGAAAGGCCCCACCGACACCTTGATCGCGGAGTTGGATGCCGCCTTGGAGCGCCATGAGCTGATCAAAGTGAAATTCGCCGCTGAAGACCGGGAAACCCGCGATGTGTGGATCGAGCAATTGATCGAGAAATCCGGCGCCATCCTGATCAGCCGCATCGGCAATGTGGCCATCGTGTTCCGCCGCAGTAAAGATAAAGCATTGATTATCCTGCCTAAAGCCTAAGCGTTTCGCAAAGCCTGAATGCATATCTCGCTGGAAAACCCGGATTACCGCTATATCTGCCGTGGCGTCAGTCCGGCCGGCGTATTGGTGAACAACCAGGAATTGCGCGCCAGTTTCATTCTGGCGCCCAATCTGCTGGTGGAAAACTGGACCTTGCGCGACATGTCCGCCCTGCAGGCCGAGCATTGGCAGCCGGTCATCGCGCTGAAGCCCGGCCTGTTCATCCTCGGCACCGGCGAAAAGCAGGTATTCCCGGAACCGAAACACCTTGCCTTTTTCCAGCAGCAGGGCATCGGCTTCGAGGTGATGAACAACGCGGCGGCGGCCCGCACTTTCAACATCCTGGCCAATGAAGGCCGCAATGTGGTCGCGGGCTTCGTGCTTGCCTAGTGCTGCGCCGCCCCGCTGGCGCCGTGCCCGGTCTGCGAACGGATGAACTGAGACAGGAAGCGCGCGCGTTCCATGTCCCCGGAGGCGGACTTATCGGTGACCGAGAACAGCCAGATGCCGAGGAACGCGGCCGACATCGAAAACAGCGCCGGATATTCGTAAGGGAAGACCGCCTGCGGGTTGCCGAGCACCTGCACCCAGACCGTCGGACCGAGGATCATCAGCGTGACTGCCGTGACCAGGCCCAGCGAACCGCCGACCAAGGCGCCGCGGGTGGTCAGCCTGCTCCAGTACATGCTCAGGAACAGCACCGGGAAATTGCAGCTGGCGGCGATGGAAAACGCCAGCCCGACCATGAACGCGATGTTCTGCTTCTCGAACAGGATGCCTAGCCCGATGGCCAGCGCGCCGAGCAGCACCGTGGTGATCCGCGACACGCGCAGTTCATCCTTCTCATCGGCCTTGCCCTGCTTGAACACGCTGGCGTACAGGTCGTGCGAGACCGCCGAGGCGCCGGACAAGGTCAGTCCGGACACCACCGCCAGGATGGTGGCGAAGGCGACCGCTGAAATGAAGCCGAGGAACAGGTTGCCGCCCACGGCCTTGGACAGGTGCACGGCCGCCATGTTGTTGCCGCCGAGCAGTTCACCGGCGGCGTCCTTGAACATCGGATCGGTGCTGACCAGCACGATGGCGCCGAAGCCGATGATGAAGGTCAGGATATAGAAATAACCGATGAAGCCGGTGGCGTAGAACACGCTCTTGCGCGCCTCCTTGGCATCGCTGACGGTGAAGAAGCGCATCAGGATGTGCGGCAGCCCGGCGGTGCCGAACATCAGCGCCAGGCCCAGCGAAATCGCCGAAACCGGATCCTTGAGCAGACCGCCGGGGCTCATGATCGCTTCGCCTTTCGGATGCACGGCGATGGCCTCGGTGAACAGCTGGTTGATGTCGAAATGCACGTGCCTGAGCACCATCAGCGCCATGAAGCTGGCGCCGGACAGCAGCAGGACGGCCTTGATGATCTGCACCCAGGTGGTGGCCAGCATGCCGCCGAACAGCACGTACATGACCATCAGGATGCCGACCAGGATCACCGCCACGTGGTAATCGAGGCCGAACAGCAGCTGGATCAGCTTGCCGGCGCCGACCATCTGCGCGATGAGATACAGCGCCACCACCACCAGCGTGCCGCAGGCCGACAGGCTGCGGATTTCCATCTGCTTCAGCCGGAACGACGCGACATCGGCGAAGGTGTATTTGCCGAGGTTGCGCAGGCGCTCGGCGATCAGGAACAGGATGATCGGCCAGCCGACCAGGAAACCGATCGAATAGATCAGGCCGTCGTAGCCGGAACTGAACACCAGCGCCGAGATGCCGAGGAACGAAGCGGCCGACATGTAATCGCCGGCGATGGCCAGGCCGTTCTGGAACCCGGTGATCCTGCCGCCGGCGGCATAGTGGTTGGCCACCGAGGTATTGCGTTTGGACGCCCAGTAGGTGATCGCCAAGGTCGCGATGACGAAACCCAGGAACATCAGTATCGCCGGCATGTTCTGCGGCTGGCGTTGCACATTGCCGCTAAGGGCTTCGGCGGCGCTTGCTCCGGACCATGAAAGCAGCGCGCAGGACAGCAGCAGGAAGCGCCCCATCAGCGTTTGGCCTCGTCCATGATCTCAGCGTTCAAACGGTCGAACTCCGAGTTGGCGCGCCTTACGTACACGCCGGTCAGCACGAACGCGGAAACAATCAGGCCGATACCGGCCGGAATGCCCCAGGTCATCGGCGAGCCGGCGCTGATGCGCGTGCCGAGCAGGTCGGGCTTGAAGGCGATGACCAGGATGAACGCCAGATACAGGCCCAGCATGGCCAGCGACAGCAGCCAGGCCAGGCGCTCGCGCTTGCGTACCAGCTCGTGGAATTTCGGATTGGCGTGGATGAGCGCGTGGATCGGGTCGAACATGCGGCTTCCTTTGATATCCGGTTAGGGGTGCTTAAATCTCGAATGAATCGCCGTATGCCGGAATCGCGGCGTCGATATCGAACCGCGTCTTCAGCGCAACCGCCAGGGAACTGCGGGCATTATCCTCGCCGTGCACCAAAGCCACCCGCGGGTGCCCTTCCAGCGCCGAATACCATTCCAGCAGACCGGCCTGGTCGGTATGCGCAGACAGGCCGCCGATGGTATGCCGCTTGGCCTTGATCCTGATCAGCTCGCCGAACAGCTTGATTTCGGGAATGCCGTCGACCAGCAGCCGGCCGAGCGTGCCGACCGACTGATAGCCGACGAACATCACGTGGCTCTTGGGGTTGCCCAGATGGCGCCGCAGGTGGTGGCGGATCCGGCCGCCGTTGCACATGCCGGAGCCGGCGATGATGATGGAACCGCTCGGATGGTCGTTGATGGCTTTGGATTCCTCGACGTCCGAGGTGTATTTCAGGTTGGGCAGGTGGAAAGGGTGCATGCTGCTGTGGAACAGGCTTTTGGCTTCGGCATCGAACAGTTCCTGATGGCGGTCGTATACGCCGACCACCTTGTTGGCCATCGGGCTATCAAGGAAAATCCGCCATTTCGACAGTTCCCAGTCATCCCAGTGCTTGGCGAACCAGTACAGCAGTTCCTGGCTGCGGCCGACGGCGAACGCCGGAATCAGGATATTGCCGCCGGCCTTCCAGGCGGCGTCGAAGATCTCGCCCATTTCCTGCACGGTGGCCATGCGGTCACGGTGCAGACGGCCGCCATAGGTGGACTCGAGAAGCACCAGATCGGCCGAACTGAACGGATCCGGGTCGTTGAGGATCGGCGTGGCTTTCGGGCCGATGTCGCCGGAAAACACCAAGGTCCTGGTTTGCCCTTTTTCCTGCGCCTGGACCCGCACGCTGGTCGAGCCGAGGATGTGCCCCGCTTCGTTCAATGTGACGGTAATGCCCGGGAATATCTGCCTTTGCTCACGATAAGCCATGCCTTCCAGGAGCCGGACTACGTCACCTGCGTCTTTCCGGGTGAACAGCGGCCTGTGATTGCTGTGTCCGTCCTTATGGAAGCGGTTACGGCGCTCGGCATCCATTTCAGCCAGTGACGCGGCATCCTCCAGCATCACCGGCAACAGGTCGGCGGTAGCGTCATGGGTGTAGATCGGTCCTTTGTAGCCGTACTGGACCAGTACCGGCAGACGGCCGCAGTGATCGATGTGGGCATGGCTGAGTATCACCGCATCGATGCTTTTCACGTCGAAATCGAACGGAAGCGCGTTTTTCGCCTCTTCCATCCTGCTGCCCTGGATCATGCCGCAATCGAGCAGCAGGCGTTTTCCCGCGGCCTCGACCAGATGGCATGAGCCGGTCACGGCGCCTGCCGCGCCGAACACCGTTACTTTCATCGGAAACCTCCATGGTATTTTCAACATACTAGCAAAAATGCCGGCATGTGCACTTGCCGCGCTTTTTTTACAGCGATCCGGGCGGCAGGCGTATAATGACTCGCCAAAACCAAGGGATCGAACATGACCGCGATGATGAAAGCACTGGTGAAGCGCCACGCCGGAAAAGGCATTTGGATGGAACAGGTTCCGGTTCCGAGCCCCGGCCCGAACGAGGTGCTGATCAAACTGGAGAAAACCGCCATCTGCGGCACCGACCTGCACATCTACAAGTGGGACGAATGGAGCCAGCGCACCATCACGCCGGGCCTGGTGATCGGCCATGAATTCGTCGGCCGGATCGTCGAGATCGGTCCGGGCGTCAGCGGCTATGCGCTCGGTGACCGGGTTTCGGCCGAAGGCCACATCGTCTGCGGGCATTGCCGCAACTGCCGTGCCGGCCGCCAGCATCTGTGTCCGAACACGGTCGGCATCGGCGTCAACCGGAACGGCGCGTTCGCCGAATACATCGTCATGCCGGCCTCAAACCTGTGGCCGATTCCGGACCAGATCCCCAGCGAGCTGGCCGCGTTCTTCGACCCCTACGGCAACGCCGCGCACTGCGCGCTGGAATTCGACGTGATCGGCGAGGATGTGCTGATCACCGGCGCCGGCCCGATCGGCATCATCGCGGCAGGCATCTGCAAGCACATCGGCGCCCGCAACGTGGTGGTCACCGATGTCAACGATTACCGTCTGAAGCTGGCCGCCGACATGGGCGCCACGCGCGTGGTCAACGTTTCCAAGCAGAGCCTGAAGGACGTCATGGCCGAACTGCACATGGAGGGCTTCGACGTCGGGCTTGAAATGAGCGGCGTCCCGACCGCCTTCAACGACATGCTGGACTGCATGTACCACGGCGGCAAGGTGGCCCTGCTCGGCATCCTGCCGAAAGGCGCCGGCGTGGACTGGGACCGGATCATCTTCAAGGGCCTGACCGTGCAGGGCATCTACGGCCGCAAGATGTACGAGACCTGGTACAAGATGACGCAGATGGTGCTGACCGGCTTTCCGCTGCAGAAAGTGCTCACCCATCAGGTCCATATCGACGACTTCCAGAAAGGCTTCGACCTGATGGAAGCCGGCGTGTGCGGGAAAGTCGTCTGCTCCTGGTGACGCGGATCCTTCGGACATGAAAAAAGGGACGCCGAGGCGTCCCTTTTCCATTGCTGCAGGTTGCGATCAACCGCCGAATTTAACGCTCAACACCACGGATTCCGAGGCGCGCTCATCCAGGTTGGTGTCGTAGTAGTTCAGGCCGAACTCAACGTGGCCGAGGGTTTTGCTGACGCCGACGTTCCAGTCGTTGAAGCTGCCGTTGGCGTCATCGAAGATGCGGCCGAAACCGGCGCTCAGGGTGTAATCCCTGCCCAGGTCCCAGCTGTTTCCCAGGTTCGCATAGGTGGCGTCTTCGCCGGAATTGCCGTAATCATCGGTGTAGCCGACGGTCAAGGTGGCGACGTTCTTCATTTCCAACTTGGTGATGAATTCATTGTAGTCGATCGAACCGAAATCGTTCTGCTCGCCGTAATAGGTGTAACGGACCGCCATCAGGTCGAGGTTGAATTTCTCGCCCAGATCGGTGTTGTAGCCGACATAGAAGTCAACTTCGTAATCCGGGGCGTCAGCCTCGCCGTAATCGACCGTTGAAGCCCAGCTGCCGACGTAAAAGCCGCTTTCGCCGAAGGCATAATCGACGCCGCCTTGGATGGCCATTTCACGGTTCGACTGCGATACGCCGCGGAACACGTAGTCCGAGACCGCACCGAAGTTCCAGCTGAAATTCGATTCAGCTTCTTCGGCTTCCTGCGCGAAAGACACGGCGGGTGCTAAGAGGAGAGCGGCCAAGATAGCTGCTTTCAAATTGTTTTGCATTGCATTTCTCCAAAATAGTTTGATGAAAAGGCATTCAAGGCCTTACGCATACTGGTTTAAACCAATTAGCTGGAAGCAATATTAACGGTTTTTTAGCATATTGAACAGACCTGTACTGGTATTTTCAACGAAATTTAGCTTATGTTCAGTATTAACCATCAAGAACATATACTCGATTTATATAACATTTACATATATTTCAATATGTTATATTTAAACAATCGATAAAATGCTACAATATCAAGCATCTATTGTAAGGACATTGACGATGACTAAATCCGCCATTTTGAACTACCAAGCCGAGCTTCAATCAATCGAAAATCTGGGATTGTTGAAAAAAGAACGCATCATCACCGGACCGCAATCTGCAGAGATACGCCTTGAAGACGGCCGAACGGTGCTTAACTTCTGCGCCAACAACTACCTTGGACTGGCGGATGACCCAGACGTGATCCAAGCCGCCAAAGATGCCCTGGACAGCCATGGCTTCGGCATGGCTTCGGTGCGCTTCATCTGCGGCACCCAGGATCTGCACAAAACGCTGGAAGCCAAGATCGCCGAGTTTTTCGGTACCGAAGACGCCATCCTCTATGCCGCCTGCTTTGACGCCAACGGCGGTCTGTTCGAGCCCCTGCTCGGGGAAAACGACGCGGTCATCTCCGACGCCCTGAACCACGCCTCGATCATCGACGGCGTGCGCCTGTGCAAAGCCAAGCGCTTCCGTTACGGCAACTGCGACATGGCCGACCTGGAAGCCCAGCTGCAGGCGGCCGATGCCGCCGGCTGCCGGATCAAACTGATCACCACCGACGGCGTGTTCTCCATGGACGGCACCATCGCACCCTTGGCGGCGATCACCGCTCTGGCCGGGAAATACGATGCTCTGGTGCATATAGATGAATGCCACGCCACCGGCTTCCTGGGCAAAACAGGCCGCGGTTCGGCTGAAGTATCCGGTGTCATGGATAAAATCGATATTTTTACCGGAACCCTGGGCAAGTCCCTGGGTGGCGCGGTCGGCGGATTCACCACCGGTCCGAAAGCGGTCATCGAACTGCTGCGCCAGCGCTCGCGCCCTTACCTGTTCTCCAACTCGCTGCCGCCGCCGGTGGTTGCCGCCGGCATCAAAGTATTCGACATGCTGGCCGAAGCCGATGCGCTCAGGGTCAAGCTGCAGGAAAACACCGACTATTTCCGCACCCGGATGGCCCAGGCCGGATTCGATCTCAAGCCGGGCGTGCATCCGATCGTGCCGGTCATGCTGTATGACGCGCCATTGGCCCAGGAGTTCGCCAAACGCCTGCTGGACGAAGGCATATACGCCGTCGGATTCTTCTTTCCGGTGGTGGCAAAAGGCCAGGCGCGCATCCGCACCCAGATGAGCGCCGCGCACAGCCGCGCGCATTTGGATAAAGCCGTTGCCGCGTTCAGCAAAGTCGGCAGGGAACTAGGCGTCATCCAGTAAGGCCAGCTCCGCTTCCGTCAACGCGCGCCACTGGCCCTTCGGCAGGCCGCCCAGGGCCAGTCCGCCGATGGCGACGCGGATCAGGCGCAGTACGTCGATATCCAGCGCCTGCAGCATGCGCCGGATATGCCGGTTTTTGCCTTCGTCGAGCACGAACTCCAGCCAGGTGTTCCTGCCGCCGCTGCGCAGCACGGTCACCGACTTCGCTTTCAGCAGGCCGTCCTGATCCGGCAAGCCCGCATTAAGCCTGGCCAACACGTCGTCACCCGGCAGACCCGCTACCTGCACATGGTAGGTTTTAGCCACATGCCGTGAGGGGTCGGTGATGGACGCGGCCCAGACCGGGTCGTTGCTCATCAGCAGAACGCCCTCGCTGGCCTTGTCGAGCCGGCCGACAGGGGCAAGCCAAGGCATATCGGACGGCAGGCAGTCGTAAACGGTCGCGCGCTCTTTTTCATCGTGCCGCGTGGTCACCAAGCCGCGCGGCTTGTTCAACATCAGCACGATGCGCTCCTGCGCGACCACCTGCCGGCTGCCAACCGATACCTTGTCGATTTCCATGCGGACCGGGAACTCCGGGTCACGGATGGCTTTGCCATTCACCCGCACCAGGCCCTCTGCGATCATGGCGGCGGCCTGGGTGCGGGACGCCAAACCCATCTTGGACAGCACGCGCGCCAGGCCGAAGCGTTTCATGGGACTATTCCGGGGGTTCATCCGTGTAGAATAAAGCAAACGCAGGGAGACTGTCATGGCCACGCATACCGCAGAAGTTGAATGGAGCTACAGAACCCATCCGCAGCATCCGGAAACCTTTGACCGTGACCACACGGTCATTTTCGAAAACGGCCAGTCCGTCGCCGGGTCATCCGCGCCGGCGTATTTCGGCAACCCCGGCACGGTCAATCCCGAAACGCTGCTGCTTGCAGCCCTTGCCTCCTGCCACATGCTGACCTTTCTGGCCATCGCCGCCAAATTCGGTTTTCAGGTCAGCCGCTACCGGGACAAAGCGGAAGGTACCCTGGCGAAAAACACCGAAGGCCGCGTGGCCATCACCCATTGCCGGTTGCGGCCCGTGATTGAATTTTCAGGCGATAAAACCCCCAGCCCGGAAGAGCTGCGCAAAATGCATGAAAGCGCGCACCGTAACTGTTTTATCGCCAACAGCCTTAACAGCCAGGTCGAGATCCTGGATTAGCCTTCACGCAATGAACACCGCCGCTTGGGCTAAAATCGCTCATGCTTGAATTAAAATCCGGAAAAATCAAATCGATCATTGCCTGGTTCGACAGTGAAGCGGTCGCACCCGACGCTGGCCAGGGCATCGCCTGGCTTCGCATACTGCCGTTCATCGCCCTGCACCTGGGCTGTCTGGCGGTATTCTGGGTGGGATTTTCATGGCCGGCGCTGGTCGCCCTGCTGCTGACCTACAGCATCCGGATGTTCGCCATCACCGGCTTCTATCACCGCTATTTCTCGCACAAGACCTTCAAGACCCATCCTTGGATGGAGCTTGTGTTCGCGTTCATCGGAGCCTCCAGCGCGCAGCGCGGACCGTTGTGGTGGGCCGCCCACCACCGCAAGCACCACCGGCATTCAGACACCGAGCAGGACCTGCATAGCCCGATACACGGTTTCATGCAAAGCCATATGGCCTGGTTCCTGAATCACAGGGCGTTCGCCACCGACTATGCGGTGATCCAGGACTTCGCCAAACGCCCCGCCCTGAGATGGCTCAACCGTTTTGACCTGATCGCGCCGGTCGCACTGGCCGCCGTGCTGTACGCCGCCGGCGCGGCATTGAACGGCCTGTTCCCGGGCCTCGGCACCAGCGGCGCGCAGTTTTTTGTCTGGGGCTTCGTGCTTTCCACCGTGCTTCTGTTCCATGTCACGGTCAGCATCAATTCGGTCGCGCATGTCTGGGGCAGACGCCGCTACGCCACCGCCGACAACAGCAGGAATAACGCGCTGCTGGCTCTGCTGACGTTCGGCGAGGGCTGGCACAACAACCACCATCACTATCCCAATACCGTCAGGCAGGGTTTTTTCTGGTGGGAAATCGACATGACCTACCTTGCGCTGAAGGCCATGAGCTACCTGGGCCTGACCTGGGACCTCAAGCCGGTGCCCGCGCATATCAAGAGGCCGGCGCAATGAAAATCGCCGTGATCGGCAGCGGCATTTCCGGCATCAGCGCGGCATGGGGGCTTTTAAAACAGCATGAGGTCAGCCTGTTCGAAGAGGCCGACAGGCTGGGCGGACATACCCACACGCATGACGTGCGGCTGGCCGGAAAAAACTACCGGATCGACTCGGGATTCATCGTCCACAACCCGGAGAACTATCCGCTGTTCTGCGGGTTCCTGGATGAGCTGCAGGTGCCGACGCAGGCCACTGAAATGAGCTTCGCCGTGCACAACCAAGCCAGCGGGCTGTATTACAACGCGCACAGCCTGGCGACGATGTTCTGCCAGAAACGCAACCTGCTGTCGCCGAAGTTCCTTGGCATGATCCGCGACATCCGGCGCTTCTACAGGGAATGCCCTGCGCTGCTGGACAGCCCCGATGACGGGCCGAGCCTGGGCGAATACCTGAACCGGAACGGCTACGGCGCTTATTTCATCGACAACCACCTGGTTCCGATGGCCAGCGCCCTGTGGTCGTCGCCGAGCAGTTCGATCATGGATTTCCCAGCAAAGTATCTGGTGGCCTTCATGGACAACCACCATATGCTGCAGATCAGCAACCGCCCGCTGTGGCGGGTGCTCGTGAACGGCTCGAAAAGCTATATCGAAGCGCTGGAAAGCAGATGGCAGGTGGACGTCCGCCTGAACGCGAAGATCGATTGCGTCAGGCGCTCCGCGGACGGGATCAGCATCCATGGTCCCGACGGCGTGGGGACTTTCGACCAGGTCGTATTCGCCTGCCACAGCGACCAGGCGCTTAAGCTGCTTGATGCGCCGACCGAGGCCGAAAAGCAGGTCCTGGGCGCCATCCGCTACCAGGACAACGAAACCATCCTGCACCACGACGCCTCGGTGCTGCCGCCGGACCGCAAGGCCTGGGCGGCGTGGAACGCGCACATTTCAGCGGCCGCCGACAGGCAGTGCACGGTCAGTTACTGCATGAACATCCTGCAGGGCGTGCAAAGCCCCGAGCCGTTCATCGTCAGCCTGAACCAACGGGAACGGATCGATCCCGCCAGGATACTCGCGGTCATGCACTACCAGCATCCGGTCTTCAGCCACGACATGGTGCGCGCCCAGCAGCGCAGGCATGAAATCAACGGCCACAACCGCAGCT
>Ga0105090_10001687_pt1 | contig 12024 bp, 7 predicted proteins | sample PPLLak3March2015_FD_79110 | JGI IMG/M metagenome (GOLD analysis project Ga0105090, IMG submission 79110) | Freshwater sediment microbial communities from Prairie Pothole Lake near Jamestown, North Dakota, USA - PPLs Lake P7 Core (1) Depth... | ecosystem: Environmental > Aquatic > Freshwater >... | reverse complement strand
TGGTCGAGCACATCAGCGACCGCGTCGCGGTGATGTACCTGGGCCGGATCGTCGAGATCGCGCCGTCGAAAGGCCTTTACACCAAGCCGCTGCACCCCTACACGGAGGCGCTGCTCTCGGCGGTGCCGATCCCGGATCCGCAGGTCAAGCGCAAGCGGATCATGCTCACCGGCGATGTCCCGAGCCCGATCGACCCGCCGACGGGCTGCGCCTTCCACACCCGCTGCCCGATCCGCCAGCTGCCGCTGTGCAGCACGAAAGTGCCGCAACTGAAGCGCAGCGGCGAGGGGCACTGGGTGGCCTGCCACTTGCGCGGCTGAGTGTTCGCGCTGGGCGACCTTGCAGGCTCCGGATGGGTCGAGCGCGTTCTGCCGCTGCTGCCCAGTGACAGTTTGGAGCAGCGGAGTGAACTCATACGCTGATACATTTGGCGTCACACTCAAGCCGGAGCCCGTGATTCTGTAGGGGTTTCGGCGCGCCGCGGCCCGGCTGAAGCTCTCCCGATGGATGCGCGCGTCTACCGTTTCGGCGAATTCGTTCTCGATCCGCAGCAGTACGAGCTGCGGCGCGGCGCCGAGCGCATCTATCTGCAACCCAAGACCTTCGATGTGCTGCACTACCTGCTGCAGCATGCAGACCGTGTCGTCAGCAAGGACGAACTGATTGCGGCGCTCTGGCCCGGCGTCGTCGTCACCGAACACTCGCTCACCCGCTGCATCAAGGACATCCGCCGCGCACTCGATGACGACGCCGGCGAGCCGCGCTACGTTGAGACGCTGGTGCGGCGCGGCTACCGTTTGCAAATGGCGCCAACGAGCGAGGGCGACGCACCGGCCGCGCCACAGCCCCTGGCGGACCGCGCCACCGGTGTGGCCCCGACAGCGACCACCACCAGCCGCGTGCGGCTTCTGGGTGCCCCCGCCGTCGAGCACGACGGCGGGTCGTCGCCGTTCCTGAACGAACGGCGCTTCCAGTTGCTGGCCTTCCTGGCTTTCAGCGGCGAGTGGGTCGAGCGCGACCGCCTGGCTGGATTGCTGTGGCCCGAGCACGAGCACGATGCGGCGCGGCGCAACCTGCGCAAGATCGTGTTCCGGGCACGAGAGTCGGTCTGGTCAGGCGGTCTGCAGATCGAGGGCGAGCGCCTTCGCTGGGTGGTTGCCACCGACGTCGCTGAGTTCACGCAGGCGCTCGCCGCGGGGCGCCTCGCCGAGGCCTGTGCGGCCTACCGCGGTCCCTTGCTTGCCGGCCTCGACGACGCCGGCAACAGCGGCTTCTCCGCGTGGCTTAACGCCCATCGCGCCAGCCTTCACGCACGGTGGCGCGACGCGGCCGTGGCCGTGCTGCCCACGCTGCCGACAGCCGAGCAGCGTGCCGCGGCGGCACGCCGGCTCATCGACGACGATCCGTTCGACGAGCGTGCGCTGCTGGCCGTTGTGGCCGTGTTGACGAGCGACGGCAAGTCTGACGAAGCACAGGCCGTTTACAGCGCTTTCCTGCACCGCCTGGCCGAGGAACTCGGCGTCCAACCCTCGGTGGGGTTGCGCGCGGCCGTGCAGCGAGTCCTGCAGCCGCCGCCTGCGGCAATGACCAGCGCGCCTGGCAACGGCACCGCGGACCCGGCGCCGACGCGGATGCCGCGCGACGGCTTCGTGGGCCGCAGCAGTGAGCGGCGCGAACTGCTCGCGCTGTTGCAGCGGCCAGCGTGCCGCATCGTCACCATCCTCGGCCCGGGTGGCATCGGCAAGAGCCGTTTCGCGCGCGAGCAACTGGCCGAGTTGGCGGCCATGGATTACACGCACCTGCATTGGGTCGCACTCGAAGACATCCGCACCGCATCGCAACTACTGGCGCGCATCGCCCAGGTGCTTGGCACCAGCGTGAGCGACGCGACCGACGTGATCGCACAGCTGACTGCAAGGCATGCCCACCAAGGCGCGGTGCTGATGCTCGACAACGCCGAGCACCTCGAAGCACTCGCCGGCTGGCTGCAGCCGCTGCTGGCCGCATGGCCGTTGCTGCGCCTGATCATCACCTCGCGCACCCGCGTCGGCCTGCCGGGCGAGTGGGTGCTGCCCCTGAGCGGCCTGGCGGTGCCCGATGCCGAGAGCCACGATCTCGAGGCCGCCGCCGCGTTCGACGCGGTACGCATGTTCGACCTGCGGGCACGCACCGTCTCGCCGGGCTTCGACCTCGCCGCGCATCTCGACGCGGTGATCGCGATCGTCGAGCGTGTCGACGGCATGCCGCTGGCCATCGAGATGGCGGCCGCGTGGGTGCGCTTGCTGCCACCGGCCGAGATTTTGCGCGAACTGGCCCACTCGATCGACATCCTGCAACGCGACGCGGCTTCCGGGCCCGCCTACACGCGCCCGGAACACGCCAGCATGCAGGCCTTGTTCCGCCGTTCGTGGGATCTGCTGGCGCCCAGCGAGCGGAGGACCTTGAGCGCCGTGACGGTGTTTCGCGGCGGCTTCCGGCGCGAGGCTGCGGCAGCCGTCGCGGCGGCCAGTTTTCCGGTCCTCGCTTCGCTGGTCGACAAGAGCTTGCTGGCCGTCGACGCCCTCGGCCGGTTCGGCATGCATCCGTTGATTGCCGCCTGGGCGGCGACAACGCCGCCCGACGACAGTTCACCGGGCCCGCCGCCCGCGCTACGCCATGCCGAGTTCTTCGCGGGCTGGCTCGATGCCCTCCACAGGGACGCTTCAGCAGACTCCCGCTTGTTCGTTCGCGCGGTGGAGCCCGAGTTCTCCAACTGCGAAGCGGCTTGGCATGAGGCGCTGCGCTGCCAGCGCGCGGACCTGATGGTCGCCATGCGGCCGGCACTGTTTCGATTCGCCGAGAACCAGGGGCGCTGGCGTGAAGCCGGCGCCTTGCTGGCCGCGGCGCTGGCCAGCGACGCACTGGTGCGTGGCGCGCCGACCCTGCGTCTGGACTTGCTGCTGGACCTGGCCTCGGTGCACTTCAACCTGGGTGACCTTCACCAGTGCGAAGCGTTTGCACGCACCGCTCTCGCCCTGGCCCGCAGCGCTTCGGCGCCAGACAAGCTCGTCGCTGCGCTGAGCAACATCGGCATTGCCTTGCTGAACCGCGGCGAGGCCGCGCAAGCCCTGCCGCTGTTCACCGAGGCGGCCGAACGGGCACGCGGCTGCGGCGAGCGCGGCCTGCTCGGCACGGCCTTGCTTCGCGCGGCCATCGCCCACAAGACGCTGGGTGACATCGCGCAGTGCCTCACGTTGAACGAGGAGGCGCTCGAAGTCATGCGCGAGATCGGCAACGACAACGGCGTGGCCATCGTGCTGAACAACCTGGGCGACACCCTGCGCCAGTCCGGCGACTACGTGCGCGCCCGCGAGGTTCTCGAGACCGGTCTGCACTTTGCGCAGGAGCGCGGGCTACTGCCGCGGCTGCAGAACTTCCGACTCTGCCTCGGAGTTGCGTTGTTCGAGTCTGGGCATGAAGCCGCCGGGCGCGAATTGCTGCTTCTCGCCATCGAAGGCTGCCAGCGTGCGGGCCAGTATCAGGTCGAGGTGATGTGCATGCTGCGGCTGGCCCTGCTGGACCTCAAGCAAGGCGACACGGGCGCCTGCCTGCAGCGTTGCCGGGATGCCTTTTCGCGCGCACGTGCGCGCGGCTTCGACAGCCTGGCGCTGCAGGCGCTGTCGCTGCACGCCGACCTGCATCTGGCCCATGGCGATCGGGCCTACGCTGGCCAGCTTCTCGAGTTGCTCGAACGCTCGCCGCGGCTCAGCGCGTCGGAGCGCGACTACGCCCGCTCGCGGCGCGAGGCGGCGGACGCGCAGCATCCCCGCGGGACGGCGAACTCGTCATCGCGCCCGCTTGATCTCGCGGACGCCGAAGCGCACCTCAAGGCCCCGTTCCCCGGCAACGCCGGCTGAACCACCACGCTGACGGCCGCCCGCGGCCGGGGCCGGGGCCAGGGCGGCCGCACAGCCGCGCGCGCGAGGGCGGAACGCCCGAGAAACGCTCGCTGTGGAGCATGGCTGCTACGGATCGGCCGGTGCCGGTCCATGAGGCGACCAAGGTGAATCCACCGACCCCGTCCCGCGAGACCCTGCTCTTCGTCGTCCATGTCTGGCGTCAGCGCACGCGCTTCCGGGCTTCGGTGCGGCGCGTCGACTGCGAGCAGGCGCTGTTGTTCACGACGCCGACGCAGCTGGCGCGCTACCTGTCGGCGGCGGCCGGAGGCCCGGCGGACGAAGCCGGCCAGGTGGCCGCCGCGCAACCGCCCCCGGGCGCGCCGACACCGTGAGCGCGAACGACCCGCGCGGACTCCACGCCCTGTGCATTACCCTTGCTGCTGCGGCAGCGGCACTGTCCGGCGCTGCGAACGCTGCCTTCGGCCATTGACGCCGCGCTTGCACGAGGCTGGAACGACTCCACGCTCGCTCGCCGCGATCCGCGCTGGGTCAGTGGCGCTCGGATGCGCGCTTCGCCGCAGCAATCGACCAGGCCGACGACGCCATCGCGCACCATCGGGCCGCGGTCGCCGCCACAGTGGCTGCCACCGAGCCTGACTTCCTCGGGCTAAAGCGCTGATTCGCCTGCGTCAGCACGCGCCTCACCTAGAGATCAGCGTTTGATCAGGACATGGTCAGGCAGTCCGCGCCAACGCTCTATACCTTGGCGGTCCTGCGCTGCTGACTCCGGCAGCGCGCACCGGGGAGAAGAGCAATGCAACTGACGGGTGGCAAAAGCGGTTCGATGGCATGTGCATCCCGGGCCGGGGCGGTGGCGCTGGTGGCACTGTTTGCCGCGGTCGGCGCGGGCTGTGGCGGAGGCGGTGGGGGAGATGGGCCGGTACCCGCGGTCACGGCACCGCCTCCCACCCCGGCACCGCCACCGGCTCCCGCGCCGCCGCCGCCCTCGGCCACCGACGTAGCGCTGCGCGCGTTGATCCAGACGAACGGGCTGACCGGCGATCCGCGCGGCAGCCAGTCGTTTCCTGCCATCACGGACCCGCTCCCGCAACTCGGCAAGCTGCTGTTCTTCAGCAAGGCGCTGTCGGCCAACAAGGACACGGCCTGCGCGTCCTGCCACCACCCGGCGCTGGGCGGCGGCGACGGTCTGTCGCTACCCATCGGTGCGGCCACTGCGCAGCAGGAGGTCATGGGGCCGGGCAGGCGACGTGCCGACGGCACCATCGTGGTCGGGCGCAACGCCAACACGTTCTTCAACGCGGCGCTGTACGACCAGGTGCTCTTCTGGGACGGCCGCGTCGAAAGCCTTGGCAAGGAAAAGGGCGCGGGCGGCAGCCAGGGCGGTATCCGTACGCCGGCCACCGCGCTGGGTGTCGCCGATCCGCTGGCTGGTCCGAATTTGCTGGCGGCCCAGGCGCGCTCGCCGATCGCCGGAAGCACCGAGATGCGCGGTGACGCCTTCCCGACCTGGACCTTCGAGCAGGTGCGCGACCACATCGCCGCGCGCCTGGGTGACTACGGCAACGGTCAGGGCGGCCTGCCGGCGAGCCAGTGGCTGCCGCGGTTCCGTACCGCATTCAACCAGCCGACCGGCAACGCTGAACAGCTGATCACGTTTGCCAACGTCATGCGCGCCATTGCCGAGTACCAGCGCTCGGCGGTGTTCGTCGACACGCCCTGGCGCCGCTACGTGCAGGGCGACAACAGTGCGATTTCGCAGGACGCCAAGCTCGGCGCATTGCTGTTCTACCGCGGCGTCAACCAGGGCGGCGCCGCTTGTGTGCAGTGCCACAAGGGCGACTTCTTCACGGACGAGAAATTCCACGCGATCGGCTTTCCGCAGATCGGCCCCGGCATGGGCGATGCGGGCCGCGACGATCTGGGTCGCCAGCGCGCAAGCGGCGCGGCGGCGGACGTGCGCGCGTACCGGACCCCGTCGCTGCTCAATGTCGAGCTGACTGCGCCGTGGGGGCACGCGGGCGCCTATGCGACGCTCGACAAGGTCGTCGAACACTACCTGCTGCCGCAGGACACGATCAACGCGTTCCTGAGCCAGCGACAGTGGTGCGTGCTGCCGCAGTTCGTCGGTCAGCCGGGCTGTGCCGGCGACACGTCCGACGTCGACCGCAACACGCGCGCGGCGCTGGCGCGCATGGAGGCCGTGCGTGTCGCCGATCCGGCCAACGGCATGCCGATTGTCGACCTGTCGCAGGGCTCGCCGGCGGACACCGGCCGTCTGATCGCTTTCATTGAGTCGCTGACGGATCCGTGCCTGAAGGATCGAACCTGCTTCGGTCGCTGGGTTCCCCGGCCCGACGAGGCGCCGGACGGCTTTCAGCTGAACGCCACGGATGCCAACGGCAGGCTGCTCTAGCGGGCGCGACGCCGGAAGAAGGGCCCGCATCGGCGGGCCCGGCTGCTGCGATCAAGGTGTCCCGGCCGCCGGTCAGAGAGCTCGCTTGCGGTGAGGAGTACGCAGACTCAACTCGGCCGGGAGCCGTCATTGGCGACAGCCGGCTTTCGGCCGCACTGAAGATCATTCCTCTGGTAGCCAGCACGCTTACCCGTCTGGAAAGCGCACGGGTGTTGCCGGTGCGCGGTGCACCTGCAGTTCAAAGATGTCCGGGCGCGCGTAATGCCCGGTGACGTCGAGCGTGCGGCGTGACGGCGCGACGCGCGCAGTGTCGATCTCTGCGTACAGGATGCGGGCCTCGCGGCGCAACGGGCCCGCGACGACCTTGCCCGTCGGATCGACCACCACCGAGTCGCCGTCGTTGACCCATTCCTCGGCATCGGGGAACAGCACCGCCCGGGCCGGGAAGTCTTGCGGAATGTCAGCTGCACGCAGCGCCGTGCCGCTGCCGACCACCCAGCAGCGGCCTTCGAGCGCGATGTGGCGCATCGTGGCGAGCCAGGCGTCGCCACTGTCGTAGGTAGGCGCGACATAGATCTCTACGCCCTGGGCGTAGAGCGCGTAGCGCGCCAGCGGCATGTAGCTCTCCCAGCAGATGAGGCAGCCGATGCGGCCGGCCGGCGTGTCGACGACACGCAACCCGGACGCGTCGCCCAAGCCATGGACCATGCGTTCAGGGTTGGTCGGCATCAATTTGCGGTGCCGGTTCAGCACCCTGCCGTCGGCGCCGATGACGACGACGCTGTTGTAGAGCGTCCCGCCACCACGCGCCCGATCTCGTTCATTGATGCCGCAGACGATCGTCGCGTTGTGGGTGCGGGCGGCCGCGCACAGTTCGGCCAGGTCGCCGGCTTCAACGTCGACTGCGTTGGCGAGCAAACGTGCGTGCAGTTGGCCCATGACGGCGCCATCCCTTCCTGCCGCCAGCCGCCATATCCAGGACGGATATCCCGGAATGAACGACTCGGGAAAGACGATCAGAGTCGCTCCTGCCGCTGCAGCCTCGGCGACCCATTGCACGGCCTTCTCGACGGTGGCGTCACGATCGAGCAAGACCGGCGGGCGCTGAATGATGGCGATCATCGTCATGGTGTCTCTCCTGGGCAGGCATTGCCCGATATCCGGAGCATGCGCGTGGCCCGGCGACCAGACCAGTCAAGAATCCGAAGGAATTCGGTGTCTTGCGCCGTGAATCCGTCGGCAAGGTCCGGGAATGCAGCCTCACCGGGGCGGGCGAGGACCTTCGACTCATGGTCATGGTGCCGGGCCATAGGGGCGCGCGGTGGATCGGTAGGCGCCTGCGCGACGGCGCCACGCGTCCGGTGCTGTCGCCGCTGGCGTTCATGCGATGGCCCGCGGCGCGGCGGTTTCCCGCAGGCGTTCTTCCGCGATATTGTCACGCCGTGCTCGACCTTGACCGGCGGTCGCTGCTGTCCTGGGCCAATCGCAGCCTTTGGCTTGAGATGTCGTTCCCGGCTGCCAAGGGATGCTCCCGTCTTTGCCGGGGGTACTTGCCGTCCGCGTCCCGCCGAGGTGACGCAGCCGCCATCCGTTGACCTCTGCTTCGGCAGTTCCTGCAGAGCTGGCAGCATCTGATTTATGTCGGCAATTGGAAGCGCGCCAGCGCTTCGATTGACGACTGGGCGAGGACAAAAAGTGCGCGTCATTCCAGACCAGATCGATTTTCCCGGCCCCATCGTCATCATCGGCTTCGGCTCCATAGGCAAGGGCGCCTTGCCGCTGATACTGCGCCACATCAGGGCGCCACGCGGCAACATGGTGGTGATCTCGCCCGACGACTCGAGCCGGCGGCTGGCCGAACTGGAGGGCGTGCGCTTTGAGAAGCTCGCGCTGCGTCCGGACAATTACCGCAATGTGCTCACCCCGATGATCGCGGGCGGGTTCGTCGTCAACCTTTCGATCGACGTGTCCTCGGTGGCACTGATCAGCCTGTGCCGCGAACTCAACGCGATGTACATCGACACCTGCATCGAGCCGTGGGCGGGTGGCTATGTCGATGCCGGCATACCGCTGCCCCAGCGCACGAACTACGCGCTGCGCGAGGAAGTACGCAAGATCCGCGGTGGCGGCCCGACGGCGGTGGTGGCGCACGGAGCGAACCCGGGCATGGTCAGCCACCTTTTCAAGCGCGCGCTGGTGCGCCTCGCGTCCGACATGGGCCACACGGTTGCGCCCACTACGCGCGAAGGCTGGGCCAACCTTGCCATGCAGATGGGCGTGAAGGGCCTGCACATCGCCGAGCGCGACTCGCAGTGGGCCGACGTCCCCAAGCAGGCCGATGAGTTTGTGAATACATGGTCGATCGAAGGCTTCCTGAGCGAGGGACTGCAGCCGGCCGAGCTGGGCTGGGGGACACACGAAAAGCACGTTCCGCCAGAGGCCAGCTTCCATGAGACCGGATGCAAGGCGGCGATCTACCTGACGCGGCCCGGCGCGGGCACTCGGGTGCGCAGCTGGACACCGAAGGCCGGTCCGATCCAGGGATACCTGATCACGCACAACGAATCCATTTCGATTGCCGATTACCTGACCGTGGAAAGGGACGGGGAGGCGGTCTACCGCCCGACCGTGCACTACGCCTACCATCCCTGCGACGACGCCATCCTCAGCCTGCATGAGCTGCAGGGACGCAACATGCGCCCCCAGTCCCGCGTGAGGCTGATGAACGACGAAATCGTGGACGGCATGGACGAATTGGGCGTGCTCCTTTACGGTCATGCGAGGAACGCCTTCTGGTACGGAAGCCAGCTGACTATTCACGAGACCCGCGCGCTTGCGCCGTACCAGAACGCCACCGGCCTGCAAGTGACCTCGGCGGTGGTGGCCGGAATGATCTGGGCGATCGAGAATCCGAGCCGCGGTGTGGTCGACGCCGACGAACTCGATCATGACCGCGTCCTGTCGATTCAGGATCCGTATCTCGGCAAGCTGGTGGGCGCCTATACCGACTGGACGCCGCTCGACAATCGCGGCCAGGGCCTGTTCCCGGAAGACATCGATCTCGACGATCCGTGGCAGTTCAAGAACGTCATCGTGCGCTAGATTGGTAGCGGCGTGGCGATCTTCTGAAGGTCTTCTTCCGAGACTTCGGCCCGGCGCCAACGAAGTTGATCGATGTCCGCTTGACTCTTGCCGCGGCCGGCGCCGATCGCTGTCTGGCCGCAGTAGACGAAGAACCCACCGGCCGACCGCGCCGCGGCCGCCCGGCCAGTCGCTACTTGCTCAACACCCGCATCGCCCGCGTCAACCCTTCGAGGGTCAGCGGAAACATGCGCTCGCCCAGCAGTTGCCGGCCCAGCGCGATCGACTGCCGGTACTGCCACAGCCCCTCGGGCTCGGGGTTGATCCAGACGTACTTAGGAAAGTGCTGCGTGAAGCGCTGCAGCCAGACCGCGCCGGCTTCCGGATTGTTGTGCTCGACCGAGCCGCCGGGCTGCAGGATCTCGTATGGGCTCATGGTCGCGTCGCCGACGAAGATGAGCTTGTAGTCGGGGTTGTACCTGCGCAGCACGTCGACGGTGTCGAACTTCTCGGCGAAGCGGCGCCGGTTGTTGCGCCACAGCCGTTCGTAGACGCAGTTGTGGAAGTAGTAGAACTCGAGGTGCTTGAACTCGGCCTTGGTGGCCGAGAACAGCTCCTCGACCCGCCTGATGTGCTCGTCCATCGTGCCGCCGACGTCGAGCAGCATCAGCACCTTGACTGCGTTGTGCCGCTCCGGCACCAGCTTCAGGTCGAGCCAGCCGGCGTTCCTGGCGGTCGATTCGATGGTGTCGTGCAGGTCGAGTTCGAGGTCGGCGCCTTCGCGGGCGAAGCGGCGCAGCCGGCGCAGCGCCACCTTGATGTTGCGCGTGCCCAGTTCGACCTGGTCGTCGTAGTCGCGGTAGGCGCGCGCCTCCCACACCTTGACGGCGCTCTTGTTGCCCTTGCCCGGACCGCCGATGCGGATGCCTTCCGGGTTGCGGCCGCCGTGGCCGAACGGCGAGGTGCCGCCGGAGCCGATCCACTTGTTTCCGCCGTGATGCGCGCCGTCCTGTTCCTCGAGCCGCTTGCGGAATTCTTCCATCAGCCTGTCGAAGCCGAGCTTCTCGAGTTTCGCCAGCTCTTCCGGCGTGAACTCGCGCTCGAGCAGACTCCTGAACCACTCGTCGGGGATCTCCTTGGTGAAGCCGGTCGAGGCCTGCACGCCGTTGAAGAACTCGCCGAAGGCGCGGTCGAACTTGTCGTAGTGCGCCTCGTCCTTGACCAGCGTTGCGCGCGACAGGAAGTAGAACTCGTCGATCGACGGGCCGATCACGTCGCGCTTCAGCGCCGACAGCAGGGTCAGCAGCTCGTTGATCGACACCGGCAGCCGGGCGGCGCGCAGGTGATAGAAGAAGTTGATCAGCACGTCAGTGGCGCCCGGCCAGCCGCAGCTCGAGGTGGCGCTTCACGTCGCGCCACTCGGCGGCGAGGATGCTGTAGATCACCGTGTCGCGCACGGTGCCGTCGCGCCGCGGCGCGTGGTGGCGGATCACGCCGTCCTTCTTAGCCCCGAGCGCCTCGATCGCCGCCTGCGAGGCGAAGTTGAAGTTGTCGGTGCGCAGGCCTACCACCTGGCAGCCGAGCGCCTCGAATGCGTGGCCGAGCAGCAGCCACTTGCAGGCCGTGTTCACGTGCGTCTTCTGGCAGCGGCGCGCATACCACGTGTAGCCGATCTCGACCCGGTCGATCGCCGGCACGATGTCGTGATAGCGGGTCGAGCCGACGATGGTGCCGGTGGTCAGGTCGCGCACCGCCCACGGCAGCATGTGGCCGGCCTCCTGGCCGGCGTGCGCCGCCGAGATGTAGGCATGCGTCTGCCCGGGCGACGGCACCGAGGTGAACCAGAGCTGCCACAGTTTGCCGTCAGTGGCGGCGGCGGCGAGGCCGTCGTGATGCTCGCGCGCCAGCGGCTCCAGCCGCACGCCGTGTCCTTCGAGGGTGACGGGGGTCGGGGGGATCATTGGCGTGTCGGTTCGGCCGCCAACGACGATGGATTCCCGCCTGCGCGGGAAAGACGCTCATGCAGGCACGTGTCGTCCCCGCGAAAGCGGGGACCCAGTGACTTTCGACGCGTCGATCTTGGATTCCCGCTTGCGCGGGAATGACACGCAAGGAGGCTGGACGCTGTTCGCATCAGCGGTTCTGCCGCGCCATGAACACCAGCCGCTCGAACAGGTGCATGTCCTGCTCGTTCTTCAGCAGCGCACCGGCCAGCGGCGGGACGAACAGCTTGTCGTCCCTGGCGCGCAGCGCCTCGGGCGGGATCTGCTCGGCGACCAGCAGCTTGAGCCAGTCGAGCAGCTCCGAGGTCGATGGCTTCTTCTTCAGCCCGGGCACCTCGCGCAGCGAGAAGAAGGCGGCCAGCGCGTTGGCCAGAAGTTCCTGCCGCAGGCCGGGGAAGTGCACGTCGACGATCGACTGCATCGTCTCCTTGGTCGGGAAGCGGATGTAGTGGAAGAAGCAGCGGCGCAGGAAGGCGTCCGGCAGTTCCTTTTCGTTGTTCGAGGTGATCACCACCAGCGGCCGGTGCCTGGCACGAACGGTCTGCCGCGTCTCGTAGACGTAGAACTCCATGCGGTCGAGTTCGCGCAGCAGGTCGTTGGGGAACTCGATGTCGGCCTTGTCGATCTC
>Ga0105090_10001686_pt1 | contig 12025 bp, 6 predicted proteins | sample PPLLak3March2015_FD_79110 | JGI IMG/M metagenome (GOLD analysis project Ga0105090, IMG submission 79110) | Freshwater sediment microbial communities from Prairie Pothole Lake near Jamestown, North Dakota, USA - PPLs Lake P7 Core (1) Depth... | ecosystem: Environmental > Aquatic > Freshwater >... | reverse complement strand
GTGCGCGCTGTACGTGCGGATGCGGTCGGAGCAGCGCGCCGGACGCATCGTGATCCGCCGCAACAGGATGTCCTACGAGCGGCCGATCACCGGCGACTTCACGGCGAAGGCTGCGCCTCCCGAAGCCGCCGCGTGGGCCAAGGCGGTTGCGACGCTGGGCAAGGGCCGGCCGGCCCGAGTCCACGTGACCGCGACGCTCGAGTGTGCGGGGCAGGTCGTGGGCGTGCTGGAGGGGGAGTTCGTGGTGATGCCGGTGGCGTGACTGGCGACCTTCTTCTGCTCGAGATCCGCCAGGATCTCACGCATCCGTTCGCTGACGAGTACCACTTTGCCACCCCCCCAGCCTCGCTTCGGGCCCTCGGGCCACCGAGCCCGAAGAGTGCGATCTGCTCGATCTCCGACAGCGGTTGGAACCCGGAGAAGAGCTCGGGAGTGTGCTTTTGTCCGGCCGCAAATTTCTTCGTGTAGCGCTCGCGCCGCTCCGCCCAGCTGTCGGCGTCCATGCTTGGTTGGTAATGCACACGATGCCGCTTCGTCGGGTGGAACCCAATGACATCCGGTTCGCATTCATAGCCTCCTCACCATCGTCGCCGTCACCGTCCCCCACCGCGAAGGCCGGGCTCCCGGCTCCATCCTCTGCAACGATATCGCCAGCGTCACTGCCTGCGGCTTGACGGTCATCGGACCCATGTGACGCCCATTCAGGCTCGCCGCCCGACACCCACTCACCGTGATCTGCGACCGGTACACCTGCGGAGACGAGAACGGCGTGATGACCCCGAGCGGCCGACAGCCGTTCTCCGCACTGAATCCGGAGATCTTGCCGCCGGCCTCGACGCGGACCGTGAGCTCAACCACCGCGTGCGCCGCGGGATCCGCGAGGGCATCGACCTTGGCTACGTACTTCGCCTGCCCCTGCCAGTCCCCCACGGCGTTGCCGAACGGTTCGGCTCAAGCCGCGCTCGTCGACAGAACCAGCAGCGACGCCGGAACCACGCGCCCGTATCCCGACCTCTTCACCGCCCACACTTCACCTGCCGCTGCCGCGCCATCGGGCGCCGTCGGCCTCGGTCGCACCAGCCCATCCAACCCACGCCACCCCGCCCACCGCCCGCGCTTTCCCAAGCGTAAGATCCACTCGCTCACATCCCTCCCGTGGAGGTCTCGTGTCCCCCGACCGCGACCCGCTCCCCGAGCTGCTCCAGCGCCTGCACGCGCGGGCCACGTGGGATGACCTCGTCCTGCCCGAGGCGGTGACGCGTCAGTTGCGAGCCATCGCTCAGCAGTCACGGCGCCGGAAGCGGGCGACGGAGCGCAGCTCGAACCAGGCATTCCCCGGGCGCCCGCCCGGCCTTCGGGCGCTGTTCTCGGGCCCCTCCGGCACCGGCAAGACGATGGCCGCGGAAGTCCTCGCCGCCGCGCTGCACTTCGACCTGTTCCGCGTCGATCTCACCGCCGTAGTGAGCACGTACATCGGCGAGACCGAGAAGAACCTGCGCCGCCTGTTCGACGCGGCCGATGCGCCCGACGTGATCCTGCTGTTCGACGAAGCCCACGCGCTGTTCGGCTCGCGCAGCGAGGTCAAGGACAGCCACGACCGCTACGCCAACCTCGAAGTCGCCTACTTGCTCGAACGCCTGGAGCAGTTCAAGGGCGTGACCATCCTGACCACCAACCGCCGCAGCGCTCTCGATCCCGCGTTCGTCCGCCGCCTGCACCACGTGATCGAGTTCCCATTGCCGGACGCCGCGGCTCGTGAGTTGATCTGGCAACGCACCTTCCCACCTGACCTCGGACGACACGACCTCGACTTCGGTCAGCTCGCGAAGCTTGAACTCTCCGGCGGCGCGATTCGCGACATCGCCCTGCGGGCAACCCAGCAGGCGTCCGCCACCGGTGGGCCCGTCACGATGCCGCACGTCCTCGACTCCACTGAGGCCGAGCTGCGCAAGCAACGTCGGCCGAACTCTACAGGCGGAGAGTGAGCGCACGCGCAGCGGTCACCATGCTCACCCCACCCACCTACCCCGGCGTCTACGTGGAGGAGCGCCCCTCCAGCGCCCACCGGATCGCCGGCGTCTCCACCTCCGTCACGGCCTTCGTCGGCCGAACCGTGTCCGGACCCACCGACGCGCCCACGCGTGTCACGAGCGTCAGCGACTTCGAGCGCCGCTACGGCGGACTCTCGACCGACTGCCCGCTGACCTACGCCGTCCGTCATTTCTTCCAGAACGGCGGCGCCGAGGCCGTGGTCGCCCGCATCGTGCACCGCGACGCAACCGGCGTTGCTGACGAGAGCGCACCGATTACCGACGCCGACATCACGGAGGCCGCCCTCGAAGTTCAACACCGCGGCCTCTGGCTGCTCGACCAGTGCGACACGCTCAACCTGATCTGCATCCCGCCGCTCGCCCCGGGCGTGGACGTCGCGCCCTCCACCTGGAACACCACGATCCGTTATGCCGCGGCGCGCCGCGCCTTCGTGATCGTCGACCCGCCCGCCACTTGGACAAACACGGCGGACGTCGCAGCTGCAGTCGATCAGTTCGTTACACGCGACTCCCACGCGGCACTGTATTTCCCCCGCGTTCTTGCGCCCGACCCGCTCGCTGGAAATCGGCCCCGCCCGTTCGCGCCCTGCGGCGCGGTGGCCGGCATCTACGCCCGCACGGACACTCAGCGCGGTGTCTGGAAAGCAGCGGCCGGCCTCGATGCCAACCTGCTGGGAATCACCGACCTCACGGTGCCGATCAGTGATACGGAGAACGGCCCGCTGAACCGACTCGCCATCGACGCCCTGCGCCGCTTCCCCGGAGCGGGCGTCGTCGTCTGGGGCGCCCGCACACTTGCCGGCACGGACTCACTCGCTTCCGAATGGAAGTACGTGAACGTCCGGCGGCTCGCGCTGTTTCTCGAGGAGTCGATCTACCGGGGCCTGCAGTGGGTCGCCTTCGAACCCAACGGCGAACCGCTCTGGGCACAGATCCGCGTCAACCTCGGCGCCTTCCTGCAGAACCTGTTCCGTCAGGGCGCCTTCCAAGGCACCTCACCGCGCGAGGCGTACTTCGTGAAGTGCGACCGTGATACGACCACGCAGACCGACATTGATCTTGGCATCGTGAACGTGACGGTGGGATTCGCGCCGCTGAAGCCCGCCGAGTTCGTGATCCTGAACATCCAGCTGACGGTCGCCACCGCAGCCTGAGGAGCAACAGCGATCGGCACCGTTCATCGTGCCGATCCCTGCGGATCCGTTCCAGGGTTGCGCCCCCCGTCCGTTGCGCGCACCCTAGGCTGGGGGGGATGGAGTTCCGTGCGACAGTTCTCGCGCCGGCCGGTACGGGCCGCCGAGGACCCTTGCCGCGCAACGACCGAACCCGCGCTTGTTGCCATCGGGCTCAGCCTGCAGACACGCCCTGAACCGCAGGGGCGGGGAGACGGTCATGAGCGACATCGTGCTGGCGATGCGTACCGTGCTCGAGCGTGCGGCATCGTCCGCGCGGCCCACGCTGGCGGATGCCGGCCTGCTCGCCGAACTGGTGGAAGCAGGCCTCGCGGCCTCGCTGCCGCTGCAGGTGATCCGCCCCAACGACCTCGTCGTGCTGGAGTTCCGCTTCGTCAACCTGCAGCGCTGGGGCAGCAAGCTGCGCCGCCGCACCGCGGGTCAGGCGGCACTGCTGGTCGTCGACCACCCGCCGCAGTCCTTCGGCGAACAGGCCGTTCCGGAGATCGATGGGGCCCAGCAGCAATCCTACGCCAGTGCGCCGGACCTCAATCCGTACGGCAACAAGACACCCCCGACACCGTCGGGCCCGCCGAAGCCGCCGCCACCCGCACAGTCCGCGACCCGCATCGCCGGCCCCTCGCGTCTCGTGTTCGAGATGCCGGCGGACGAAGGCCCGATCGACTGGACCCTCGAGGCGTTGCTCGCGGCGTGCCGTCGCTGGCCGCTGCGGCTCGCGTCGACGGCCACCGAAGACTTCCAGGGATTCCGCCTGCCGCCGGACCTGCGGCTCGGCTCACTCGCCGCACTCGAGGCGTTGGACGGCAGGCTCGCCGCGGCCGGGATCCGTGCACTCGACACCCTCGCCCGCACGCTCGCGAAGGAGGCGCTCGAGCAGCTGGCCGCGCGGCGTCCAGTTGTCGGCCCCACGGTCGCGAAGCAACTGGAGGCCGGGGTCACCGAGGCGCTGCGCAACCTGCGGCGCCCGACCGCCCGTGTCGAACCGAAGGACGCTCTCATCGACACCGTCGCCGCGGGACTCCTCGTGCGCGCGAAGGCCGCACTCGAAGTGGCGGAGCGGCTCGAGAAGACCCCTGGCTTCGCCAGCCTCGACGCGTCGCTCCTGCCGATCGACCTCTTCCCGCTGCTGCGCAAGCCCCGCAAGCCCACCGCGCACGTCACCGCCATCGAGATGCCGTACCGGCTCTTCGCTTCGCCGCTGCCCGGTGCGGGGTTCACGCACTCCGACGTGGCGGTGACCTTCGGCGGGCGGACCGAGCTCTGGCACACGCGGCTCGGCACCCGGCGCAGCACCCGGGCAGGCCTCACGGTCGACGACCGCCCCGGACGCCCCGAGGGTCGCGACTGGGTCGGCGAGAAGCTGCGATTCATCTGGTCGCCCGACTATCCGGACGGCACCACCGATGCCTTTCGCAAGGCGCTCGATGCCACCGACCGCTCGATGCTGGTCAAGCTCACGGCGGGCTTCAACGAGAAGCAGACGTCGGGCGGGTCCTTCATCCCGCGCGCCGCGCAGCTGCGGCGCCTGATGCTCACCGCGCTCGGCGGCGACCTCGAGGCGCAGAACCAATGGCGCACCCGGCCGGCAGGCGTGGACCTGATGGGCTGGACCCACCGCGCCGCGATCGGCCGCGACTACTTCGTGCGCGTCGAGTACGCGGGCTTCCTGTTCCCGTTCGGTCACCGCGCCACGCTCGTGAAGATCACCGAGCGCAAGTTCGAATGGCGCACCGCCGCGAAGAACGACCGCCTCGCGCTCCTGCGCCAGCGCTTCTTCATCATCGTGCGCGACCGGGTCATTCCCTACGCCCAGGGCGCCCCGAGCCCCTTCGCCGGCCGCGCCCTGCCCTTCCAGGAGATCCACTGCGCGGTGAGCGTGACGCCCGACCTCCCGCCGCCGGGTGAAAACCCGAATGACCGGCTGCCGGACACGTTCTACACCGGACAGATCATCCACCGCATGGCCTTCTGGCCGTCGCGCGGCGGCGGCGTCGACTACGCGTTCCCGTTTGTCGGCATCGACGCGGCCGGCCGGCGGGTCTCGTTCGAGACCCCGGCGCTCTTCATCTCGGAGATCGTCAACCGCACGCCTCACATGGTCGACATCGTCCATCACTACAACGTCGCCACGCTCAAGGATCCGCCCTCGAAGCAGTGGCGGCGCTGGCCGTCGCTCGGCGGCCAGACCGTGCGCATGGCCCCGACCCGCGCGGACGCGGGCGACGTGGACCTGCCGGTATCGCGCCTGGAGTTCGGGGCGCACGCGCCGACCACCGAAGTTTCGTCGACCCAGAGCACCACGCTGCAGCAGCTCCCTCGCATGGTCTCCGCCGGAGTGCAGCTCGTGGCGCTCGAACGCATCGCGCGCGCCGGCCGGACCACCGAGATCGAGCACGATGCCGCCTTCCTCGCCGACGGCTTCCAGCCCGGTCGCGGCGATCTCTTTGCACGCATCAAGGCACCGGCGCCGCTCGCGTTCGACGCGAATCTGCCCTCCGACAGCGTCGGCGGCATCGCCTCGCCGAATCTCGTCCCCTCGGGCCTGTCGGCGAAACACGGCGTGGCCTCGGGCAACCTCGGCAGTTTCGCGGGCGGCAATTTCGATCCCAAGGACTTCTTCCCGGACGCCAAACTGCTCGGCTTCTTCGCCATCAAGGAGCTGCTGAACGTCGTCTCGCTCGCCGCCGGCGCCGGCGCACCGAAGATCACCTCGGTCGAAAAGCTCGAAGGGATCGAGACACGATTCAACCTCGTTCAGAAGGTCTCCGCCGGCCAGAAACTCCCGGGCCTGCACACGGGCGTGGGCGGCGACAGCGTGCTCACGCTGGACACGCAGATCTTTCTCCCGAACAACGGCGGGACTCCTCGCAACACGGTGGACGGGCAGTTCACCAACTTCAAGATCGACCTCGTCGGCTGCTTGATCATCCGCTTCGACCGGCTGCGCTTCTCCAAAGTCGACGGGCGCAAGCCCGACGTGGACGTGGACCTGAACCCGGAGCACGGCATCACCTTCGGCGGGCCGCTCGAGTTCGTGAACACCCTCAAGGACCTCATCCCGGCCAACGGCTTCTCCGACCCGCCGAATCTGTCCGTCACGCCCGCAGGCATCACGGCCGGCTACACGCTCGGCCTGCCGGCGGTGCAGATCGGCGTGATGTCACTCACCAACATCAGCCTCGGTGCGGCCTTCAGCCTGCCGTTCACCGGCGATCCGCCGACCGCGCGCTTCAATTTCGCCGAGCGGCACAACACCTTCAACCTGACGGTGTCCATGTTCGGCGGCGGCGGCTTCGTGGCGATCGTGGTCGGCACCGAGGGCGTGCGCGAGATCGAAGCCGCTCTCGAATTCGGGGCCAAGATCGCCATCGACCTCGGCGTCGCCTCGGGCTCCGTCTACGTCAAGGGCGGCTTCTATTTCCACTTCGCCACCGACCGCGTCGAGTTCGAAGGTTACGTCGAACTCGGCGGCCGACTGTCGGTGCTCGGCCTCATCTCCGTCTCGCTCACCTTCCACCTGTCACTCTCCTACGAGTCGGTCGGAAACAAGGCGACCGACGGCAAGACCGTGTCGCGGCTCTTCGGCCAAGCGACGCTCGTGGTCGAGATCGAGATCCTGTTCTTCTCGGCCTCGGTCGAAGTGACCGTCAAGAAGACGTTCGCCGGCTCGGAGGCGGACCCGAAGTTCATCGACCTCGTGCCCACCCCCGCCGTCTGGTCCGAGTACTGCGCGGCCTTCGCCTGAGGAGCACGACCATGGCGACCTACTCGCAGCAGATCGTGTGGACCGCCGCGCCGGACGGCGTCACGACCGACGGCAAGCGGCTCCGGTTCAACCTCCACGTCGGCCCGCGCCTCACCGTGACCGGCGCGCCGAAGGCGGCGCTGTCGGACTTCCCGGCCTTCGCGGATTGGGTCGCGACACTCACCGCCGCGCAGCTCGTGCTGCGAATCAACGGCGCACCCGTGGTCCCGCTGCGTGAACCCGTCGCCCGCGCAGACGTGTGGGCCGCGCTGTTCCCGCCGGAGACACCGGTCGAGACGCGGCCGGTCGAGGACTTCCGCGCCAAGCGGATCCTCACCTATCCGCTCGCCACCCTCGCCGAGCGCATCGAGGCCGACTACGCGATGCTCGCGGCCAGTGCCGATGCCGAGCTTCCCCTGGCGCGCTCGCTGCTCGAGCTGCTGCCGTACCACCCCGAACGTCAGCCGAAGCTCGACGACCTGCTGAAGCTCCTCGCCGAAACGGACTCCGAGAAGGCGGTGACCGACCCGCGCACCGCGGTAGCACTGCTCGCCGCCTATCACCGGCCACTCGACCAGTCCATCGAAGTGAAGGCGTCGAAGCAGACGGCCGACGATCCGCACGAGGACGCGGTGTGGGACTCGGTCAAGCCCATCGAGCTGCCGCAGGCCGCCGACCTCGCCGCCCGCTACGATTTCCACCGGCGCCTGTCCGCGCTCGGCCAGCATCCGCACCTGATGAGGCTCGCGGGCATGGTCGTGCCGGTGACCGTGCCGCTGCGCGGCGTCGCGAACGGACCGCTGACCGTGCAGGTTGAGGCGACCTGGGAGGCGGGCGGCGTGCCGGCCGACCCCGACGGCCGGCCAATCACCCACTGCATCCTCGACGGGACCGCGCTGTTCGCGCGCCCGCGCGGTCCGCTGGTGACCCACGGCTGGCTCAAGGCCTCGGACCCGCGCTTCCGGCTGGTGGCGCTCGACGTGGACGGTGCCGGCCTCAATCTCAAGAACTTCGCCGGTGCACTGCCGCGCATGGTCGAGGAGCGCTTCGACGACGAGGACTTCCAGGCCCCGCGCCGGCCGCACGCCGGCGCCCCGCGCCTGCGGACCGCCGGCATCCAGCTCGGGCACGTGCGGCGCGACCGCGCCATCCGCGGCAGCTTCGCGGACAGCTTCAAGCTCGAACAGGCGCTCGCCTCGCGCGCGCACATGAACCTCTTCGCCGAGGACATCGCCCGCGGCTGGCGCGTTGAAGTGGCGCCGGTGGGCGTGGAGCGCTGGCAGTCGCTGCTGCGCTTCGACGGCCGCTATCGCCTCAAGGACACCGGCGAGATCATCGAGACCCGCGACGAGGAGGGCATCCTCCGGCTCGCCGCCGGCGCGTCGGCCGACGGAAGCAACCCGGACGTGCTCAAGGCCACCGAGGCGCTGTTTGCGTGGAGCGGCTGGAGCCTCGCCGCGCCCGAGCCCGGCCTCGCGATCATGCCCGACGATGTCACGCACGCCGAGGGCCCCAACGAATCGCCGCCCGGACTGCCGCTCGAGAGCAGCTTCAAGGCGCACCCGAAGTCGCTGCCCACGCTGCGCTTCGGTCAGTCCTATCGCGCGCGCCTGCGGCTCGCCGACATCGCGGGCGGTGGCCTGCGGTGGACGGGCGCGCCCTCGGCCGTCCACGGCATCGAGTCAGGCCCGGTGTTCTACGGCCGTTACGAGCCGATCGAGGCGTCCTCCCTGGCGCTGGTGGAAGGCGACCCCGATCCCGCGGACGGTGAGAGCATGGCGCGCGCCGCCCTGCGCAGCATGGACGATCCGTCGCGATCCAACGCCCGCTCGCGGCGCATCCTCGCGCCGCCGCGCGTCGGGCACCGCTTCGCCGAGGCGCACGGAGTGCTCGACCGCTCCGACGGTCGGCCGAACCCGGCCCTGTACCCGCTCCTCACTCAACGCGACGCGCCCTTCGCGACCCGCAAGGTCACGACCCACGCCTACCTGCCCGAGGGCGCCCCCGGCCCGGCGCCCACCGTCGACACCGAGTACGCAGAGCACCGCCTCGCCCAGCCCACGCCCTACCTCTACGACCCGCTCTGCGCCGGATTCGCGCTGCGGATCTTCGGCGTGCCCGGCATCAACCCGGACACCGTGCACAAACTGCCACTGACCGGCGATGGCTGGGACCCGACGGCCCCGACCGGCTGGCCCGACGGGCGCACGGTGACGCTCGAGGCGGCAGCGAGCGGCAGCCTCGGCTGGGACCCGGGTAAGCGCCTCTTCCGCGTGCCCCTCGGGAAGGCGGAGCGGGCCCGGGTGCGGATCTCGGCACTGGTGCCTCGCGACGGCTGGAAGCTCTTCAAGCTGCTCGAGCGCGTTCGCGCGCTCCCGGACGGACCGAAGAAGCTGCTCAAGCTCAAGGCGCTGCTCGAGAACGGCGGGCACTGGATGTTCACGCCCTGGACGACCGTCGAGCTGGTGCACGCCGTACAGCGGCCGCTCGTCGTGCCGAACTTCGAGTCACTGCTCGCCGATCGCGCCCCGGCCGCCGTCGCGGCGCGGCTGCGCTGGACCAGCCCCGTGCACGCGAAGAGCACGACGCGCTTCGACGTCGCGGGACGCTGGATCGAGATCGACGACAGCGGCCCCGACGGCCCGACGGCCCGACGCTTCGAGGGCGCCGCGTTCAGCCGGACCTTCGCACGACTCGACCACCCCGACGGCAAGGCGCTGCGCCTGCCCGACGTGCACATCCTCGCCGACACCCGCGCGCGACGCATCTTCTACCAGGCGACCGCGACCACCCGGTTCCGCGAGTTCATGGCGCCGGATATCCGCGCCGACGCCGCCAACCTCACCGTCGTCTCGACGCCACGCCGAGCCTGGGTTCCGTCGTCCTCGCCGCCGCCGGCCCCGCTGGTGCGCTACCTCGTGCCAACCTTCGGCTGGGCCGCCAGCGGCAGTGCCGGCAGCCCGCGCCGGGTCTGGCGCTCGGGCGGTGGCCTGCGCGTCTGGCTGGAACGTCCCTGGTTCGGCAGCGGCGCGAACGAGATGCTGGCCGTGCTGCTGCCGCGCGGCAGCGCCGATCCGCAAACGAGCGCCGGCAAGGACTTCGTCACGCAATGGGGCGCCGACCCCGTCTGGACCGGCCCGAAGGTCACCACCATTGCACCGCTGCGCAGCGATTTCCTGCGCCGCGTGGACGCCACCGGCCCCATCCCCTACGGCTTCGCCGCACCGCCTGACGTCCCCGACCTCGCCACCGAAGGTTCCGACCTCGGCGGCTCGATGCGGCTCGAGGACCTCGTGCCGCAGGGGGCACCGGCCGGACTGTCCGTGGACGCCGTGCCGCATCCAGTCGCCTTCGATCCAGATCGCAAGCTCTGGTACTGCGACCTCGTGATTCGCCCCGGGGCCGCCTACTTCCCGTTCGTGCGTCTCGCGCTGGCCCGCTACCAGCCGCACAGCATCCCCGGGCATCACCTGTCATCGGTGGTGATGGCCTCCTTCCAGCAACTGGCGCCCGACCGCGTCGCGACCCTGACCCCGGAGGCCGGCGGACGCGTGCGCGTTCAGGTGCACGGCGTCACCCCCCTGACGGGCGCGTCGGTCCCGCGGGGCGGCGTCGTCAAGGTGCAGCTGCAGCGCCTGCCGTCCGGCGCAGATCCATCGCTCGACTGGGCCGACACCCCGCAGGCTCCGGCGGTGCGACTGGCCGCGCCGGTCGGCAGCGCCAGGACCGCCGCCGCCCGCAAGTCGAGCGTCCGCGCGAAGCGCGTGAGCATGAGCGTGGCGATGCAACGCCGGGTGGCGGAGGCACTCACCGCCATTGAGCACGGCGACCTCGACATCCTGGTGCGCGAGCCCGACATCCTGAAATGGCTGCTGCCACCGCTGATCCACGAAGAAGTCCTGCGTTTGCCGGCCGCGGGCAGCGACCGGCTGCGGATCCTCGTCACCGAAAGCGAGAGCTACTGGACCGAGGTCGAGAACGGCGGGCGCTCGACGACGCCAGCCAACCGCATCGTCTACGCAGCGGCAATCGATCTGTAGCGGAAATTCCGCGCGGGTCTCGATCCCCGGACTTCCCTTCCGGGATCACGCGCGCTTCAGGAAGCAGGCCTTGAGCACCACGGTGTTTCTCCCGCTGCCACACTCGACCGCTTCCTCATCATCCTCGATCAGCCGGATGTTCTTGAACGCCGTCCCGCGCTTGAGCGTATCGGTGGACCCCTTGACCTTCAGGTCCTTGATCACGACCACCGAGTCACCGTCCTTGAGTTCATTGCCGTTGCTGTCTCGAACTGTCATGCACGTCGCCCCACTGCTCGTATCCGATACAGCATCATGATGCAGCATGCGACCCTGTCGGGCACAACTGCACCCGTGATCCGTGTGAGCCGCCGCGGCTGTCCCTGTAGCAGGAAGCGGAGCCGGTCCCGGAGCCGGTCGATGCGCTCAATCACCTCGAGGTGCTTTGCCGGCATCAACCGGAGTGTATGGAGCATAATCAGTGAGCAATACGCTTGGCGGCAGACAGAATCGTGCCGCTCGGCAATTGCTTCCAGGTATCCGCGCCCGAGTGCAGCCGCACACCGCGCAGACCCGTCAGGCGATACCGCTCCCCACCAGCGCCGCGATCTCCGCATCGTCATATCCAGCCGCACGGAGCAGTTCCGCGGTGTGCGCACCGATCCCCGGTGGCGGTGAGCGCACCGCGGCCGGCGTCGCGCCGAAGCGCGGCGCCGGCGCAGGCTGCCGCACGCCGTCGACCTCGAGGTAAGCCTCGCGCGCCCGGTTGTGCGGGTGCTCGGCAGCCTCGGCGAGGTTCAGCACCGGCGCGAAGCACACGTCCGTGCCCTCGAGCAGCGCGCACCATTCATCGCGGGTCCTGGTCCTGAACAGCGCGGCGAAGCGTTCCCTGTGCTTCGGCCAGTTCGCCACGTCGAACTGCGCCTGCTCGAGGCCCTCGCCCGTGAGTCCGCACTTCTCGAGCAGCAGGCGGTAGAACTGCGGCTCGAGCGCGCCCACCGAGATCCAGCCGCCGTC
>Ga0105090_10001685_pt1 | contig 12026 bp, 11 predicted proteins | sample PPLLak3March2015_FD_79110 | JGI IMG/M metagenome (GOLD analysis project Ga0105090, IMG submission 79110) | Freshwater sediment microbial communities from Prairie Pothole Lake near Jamestown, North Dakota, USA - PPLs Lake P7 Core (1) Depth... | ecosystem: Environmental > Aquatic > Freshwater >... | reverse complement strand
GCGTATTCGTGCACGCATTTGGTCACCTTCACATCGAAGGCGCAGTATTCGGCGATTTTGCGCAGCGGAGCGAAGTCTCCGGATTTCTTGTGTTCCTGCCACCAGCGCAGTGCGTCGAGCCCGTCGGCGGATTTGCCGATGCCGAGGGTGGCGGTGGCCACGGAGTCGAGTTTGAGACGGAAACCGAGTCGCGTTTCCAAATCCAGCATCATGTCGAGATTGATCGTTTGCTCGGCGAGCGTGTGAAACACGTAGGGCTGGAGCACTGGGTAATCGAACTGCATGTGGTTCCAGCCGACCACGAGATCCGCGCGGATGAGTTCCTCACCGAGCTTCTCCATTTCGGATTCCGGGTAAATTTCGTAGGTTCCGCGGGCGGTGCTGTAAGTGACGGCGACGGACACGCCCATTTTTGCCTTCTGGGAAAATCCGCCCACGTCGCCAAAGCTGCGCTGCGTTTCCAAATCGAAATAAACGATGTTCTTGCCGGCCACGCGGGGTTCATAACGGCGGCATGCACGATCCGGCAAGCTTTGGGTCTGCGCGCGAACAAGATCTTCGTCATCCTCTCTCGGGAAACTGGGAGGGGATGTTTTGTTTGAAATCCGCAGAGCAGATAAAGCCTGCGTTGATCTTTCCAGCAGATTTCAAACATTGCCCCCGAAGATTGGGAACTTGGAATTCCAAGCTCGCAAATTCCAAGTTTGATTCAAATTTGGAAATTAAGCTTGGCGTTTTTCATGGGCAAATTCATGACCGATCCGATCTGGTGATTCTACATGTTCTGGCTGCCCGCCTTCCTGACTGGTGAAAACGCCCGGAAAACCGAGGCGTATCTCGCTGCCAACCCGGGGCTATCAGGGGGACGTTCCAGGCATCATCAGCTGGCCGTTTGCCATCGTGGTGATTTACACCGTCGCAACCTTCGGTTCGATCTTCGGTGGCTGGTTGCCGAAGAAATTCATCGATGGCGGCATGGATGCCAACAAGGCCCGCAAGCTCTCCATGTTCATCTTCGCGCTGTTCCCGTTGACCGTGCTTATGGCCTCACGGCTCGGTGAGATCAACACTTGGCTGGCCGTGGCCACTATCGTCTGCGGCTCGGCCTATCTGAGCGCCTGAATCATCATGCACCTGCTGGTGCCGAAGTTCAGGAAGATCGTGCGGTGAGGTGATGGGTCTGCACACCACACCAAGCATCCACATGAGTGGTTGGCATGGCGGTTGCAAACCGTCGCCACGGGCGCTACACCACGCCCATGTCCGTCCGCACCCGCTTCGCCCCCTCGCCCACCGGCTACCTCCATGTTGGTGGCGCCCGCACTGCTTTGTTCAACTGGCTCTTCGCCCGCAAGCACGGCGGCGCGTTTGTGTTGCGGGTGGAGGATACGGATGAGGCCCGCAACACGGATGAGGCGCGGCAGGCGATCTTTGATGGCATGAGCTGGCTGGGACTCGACTGGGACGAGGGCCCGGGCAGGGGCGGAAATTACGGCCCGTATTTCCAAAGCGAGCGCAGGGATATCTACGACGCATGGTTTCAGAAACTAGTGGCTGCGGGCCGCGTTTATGAGGACGGCGGCGCATGGCGCTTCCGCTTCGAGCGCAAGCCGGTGACCATGAACGACCTGGTCTGCGGCGAGGTGACCATCGATTACCGCGAGGAGTCGAACACGCCGGACATGGTGGTGAAACGCTCGGACGGAAGTTATGTGTTTCATTTCGTGAACGTGGTGGACGATCTGGAAATGGCGATCACCCACGTGATCCGCGGCGAGGACCACCTGATGAACACGCCCAAGCACTTGCAGCTGATCGAGGCCTTCGGTGGCACCGCGCCGCAATACGCGCACATCCCGCTGATCCTGAATCCGGACGGCAGCAAAATGTCGAAACGCGACGCCGGCGCGGCGGTGGGCGATTACCCGCGCCAGGGATTTTTGCCGTTCGCCGTGGTGAATTTCATCGCGCTGTTGGGTTGGAATCCGAAGACGGAGGAGGAAATCTTCACGCTCGACGGACTGGTGCAGCGTTTCTCGCTGGAAAACGTCAACCGCGCGCCCGGCCGCTTTGATTTCGAGAAATGCAAGTGGGTGAACCAGCAGCACCTCATGAAGATGGGCGTGGAGGATTTCGCCGCAGCGGCGAAGCCATTCGTGGAAGATGCCGGGCTGCCGGTTCCTGAAAATTTTCCGGCGGTGATCGCCGCGGTGAAGGACAAGGTGCGCTTGCTGGGCGAGGTGCCTGCGGCGGTGGATTTCCTGCTGAAGGAAGACTTTGACTACGACGAGGAAGCCATGGCGAAAGCGCGCGGCAACGCGGCGGCCAAGGATGTGTTGGCGAGTCTCGCCGGTGCCTTTGAAGGCATCGAAGATTGGTCGGCGGATGCGGCCAAGGCCGCGCTTGTGGACTTGGCGAAAGCTGCTGGAGCCAAGCCGGGGCAGTTGATGTTTCCTCTGCGCGTTGCCTTGTCAGGGCGCGGGCATGGGCCGGATATCGGTGATGTCCTTAACTTGCTCGGCAAGGAACGTTGTACCGGGCGTGTGCGTAAGTTTTCGGAGATGCTATGACTTTTCTTTCGCTACGACGGGCAAAGTCCGCCGCTACAATCACTTCATTCGCATGATGAAACCCGTTTACACGTTTGATGATCTTATTTCCCGCGATGTGCTCGATGCGGGGGCGGAAAAGCCCGCGCGGCTGGCGGTGATTGGTTTCCCGGTGGCGCATTCCGCTTCGCCGCAAATGCACCAGCCGGCGCTGGATGCCTGCGGGATCGACGCCCGCTACATCCGCCTGGAAGTGGAGCCGGGGAAAATTGCCGAAGCATTTCAAAAGATGCGCGCACTGGGATTCACCGGCTGCAACGTGACCGTGCCGCACAAGCTCGACGCGTTGGAAAACTGCGACGAGGTTGATCCGGCCGCACGTGCGCTCGGCGCGGTGAACACCGTGCGTTTCGATGCCGATGCCACGCGCGGTTTCAACACGGATGGCCCGGGATTCGCAAATGCCATCGAGGATGAGTTCGGCGTGCCGCTCGCAAGTCTCAAGGTGGCCATCGCCGGTGCGGGCGGCGGCGCGGGGCAGGCCATCGCGGCGCAGTGCGTGCGGCTCGGTGTGGCAAAACTGGTGCTGATCAACCGCACGGTGGAGAAGCTCGGGCCGCTGGTGGAGCGGCTGCGGGAGGCGGGATCAAAAACGGAAATCATCCCGCTCTCGTTTGCGGAAGCATCCCTCGCAAGTCATTGCCGGGCTTGTGATCTGATCGTGAACACCTCGTCGCTTGGTTTGAAACCCGGCGACCCGTCGGTTCTAACAAGCGAGTGCCTGAAGCCGGGGCACATCGTTTATGACACCATCTATCAGCCGTCGGTCACGCCGCTGCTGGCGCTGGCCATGGAGAGCGGCTGCCGCACGGCCAACGGCCTCTCGATGCTGCTGCACCAGGGCGTGCTGGCCTACCGCCACTGGTTTCCGGGCAGCGATCCGCTGCCGGTGATGCGCGCGGCGCTGGCTCAACGCGTCTCCTGAGTTTCTGTTTCCGCCGGTTCATCCGGCTGCACGCCCGGATCATCGTGCGAGAGCCAGTGGCAGGCATTCACCGACACGACTTCGAACTTGCGGTTTTCCCCGCCTTCGGAGCGGCGGATTTTCACCCGGACGCGGATCATGCCTTCCGGATCGAGCGAGGGCAGCTTGCCGCCAAACACGCGACCGCCGCTTCTGGCGAGCTTGAAGGCGGCATCGAGCAGTTTTCCATCCCGCGTGTTGCGGGAGACGAGAAACTCCGGCGACTGGGACCTCGTCTCCTGGGGATTGCCGAAATGCGGTGCGTAAAAGACCAGGCTGATGGTGGGCTCGCCCTTGCGCTCCTCGGCCAGCCGCTCGCGGGCCAGCAGCCGGAATTCGCATTCATCGGGCCCGTTGCCTGCGAGGAAGAGCGGCCAGGGATGATCGCTGTAGCGTGCGTAGTGCTCCCAATCGAGCCGCCACTCGCCGTTTTCCTCGCGGAAAACCGTGTCGAGAATCCTGCCGTCGGCTGATTTCCACTGTGCCTCGAAGGCCGTGCCGTCCGGCAGGTGGAGCAGCCCGCTGCCGGCCAACTCGAGTGACGCGGGATCGATGGCGGGGATCGGGTTGAGGCTGAGGAAACGCTCCATCCGGGCGGCGGTGGAAACCGGGGAAATCACGAACTGGTTGCTTTGTTCCGGCGTGCCGGCGGCGAGGAACTGGGCGAACGCCTGGCTGCATTTCGGACCGGCGTTCTGATAGATGGCGATGTCATTGCCTGTCTGGACGGGCGTGTTTTGCGCTTCGGCGGCTGGCTCCGGCGCGGTTTCGGCAGCCTGGGGCGGCCGCAACTTGAGGGCGGCGATGATGATCAGGCCGAGGATCAGGCACCAGCCGAGGGTGAACACGAACATGAAGTTGCGGTTCTTGTGTTTCCGCACGCTGCGCCTGCTGTGGTTGGCGGGGTTGCCGCCATTTGCCTCGGTTTCCGTCGGGGTGGATGGGGTTTCGGCCGTGGTTTCCACCACGCCGGGGCTGGGATCGGCACCGCAGTGCGGGCACAGGCGCTCCTTGGAATGGCCCGCGGGGGCTTGGAACAATGATCCACAGCGGCCGCAGTGGAACCAGAAGAGGGTGGGCTCGGTCACAGGTTGATTGTATTAAGGTGCGATCCAGTCCTTGTGAAGCAATTCCACGATCTGCCACTGGCCGGGCAGGGAATTCGCGGGGCCGGGCTCGAGCCGCACGGTGACCTTCACGGGCTCCGTCTCGTCGGTGATGATTTCACCGCTGTTGAGCAGGAGTTTGAGAGCCTCATGCACATCAGTGCCGCGGCGGCTGTATGCCCAGATGGATTCCCGCTGGTCCGGGGAAACCATTTGATAGTTCTGATAGGCGCCCTCCGGGAATGCGAGGGTGTAGAAGTCGGATGGCAGGATCATGGTGCGGATTTCCGCCGGGTTTCCCTGCTTTTGCGCCAATTCCGCGAAGCCCGCCGTTCCATATGCGGTGCTCGCTTTCCAATCCATGACGAGACTGCCCTGGGCGAGCGTGAAGTAGGCCTCGAAGTTCGAATGATCCGGCAGGATGCCCGTGAGGATGCCGTAGCGGATCAGCGGGGTTTCCCGCACGATCCAATTTCTGGTTTTCGGTGGCGGGCGGTTTGCGAAGGCACCCGCCGGATGGCGCATTTCCCGGATCAGGCCGTCTATCTTCTCCGGATCCCGGATCAAGGGCGGGATGGCCTCGGGGGAAGGCGCGCTGATGAAGTCTTGGAAAACGCGCTCCGCCTCGGCTTTGCGGGACAGCATCTCGCTGATGGCATCGGCCTCGGTGACGGCTTCCAGCACCCACTCGGATTGGCCGGGCAAGGGTGGGCGGGCTGCGTTGGACTTGTTCACGAAGGGCAGCATCACCATCGCCCCCACCACCGTCGCCGCCACGGCCATGCCGATGCCGAGAATCCAGATGACGGGCTGGCGCTTGGCGCGGCCCCAGTCGGTAGCTTCACCGGATGCCGCTGCGGGGTCGGGCGCATGGGCGGGCCTTTCATGGAAAGCGACATGCCGCGGCATTCTGGATACCGCCGGTTCCTCCGGCTCGAGCCGCACCACTTCACCGCGGATTTCCTGAATTTCCAGCGGCGCAAGCGGCCCGCCATTGTCGCGGGGTGCCATGTCATAACTGATCCGCAAGCCTTCACCGCCGGTGGCGGCGGATGGTGCCGGGTTTTCCGGCCTGAGCCGCTTGGGTGGAAGTGCCGGGGCGGGGTTTTGCGTGGCGGGTTCCGCACAAATCACCGGATCCCCCCAGACATCATCTGGAGAAACATCCGTATCGCAAAACAGATCGCCCGTGCTTGTTTCCATCAGAAGCCGCCGCTGCAAGGCTCGGCAAGAATGTCAGGCACCCACAGCACATGCAAGCCGGGAAGGCGCGCCCGCATCCGGGCTCCGTGGCCGGAAAATCCGCGCATCCTTCAAGACGGGATGCGGAGCACCATGGGGCGCCTCCGGGCACGTTGAGACTGAAATTTCTCCGCCTGCATGACCGCCTCCATCTCGATGTCCGTTTTCCACCAATGGCTGCTCGCCGATGCCACCAGCAGCACTTCAGCATGTGCCATCGTCCTGCACATTCCCGCTTCGCGGCCCTGCGAACTGCTGATTCAGGAAATCACCGATTACCTCAACGAATACGACGACGATGGCGAGGGCCGCTGGCTGCCTGCCACACCCGAGTTGGTGCAAAAAGTCGCGCGCGATCCGAGCCACCGCCGCCTGCTGGGAATGAGCGATGTGCCGCCCAACCAACCGGCTGATCCCGCCCCTGAGCTTCTCAAAACCCTCGCCGCCCTCGGCCAGCGCGGCCACGTGGTTTTCCGCGCACCGGGGGAGCCTGAGGAAGCCCTTGATCTGGCCAACACCTTCCACGCCGGTGTCGGCACCGCCGGGGAGGTTTCCGACGCCTGCCATCTCATCCTCAACCCCGAGCTCATGGATCAAAACTGCATCGCCCACGTCATTGGGATGTTTTCCTGGAATGGCTCCACTGTGAAAGCCGCCGCAACGGCGCCATTCAGGACATCCGATAAAATACGCGCGGCAAATGAGAGGATGTGCTCAGATGGCCGCCGCCCCCCCTGCTTTTCTCCGCGACCCTTGCCATGAACGTCCTAGCTCTCACTGTTCTGGTTTCCTCCTGCCTCGCCGGCATTTTCATCGCCTGCTTCGCGGTGGAGATCCGGCGCGCCCGGCGCACCAGCCCGGAGCGGGACTCGCTGCTGCCTCTTGATACTGAAACTCCACCTGCCACCCCGGCCGAAACCTCTTTCCAACCCCACCATCCATGACCTCCTCCATCACCTACGACGACAAGTCAGTCCGCCGTTTCATGATCGCCTCCATCTTCTGGGGCATCATCGGGATGCTCGTGGGCGTGGTCATCGCCACCCAGCTCTCATGGTGGCAGATGAACGGCAAATTTCTCGAAGCCCTCACCTTCGGCGCCATCAAGGCGGATGGAATTTCCTTCCTCACCTTCGGCCGCCTCCGCCCGCTGCACACCAATGCGGTCATTTTCGCCTTCGTCGGCAACATGATGTTCGCCGGCATTTATTACTCCACCCAGCGCCTGTGCAAGGCCCGCACCGCTTCGGACCTGCTCTCAAACATCCACTTCTGGGGCTGGCAGCTCATCATTGTGGCCGCCGCCATCACCCTGCCCGCCGGTTTCACCCGCGGCAAGGAATATGCCGAACTCATCTGGCCGATCAACATCGCCGTCGTCCTCATCTGGGTCGTCTTCGCCATCAACTTCTTCTGGACGCTGGCGAAACGCAACGAGCCCAGCCTCTACGTCGCGCTCTGGTTCTACATCGCCACCATCGTCACGGTCGCGATGCTTTACATCGTCAACCACCTTTCGCTGCCCACCTCGTTCACCCACTCCTATCCGATCTTCGGCGGCCTTCAGGACGGCCTCGTCCAGTGGTGGTATGGCCACAATGCCGTCGCCTTCTTTCTCACCACGCCGATTCTCGGCATCATGTATTACTTCCTGCCGAAGGCGGCGAACCGCCCGGTTTATTCCTATCGACTCTCGATCATCCACTTCTGGTCGCTGGTCTTCATCTACATCTGGGCGGGCCCCCACCACTTGCTCAACACCGCGCTGCCACAGTGGCTGCAATACCTCGGCATGTTCTTCTCGCTCATGCTCTGGGCCCCCTCATGGGGCGGCATGCTCAACGGCCTGCTCACCCTGCGTGGCGCCTGGGACACGCTCCGCACCGATCCGGTCATCAAGTTCTTCGCCGCCGGCGTCACCTTCTACGGCATGGCCACCTTCGAGGGGCCGCTGCTCGCCATCACCAAGGTCAACGCCCTTTCCCACTACACCGACTGGACCGTCGGCCACGTTCATTCGGGCGCGCTCGGCTGGAACGGCCTGATGGCCGCCGGCATGTTCTACTGGATGGCCCCGCGCCTGTGGAAAACCCAGCTCTGGTCCAAGGCGCTGGCCAACATGCACTTCTGGATCGCCCTCACTGGCATCCTGCTCTACGTCGTCGCCCTCTGGTGCGCCGGCATCATGCAAGGCCTCATGCTCGGCGAGGTCGCCCCCGGCGGCACCACGCTCAAGTATGAGTTCCTTGAAACCCTCGAAAGCATCCAGATCTTCTACATCCTGCGTTCCATCGGCGGCACGCTCTATCTGATCGGCTTCATCCTCTGCGCCTTCAATATCTGGAAAACCGCCCGCTCCGGCCAGACCCATGACGAAACCGTGCAGGTCACCCTACTGGAGAAAAAACAAAAGGACGGCATGTCTTGGGGCGAGTCCCTCCTCAACGACCCACTCGCCCACATTTTCGTGGCGATGGCCTTCGTCATCCTCTGGTTCTTCCTGCCGCCGCATGCCGACAAGGCCGCGTTGCTGGTTTCCATCCTGCTCGGCATCAAGGCCTACACCGCCTTCAAGGCCGACAAGGAAAAATGGACCAACTGGCACGAGCGCCTCATCGAGAACTACCTGCCATTCACCGTCCTTGTTTTCGTCGCCGTGGCCATCGGCGGTGCCGTCCAGATCATCCCCTCGCTCATCGTCAACCGCGAGAAGAACATCGAGGGCCGCTTGCAGGAACTCTACACCCCGCTCGAACTCGCCGGCCGCGACATCTATGTTTCCGAGGGTTGTTACAACTGCCACTCGCAGATGATCCGCACGCTGGTGCCGGAAGTCATGCGCTACGGCCGCGCCGGCATTGCGGACGATTACTCGCACCTCGGCGAGTCGCTCTTCGACCACCCCTACCAGTGGGGTTCCAAGCGCACCGGCCCGGACATCGCCCGCGAGGGCGGACCGCTCGCCACCGGAGCCAAGTTCATGCGTGTCGGCAAGCGCGGCAACGACTGGCACTTCAACCACTTCCTCAACCCGCGCCAGACCTCGCCCGGCTCCAACATGCCTTCCTACCCGTGGCTTTTCGAGAAGGATACCGACGTGAAGGCGCTGCCCGGCAAGATCGCCGTCCAGGCCAAGCTCGGCATCCCATGGCCCGCCATGAACCAGCACGAGATCCGCGACGCCGTCGAGACCCAGGCCCAGGAAATCGCCCAGTCGCTCGTCGATGCCAAAGTCTATCTGCCCTCCAAGCCGGACCTCCAGGGTGACGCGCTGCGCAACGAACTCAAAGACAAGCAGGTCGTCGCGCTCATCGCCTACATGCAGAAACTCGGCGCCTACCGCGAGGTGGGCAAGGACGGCAAGACCCTGCCCTCCGCGCTGGATCCGGATTCACACCGCCGGGCGGCCGGCGACACGCGGCCCGCCGGAACCACCAATCTCTAACATCCCGCGCCATGTTCAAACGTGTTTTCGTCGAAGACTGGGCGCAGTTCGTCCCCTTCATCTCGTTCTTCATCTTCTTCACGGTGTTCGTGTTCGTGACCATCCGCGCCATGCGCCTTGGCAAGGCCGAGCGCGCACGCCTCGCCTCCCTGCCACTTGAAGACCATTCCGATCATTCCAATCCCCAATCCTCATGAGCCAAGAACCGAAACGCGGCCACTTCGCCAAAGAAAAAGGCGAGATCATCCTCCGGGAGCACGAATACGACGGCATCCAGGAATACGACCAGAAACTACCCAACTGGTGGCTCTTCACCTTTTACGGTGCCGTCGTCTGGTTCGTCATCCACTGGGCGCTTTACTACCATGCCGCCGCCATCAAAACCCCGCAGGACCGGGTGACGGAAGGCATCGTTTCCGTGCAAAAAGCCAAGGCCGCGGAGCTGGAGAAAACCCTCGCCTCGCTGGATGACTCCACCCTCGTCCACGAGTGGGCCACCAAGCCCGAGGTCGTCTCCTCAGGTGAGGCCATCTATCTCACCAACTGCACCGCCTGCCACGCAGCGGACTTCAGCGCCACCATGCAGGCCGGCGCGGTGAAGGTGCCGCTGCCCGGCCTCCCGCTCAACGACGGCCAATGGAAATTCGGCGGCAAGCCGATGGACATCTTCAAGCTCATCAACGAAGGCTCGCCGCCGGATAGCACCGGCCACAACGGCGCGAAAATGCAAGTCTGGGGCCAAACCCTCAGCCCCAAGCAAATCGCCGAGGTCACCGCCTACCTGATCGCCAAGCTGCCGGAGGACTTCAAGGCCATCCCGGTGAAGTGAGCAGGGCGCACCCACGGGCATCCTCAACTCCAGCTGCCGAGGAATTTCTCCAGATCATCCAGGCTTGGGCTCTGGCCGCTGCGCACGTAGTGGCCGCTGGTGCAGACGCCGAGGGTGAGGCAGGATTCCACATCAAGTCCTAGCAACTGGCCTTGGGCGAAACCTGCGTTGAAGTGGTCTCCCGCGCCGGTGGTGATGAGCGGCTTGTCGGTGTAGGGGCCGGGCACCCAGCAGCTTCCCTCCGCCGTGGCGCAGGCGGCGGATTCCCGCGGATGGACGACGGCGGTGGCGAGGCCGAGATTGAGCCGGATGTCCGCGGCGAGCGCGCGCAGGTCATCTTCCGAAACGCCGCGGGAGGAAAACCCGAGCTCGGCATGCACCCGCTGGGCCTCCTTGAGGTTCAGCCCGAGCGTGACGGAGCCAAAGGCGCCAAAGCGGGCGATGATTTCCAAAACCCCGATCAAATCCTCGCGCGAGCGTTTCTCCGGATCCGCCAGATCGAAGAAGAAGATCCGGCCCTCGCGTGGCGGCAGGGCGGGCAACACCTCCTCGACGAGCGCGCGCAGGATGCTGGTCATGTTGGGGATCATCGTCCAGTTCACCAGCGAGACGAGATCCGCGGCGGCCAGCGCGGCACGGAACTTCTCCGCGCCCATCACGGCGTCGATGGTTTCCATGGTGACGGTGTCCAGGCTCCGGAGCTGGCCGAGCATCAGTTTTCCGTCGCCGAACTCCACCGCCGTGGTGCTGGCCGGATCGCAAAGTGAAACCACTTCCGCGCGGCTCGCGAAATCCTGAAACACCGGATGCACCGACGGCCGGCCGAGCGCTCCGATGTAGGTCACGCGCGTGCCCGCCGCGAGCAGGGCGTTGGCCATGATCGGGCCGTTGCCGCCCAGCTTGTCCATCAACGGATAGAACTCGATGTTGGTGCTTTTTCCCGCGGCCCCGGCGATGCGCTGGGCGAATTCCGGGATCGTCCGGATCGGCGTGAAGGCCTCACCTTGGCCCGTCCGCTGCGCGACCGGCGTGACGATGGTATCGACGAATCCATCCAGACCCACGAGGGCGGATTTTTCAGCCGTGCGGGCACGCGCGGCACGCAGCGCGGCGAGTGTGTGGGTTTTGAAGCTCATGGGGTGAATCAGGTGGGAAAAGCCTGTGCGCTCACTGGCCAACGGTCAAGGGCCAGTCATGAAAGTTCCGCACTCAGGGCCAGTTCGCGAATGAATCGTTTGTAGCGCTCTGTGAACGTCGATGCCAATGAGATGCGCCATTGGCTTGCGCCGGTGGAGCATGGCCAGGAAAGCTTCAGGGTGCGAATCAATGAGCCTCGCAGACCCGGGGTGGTCGGCGCTATCGCGCCTCGACCCCGGGCTACTGTCCGTAAACCCTCCGGGATAATGGATGCCATATCACTCCTGCAGCCAGGTCTTGGGTCGGTAGAGCAGGGCGTAGGGGATGAAGGCGATGGCGGTGCCGAGCATGAGCCAGGTGAAGAAGCGGAAGTAGGCCGCGCCCTCCAGCCGGGTCTGGCCGCCGCAGAAGGCGCTGCGGGTGATGGTGGAGCCGCCGGTTTGTGCGGCGGCTTCCGTGGGGATGCCGAGCTCGCGCTTGCGGCGTTCAAGCCACGGTTCGGCCGGGTGGAACCGGTCTGTCCAAGAAGGTTGCGCAGCACTGGCCGGCGGCGGCAGATCAAGGATCAGTCCCATGTCCCAGCGGGTGCCGGCTTTGCGGTCCGGACCATCGCTAATGAGGCGGACGCGGGAGGAGTTGAGGATTTGATAGCGGATGGGCGAGCCCCATGAATCCCGGAATCCGGCGAGTTTCG
>Ga0105090_10001683_pt1 | contig 12028 bp, 11 predicted proteins | sample PPLLak3March2015_FD_79110 | JGI IMG/M metagenome (GOLD analysis project Ga0105090, IMG submission 79110) | Freshwater sediment microbial communities from Prairie Pothole Lake near Jamestown, North Dakota, USA - PPLs Lake P7 Core (1) Depth... | ecosystem: Environmental > Aquatic > Freshwater >... | reverse complement strand
CTGATCCAAAATAACACGGGCGCGTTCCTTTACTTCATCCTTGCCCAGTTCTTTTAAGTCTTCTGTCTGTTCCCAGCCGGTATCATAATCCTTAAGACTAATTTTTTTTCCGGGTTTGACGCGCAAAAGCTTGATTAATTTTTTCTTTATCATGATGGGCTCCATTAGATGATGGCTATATCAGTCATTCGATATTGATGTTATGCTTCCGATGATGCGATGTATCCATGCTGAGTTGCCAGATCCGCAATTTCCTTGCGGTAACGATCGAACTCAGCAGAACCGGAAGCGCTGTAGTTCCAATTCTTATAAAGATTGGTGACTTCAGTAAAAAAGTCTCTGGCTTCATCTTTATCCTTGAAGTCATAATCAGCATCTATTAGCCCCTTCAACAAACGAAAACTTATTAGCTGCCGTTCTCGGGGCATACATGCGTCAATCTCATCAAAAGCATCCTGTTGAAGATAAACCATGTCCAGCAACAGGGATTTTTGCCAGGTGATAAAGTCCTCCTCTGTGATGCCTTCTTCACCCGTGACCTGCATCATCTGGTAGATACCGTCGCCTTGCTCAAGCAATTCCTGCATGGCTTTTACGTCACGCACCCAGTTTACGTCAAGATTTCCGGTGAACCATCCGCTCAACTGATCAAGATAGCGTGACCAGGAAATTAGCGGATCGATCGCGGGGTAAAAGCGCCGGTAAGCACGCTCGGCCGACAAACCAAGAAAGGTTTTAACCGTACCCAGCGTGGATTGGGTAACCGGTTCCTCAAAGTTACCGCCGGCGGGAGAGACTGTGCCGATCATGGTTAGACTACCCGTTGAACCGTCCGGGCAGCGGAGAACTCCTGCCCGTTCATAAGCATTTTTGATCGAAGAATCGAGATAGGCGGGAAACGCTTCTTCGCCGGGAATTTCTTCCATACGGCCTGATGTTTCCCGCATGGCCTGTGCCCAGCGCGAGGTAGAGTCGGCAATAAGCAGAACGTGATAGCCCATCTGCCGGAAATATTCGCCCAGAGTGATACCGGTATAGATAGAGGCTTCACGAGCAGCGACCGGCATTGATGAGGTATTGCAAATAATAATGGTTCTATCCATCAAGGTGCCGCCAGTGCGAGGGTCCTTGGTTTCCGGATATTCGGTAATCGTTTCGACCACTTCGCCTGCCCGTTCGCCACAAGCGACGATAACAACGATGTCAACCGTTGAAAAACGGGCGATACAGCTTTGCAAAACAGTTTTTCCAGCGCCAAACGGGCCGGGAATACAGCCCGTGCCGCCTTGGGCAATGGGAAAGAACGTGTCAATAACGCGGGTTGCTGTCGTGATGGGTTCAGTGGGACTAAGACGCTCAGCATAGCGGCGGCGGATAAGAGCTTCCGGCATGGATCTGCGAACCGGCCAGCGCTGGGACATGGTCAATTCCAGCTCAATTCCTTTGCTGGACTTATAACGGGCGATGACATCCTCCACCCCCAAGCTGCCGCCCCGAATCCAGGTAATCTCGACAGGTTCAGGCTCGTTAAAGGGAACCATAATTTTGTGCTTGAATTCACCCTCGGGGACCGTTCCGATGACGCCACCGGGAGACACTCGGTCACCCACTGCGACGCCGGGTTCAAACAGCCATTTCTTATCCAGGTCGAGAGCGGGGACGGTGACGCCACGTGGAAGAAAAAAACCATATTTGCCGGCCAGTGCATGCAAGGGATTGAGCAAGCCGTCGAAAACCTGCCCCAGCAAACCGGGACCCAATACGGCCGAAAGCATCTCTCCCGTTAGTTCCACCGTATCTCCAACACGCACGCCGCGCGTGTCCTCGAATACCTGCATATCGGCAGTACGCCGGCGCACCCTGAGAACCTCAGCTTTAAGACGCTCATCCCCAACACAGATATAGCCAAGTTCGTTCTTCATAATCGACGTATTTTCGTCGACCTCGATAAGCACCAGGCTTTCCTTGACCCCTATTATTTTCGCGATTCTCGATACCCGTTGTTTAGCTGTCATTTTTTACCTCTTTAATCAATTCTTGAAATCGACTCTTCGCCTTCCCTGCATCGCGTGCTAGCCAGGCTTGAAGAATGTCCCATTTAAAAACGAAAGCGAACACCGCCTCAAATCCGAACCTGTTGCTTTCGGCGATCCGGGTGAGCCGTTCCCAGATTACGCCCATCAATAGACTGTCAATACCACACGCATCGTTGGCGTCAAGATAGCTTCGGGCTTTGGAAATCCAGGGATAAACCGCAGCCAGCTTGAAATCGGGATCGTCCCAGTTAGACGCAATAAATCCCGTCCAGCGACTCGCGCCATTAATCGGTTCCAATATAGACGACCCGAAGCCTGCATGTCGTTGGCGTAAACCCGCGAGGATTACTTGTTGATCTATCCTGAACTCAATAAATTCGAGCAAAGCGGGATGACTGATTTCTCGCATCGCCGCACGGCAGCGCAACACCATCTCTTTGTCGGTCTTCGGTTTAGCCGGGGACATCCGCCAGCTTGCCACTGCTTCGGCCTTGGCCAGTTGCAGGGCTTCGCCGGATTCCAGGGTACTGAGACGCTGATCCAGTCGCAGACGCGTGATCGGGGACCGCTCGGCCCGTTCGAACGGTGGCAGATAAGGAAGACTGGCGACCAGTGTAATGTAGAGCTCCGCCATAACGCTTATTCGCTACCTTCGAGTAAGGCCTTGAACCGGGGCAAAATGCGTTGGTAGAGCAGCTTGGCAATGGCTTTGTCGCTTAGGTCTATCTCCAGCTTGTCTTTGACCAATCTGACAGACGCCCCGCCTTCGATCTCGCTGGACGGAATCAACTCGACGCCTTCACGCAGCATTTCGCTGGATAGCCCAAGAATAGCCTGCTTGGTGCGTTCCTCCAGTTTCTCGTTCGGCTGACCCGTGAGTAACGATTCGGAGATCATTATCTCGATTTCCTTGTTCCCAATCAGCTCTTTCTCGGCATGACCGGCTAACACCAACACAATGGATTTAATAAATTTCTCATCACGCGTGGCCGATGTCACCAAGCGTTGCACGAAAATCTCGAACGCCGAAGAAACTTTGGCTTCGAGTTGAAGCACTGTGTCGCGCGCAGAGAGCTTCAACGCTTCCAAAGCGGCCGCATGATTAGAATCTATCTCAATGCGGGCATTTTCATGCAGTTGCTCCACCTCCCGTTTGGCATCCTCCAGCATTTTTGCTGATTTTGCCTCGGCGTCACGTAAAATCTTGTTTGCTTTCTCGGTCGCGGCTAATACACCCTGATCGCGAATACGGTCAACCAGGTTTTGAACACCTGCGCCAGTTTTACTTTGTTCTTGTTCTGTCATGTTGTTAGTCTCGTCGAGGTTATACCGGAATTCCCGCAGCCAGCACGAGAGCGAAAACGAAAGCGAAAACAGCGAATCCCTCAACCAGTGCAGCCGGCGCCAGTGATATACCGAAAACTTCCAGTTTGCTCTTGGATACATTGATCGATGCCGCGCAAGCGCTACCTTGTGCGAAAGCGCTGAGCATCAAAGCCAATCCCGCTAACACGCCCAAACCAAAAATACCGGGGGAATTCTCCAAGGTCAGTTCACGGCGTAACGCCATCGTCACCACGATACCGTAAATAGTCTGCGAGGACGGCATCGCCGCCACGCCAATATATCGCCCATAGCCGCTTTCGACTTCTAATAGAGCACCACACGCAGCACTACCGGCACGAGCACAGCCCACCATGCTTCCAACTGCACCCAGCGCTAACGGCGCATAAAGCCCCACCCAGCCCAATGCCAAAATTAACGGTTCCATGAATTATCCTCCGATTGTTTAAATGGTTTGTAAAGGGTTCCCTCTTCTTTGAGGCCCCAGTTGAAAAACTCGATCACATTCAACCGAAGCCCGTGAATGACTCCGCTGGCAATGCCGAGAAATAAATTAACCGTATGCCCGAGCACCAATATCAGCAAAGCGAATAACAAGCCGATTCCTGGAAATCCTTCATAGATGCCAGCCGCCATGTTGTTGAACTCAACAGCGAGCGAAGCAGAAGCAAGACCCAAAGCGAATAAACGTAGATAGCTCAAAATATCACCTAACGCACCGGATAGCCTGGTCAGTCCCAACAATCCCTGGCCAAGACGGGCGAACGGCTTTTCCCGGGGCGCGGTAAACAAGACAATTAATAGCGCGCCGAGTGCCATCAACGCTATGCCCAGCTCTTGCAAGCCAACGAGCGTTATTAAACCGCTAATTGCCAATGCGAATCCGCCGCAAATCACGCCAATCCACCCGAGCGAGGGCAATCTGTCCAACCAATGCTCATAACGGTAGGCATTCATTACATTGGCAAGTACGATGTGGAAAATTCCGATGACAACGGAAATCATCATCATCCGGTTGGTATCACTCACCTCCAGAACATGGAGCTTGCCAAGCCAGGATTCCTCGGACGGGGTTACGCCGAAATAACTACCTGCCAGTGCCCCAAAAAACAGGGAAGCGGCCACCACCGACAAAAGTAAAGGACGAAAACGGCAGCCCGAGGACGAGCGCCCCATCTTTTTCCACATCAGCATTAAAATTATCCCTAAAATTGCGGCATAGCCGGCATCGGCCAGGATCATTGCAAAAAAGATCACAAAGGAAACGAAAGTTACCGCCGAGGGATCCCAGGTTTGATAACCCGGTGTCATGTAAAAAGTAACCAAATCCTCGCCGGCACTGATCCACGACGGATTGCGCATCAGTGTAGGCGGATTATCTTCTTGAGTGGGCGCTTCCGCTGTAAAGTAAAACTCCTGTTCTTTCGAATAAGCTTCGAGCGCTGGCAGGCTGTCATCAGGAGCCCAACCCTGCAAGGCAAAAGCCCGATCGTTACTATAAATTTGCTCCGCCGCATTCTTGCGAACCGCATGATCTTCAAGTCGATTAAGGTCTCGACTGAGCAAATCATGCCAGCGGGTTAAGTAAGCCCGTTCGGCCTGGGCGTCTTCTATAGCCAACTCCACATCATCAAGCCGGGCTTCCAGCTCATGCCGAGGCTTGCTGCCAAGATGAACGCGAGTAACCGGCATCTCCGCCGGTTCTTTTTCGGCCACCACGGCGACATAACAAAACCGGTTATCGCGCCGGATGATTTCCCGGACAGGGGCGGCCACTTCGAATGCCGGCAGGTCTTTATGAGGAACCACATAAAACCAAAGTCTTTGATTGCCCATCTCTTGCACCGACGGAAATGTGAAATCACCCCAGGGACGCATGTCCTGGATACGCTTGATTAAAAAGTCACGTTCATTCTCCAGGTCATGCAAGCGGGTTCTCACTTCCAGCGTCCGTTGCTGGACTTTAACGGCATCAAACCGCTGCTTATCCAGAACCTGCCGTCTTCGCTGCGGATACGACTGCAGAAATTCCAACGCTTCACGAGCTCCCGCCGTGTGCGCGGCCTCGGTTAGCGCCGCGCTCCCGGAAGCCAGTGGAATAATCTGCACACAACCCATTCTTTGCAAGTCATTTAATAAACGATCCCGGCCGGCGGTCATACCGATGAAAGTAACCTTGTGCATAGTAACAATACTCATATCTCCTCCTCCAGCTCTGTTTCCCTTAGTTGCTGCTGTTTTTTCTTGGCGAGCTTGGAAGTAATCACGCTGGCCCGCTCGGCATCGCCCAGGTAAATGCGTATTTTTTGAATATTCTGTTTAGCGGTGGGAATTAGTATTTTTTCAAAAAGATTGACCCGTTGCGTGATCCGCCGAACCGCCGTTTGCAGAATTCGCCGCCGCTCGCCGGCGATTTCAGCGCGCATCCGCTGTTCTGTGGCATCTTTCAAACGCTGTACCAGAGTATCTACCCAGGGTAATGTGGTAAGCTGGGAATAGTCGGCGACTGTACAATCAATGCTGTCCAGAAAGGGCAATTTTACGCCGACCACATTCTGTTCGACGACTTCATAGCTTTTCAATTGTACCAGTCCGCCGAGACGAAAATCCTTGTCGGCAAGCATGGGTAGCTCTTCGCCGATTCGGGTTTCCAACGCGTCCACGGCGGATTGGGCAGCCTCATATTCCTCCTGCGCATTTTTTACTTCAATTGACAACTGCCGGCGCTTGAGATCAAGGGAGGGCAATAGCCGCTGGTACAATTTCAGCTGTTCCTGTTGCTCGTGCAATGCGTGTTTGCTAAGTTTGAGCTTGGCCATGACCGTTTACGCAACCTTACCTATGGCGTCTGTTTCTTCGGCTACGCTTGGGGCGGATTTTTGGTAATATTTATCAATCAGGTTCTGCTTCATCAATAGTTCCTTTGTATCGAAACATTCAGACAGCGTCGTCCAACAAAGATCCAGAGCTTCAATAACCGGCAGTGAAACGCGTATATCCATAAATCGTTCCTTGAACAAACGGCCGAATTTGAGCAACTTATCGTCGAAAGGAGAAAGTTCAAAGGCCATAGCCTGCTTTTTTTGTGCTTCCACGGCGCCGGAGTAAAAACGGATCATGGTGTTCATAATCTGACTGTGATCCTCACGGGTGGCTTTGCCAACGACATGCTGTTTTAGCCTTGAGAGTGAACCAAATGGGTCTATGAAACCATTGTGCAGATAGAACTGCCCCTCCGTTATATAACCTGTATTATCCGGCACCGGATGAGTCACATCATCGCCGGGCATGGTCGTTACGCTCAATATGGTCACCGAACCCGCGCCCTTGAAATCACAGGCTTTCTCATAGCGCGAGGCCAGTTGCGTGTAAAGATCCCCCATGTGTCCTCGCACAGCGGGAATGCGTTCCTGCGCGACACCCAGTTCTTTCATGGCATCGGCATAGGCGGTCATGTCGGTGAGCAGTACCAGCACCCGTTTGTTGCCTTCAACCGCCATTTTTTCCGCTACGGCCAGAGCCATATCAGGGACTAGCAAGCGCTCCACCAGCGGATCAGAGGCTTGATTAACAAACATGATAGTGCGGTGAAAAACGCCATGATCCTCGAAGGCCGTGCGAAAGTATTGATAGTCATCGAAAATTAAGCCCATGCCGCCAAACACCACTACATCGGCATTAGCCTGAAAACCAATACGCGCCAGCAGTTCGTTAAAGGGTTCGCCCGCAACGGAAAAGATAGGAATCTTCTGGCTTTCCACCAGACAGTTGAACAGATCGATCATCGGTACCTTGGTTTCGATCATCCGCGTCGGCATCACCCGCATGACCGGATTAACTGTAGGGCCACCCACTGGAATGCGCGGATCCGTGGGTAGTTCAGGCCCGCCATCTATTGATTCGCCGGAACCCCGGAAGATTCGGCCGAGAATATTATCGGAGTAGATGACATCAAGAGGACGACCGAGGAATTTTACTTTGGCATCGGTAGACAAGCCTTTGCCGCCGGCAAACACCTGGAGACTGACAACATCCCGGTCGAGATCGACGACCTTCGCCAGAGACTGCTCGCCGTCGATGTTTTCAATCATGGCGAGCTCGCCAAAAGCAACGTCGCGCGCGCTCACGCGTATCAAATCACCGACGATTTCAAGCAAACGTGTGTGACTGATCAAATTTTTAATGATGTGCATCGTTTAACTCACTTTAATTTATAGCGGGAACACAATCTTTCGGTAAAGTATCATTATCTAAAAAGCCGGCGATGATTAAAACGATGATCCATTTTTAAGAAGTAAAGGCTCGTTTAATCCAATAAGCTGCCTGGATTGTATATCCAGCGAGTTTAAAATGCCAAAGAAATTACCGTTATACTGGAACTTCCCCATTCTATGGGATAAAAAAAATAACAATAAATTTTGAGTTGTGTAAAAATAAAAAACGTCCTATTCACGGACATCCCCGGAAAATCCTGAAAGAGGAATAGAAACCATGGTCGATTTTAACTTCTCGCCGTTTCGCACCACGCGTATTCTGCAATCAGAGATTCAAGAATTTCTCGATGCGGTTTCGATGGCCATTCTGGCCTACCAGGAAGGCATGATTGCATACCTCAAGGAAGGCTGGTTAGAGGCAAGCGAAGAAAAGTTGCAGCAAATTTCTTCATACGAGTCACGTGGCGACAACCTGCGCACGCATATAGGATCAACCCTCTACACCGAGATGCTGTTGCCTGATACGGCAGCTGATGTGTTAAGCCTTCTGTCGGATCTGGATCATCTGGCCGACCGCATGAGCGGGCATTTTACGCTGGTGGGGATCGAAAAACCGGAGTTCCCAGCCGATTGCAATGGAGCCATAATCGATTTTATCTGCCACGCCTGCAGCGCCATGGAACATACCGTGGCCGCATCGCGCATTTATTTTCGCGACCCTAAAGCGGTTCACGACCAAATCCATAAAATTCACTACCATGAACAAGAAGCGGAAAAAATCGCCATTCGCTTGCTCAAAAGCATTTTCGCCGGTAATTATCCTTTGGAACGCAAATGCCATCTGCGTGATCATTTGCTGCACATCGACCAGCTAGCCAATCAGGCGGACGAAGCAGGGGATGCTCTGGCTATCTATGCCGTCAAGCGGTCCGTATAGCATGATCAATCTGGACTTTTTCATTTTTCTCTCCAGCGGCCTATTTTTAGGCTGGTCACTGGGCTCCAACGATGCCGCCAATATTTTCGGCACAGCAGTCACCAGCCGAATGCTGCAATTTCGCACCGCGGCAATCCTATGCGCACTCTTCGTTATTATAGGCGCAGTAATTAGCGGCGCAGGCGCCTCTCATGGCCTAGGCAAACTCGGTGCAGTCAATGCATTGGCTGGATCCTTTACCGTCGCCTTGTCGGCCGGACTAACAGTTTACACAATGACCAAATGGGGATTGCCGGTTTCAACTACCCAGGCAGTCGTCGGCGGCATCATCGGCTGGAACCTGTTTAGTGATTCACCAACGGATATGGCTTCACTCAGCCAAATTGCGGGCACCTGGGTTGCCAGTCCCATTTTGGGCGCGCTCTTTGCCTGGCTTATTTATTTGGGACTCAATAGCTTGATTAACCTTGTAAAACCGCACTTGTTGTGGCTGGATCACTGGACTCGGCTGGGCCTGATACTGGCAGGGGTATTCGGCGCCTATAGTTTGGGTGCCAATAATATCGGCAACGTCATGGGGGTATTCGTTTCTTCTTCGCCGTTGCGGGACATACAGATCGGCGAGTTGTTCTCCCTGTCGGGTCCGCAACGCCTGTTTTTATGGGGAGGTATCGCTATCGCTGTAGGAGTATTTTTTTCGCGGCCGGTTATGATCACGATTGGCAAGGGTATCGTGCCCATCGGGCCTCTCGGCGGCTGGGTTGTCGTTGTTTCCCAAGCCCTTGTTTTGTTCATTTTTTCATCCTCATCACTACAACAATTTGTAATCGGACTGGGTTTGCCGCCCATTCCGCTGGTGCCGGTGTCCAGTTCCCAGGCTGTGGTTGGCGCCGTTTGCGGTATAGCTTTAGCGCGCGGCATAAAAGGCTTACGTCAAATCCGCTGGTGGGAGCTCGGAAAAATAGCCGTGGGCTGGATTTCCACCCCAATCAGCGCAGCGTTGATCTGTTATATAATGCTGTTTATTGTGCAAAACGTTTTTGAACAGCTGGTTTTTATTGCCTTATGACTATTACTCAATCAAATTCGCGAAAGTTCCTTCCGACCTGGCTGTTAAGGCAGTTTTACTGGCTAGTCACCGGTTTGGGAGTTCTGATCCGCGCCGGATTCCTCACCTGGGGCACACTGGCAATCTATTGGTCAAACCTGCCCTGGGGGTGGTTAAGGGTGGTGCTGGCGCTGGCTTTCCTGACTTTTGGGGTATGGGCCTTGTGGCTCGCGCGCAAGCCCCGCATGAGCCTCATCTTTGCGGCTGTTTTCCTGGCCGTAATGACCTGGTGGCTGTTCATCCCTGCCTCGAATGACCGCCCGTGGCGAACAGAAGTGGCGGTCTTGCCGCGAGCTGCCGTTGATGGTGATAACGTGCGCATTACCGAAGTCCGCAATTTCGATTTCCGCAGCAGGGATGATTTTACGACCAGGTACGAGGAACGTGAGGTATTGCTCTCGCACCTGACTGGAGTGGATCTCTATGTCTCCTTCTGGATGGAGTCGCCGGTAGCGCACACCTTCGTCAGCTTTACCTTCGATAACGCGCCTCCGGTGAGTATTTCCATCGAGACTCGGCCTGAAATAGGGGAAGGCTTTGCGCCGATTGCGTCAATGTTCAAGCAGTTCGAATTGATCTATGTAGTTGGCGATGAACAGGACCTGGTCGGCCTGCGCGCCAATCACCGTGACGAGGAAGTATTTCTCTATCGCCTCCAGATATCACCTGAAAGTGCGCGCAAGCTGTTTCTGGTCTACCTTGAGCGGATCAACGAACTGGCCGATCAGCCGGAGTGGTATCACCTGCTCACCAATAGTTGCACGGTCAACATTGTGCGCTACGCGAATGCGGTTGGCAGGCCGGGCGGTTTCAATATCCGGCACCTGTTGAACGGGCTGATCAGCGGCTATCTCTACGGTGTTGGTTTCCTCGACACCAGCTTGCCCTACGATGAGCTGCGTCAGCGCTCGCGCATCACCGAGGCCGTGCGGGCCGCCGATGATGCACCGGATTTTTCCCGGCGCATTCGTGAATCGTTGCCGGGGTTCCCGGCGGAAGCAAGGTAGCCGAAAATCATTTACAGCAACCATTCCAATCATTATTCTAACTTATCTTTTCTTCAAGTTTTCCCCAGAATTCCTGATGCCAACCAGAAATAGTTTACTTATGAATTTAAAGCCCCTGAAAACCGTTTTCCTGACCAGCCTATTGGCTTTGTTATTAATTTCCTGCGGCAAGAAAGAGGAGGAAAAGGCTGAAGCGATAGCCGTTCGGCCTATCAAGCTAATGATTGTAGGATCTGACCTTACTGGCCAAACGCGAAAATTACCGGGAACGGTGCGGGCGACTAAACGTGTCGACCTCGCGTTTCAGGTATCAGGTCCGTTGATCGAACTGCCGGTCAAGGAAGGCCAGCGCGTCAATAGAGGCGATCTGATCGCCAGAATCAATCCTCAAGACTTTGAAACCAGCCTGCGCAACGCTAAAGGCGCTATGGCCAGGGCAAAAGCGTCCGTTGACTACGCCATTGCCGAATACCAACGCTTTCGTAACGTCAAGGCAACCGATGCCGGAGCGGTCAGCGATTCCCAGGTGCATTTGAAGTTTACCGCCCAAGCCGTCGCCCAGGCAGGTTTGCAGTCCGCGGAAGCGGGCCTTGCCGCCGCCCAGGACCAATTGGACTATACCCGGTTACGAGCACCATTCGCCGGCCTCATCGCCCGTAGGCTGGTTGACAATTATCAGGAGGTTGCAGTCAAGCAACCGATCGTAAGCCTTCAGAACATGTCCGATATTGAAGTGCTGGTTGATGTGCCTGAGTCAATGATGGCGCCGATACGGGAAACCAAACCCCGCCTGTACGCGGATTTTGCCTCCGACCCTACCCGGCAATTCGAGCTTAAAATCAAGGAAGCCGCACTGCTGGCCGACAGTATGACGCAAACTTTCCAGGTTGTACTGGTGATGCCGGCGCCGGCTGGAATTCGCATACTTCCGGGTATGACAGCCACAGTGTCTATTGAATTTGCCAAGGTGCCCGAAGACGAAGGCGGTATCGTTGTCCCGGCTGTCGCTGTCTGGGCTGATGATGCCGGTCATTCGATGGTCTGGGTGGTGGATACCAAAACCATGGCTGTGCATCGCCGGGCAGTGACTACGGGTGATCTGACCGGGACAGACAGCATTAAAATCAGGGCGGGCCTCGCTCCCGAAGAAGTGATTGCCATCAGTGGCGTCAGCAAGTTACAGGAAGGCCAGGTGATTCGGAAACTGGAACAATCCTGAAATCGATAAGGGTCTTTTAATATTTTTTTCACCACGAAGGACACGAAGAACACGAAGATCACGAAGAAAAACATAAAACTTCGTATTCTTTTGTTAAAAGCCCAGGCCGGAATAAGCCAGTTTGAGCGTAAGCGAAAACAGGCGTTTCCGGCATAGCGCAGCG
>Ga0105090_10001682_pt1 | contig 12031 bp, 10 predicted proteins | sample PPLLak3March2015_FD_79110 | JGI IMG/M metagenome (GOLD analysis project Ga0105090, IMG submission 79110) | Freshwater sediment microbial communities from Prairie Pothole Lake near Jamestown, North Dakota, USA - PPLs Lake P7 Core (1) Depth... | ecosystem: Environmental > Aquatic > Freshwater >... | reverse complement strand
GGCGCGCAGCCGCTGCATCTCGCGCGCGCGCCACAGGAGCGCCACGGCCAGACCCGCGGTCACGGCACCGAGCAGGACAAGCGCGAACATCAAGCTTTCACTCTCCGGACCGGCCATGCCTCGACGGGCTTCCAGGCCCGCGTCCTTGCGAGGTTTGTAATTGTTCTGTGCCACGTCGAAGACGTGCCAACGGAGCATAGCGGCATCGGGTCGCGTGCACGCGCGGGATTCACCATAATGCCCCGCGAGTTTGGCTTGTCGCGCCGGAGCCCAGACCGTAACCTTCGCGCCGGCCGTCCTGGCCCTTCCCGTGTCAGCCATTCCCTGGAACCCGCCTATGTTCGACGTCCAGTTCGCCCGCCGCCAGATGATCGAGCAGCAGGTCCGCGCGTGGGACGTGCTCGATCTCCGCGTGCTCGAGGCGCTGCAGCAGGTCCCGCGCGAAGAGTTCGCGCCGCCCGGCTACCGTGAAATCGCGTTCGCCGACACCAATGTGCCGCTCGGTCGAGGCCAGTGGATGCTGGCCCCGAAGGTCGAAGGCCGCATCCTGCAGGCCCTCGACATCCAGCCAGGCGAGGACGCGCTGGAAATCGGCACCGGCAGCGGCTTTTTCGCCGCCTGCATCGGCCGCCTGGCGCACAGTGTCCGGACGATCGACATCTTCCCCGACTTCGTCGCCGCGGCCACGGCCGCGCTCTCGCGCAACGGCGCTCACAACGTCACGGCCGCGACGGCGGACGCGATGCAGTTCGCCGGGCGTGATGCCTACGACGTGATCGCCGTGACCGGATCGCTGCCGGTTTACGATGCGCGCTTCGAACGCGGGCTCAAAGTCGGCGGAAGGCTCTTCGTGACCGTCGGCACCGGCCCCGTGCTGGAGGCCCGGCGCGTCACGCGGACGGGGCCGGACGAATGGCTGCAGGAGAGCCTGTTCGAGACCGGCATGCCCCCACTGATCAACGCGTCCGGACCGCCCGGGTTCGTCTTCTGAGGCGGCTGCGCCGGGGGACTAGCCAATGGCCTTGCCGGTGATATAGTCTAGTACAACACTAGTTGACCAAAGGTGCGGCCCAGGCCGCCGGATGGACCGACACATGCACAAGAAATCGCTCGTCCTCGCCTGCACCGTCATGGCCACGCTGTCGGGTGGCATTGCCCGCGCCGAGAACCTCATCGAGGTTCTCCAGGACGCGATGCGCAGCGACCCCGTGGTCCGTGAAGCCGAGGCACGCCGCATGGCCGCCCTCGAGGTCAAGCCGCAGGCCCGCGCGCTGCTGCTGCCCCAGGTCAACGTGGGCGGGCAGCTCTACCAGGCCAACTCGGACGGCCAATCCACCTTTCCCCAGGTCGACCGCACGACCGGCGACATCGTGACCGTGGGCAACCGCAGCTCGACGGAGGTGGACCAGTACTGGGACTACACGGCCGAACTCACGCAGACGGTTTTCCGCTGGGACCAGTGGGTCGCGCTCAAGCGCGCGGATTCGCAGGTCGCGGTGGCCGAGGCGACCTACCGCGCCGCCCAGCAGAACCTGCTCGTGCGCGTGAGCCAGGCGTATTTCGACGTCCTGGCTGCGGAAGACACGCTGTCGGCGGCGGAAGCCACGCTGGACGCCTTGAATCGCCAGCTCGAGCAGGCCGACAAGCGCTTCGAGGTCGGGCTGATCGCCGTGACGGACGTGCAGGAAGCGCGCGCCGCGCAGGACAACGCCACGGCGGGTGTCATCGCGGCCAAGCGCGCGGTCGCGACCGCGCAGGAAGTGCTGCGCGAGCTCACGGGCGAGCACTACCAGTCGCTGGTGAAGCCGACGGACCAGTTGCCGGCCCTGCCGCAGCCTGCAGAAGAACAATCGTGGGTCGACCTTGCGCTGCAGAACAACCTGAACGTCGTCGCCGCACGGCTCGAGACCGAAGTGGCGGCCGGTAACGTCAAGGTCGCACAAGCCGGGTACATGCCGACGCTCGACCTGTTCGCGCGTTACGGCGAAACCAACCGCGACGCGACGCAGACCAACCAGGCGTTCGACCCGTCCGACCCGTTGCTCACCGGTGACAGCGTCGAAGGCTCGGCGGACTCCGACACCACCTCGGACGTGATCGGGTTGCGCATCAACATACCGGTCTTCACTGGCGGCAACACACGCTCGAGGGTGCGCGAGCAGGTTCACCTGCAGCGCGCCGCCCGCGAAAAACTCGAAGGCACGATGCGCGCTGCGGAGCGCGAGACGCGGGACGCCTACCTCGGCGTGATCGCGGAGCAGGCCCGCGTCCAGGCCCTGCAGCAGGCGGTGAAGTCGAGCCAGACCGCGCTCGAGGCCACCGAGGCCGGCTTCGAAGTCGGCACGCGCACCACGGTCGACGTGCTCGACGCGCGCCGCCGCCTGTTCGAGGCGCAACGCGATTACGCCCGCAGCCGCTACGATTACCTGATCAACATCGTCAGGCTCGAATCCGCGACGGGCGGGCTCAAGCAGGAAGACCTCGCTGCGATCAATGGCTTCCTGACGCAGCCGACGACGATTCCGGTCGTCCGTCCGAAGACCTGAGCAGCGGCTCGATCATCGCAACGAGGCGATGCACGGCGCCGCGGTTGGCCTCGACCGCGCGTCGACCACGCTCGCCGTCGCCCTGCGCTCGCTCGGGATCGTCGAACCAGCGCAGCAGCGCCGCAACGAGTTCTTCCGGTCCCGCGACCAGGCGCAACGCCCCGCTCTGCACCAGCAGCTCAGCGATGTCCTGGCCGTTCTGCGTGTGCGGACCGGACAGGACGGGTAAGCCCAGCACGGCCGGCTCGAGCAGGTTGTGGCCGCCTATGGGTACGAGGCTACCGCCGACGAACGCGATATCCGTCGCCGCATACAGCATCTGCAGCTCGCCCAGCGTATCGACCAGGAAGACCGCGTCGTCGGGCGCGGGCAGCAAGCCGTTGCTGCGCTGCTGGTAGCTGACGCCCCGCTTGCCGAGCAACTGCCTGACGGAGTCGAAACGCTGCGGATGCCGCGGCACCAGCAGCAGCAACGCCTCCGGGTGCGTCACGCGCACTGCGGAGTGGGCCACCAGTGCCGCCTCCTCCTCGCCTTCGTGCGTGCTGCCCGCAATCCAGACGGGCCGCGCGACGCCCCAGGCTGCCCGCAGTGCCTTGCCCGCCGCGACCTGGGCCTGCGGAATCTCGAGGTCGTACTTGATGTTGCCTGAAACCTGCACGCGCTCCGCAGGCGCGCCGATCATGCGGAATCGCTCGGCATCCGCCGGCGTCTGCGCGCCAATCACGATGTTGTGCGACAACGCGTCGCGGATCAGCGAGGCCAGTCGCCGGTAGCGGCCCACGGATCGCATCGACAGCCTGGCGCTGCCGAGCACCAGCGGAATGCCACGGCGTGCGAGCTCTCCGTACAGCGTCGGCCAGATCTCGGTTTCGAGGATGACGGCAACCTGCGGCGCGATGCGGTCGAGAAACCGGCGGACCGACCCCGGCAGGTCGTACGGCAGGTAGCAGTGCTGCACCGTGTCCTTGAACAGGACACGCGCACGCTGCGCGCCCGTCGGCGTGACGGTCGAGACGACGAGCGTGATGCCGGGGTGCCGTCGGCGCAGCTCCTGGACCAGGCCCGCTGCGGCCTGGACCTCGCCGACGGAGACCGCGTGCACCCAGACGCAACCCGGCCGGGCAACGCGCGGCACGAAACCCAGCCTCTGGCCCAGCCGGCCGCGGTACTCCCGCTGTGCGAGGGCCTTCCAGCCCTCGAACGCCATCACCACCGGCGTGACCAGGTAAGTCAGCAACACGTAGACGAAGCGCATGTGACGCCTAGCCCGCCAGGCCGCGCAGCAGCTGTGCCCACTGCGCGTCGCCGAACCAATCGCCGGGCAGGCCGGCTGAGACTTTCACGAGCGAGCGTTGCAATCGCGCGACCACGCGCTGCTCCCACACGCCCCGCGCACGAATGCGGCCGCGGTCGAAATCGAGCACGAACACCGTCGCGTCGGTGCCGAGGAGCAGGTTGTTGGCGTTGAGGTCCGCGTGGTGCACGCCGTGCGCGTGCAGCGCGGCGACGCAGCGACCGACGGCCTGCCACGAATCGGCCGGCACGGGTGCGGCGCGTAGAGCCGCCGCGAGCGTCGTGCGGGTCGGCAGTTCCGCCGTGAGCAGGTCGGCACGGTAAAACCAGCCATCCCGCTGATAACGTGCAGCCACGGGTCGGGGCACGGGCAGGTTCCAGGCCCGCAATTGCCGCAGCAATCGCCACTCGGCAAACGAGCGCGTCCGCGACTCGCCACGCCAGGCATAACGGTCATCCAGCCAGCGGGCCACGAGGCCCCCGCGGCGATAATGGCGCAGCACCCAGCGCTCGCCGTGCGCAGTCGTGATGAATGCGACCGTACCGCGACCGCCGGCCGCCGACTGCAAGGCGCCGGCTTGCTGCCAGTGCCGAGTTTCGAAGACTCCGGGATCGGGATGGCCGAGGCACGAAGCATCGTATAGCATCGCGCCGCCCGCAATGCGCGCGAGCATCTCCTCCCCGGCGGCGGCTGCTCCGTTCATCGGGGCGGATTGTTCACGATCCCAAGGCCGCTGCCTACCGTTTCGATGGAACCTCGCGTGCCGCCCCTGTTCACCTCGCCTCCCGCATCCGTTTGCCTGCTGCGCCTGTCGGCGCTCGGCGACGTCTGCCATGCACTGCCGGTCGCGCGCACGCTGCAGGATGCGTGGCCCGACACCCGCCTCACCTGGATCATCGGCAAGCTCGAACACAAGCTGCTTGGGCACATCCCGGGCATCGAGTTCATCGTCTTCGACAAGAAGGCTGGTTCGCAGGGGTACCGTGAGCTGCGCAGTCAACTGCACGGCCGCCGCTTCGACGCGCTGCTGCACATGCAGCTGGCCCTGCGTGCGAGCCTGGCGGCCGCAACGATCCCGGCCCGGTTCAAGGTCGGGTTCGACCGGGCACGGGCGCGCGAGCTGCAATGGCTGTTCACGAACGCGAAGATCGCCGCGCGCTCGCGCGAGCACGTCCTCGACAGCCTGTTCGGCTTCACGGAGCGACTCGGCGTGAAGCAGCGGTCGATGCGCTGGGACATTCCGCTGCCGGAGGGCGCCCTGCGCTATGCCGCCGAGGCCATCCCCAGCACCACGCAGCCGACGCTCGTCCTCAGTCCGTGCTCGAGCCACCCGCACCGCAACTGGAGCGTGGAGCGCTACGCCGCGCTGGCCGACCACGCGGTGACTCGGCACCGCATGGACGTGCTGCTCTGCGGTGGCCGGAGCAATCTTGAACTGCGTTACGGCGCAGAAATCGAGCGCCGCATGCGGCAGCCCTGCCGCAACCTGATCGGTAAGGACACCCTGCTCGAGTTCCTCGCGACGCTGCAGCGCGCCACGGTGCTCGTGTCGCCGGATTCCGGCCCGGCGCACATGGCGACGACGGTCGGCACGCCCGTGGTCGGGCTCTATGCCGCGACCAATCCAGCACGCAGCGGTCCTTATCTCAGCCGGCAGTGGTGCGTCGACCGGTACGAAATGGCGGCGGTGCGGTTTCGCGGCCGGGCACCGCAGCACCTGCCGTGGACCGAGAAGATCGAGGAACCGGGCGTCATGGACCTGATCGCCATCGACGACGCGATCGAGAAACTGGACGAGCTGATGGCGGCAGGCGCACCCCGAGGGGACGCCACCCTTTAAAGTCACCAAAGGGGACGCTACCCTTTCAAGGGTAGCGTCCCCTTTCCACGATGAGGCACCCCGTGACGGCAGAACGCAGCGAAAAGCTCATCCAGCCGAATGCCCAGCAGCAGTACGAGGTGACGCCGGCGGACCTGCCGCTGTGCTGCCCGATGCCCGGCATGCACCTGTGGAACTCGCATCCGAGGGTGTACCTGCCGATCGAGGCGACCGGCTGGGCCAAGTGCCCGTACTGCAGCGCGGAATTCACGCTGAGAAGGGGATAGGAGATAGGCGTTAGGCCCAACTACCATCTCCTATCCCCTACTTCTTGTATTCCTTGTAGCTTTTTTCCTCGACCAGCACCGACCCGAGCTTCACGTTGATCCTGCGCTTGATGGCCGCGCGCTCGTCGTTCGTGACGTACACGGCACGCGCGAGCTCGATGAACTTCTCATCGAACTGCCCATCGCGTTCCTTGTCGCGGATGTCGTCCTCGATGTCCCAGAGCTGGCCGTTCACGTCCCGCAGTCCCTTCCACTCCGCGCTGATGTCCACGGCCGAATAAGCCGAGCCGCTCCAGGTCTCGTTGAGCATCTCGAGCTCGGTGCGGACGTTGCGCAACTTGGCCTCGTCGGTCATGCGGGCCGACTTGATCTCGAGGATCGTGATCTTGTCGATCAGTTCGCCGGGTGAAATCGGAACCAGGAGTTCAGCCATGACACCACCGAGGATAGGGGATAGGAGATAGTAGTTAGGAGTTGGCAGGAAGGGCGCGCGGCGCGTGCTTCTTACTATCTGCTAACTCCTAACGACTATCCCCTTCCTGCATTATCCATTACTGCCTGCCAGACCGCACCCACGGCGGCCCGTGTCGGCGCAAACTCCGCCGCCGGCGCGATGTTGCTCTCGCCTTCGAGCGAAAGGTGGTGCAGCCGCTGGCGATAGGTGCGGTAGGCCTGGGTCAGGACGTCGACAGTCGCCTGCGGCACGAGGCAGATCGACGCGCAGCTCTCGAGCTGGCGGATGTTGTCCGAGTAGGTGACGAGTTCGGCGTACCGGTCCGCCCAGAGCAGCGCCCAGTACTGCGCCAGGAACTCGATGTCCGTGATGCCACCCGCGTCCTGCTTCAGGTCGAACTCGCCCGGCTTCGATTTCGAGAGCTCCGCCCGCATCCTCTCGCGCATGGAGCGCACGTCGTCACGCAACGTCACGCGGCGCACGGCACTGCGGAGCAGGTCCACACGCAGGGCCTCGTAGCGCTGCCGCAGGGCCTTGCCGCCCGCGACGGCACGTGAGCGCAGCAACGCCTGGTGCTCCCAGGTCCAGGCCTCGGACCGCTGGTAATCGGCGAACCCTTCGATGCTCTGCACCAGCAGGCCGCCCTTGCCGCTCGGACGTAGCCGCGTGTCCACCTCGTACAGGCGGCCCGCGGCCGAGTGCACCGTGAGCAGGTGCACGAGACGCTGCACGAGCCGCAGGAAGAAGACCCCGTTCTCGACGACCTGCGGCCCGGCGGTGCGCTGCATTTCGCCGCTCGAGTCGTGCAGGAAGACGAGGTCCAGGTCCGAACCGTACCCGAGCTCGATGCCGCCGAACTTGCCGTAGGCGACGACGATCATACCGGCCTGCCGTACCTGGCCGTCGCCGGAGTCACACAGCGGCACACCGTGTCGCGCCGAGATCTGCTGCCATGCGAGGTCCAGCGCCTCCTGCACGATCAGCTCCCCGAGGTCGGTCAGGCGGTCGCTGACTTTCATCAGCGGCAGCCGTCCGGTGAGGTCCGGCACGGCAATCCGGAACATGGCCGCGCGCTGGAACTGGCGCAGCACGTCGACCTGGTCCTCCGGGTCGTCGGCGTTCGACGCACCCATGCGCGTATGCAGTTCCTCCTCGAGTTCCGCCCGCGTCGGGGTCGATTCGAACAGCCGGTCGTCGAGCAGTTCGTCGAGCAGCAGCGGGAAGGCCGCGATCTGGTCCGCGAGGAACCGCGAGTCGGCGCACAGCTCCAGCAGCCGCGCCCGCGCCTTGGGATTTTCGTTGAGCAGTGCGAGATACACGGTGCGCCCGCCGATGCGCTCGATGACGTTGAGCACCCGCGCCAGGGTCGTGTCGGCATTCGGCAGGCGCACGATGGCGCGCAGCAGCCGTGGCAGCAGCACCTGCAGGCGGCGGCGCCCCGTCGCATCGAGGCGCCGGTAATACGTGCTGTCACTCAGTCGCTGCAGCTGCTCGAGGATCGCTTCGACGTGCTGCGGTGCGTCCAGCCCGGACAGGGCTTCACGACGGCGCACCGCGTCGAGCTCGGGATCGAGCACATGCTCCAGCGACTGTTCGGTGGCTTCGTCGTCTGCCGACTGCGCCGGCGCAAAGACCGCGCGGCGGAAATGCGCGCTCACGCGATCGCGATGCACCTGCAGTTCGCGCACGAGCGCGTCCCAGTCCGGAAGCCCCATGGCGAGCGCGAGGCGCGCACGCGCATGTGCGTCCGTCGGCAGCTCGTGCGTCTGCTCATCGTTCCACTCCTGCAGGCGGTTCTCGACGCGCCGCAGGTAGCGATAAGCCTCCTGCAACTCCGCGACCGCTGCCGACGACAGCAGCTTCTGCCCGGCGAGCTGCGGCAGCGCCACGAGCAGCCGGCGGGTCTGCAACTTCGGGTTGCCACCACCCCGCAGCAGCTGGAACGCCTGGACGATGAACTCGATCTCGCGGATGCCGCCGGGGCCGAGCTTGACGTTCTGCTGCAATTCCCGCCGCTCGACCTCGCGCGCGATCAGTTCCTTCATGGCGCGCAACGACTCGAACACGCCGAAGTCGAGATAACGCCGATAGACGAACGGACGCAGCACGTTGCGATACAGCTCCTCGAAGCCGTCCTCGCCGAACACCGGGCGCGCCTTGACGTAGGCGTAGCGTTCCCAGTCGCGGCCGTGCTGCTGCAGGTAATCCTCGATCGCATCGAAGCTCACGGCCAGGGGACCGGAATCACCGAATGGCCGCAGCCGCAAATCGACGCGGTAGACGAAGCCGTCGTCGGTCGGCGTGCCGAGCAACTGCGCCACCCGCTTGCCGACGCGCGTGAAGAACTCTTCGTGCTCGAGGGGCCGCGTGCCACTGGTCTCGCCGTGCTCCGGAAAGAGCAGGATCAGGTCTATGTCCGAGGAGAAGTTCAGTTCGCCGCCGCCGAGCTTGCCCATGCCCAGCACGAGCAGGGGCAGGTCAGTGCCATCGCTGCCGATCGGCCGGCCGTGGCGCCTGGAGAGCGTGATGGTCGCGTGGCGGGCGGCCGCGCGAATGCATGCATCGGCCAGTGCCGAAAGTTCGAACAGGACCGTATCGATCGTCGCGTAGCCGGCGAGATCGCGCCAGGCAATGCGCGCGAGATGCCTGCGCCTGAAGACGCGCAGGGCCGACATGAATGCAGGATCTTCCAGGGCGCCGGGCTGCGTGGCCGCCTCGATCGCGGCCTCATAGATCGGGAGGTCGTCGTCTTCGCGCAGGCGTCCCTCGGTCGCCAGCCATTCCAGCAATCCCGGGTCGCGCAGGCAGGCGTCGGCCACGAAGGCACTGCAGGCCCAGACGTAGGGCAGGCTCGACTGGATCGCCGCGGCAGCCGGCGTCTCCGGCAACGGCGGGCGCTCCGCCAGGCGCTCGATTTTTTCGGCAATGCCGGCGGCGAATGCCGGTGGCAGCTCGATGGGGGGAGGATTCATCGCGACGTTTCCGGACCTGCGCTCATGATACGGCCCGGGGGCGCGTGACGTGTGCCGCCAGCCACCCCGAGAGCAACAACAGCACCCCCGCCAGGGCGTAGGCCGCTCCGGGAACGTGCCATTCGCTCCCGGCGCTGATCGACCACGCGAACGTGCTGGCGAACAACGTCGGGCCGATCATCGTCGCGATGCCCTGCAGGCTGCCCATGGCACCCTGCAACTCTCCCTGCACGTTCGGTCCCACCAGCCGCGTGAGTAATCCTTGCGACGAAGCGCCGGCCAGGCCCCAGAGTGCGACGACCGGCACGCCGAGCATGAACACGCTCCCGCTCGGCGCGAATGCGTAAATGAAGAAGCCGATCGCCCCGGCCACCAGTCCCGCCAGCAGGATGCGGCGCTCGCCGAAGCGCGCGACGAGCGGGCCCACCAGGGTGCCTTGCACGACGGCAGAGGAAGCGCCAACGGCCGCCAGCCCGAGGCCGACTGCTTTCTCGTCCCAGCCGTAGCGATAGCCCGCGTAGAGCACGAAGACGGCCGGCAGGACGGCGTGCGCGAGGTTGCTCAGGAACGTGGCCGATGCGAGCCCGAACAGGCCGGGCTGCGCGCGCAGGAACTTGAGCGACCCGAGCGGATTGGCCCGGCGCCATTCGAACGGGCGTCGCCGCTCCGGCGGCAGCGACTCCGGCAGCACGAAATAGCCGTACGCGGCGTTCAAAAGGCTGAACGCGGACGCAGCCCAGAACGGCAGCCGCGGATCGACCGATCCCAGCAACCCGCCGATCGCCGGGCCGAGGACGAAGCCGATGCCGAACGCCATGCCGATCAGGCCGTAACTCTTCGCGCGCCTCTCGACCGGGGTCACGTCCGCGATGTAGGCCATGGCGGTGCTGATGCTCGCCGCCGTGACACCCGAAATGACGCGGCCAACGAACAACCAGCGCAGGTTCGGCGCCAGCGCCATGAGGATGTAGTCGAGGCCGAGCCCGAGGTTGGACAGCAGGATCACCGGCCGGCGGCCGAAACGATCGGAGAGCCCTCCCATCACGGGCATCGACACGAACTGCATGACCGCCCAGACCGAGCCGAAGAAGCCGTAGAGGTGTGCCGCACCGGCCGTGTCGCCGCCGAGGAAGTCCTCGATCAATCCGGGCAACACCGGCACGACCATGCCCAGTGCGAGCATGTCGAGCACGACCGTGACGAAGATGAAGGCGACGGCGGCGCGCCGCGGCCCGGTCGGCACGGGGGCGACGCTCATCAGCGGGCGGCCTCCGGCGACCGGTGGTGGGCGCGATGCGCCATCGTCAGCCGTACTGCAGCACGACGCGGGGTTCTTGATCGTTGCAGCGGAAACCCGGTGCGATGCCGATGTCGATCAGCACACCGATGCCCTGGATGGAATAGCCGGCCTGCCGACTCAGTGCGAACGAGGCGCTCAGGGTGCCGCCGGTCGCCAGCACGTCGTCGACCAGCAGCAACCGGCCCTGCCCCGCCTGCATCTCCAGCACCCCGGTGCCGTATTCGAGGTCGTAGGCGATGTCGACGACGGGAGGCGGCAGCTTGCCCTTCTTGCGGATCGGCACGAAGCCCTTGTCGCGCCGCTCGGCCAGTGCCGACGCCAGGATGAATCCGCGCGACTCGATGCCCGCGACTGCGTCGATCGACTGCCACTCATCCTCGGTGAACAGGGCCTCGATGGCTTCGATGGTCGCCCCGAAGTGGCGCCGCAGCAGCGGGCTGATGTCACGGAACAGGATCCCCGGCTTCGGGAAGTCCGGGATATCGATGACGTACTGTCTCAGGTCTTGCATGCGCACCTCGACTAAGGCGCGCGCAGCGTAGCGGCCCTTTGAAGGGGACGCTACCCTTTAGAGGGGACGCTACCCTTTAAAGGGTAGCGTCCCCTCGCTCAAGCCGCAGTCCAGACCGGTTGCACGCGCGCCGGTCCGTGCTCGCGATCGAGTGCCCGAACCAGCACGAGGCACCCCACGAGCGACAGGATGAATCCGGTCGAGAAGCTCACGGCGTAACCGGCTGCGTCGGCGATCGCCGCCCCGGTGAAGTTCGCGAATCCCATTGCGAAGACGATGGCACAGGCAAGCAGGGTGTAATCGGTGCCGGCATGCTCGGGATCGGACGCATCCATCATCAGCGTGAACAGGGCGACGGTCGCCATCGTACCGAGCAGGTGCTCCGTCACGGTCGCGAACCAGAGCAGCGCCACGCCACCGCTGTCGAGTGCGGCGGCGACGTAGGCCAGCAGGCTCAGGCTCTGCAGCACGCCGCAGGCGAGCAGCGTGAAGCGGCGACCGGCCCGGTACGCCATCCAGCCGCCGATTCCCGCGCCGAGGAGGCTCGCAAGCGAGCCAACCGTACCCTTCATGATCGCGATCGACTCCTTGGTGAGGCCGGCATCATGCAGGAACGGCCCGACGAGCGAGGACACCATCGAGTCGCCGAACTTGTAGAAGCAGATCAGGCCGATGAACGGCAGCATGCCCGGAACGCGCAACCGGACGACCCAGCCGCGTGCGAGTGATGCAAAGGCAGGTGGCGGTCCCGTGGCTGCGGCAGCGGGTTCGCGCAGCACCAGGACCGGCAGGACCGTCAGCGCCAGCAGCGCCGCCATCGACAGGAACATCACCGACCAGTTGCTGCG
>Ga0105090_10001681_pt1 | contig 12037 bp, 13 predicted proteins | sample PPLLak3March2015_FD_79110 | JGI IMG/M metagenome (GOLD analysis project Ga0105090, IMG submission 79110) | Freshwater sediment microbial communities from Prairie Pothole Lake near Jamestown, North Dakota, USA - PPLs Lake P7 Core (1) Depth... | ecosystem: Environmental > Aquatic > Freshwater >... | reverse complement strand
TCGTCCATGATGTCGCTGATGACGTCATGGAGGTTCTTGTCGATGGTCTTCAGGCTGGCCAGCACGCCGGTTTCTTCCCAGATAGTGTAGAGCTCGACCGACGTCTTCAGGTTCACTTCCCACGCCGTCTTGGTCGTGTGCAGCGTGGGCATCGGGATCGCCTTGCGCAGGAGCTGCAGGGGCGCGTCCACCTTGGAGATGTTCGGGCCCCAGTCCGGGAAGCCGTCCTTGTTGATCATGTCCGGCGACAGCTGGTTGCCGGTCGAGATCAGCTTGAGCATCACGCGGCTGAACGGCCTGAGCACGTTCTTCGCCGATTCCATGCCGTGCTTGATCGCGACCTCGCGCATCAGCATCACCAGGCCGCCCGGCGAGTTGCGGAACGGGCAGCGCGCGGCGCAGGTGTAGCACTGGGCGCAGGCCCAGATCTTCTCCTGCATCGCGTCGTAGATGCCCTCGAGGTTCTCCGTCCACAACAGCTGCACGATCTCGCGCGGGCTGTAGTCGTAATAGTGGGCCGACGGACAGGTGGCCGTGCAGATGCCGCAGTTGAGGCACCCGTTCAGCTCGTGGTCGTAGCGCATGTCCGCCTGGATGTCGGCGAAGATGGCTTCGAGCTTGTCACGCGGGACCGGCGGCGCTTCCGAGACCGGGTCGCCGATGAATTCCTGCACGCGCGTGCCGGCGTGTTCCATGCATCCCCCCGGGCCGCCGCGCGGCCCCGACAATCAGTACGTGAGGACCTTCGCGTCGCTTTCCATCACTTCCTCGATCAGGTGCGCGCCGCCGACGATGCCGGCGCACTCCGGGATGAGGTCGTCCTTGCTCATGTCGAACAGGTCGAGGTTGGGAGAGCAGCAGTAGAACTTCACGCCGGCCTCGTGCGCGTCCTTGATGAAGTCGTACACCGTCTTGGGCGAGCCTTCCTTCACGACGAGGCTCTCCGCGACGCCCTTCTTCATCAGCCGTCCCGAGGTCGCCGTGCAGATCACGTCCACCTCGTACTCCATCGCCGCGGCGACGGTGGCCTGGAAGATCGGCGCGCCGAGTTCCTCGCCGTTGCGAGGGTCCGTGTTCGCCATGACGATGATCAGCTTGCCAGCCATGAGTTCTGCCCCTCGAAGATGATGCGGCGCAACAAGGGATCGCGCCGCGATGTATTAGCCAAAACTAAATTAATCGGCGGCCGCTGGCAATACGTAACGGCGAGGCGCCGTCACTCCATCCAGCGAAACAACTGCACGACGCCCGTCATGATCGGCACCAGCGCGTCCTCGAGCGCGGTCTGCGCCTCGCGCAGGCGCGCGAGCGTCGGCCCGGGATCCGCGGGCGCGTCCTCGAATTCCATGATCAGGTCCTCGATGATCGCCGCCTTCACGCCCGGGTGCCCGGTGAAGCCAAGCGCGTTCGCGCCGACCTGGAACAACGCCGGGCGGCCGCCTGAGTCCACCGCGAGGATCCTCGCATCCGGCGGTGGCACCGGCCGGTCTCGACCGTAGATGACCAGCGGATAGCGCTCAGGCAAGAAGCCGCCGAGCGCTTCGGCGTCGACACGCGTTGCCTCGTCGACCTCGAAGACAAGGTCGGTCTGCTGCACGGAGCCACCCGCCATGATGGACAGCAGCTGTGCGCCCAGCCCGATCCCGAGGACCGGCACTCCTCTCTGCAGCGCCGCCTTCGTGAGCGTGAGTTCCTCGATCAGGGTCGGCACGTTGCGACCGCCAGCGCTGCCCCAGGGCCCGCCGCCGAGCAGCACCAGCCCATCGAGCAACTGACCGGCCTTCGGCACGCGCCCGCCGGTTGCGAAGGGCCGCGAGTAGCGAAAGCGGATGCGGCGGCCTTCGAGGTGGTCCTCGAGGTTGCCGAGGTATTCGGCCGACGTGTGCTGGATCACGGTCAGCGTCTTCACGAGCGGCCACTCGCGGCGGCGATGGCGAGCTCGAGCGCCGCGCGGAAATCCGCCGCGCCGACCGAAAGCGCCGCGATCGTGCGCTCCTCGAAGAACCGCTCGATGATGCCTGCGGCGTCGCTGACGTACGCCCCGCGCAGCGCCGCCTCGAGATCGAGCACGGTGCGCGGCGGCGCGATGAAGAAATCGCCGGTGATCAGCACCTGGCCGATACGCCCGCGGGCCGGGCCCTCGAGCCGCAGGTAGGCGGTGATCGTTCCGCCCGGCCCGGTGTGCGTGCCCGCCGCGAAGTCGCGCTCGTGGGCGGGGTCGTCGATTTCGGCAACGAACGCGTCGGTGCCGATCTCCTCGCGGTAGTGGCGCCCGGCGAGCGACTCTTCCTCGGCACCGAGGCTCTCGGCGCTCCATTCGACGTCGAAGCGCTCCGCAAACGCCTCGAGCAGCGCCTGCTGGACCGCAGGCAGTCCCGGAGCCTGCGGCCCGAGCAGCTCGCGCAGCGTCACGACACGCTGCGCTGCGGAGTCGAGCTGGCGCTTCTCGAGCTTGGCGCGCGGCACGCGCAGGGCCGCCACCATGGCGGCCGGATCCATGTCCACCAGCACCGTGCCCTGGTAGATCAGCGTGTCGCCGTCGAAGAACCCGCCGGTGCCGCTGATCTTGCGGCCGTCCACCTCGATGTCGTTGCGCGGGCGGTAGCGGGCCTCGACGCCGAGCTTGCGCAGGCCCGCGGCGACGGCCACGCAGATGTCCCGCGCGACCTCGGGCAGCGAACCGGGCCCGAGCGCGCTGCGGTGGAACACCAGTCCCCAGCCGAGCTGGCCCTCGTCGAGGTAGATCGCGCCGCCACCGGTGATGCGCCGCACGATGCCGATGCCGTGGGCGCGGCAGTGCGGTACGTCGATCTCCTGGCCCAGCGCCTGGTGGCGGCCGATGAGCGCCGTCGGCGGGAAGCGCATGAAGCGGAACGTGTCCGGGATGCGCCCCGCCTGGTGCAGCTCAATCATCGCCTGGTCCACGGCGATGTTGAACCTGCCCTCGCGTACGCCCGTATCGACGACGCGGAACCGGCCGGTCATGCGCTCAACCCTGGACCACCGGGATCCTGAGCTGCCGGCGGATCTTCTGCAGGTCCTTCTTGTTCGGCTGGAACGGGTAGCTCGCGATGTTGCTCGGCGGCGAATCGCCGTAGGGCCGGTCGCAGGCCGACACGTCGTCACGGAACTTGCCCGGGCAACCCGAGGTGCGGAAGGCGATGCCCTGGTTCACCGCGTCGTCGAGCTCGGCCTGCGGCAGGCCGTAACCGGTGACGCGCCCTTCCGCGTCGAACGACATCTGCTCGACGCGCACGCCGGCATAGTCGATCAGGTAGCGCGCGAGCTGCACGCGGCGCCACTGGTCGCGCGGCGTGGACGGGAGGTGGTCCATCAGCGACCCCTGCTCCGGGAAGAAGGAGAACAGGTGACTGTGGCCGCCCAGGTCGACGAGCTGCTGCACCAGCGACAGCACTTCGTGCTCGGTCTCGCCCATCCCGACGATGATGTGCGCGCCGAACTTCTGCGGCCCGAAGATGTCGCGCGCGTCGAGCAGGATCTCCCAGTACTTCTGCCACTTGTGCGGCGACTGCACACCCTTGCCGCGCGTGCGGTCGAAGATCGCCGGCGTGGCGGCATCGAGCGCGACGGTGAAGATGTCGGCGCCGAGGTCCTTGAGGCGCGCGACGTCGTCACGCTGCATGGTGGTGGGATTCGAGAGGATGGAGACCGGGATCGTGGACGGGTCGACTTTCGCAGTCCAGGTCTTCAGTACCGCCACTGTGTCCGCATCCGAGTCCGGGTGCGTGATCATCGAGATGCACATGCGGTGGAACGGACTCCGCTCGCCGTCGCGCGCGACGATGTCCACTACCTGCTGCATCGGCACCGCGGGCCAGTCCACGCGAATGAAATTGCGGTCCGCGTAATCGCGCTCGGCCTCGCGGTGCCGCGCGAGCCCGCAGTACGCGCAGTTGGCGCGGCAGCCTTCCGGGTAGGTGAGCAGCAGGTTCAGGCAGCGCGTGCAGCCGCAGCGGTGCATCTTGCCCGGCATGATGCCGAGCGTGATCGCGGCGGCGTTCGACATCTGCACGTACTCGGGCGAGCGCATCTGCGGCGTGAGCACGTTGTTGTTCGGCAGGTACACGCCCTGCGGCGGTACCGCGGCTTGCTTCACGCGCCGGCCGTTGCGCGCCTCGACGGGCGTCTGCCCGGGTACGCGCGGCTGCATAGACGCATAGGCGTTGAACTCCAGGTCGGTGCCCGGCAGGCCGCTCTCCGCTTCGCCGCTCTGCTTCACGCAACTCATGTCTGTTCGCCCCCCTCGAAAGCGGACGCCGTCAGGCGGCGCATGTCCGGTTCGGCGCAGCGGCAGGCGCAGCCCCGAGCTTGATGGAACAGCAGGCGTGCTCCTGGTGGAAAGGACGGCCGATCGCGCGGGCCACCCCCACGACGCCGTCGGCCGGGAATGCAATGCCGTCGAGTCCCGCCATGACGGCATACGCGTCCACGGCGCGCTTGTGCAGGCCCGGCGGCCGCGCGCAACCAAGCAGCACCTGCCGGTCGTGCAGCCGGCGCCGCGCCTCGCCGAAGATACGGCCCACCTCGGCCGTATCCGGCACGGCGAACAACCCCGGGGCAGAATAGAAAGGCATCACGACGACCAGCACCAGCGCCTCGACCGGGTAGCGGCTCACGATGTCGAGCGCGTTCTGCTCGCCGAGCACGCGACCGTAGTGCAGGCCGATGACGATGTGCGGGCTTATCTTCATGGAGGTCGCGGTGAGCGCCGCGAGCGTGGCCTCGAAATCGGCGACCGGCCGGTCGAGGTGGTACACGTCGCGGATGGTCTCGTCCGCACCGATCACGTCCATCATCGCCGTGTCGACGCCGGCCGCCTCCATCGCGTGGGCGCCGGCCTCGTCGGTGAGCGCGGTGTGGATCGCGATGCTGAGGTACGGAAAATCGCGCTTCAGCTGCTCGACCACCGGGTAGAAGCGCTCGTAGGGGATCTCGTTGCGCTTGTTCGAGCCGCCCGACAGCAGGAACCCCTGCAGGTCCTGCGTGGCGACCAGGTGCCGCACCTTCTGGTCGAGCATCGCGGGCGACGTGGCCGCGAGCATCGGCTTCAGGATCTCGGCGCGGCAGTGATCGCAGTTGAGGCCGCAGGCGCCGGCGGTGATCGAGAACGACGGGAAGCTGTTCTTCGAGCAGCCCTTGAGCTCGGTACTGGCGTAGTCCTTGAACGTGGGTGTCGAAAAGCGGATCGGCCTCGGCTGAGCGCCGGCCGCGGCACGTTCGAGCTCGGCCACCAGCGCGGCGTCGAGCGTGACGTCCTCGTATTCCTCGATGCCGCCAATGGACTCAAGCCATGCCATGCAGCGCCCTCCCCTGCGACGCGAGCGACTTTACCTCGGCGCGCACCGCGCCGGGACGGGGAGCGTCGGCGAGCGTCGTGAGCCACGACACCTCGACATCCTCGTCCTCGACCAGGTCGCAGTCGAGACTACCCAAGATTGACTGGGCTGCCATCGGCAATTCCATCGGGAGTACCCGGCCGCTCAGTCTGCCCCAGAGCCCCGTCCAGCAGCGCGCCAGCGTCCACGGGTTGTACCCACCGCCACCCAGGACCACGGCCGGACCGGTATCACCGATCACACGTTCGACTGCGTCCCACAGCGCGACGTTGCTCAAGGCCATGCCTGAGAGTGGATCACCGGCCAGGGCGTCCGTGCCACACGTGACGACCACTGCCTCGGGCCGGAAGGTGTCCGCGAGCGGCAGCACCACCGCGTCGAGCAGGAACTCGAGCTCGCTGTCGTTGCAGCCGGCAGGCACCGGCAGGTTGCGGGCATAGCCGTGACCGAAATCGTCGGCCGCGCCGGTATGTGGCCAGCGCCCCTGCTCGTGGATCGAGACCACGCGCACCCGCGGCTCGTCCAGGAACGCCTCCTGCACGCCATCACCGTGATGAGCGTCCAGGTCGACGTACAGCACGCGCGCCACGCCAGCATCGAGCAACCGCCGGATCGCAAACACCGGATCGTTGAAGTAGCAGAAGCCGCTCGCACGGTCGCGCCGGCCGTGATGCGTGCCGCCCGCCGGATGGAACGCCACGCGACCCTCGAGCGCGAGCTCGGCGGCCAGGATCGAGCCGCCGACGGCCGTCGCCGCCCGTTCGAACAGGCCCGCGAACAGCGGATTCTCGAAATTGCCGAACCCGTGCCGCTCGCGTACCGCGGGCTCGACGCGACCGGCGGCATCGCTCTCGCGCAGCGCATCGACGTAGGCAGGATCGTGAAAAGCCTTGAGTTCGGCGAGGGTGGCAACGCGACTCATTCGCGAAGACCCTTGGTCGAGCCAGCCCAGCACGCCGCACAACTCGAGCACGACCGACACGCGCGGGATCGACAGCGGGTGGTGCTTGCCGAAGCCGGGACGGCGACAGAAATCGCTAGCGACGAACAACGCGGACGCGCGCGCGGGTGCGGCAAATTTGCTGCACTGCACGAGCGAACTCTGCGCAGGACGCGTGGCGGTCATGGGGCCGAGCCTAATTTATTCGACTTTGCTAATAAAGTGATCTCTGTTAATTTCCGGCGCGTTCGACTACTACACGACCACTCGATGGGGGTTCGCACATGGCCGACGCTTCCGGCACCCAGAGCATGTCCATCATCGTGACCAAGGGCACGCTCGACTGGGCCTACCCGCCGATGATCCTGTCCACCACCGCCGCAGCCATGGGCCTCAACGTGACGCTGTTCTTCACGTTCTACGGCCTGACGCTGCTGCTCAAGGAGCCGGGCCTGAAGATGTCGCCCCTCGGCAACCCAGCGATGAAGATGCCGATGATGGGCGGCCACATGGGCATGCCCAACTTCATGTCCATGATTCCGGGCGTCGACGCCGGTGCGTCGCTGATGATGAAGGACATGATGAAGAAGAAGGGCGTGGCCACTTTCGAGGAGCTGCGCTCGCTCGCCATCGAATCTGACGTGCGCCTGATCGCGTGCCAGATGACCATGGACCTGTTCGAGTACACGCTCGACGACATGATCCCCGGCATCGAGCTCGGCGGCGCGGCGACCTATATCGAAGTCGCCACCCAGTCCGACATCAACCTGTTCATCTGAGGAAGACACATGGCCGACCAGACGCTCGACGCCAAGGGACTCAACTGCCCGCTGCCCATCCTCAAGGCCAAGAAGGCCCTCACCGCCCTGCCGGCCGGCGGGACGCTCGAGGTGCTCGCCACCGATCCGGGCGCCGTCAAGGACTTCGCGGCGTTCAGCCGCACCACCGGCCACGAAATCATCGAGCAGAGCACGGAAGGCAACGTCTTCCGCTTCGTGCTCAAGCGCAAGGCCTGACGCCGGCGGGGCCGCCGTTGCCGGATCGCAACACCGGCCCTGCGGTAACCCCGTAGGCGAGCAGAAAGGCCGCGGGAAGATAATTTAGAACTATCTAATTTTTTCACGGAGCGGCCATCCTGCGGCCAACTTGGGGGCTCAATGAATACCACACGGAATCGTACGGTCCTGGCTCTCGGCATCGCGCTGGCGCTCGCCGCCAGTGGCGCGTCGGCAACGAACGGCTACTACATGCACGGCATGGGCACCAAGAGCAAGGGCCAGGCCGGCGCCGGCAGCGCCAACCCGCAGGAGGTGCTGAGTCTCGCGACCAACCCCGCAGGCATCGCCTTCGTTCCCGAGAGCATCGACGCGGGCCTGGCGGTCTTCAGCCCCATGCGCCACTACGAGACCACGCCGAGCCAGGCTCCCGGCGCCTGCTTCGCCCCCGGCCAGTGCCTGCTGACGGTCGGCCCGAACGACATCAACAGCCAGAACGAGTTCTTCCCGATCCCCCACGTGGCGATGAATTGGGCGCTGAGCGAATCTGACTACGTCGCGGCGGCCTTCTATGCGCGCGGTGGCATGAACACCAAGTGGGAAGGCGGCACGGTCACCTATGACCCGTTCTTTGGCAACAACCCGAGCGTGACCGGCCCGGTCACGCTGCCCGGCACCTTCGGTGACAACACCGCTGGCGTCGACCTGATGCAGGGCTTCCTGAATCTCACCTACGCGCGCAAGGTCGGCGACCAGCTCTCGCTCGGCGCGTCGGCGATCTTCGCCATCCAGCGCTTCGAGGCCCGCGGCCTCGACAACTTCGCGCCGTTCACGCACACGTACGTGTCGACGTTCAACCCCGCCACCGGCGGGCAGATGCCGAAGAACCTGTCCGACAACGGCCACGACATGTCGTACGGCTACGGCGGCTCGGTCGGCTTCCAGTGGAACCCGGCCGAGATGTTCAGCTTTGCCGCCGCCTACACGACCAAGATGTCGATGTCGGAGTTCAGCAATTACAAGGACCTGTTCGCCGAGAAGGGCGACTTCGACATGCCGTCGACGTGGACGGTCGGCATCGCGTTCCGCCCGAACGACGCCTGGACGCTGATGTTCGACGTGCAGGACATCAGCTACAGCGACGCCAAGTCGGTTTCGAACGGCATCGAGAACCTGTTCAACTGCCCGATCCTGCCCGGCGGCACCGATCTCGAAGGCTGCCTCGGCGGCAAGCGCGGCGCCGGCTTCGGCTGGAACGACATGACCGTCTACAAGCTGGGCGCGTCGTGGGCGTACTCCGACACCTGGACCTGGCGCGCCGGTTTCAGCACCACCGACCAGCCGATCGACAGCGACCAGATGACGTTCAACATCCTGGCCCCGGGCGTGATGGAGGAGCACTTCACCGTCGGCTTCACGCAGAAGCTCGCGACCGGCAACGAGGTGAACTTCTCGTTCATGTACGCGCCGGAAGTAACGGTGCGCGGCCCGCAGAACTTCGACCCGACGCAGAACGTAAAGCTCGAGATGCAGCAGATCGAAGTCGAACTCAGCTACAGCTGGAAGCGCTGATCCCTGGCCAAGGACCACGATGAACACCATCTGGGGATTCCTGCTCGCCCTGTTCCTCGCCCTGGCCGGTGAGTACCTCGCAGGGATCATCGCCCCGGCCCTCGGCCTGCAGAAGGGCTCGATCAGCGGGATCATGATGGCGATCCTGCTCGGCATCCTCGTGAACAACGTGTTCAAGCTGCCCGAGGTGCTGCGCCCCGGCATCAAGTTCTCCGTGGTACGCATCCTGCGCCTCGGAATCGTGCTGCTCGGCATCCGCCTCTCGATCGTCGAGGCGGGTGCGATCGGCCTGAAGGCCCTGCCCATCATCATCGGCACGGTGGTGGCGGCGATCGCGATCGTCACCTACGTCAGCCGGCGCGTGGGCCTCACCGACCGCCTCGGCACGTTGATCGGCGTGGGCACCAGCATCTGCGGCGCGACCGCGATCGTCGCAATGTCCCCGACTATTGGCGCCAAGGAAGACGAGACGGCGTACGCCGTGGCTTGCATCACGTTGTTCGGCGTCGCGGCGATGCTGGCCTATCCTTTCGCCGCGCACTGGCTGTTCGGCGGCGATCCGTTCGCCGCCGGCATGTTCCTGGGCACGGCCGTGCACGAGACCGCACAGGTGGCGGGTGCCGGGCTGGTGTACCAGGAGGCGTTCGGCGACGCGAAGGCGCTCGATGTCGCCACGGTCACCAAGCTGGTGCGCAACCTGAGCATGCTGGTGGTCATCCCGGCCATGGCCGTGCTCTACCACCGCCGCTCGAGCGAAGGGGGCGAGGCGCCCAAGTGGTACACGATGATCCCGCTGTTCATCGTGGGCTTTGCGGCGATGAGCCTGCTGCGCACCGTCGGCGACATGAGCGAGCGCGCGTTCGGCGTGCTCGAGCCGGCGCAGTGGAAGGCGATCGTGGGCTTCGTCAAGCAGGTGGCGACGTACTGCCTCGCGATTGCGATGGCGGCCGTGGGCCTCGGCACCAGCATCAAGGGACTGCGCGCCATCGGCCTCAAGCCGCTGGCAGTCGGGCTGTTCTCCGCGCTGCTGGTGGGCGTGGTGAGCTGGACGCTGGTGACGCTGCTTTACTGAGGCGCCTTGCCGTAGTACGCCGCGAGGTAATCGACGATGGCCGTCGTGTCCTCGGGCGTGATCGGCGCGCCCATCACCTTCACCATCTTCGTGACGGTCTTGTCCCAGCCTACGCGGTCCTGGAACGGCGAGTTCATCACGATGTAGTCGAGGCTGTGGCAGATCGCGCAGTAGGCCTGCACGCGCTCGACGCCCGCGCCCTGCGCGAGCTGCACGCTCGACTCGCCGGCCCACGCCCCGCCCCCGGACACGAGCGCCGCCAGCGCCAGCGCCAGGCTCACCTTACGCGACATGGTAGTCAGCCCTCTGCACGATGTTGTGGTGGTAGCCCGCCGGGTTGTGCACGAGCTTCTCGGTCTGCGTCGATCCATCGCGCGCCAGGGCCCTGGCCAGCACCGTGACCGCACCGGGCTGGGGCTTGAAGCCATAGTGCCATTGCCGCCACGAATAGCGCCCGAGGTCGCGGTCGAGCTTCGCGTCGCGCCAGCTCGCGCCCCCGTCGAGCGATACCTCGACCTTGCGGATGCCGGAGCCGCCGTCCCAGGCGATGCCCATAATCTCGACGCGACGGCCAGCCGGCAACGTGGCGCCTCGTGCCGGGCTGACGATCAACGAGTTGACCTTGATCGAAGTGATCGGCGAGTTCTGCTCGGTGTCCTGCGACTGGAAACCGCTGTCGCCAAACATGCCCTTCGGGACGCGGTAGGCAGTCTTCATCCAGAAACCGTCGAACGCCTTGTCGGTCACCGTGAGTTCGGTGACGGCCTTGATCCAGTAGGTGGCAGTCCAGCCCGGGGCGACGATGCGTGCCGGGAAACCGTTGCCCGCCGGCAGCGGCTCGCCATTCATCTCGAACGCCAGCAGCGTGCCGGGGTCGAGCGCCTTCCACATGGGCAGGCTCTTTACGAAATCGGGGCCGGTGAGCATCGCGGCATCGGCGCCGTTGGCCACCACTTCGAGCGCGCCGGCCGAGATGCCGGCGTCCTCGAGCAGGTGCTTCAGGCTCACGCCGCCCCACACGGCGTTACCCATGGCACCGAATCCCCACTGCACGCCGGGGACGTGCGGCGAGAACAGGCCGCGGCGATTGCCGGAGCACTGGTTGACCGCGGCGACCTCGGCGCGCTTGAACTTGCGGACGATCTCGGCGTAGGTGTACTCGCGCGGCGTCTGCACGGCCGGGCCGGCGATGCGCAGCCGCCAGTCGGCGAGCGACACCTCGGGCACTGCGCTGTGCCAGCGCACGTAGAACGCGTCGTTCGGCGTGTAGGCCTCGCGGAACACTTCGACCGGTGTCTCGAAATTCGGTGGCCGGAAGGTGCGCCGGACGAGCGGGCGCTTGCCCGGCATCGTGTCGAGTGCGCTCGAGGCAACGGTGCCGGCCGGCAGCTCATCCGCCGACGCAGTGGCGATACCGATGCGCGGCAACAGCAGGCTGCCGGCAACGGTGCCCGACGTTCTCAGCAGGAACTTGCGGCGATCCATGGCTCCCCCGTGTGCGGCGTGCGATGCCATGGCATTTGATGGCAAAACGCAGCCGCGCGCAAGGCCTCGCGCCGCAGCACATATCAGAGTCCTCTAATGCTCCGTCTGCCGCGTTTCCTCGTACTGCGACGGCGTCATCCGGGCATGCGCCAGGTACTCGCGCAGGTGGCGCACCGCGCTGCGGTCGAGCGTGTTGCCGTGATGCGGCCGGTGCAGGATGCCCTCGGCACCGTTCAGCTTCACGCGGATGCGCGCTCCAGAGAGCTGCTCGATGTCGGCACCCACGTGGCTGAGCAGCGACTCGATCTCCCGCCAGTGGATGTTGCAGCTGATGGGGTCGTGGAAAATCGTCCTGAGCAGTTGTTCGTGTTTGTGACTCATGGCGCCATCCACACGACGGGCAGGTCCACTGCCCATGGTGGCGCCTATTCTGCGTCCGGGCCGCGGCTTGCTCAGCGGTGGAATACACGTAAGCTCCCGCCAACGCCCCCCCGAAAACCGCAAGGGACATGCACAGAACACGCAGCCTGCTCCCGGCCCTCGCCGCGACCCTGCTGGCCGCCTGCGGGGCTGGCTCGACGCCCGGCGCCGAAGAGAGCGCGACCGGCGTCGGGAC
>Ga0105090_10001680_pt1 | contig 12040 bp, 10 predicted proteins | sample PPLLak3March2015_FD_79110 | JGI IMG/M metagenome (GOLD analysis project Ga0105090, IMG submission 79110) | Freshwater sediment microbial communities from Prairie Pothole Lake near Jamestown, North Dakota, USA - PPLs Lake P7 Core (1) Depth... | ecosystem: Environmental > Aquatic > Freshwater >... | reverse complement strand
TTCGGCATCGATCCGATCCACTTCGGCGTCGTCATGGTCGTCAACCTGGCGCTGGGCATGATCACGCCGCCGTTCGGCGTCAACCTTTTCGCGGCCTGCACGGTGGCGCGCATCTCGCTGGACCGCGTCGTCGGCTCGCTCGTGCCCTTCGTGCTGGTGGTGCTGGGCTGCCTGATGGTGATCACCTTCATGCCGGCGCTTTCGTTGGCACTGCGCGACCTGGTCTACAGATAGCGCCGCCGCGCCGCCCTCAGGTCGCCCCGGATTCAGCCTGCCCCGGCCGCCGGCTCGGAGCACAGGCACACGCGGTTGGAGCCGTCCTGCTTGGCGAGGTACATGGCCTCGTCGGCGCGCTGGAACAACTGTTGCGGGCTGTCGCCGTGTTCCGGGTACAGCGCCAGGCCGACGCTCGCCGTGACGTGCAGCGTGCGGCCGGCCAGCAGGCAGGGCTGGGCCAGTGCGGTGCAGATCTTCTCGGCCAGCACCAGCGCCTGGTTCGCCTCGCCGACGCCGGCGAGCAGCACGACGAATTCGTCGCCACCCAGCCGCGCCACGGTATCGGCGGCGCGCACGCAGCCACGCAGCCGCGCCGCCACCTCGACCAGCAGGGCGTCGCCGACGGCGTGGCCGTGCTTGTCGTTCACCGGCTTGAAACCGTCGAGGTCGATGAAGAGCACGGCCACGCGGTGGCGGTCGCGTCGCGCCGCGACCAGGGCCTGATTGGTCTGCTCGGCGAGCAGCACGCGGTTGGCCAGTCCGGTCAGCGCATCGTGCCGCGACATCACCTGCAGGTCCTGCAGAACCTGCTTGCTCTCGGTGATGTCGAGTGTGGCGACGATGGCGATGTCGCGGCCGTCGCGCTCGGCCTCGGGCATGGCAACGATATTGAAGGCGAATTCGCGCTGCGTTCCGTCAGAGCGCCGCAGCAGCATCTCGCCGCTGCTGGCGGTGGCGCCTGCGGCCAGTGCCGCCAGCGCCGTGGCCAGTGTCGGCAGGCCGGGTTCGATCAGCGCCAGCGCCTGCGTGCCGAGCAGGCCCTCGCGCGCGTCGACCGCCACCTGGCGCAGCGCGGCGTCGTTGACGTCGCACACACGCAGCCCGGCAGCGATCTCCTGCAGCAGCTGCGGCTGGGCCCGCAGATGGGCCTCCAGCGGGCCGCTCGCGGTGCGCGCCGCCGTCTCCAGCGCGGCGCGCGCGCCGCTCCAGTCGAACTCCCACAGCGCCACGGGTGCAAACTGGTACAGGTGACTGAAGCGGGCCTCGCTCTGGCGCAGGGCGGCCTCGCTGGCCTGGCGGCGCAGCACCTCCTGGTTCAGCGCCGCATTGGCGGCGACGAGTTCCAGCGAGCGTTTGCCCAGGCTGTCGTAGAGCTCGCTGACGCTGTCGACCAGGGCGTCGTTGAGCGCGCTGCGGCTGTCGGCGATGCGCGGCGTGCCGCTCTCCAGCGCGCGCACTTCGGCGGCCATGCGGGCATCGACGCCGCTGATGTGGTGCAGGAGCCAGTTCACCAGGAACGACAGCAGGTGGTCGACCACGGCCTGCGGATCGGTGTCGATGAGGGCGCCGGCACGTTCGATGCGCTCGCTGAAGGCGCGGTGGGCGCGCTGGTGGACCGCCTTGCGCGCCGCGTCGATCGGCCACGCCGCCATCAGCGCTTCCTCGTGCTGGAAGTGTTCACGGGCATAACGGTTCAGGCGCCCGCACACTGCGCCGAGTTCGGACGCGCCGGCGCCGGTGTGCCGCGCGTGGGCTAGCGCATTCAGCAGATCCAGCAACTGTCGGTGCTCGCGGTCGACGTCGGCAAAGCCGGTGTCCAGCGCTTCGCTCCATCGCAGCAGCGGCGCCGCATCACTGGGTGGCCCGGAAGAGGGTTGCGCGTCCATGATCGTCAACCTTGCACCTGGGTGGCCATTGTCCGCCGTCCGCCTGCCGGCAGCCTGACGTCCAGGCCCTGCGCTCAGCGGCCGCTGCCGGCCGAGGCCGGCGACGCGGCAGCCGCCGGCACGACGATGACCTCGGCCTTGCCGCCCAGGCAGCCGCTGAGCTGGCCTTCGGCACAGACCGAAGGGCCGGCGGGCGGCGGCGGGCGCGGGATCTCCGGGGCGCCGATGCGCTCGAGCATCATCATGAACAGCGTCACCGCGGTGGCCACGGCCAGCAGCGCGATGAGCAGGCGCCGGCGCAGCGGCAGCGGGCGGAAGTCGTCGGCGTCGGCCACCGCTTCAGGGCGCGCGCGCCGCCGCGTAGACCGCAGCCTGCACGCGCGAGCTGAGCTTGAGCTTGCGCAGGATGTGCTGGACGTGGATCTTGACCGTCGTCTCGGCGATGTCCAGCGCGCGCGCGATCTCCTTGTTGCTGGCGCCGCGCGCGATGTGGGACAGGATCTCCTGCTCGCGCGGCGACAGGCTGTGGATGGGGTCGGCCTCCGGCGCCGGCGCCGAGGCATCACGGCCGGTGTGCAGCGTCTGGAAGGCGGTGACCAGCTTGCCCGTCATCTCGGGGCTGATCGTCGATTCGCCGCGCACCGCACGTTCGATGGCACTGGCCAGCAGATCGCTGTCGGCGGTCTTCAGCAGGTAGCCTTGGGCGCCGCCGCGCAGCGCCGCGGCAAGATCGCGTTCGTCCTCGCTCACGGTGAGCATCAGCACACGCGCCTGCGGCGCGACCTCGCGCAGCCCGGCCAGCGCGTCGACGCCGTTCACGCCGGGCAGGTGGTTGTCGAGCAGGATCACGTCGGGCTGCAGCGACGCGGCGTGCCGCTGGGCCTCGCCGGCATCGGCGGCTTCACCGACCACCGCAAAGCGCGCATCGCCGCCCAGCAGCGCCGTCAGTCCGCGGCGGAACAGCGTGTGGTCGTCGACCACCAGGACGCGGATCGGCGCACCCGTCATGCGGCCAGCTTCTGCCGTTCCGGCAGGGTCAGGGCCACCGCGGTGCCCGAGCCCGGCACCGACACCACCTCGACCGTGGCGCCGATGCGCTGCGCGCGCTCGCGCATGATGCGCAGTCCGACGTGGGTCTGGTCGGCCTCGGCCACGCCGGGGGAGAAGCCGCGGCCGTCGTCGCGCACCTCGACGCGCCACTGCGGCGCCTGCTGCACCTCGACCCAGACCTCGCGCGCCTGCGCGTGCTTGCGCACGTTGGACAGCGCCTCCTGCACGACGTGCAGCACCTGCACCTGCACATCGGGCGGCAGCGGCAGCGCATCGCCCTCGATCGTCAGGTGCGTGGCCAGCCCGGTCTGGTGCTCGAATTTCTGCAGCGTGGTGCGCAGCGCGGGTTCGATATCCTCGGCATTGGTGCGCGTGCGGAAGTGGAGCAGCAGCTCGCGCACGTCCGACAGGCTCTCGCGCACGCCGGCGTCGAGTTCGTCGAGCACGCGCTCGGCGCGCGCCTTGTCCTGGCGCCGCAGCGCGTCGCGCAGCAGGCCGACCTGGATCTTCTGGAACGACAGCCCCTGCGCGATCGAATCGTGCAGTTCGCGCGCCAGCAGGCCGCGTTCTTCGGCCACCGCGGCCTCACGCTCCAGCGCACCGGCGCGCAGGCTTTCGATGGCGCCCGCCAGGTGGCTGGCCAGGGTCTCGAGCAGCGCCCGGTCGTCGTCGTTCAGCGTCGCGGCCGAGCGATAGAACAGGTTGATTTCGCCGACCATGCGCTCGTGCAGGCGCACCGGCACGCTGATCACGGTCTCGAAGCCGGCACGTTCGCATTGGCCGGGCATCTGCGCGGCGGTGCTGGAGCGGATGGCGATGACGCGGGTCTGCGCCTCGCCCTGGCGCTGGCCGCAGAAGCAGCTGCCCGCGGGAACACATTGTTCGGCGTCGATCACCTGCTGCGGCAGGCAGTCCGAGCCCAGCAGCAGGTAGCGCTGGTTGGATTCGTCGGACCAGCGCACGGCCGACGCATCGGCCCGCGCCACCCGGCGTATCTGGCGCGCGAAGCCCTGCGCCAGCGCCTCCAGCGAGGTGGCGGTGGCGACGAAGGCCGACGCCTCGTACAGTGCCGCCAGCCGCGCGCGCTCGGTTTCCAGGCGCAGCGTCTTTTCCTGCACCCGCGATTCCAGGCCCTGATACAAGCCCTGCAGCGTCTCCGCCATGCGGTTGAAGCCGGCCGACAGCACGCCGAATTCGTCGTCGCTGTCGACTTCCACGCGCGCCGACAGATCGCCTTCGCCGACGCGGGCCAGGCCCGCCTGCAATCGCGCCAACGGGTTGAAGACGAACAGGTAGGCCGCGTACAGCAGCGCCACGGCGCTGGCCAGCGCCAGCGCCATCATCACGAACTGGAAGGCGTTGAGCAGCGCCGTCCAGCGCGAGAGCTGGCTTTCGATGGCGGTGACGAAGGCGTCGATGTGGCCGACGAAGGTCTCGGCCTGGATCGCGGTCTCGGCCGCCACGGGGGCGGGAGCCGTCGACCAGCGCGCGCTCAGCGCCTGCCAACCCTGCTGCACGCGGTCGAAGGCGCGCCGGGATTCGGCATCGTGCGGCACGAACAGGGGCCGCGACGGCTCGCCGCTGCGCAGCAGCGCCAGGGTCTGCTCGAAGCGGTCCAGCTGCGCCTGCAGCCGACCGGTGTCGCCGGCGGCCAGCGTCTGCGCCAGGCGCCAGGTCTGCATGCGCATGCGGCCGGCTTCGTTGACCGCGGCCGCCCCGCCTTCGAGCTGCCAGGTCACCCACAGCGTGAGGCCGATGGAGGCCAGCGCCATGAGCAGCAGCACGCCACCGATGGCGCCGAGCTTGGTGGACAGCGAGACCGGCCTTCTCATGTGCGCACTCTAATCCCTGGCGCAGCGGGCGCCCGGCGCGCGGTGGGTCTCGCCCCGCCGCGCCTACCAGCGCCCGCGCAATGTCAGCCGCCAGGTGCGCGGCGGCTCGACGTAGGTATACAGCGGCGACAGCTCCGCCAGGCTCACGTCGCCCAGGTTGTTGACGCCGAAGCTCGACTCCAGCCCCCACGGCAGCGTGCGCGCGAGATGCGCACCGACCAGGGTATAGCCGGGCACGAGCTGGGCCGGCGCGCCCGCGGTCAGCGCCGGCAGCAGCTGGTCGCCGCTGTATTCGGCATAGGCGCCGGCGCGCCAGGGGCCGCCTTGCCAGTCGACTTGAAGCGTGGCGCTGTGGCGCGGCCGCTTTTCCAGCCGCTCGCCGCTGTCGCTGCGTGCATCCAGATAGGTGTAGCTCAGCTGGGCGTTGAAACCAGCACCGAGCGCCTGCGCCACGGAGGCCTCGACACCGCTCATGCGTGCGCGCGCCAGGTTCGCGTAGGTATAGGTTCCGGTGCCCGGCACCGTGCCGGCCCGGACCAGCTCGACTTCGATCAGGTCTTCGACGCGCTGGGCGAACAGCATCAGCTGCACCTGCGTCGGGCCGGCGGCATAGCCGGCACCGAGCTCGACGCCGTCGCTGACCTCGGGCTGCAGGTCGGGGTTGCCGAGGAAGAGATTGGGGCCCTCGGCGCGTGCGCCGGGAACGATCTGCTTCAGGTTCGGTGCCTTGAAGCCGTGACCGTAGCCGCCCTTCACCGTCCAAGTCTCGGTGGCCTGCCAGACACCGTAGACGCGCGGGCTCCATTCGTCGCCGTAGAGCGAGTGCCGGTCGTGGCGCAGTCCGAGCGTGAGATCGAAGGTGCGCGCCAAGGCCACTTCGTCCTGCACGAAGATCGCACGGTGCTGCGCGAGCGAGCGGCCGCCGGGCAGGCCGGGGTCCTCGAGCGCTTCGTTGCGCGCCTCGAAGCCGCCGGTGAGGCCGTGCATTTCCGGCAGCAGCCGCGCCTGTCCTTCCAGCACCCGGTCCTCGACCTGCTGCGGCGGGTTCACCGGCACCCCTTCGCTGCGCCGGTTCTCGACATCGATGCGCGAGCGGTAGGTGCGCAACTGGCCCGACCCCGCCGGCATGGTGCCTGCGGCCGCCCAGCCGGCTTCCCAGCCGAGCGAGGTGAGCGAGCGCGAGATGTCGTTGACCGTCTCGTGGTAGCGGCGCTTGCCGCTGCGTTCGCGTGCGTCGGCGTAGCGTTCCTCGCGGCCGGTGCGCTGCTCGAAATCCAGGCGCTGGCTGCCCGCGCCGCGCCAGCCGAGGCCCAGCCAGGCCTCGTCCTTGTCGCGGCCCTCGAGCTCGGAGATGCGCGGGTCTGCCGGCGAAGCGAGGGGGTCGATGCGGGAGGCCGCGGCACCGGCACGCATCACGAAACCCGCGCCCAGCGGGCCGTCGGCGCGCAGCGCCCCGCGCCGGCCGTCACCGCCGCGGCCGCCTTCGGCGTCGCTGCCTTCGACGGTGGCACCCAGACGCCAGGCGTCGCCCGGTTCGCGCGTGATGACGTTGACCACGCCGCCCATCGCCTCGGAGCCGTAGAGCACCGACAGCGGGCCGCGAACGACCTCGATGCGTTCGACATCCTCGACCGCGATCCAGTCGTACTGGAAGTCCGAGTGGCCGATGACGCCGTCGGTGGCGCCGACGCGCCGGCCGTCCACCAGGAACAGCGTGTGCTTGCTGTCCATGCCGCGCAGGCTGAGCACCTTGCGGCCACCGATGACGCGGCCCTGCAGGCTGACGCCGGTCTCGCCGCGGATGGCGTCGAGCACGTTGTCGGCGCCGCGGGCCTCGATCTCGCGCCGTGTCACGACACTCAGCGCGGCCGGCGCCGCGGTTTCCAGCACGGCGTGCCGCGTCGCGGTGACGACCACGCTCGGCGCCGCATCGCCGGCACCGCCGGCCTGCGTTGCTGCCGCCGCCAGGGCCACACAGGGCACGGCCAGCCACCGCGAGCGTGCGCCGGGAGGGGAGGGACCGGGTGCTGACAGCAGCGGGGCGGTGCGGGAGCGCGTCATGGCGTGGCAGGGACTCGGACATCCCTGCCACGCAAGCATCGCCAGTCTCGGGTCGTCAGTCCTTGAACTGCTTCTGCTTTGCGCGCAGGCGCTGCTGCATCGAGGAGCCGCTTGCCGCCGATCGTCCACGCACTCCGGCGTCGACCGTCTCGTCAACGCTTGAACCAGTTCAAGGAAAGGCCAACAGGGGCGCAGGACGATCGCCGCGAGGTCGAGCCGTTCCCGATGCATTGCCCTGAATAGCGACGAAGGAAATTCCATGACGACGCTGATCTTCCTCAGGAGAGTCGCCCCGCTGGTCGCGACGCTGCTCATCGCGGCCCCGTTCCCCGCCCTTGCCGAGGAAAAGAAGGGGGTCAGTGAAGCCGAGCTGAAGTACCAGGCCGGTGCCTCGCCGCTGGCCACCGAGCCCATGTATCAGTCGGCCAACCCCAAGGCGCCGCCGATGACGAAGGCCGAGTTCGACAGCGCGCGCAAGATCTATTTCGAGCGCTGCGCCGGCTGCCACGGCGTGCTGCGCAAAGGGGCCACCGGCAAGCCGCTGACGCCCGACATCACGCAGGACAAGGGCACCGAATACCTGAAGGTCTTCATCGCCTACGGTTCGCCCGCGGGCATGCCGAACTGGCAGACCAGCGGGGAGATGGACGAGAAGACCGTCGACATGATGGCGCGCTACATCCAGCACGACCCCCCGACACCGCCCGAATTCGGCATGGCCGAGATGAAGGCGACCTGGAAGGTCATCGTGCCGCCGGCGCAGCGGCCGAAGAAGAAGATGAACGACTACAACATCTCGAACATCTTCTCGACCACGCTGCGTGACACCGGCGAGGTGGCGCTGATCGACGGCGATACCAAGAAGATCATCAATATCGTCACCACCGGCTATGCGGTGCACATCACGCGCACCTCGGCCTCGGGGCGCTACCTGTTCGTGATCGGGCGCGACGCCAAGATCAACATGATCGACCTCTGGATGCCCAAGCCCGACAACGTGGCCGAGATCCGCATCGGCCTGGAGGCACGCTCGGTCGACACCAGCAAGTTCAAGGGCTACGAGGACAAGCTGGCGATCGCCGGCGCCTACTGGCCGCCGCAGTTCGTGATCATGGACGGCGACACGCTGGAGCCGAAGAAGATCGTCAGCACGCGCGGCATGACGGTCGATACGCAGGAATTCCACCCCGAGCCGCGCGTCGCCGCGATCGTCGCCAGCCACTTCAAGCCCGAATTCGTCGTCAACGTCAAGGAGACCGGCAAGACGCTGATGGTCGACTATTCGAACCTGGATGCGCTGAAGATCACCGAGATCGGCTCGGCGCGCTACCTCCACGACGGCGGCTGGGACTCGAGCAAGCGCTATTTCATGGTGGCGGCCAACAACAGCAACAAGATCGCCGCCATCGACGCCAAGGACGGCAAGCTGCAGGCGCTGATCGACGTCGGCAAGATTCCGCACCCTGGGCGCGGCGCCAATTTCGTGCATCCGAAGCACGGTCCTGTATGGGCCACCAGCCATCTGGGCGACGAGACCATCGCGCTCATCACCACCGACGTCAGGCGCAAGGGTTCCTTCAAGCTCGTGGAGTCGCTCAAGGGTCAGGGCGGCGGGTCGCTGTTCATCAAGACGCACCCCAAGTCCAGCCACCTGTACGTGGACACGCCGCTGAACCCCGACCCCGCCATCTCGCAATCGGTGGCGGTGTTCGACATCAAGAACCTGGCCAAGGGATTCACCGTGCTGCCCATCGCCGAGTGGGCGGGCCTGAAGGACGACGGCGCCAAGCGGGTGGTGCAGCCCGAATACAACAAGGCCGGTGACGAGGTCTGGTTCGCCGTGTGGTCGGCGAAGAACAAGGAAAGCGCACTCGTCGTGGTCGACGACAGGACGCTCAAGCTCAAGGCCGTGATCAAGGACCCGAAGCTGATCACGCCCACGGGCCACTTCAACGTCAACAACACGCAGCACGACGTCTACTGAAGACAGGCCGTCAACCCATCAAGGAGTCTGCACATGCGCACATGGATCACCCTGCTTGGCACGGTCGCCCTCGGGCTGGGGGCCAGCCTACCGGCCCAGGCCGACCCAGTGGCCGACATGGCCAAGGCCGGCTGCAACGCCTGCCACACGCTGGACAAGAAACTCGTCGGGCCCGCCTACAAGGAGATCGCCGCCAAGTACAAGGGCCAGGCGGCCGCCTTGGATTCGTTGACGGCCAAGGCGCGTGCCGGCGGCAAGGGCGTCTGGGGCCAGATTCCCATGCCGCCCAACCCGGTGGCCAAGATCTCGGACGCCGAACTCAAGGCTTCCGTGGAGTGGATCCTGAAGCAGTAGCGCCATGAGGGCCGATCGTCGTGGTCGGCACGGCAACACTGCAGGGCCGAGGGCATGCGGCGCAGGGCGGCACTGACCGCCCTGGCCTGCATGGGGGCCGGGCCGGCGACGTGGCGGCCCGCCCGCGCCGCTGCCGCGTGGCGCCAGGGGGTTCTGGCCTGGGGACCTGGTGGGTGCTGCATCGCCACTGTCGGCGGCGATGAACTGACCCGGCTGCCGGATGCGCTGGCACCGGCCATCGACCCCGTGCCCGTGGCCGGTGGACTGTGGCTGGTGGCGGCCGACGGCGGCCTGCGCTGCTGGGAGCCGGCAACCTGCTCGAGTTGGCGGCTGCGGTTCACGCTTCCGATGGAGTCGCCCGTGCATGCCCTGGCCGCCAGCCCCGACGGGCGCTGGGCCCTGGTCGCGCACGGCGAGCGGTTGACCCTGGTCGATGCGCGCGGCGCGGTCGTCAAGACCTTCGAAGGCAGCGACCTCGGGCGAACGCGCCGCGGCGCCGCCACGGTGCTGTTCAGCCTGCCGCAGCGGCAGAGCTTCTTCGCCGCCTGGCCGGCGCTGGGCGAGTCGTGGGAGATCTCGCTCGACCCCGCGGCCGCGCCCCTCTTCGATGGCTTGGTGCACGACTACCGCATGGGCGAGGCGATCCCGAAGCCGGGCTATCTGGGCGCGCGCCGTGCGCCGCTGGGCCAACCCATGCCTGACTTCAGTTTCAGCGACGGGCGTGTGCCGTGGCTGGCCGGGATGCAGGGCGACAAGGCTGCGGTGGTGCACCTGGACGTGCGCCGCCGCATTGCCGCGCTGCGCGTGCCCGGTGCCAACCCGACGGGCGCCGCGCTGCGCCTGGCCTCGCAAGGCCGAAGCACGAATCGATGGTGGCTGCCTGCGGGCAATGAGATCCACATCTTCGACACCGCGCGCTGGATCCGTGTGGCCGCGCACACCTTGCCTGGACCGGTGCTGCAACTGCAGACCACCGACGAAGCCGTGTGGGCGCTGGTTGGCGAGCGGGCTGCCGCGACCCTCTACACCCTTCGGGACAGCCAGGTCGATGCATGGCAACGCTTGGGTGCCGGGGCAGGGGCCCTGGCGGCAATGCGCGCAGCGCCCCGCGGGTTCCAGGTGCTGGCGCTGCGGGCCGCCGATCCACCCGCGCTGCTGCTGCTCGAAGCAGGCGGGGCGGTGCTGCGCACCTGGCCTTTGCCGTCAGGCGCCGGAATCGATGGCGTCGCCTGGTGGCCGGCCGGTTGAGATTCAGGACTCGGCGCTGCGGCCCAATCCCAGCATCAGCGCCAGCCCGAGCGCAGCGCCGATGTTGTGCAAGAGGACCACTTCGGGCGCCGCCGCGCTGCCGGCGGCACCGGCTGCCAGCGCGAACTGCAGGCCGGTCAGCCACAGCAGGCCCGTGCCTTCGACGCGGCGGCCCTGCACACGTGCCGCAAAGCCGACGCCCAACGAACAGCTGCCAGCCAGCAGCGCCAGCGCCATGTGCGCCACCGGCGCGGCACTCCAGTAACCGCTGCCCGACAGTGCACCGAGCGCGGCCTGGGCGATCCACAACCCGACGCCGAGCAGCGCCCAGCGCTTGAGCGTGAGGTTGACGCGGGGCCAGCCCGCGAGCTGAGTCGACAGCCGCCAGCTGAGGCCCAGCATCAGCAGCCCACCCAGCAGATTGCCCAGCAGCACACCGGCTGCGCGCGAGCCCGGCGTCACGATGCCCAGCAGCGACAGGGCCAGCGCCAGTACCAGCAGCGCCAGCGCGAGCCGCCCCGCGGCCCAGCGGCGAGGCGGCTTCACCAGCGCCAGCGCGGCCACCGTGATCACCACCAGCAGCACCAGCGAGGCCGTGGCGCGATGTGTGCCGCGCACCGCCGCCAGCGTCCCGGCTGCGCCCAGCACCGCCGACGCGACGGAGGCCGCTGTCGGGCGGTCGGCGCTGCGACACGCGGGCCAGTCGAAGCAGGTCGGCCGCGGCTGCGCCAGTCGCAGCCAGGCACTGGCCGTGGTGACCACGAGCATGAGCAGCACACAGGCCCAGGCCAGTCGGCGCAACAGGGTCAGGCGGCGGTCGGCAGTCGTGTGCATGCGGGCATGGGCGCGTCGTCGTGCCTCATCGTAAGGGCGAACCCGAGGTGCGGCGCCGCCCCTGCAATGCGCCGCGCGTCGCCCGCCCGGTGAACGAGCGAATCCTTGAACTGGTTCATTTTTCGGCGCGGCGAGCGCGCCACAGAATGCCCCGACGCTGCTGCCGGCCTGCCCCGGGCGCCGTGCATAGACACCCCGTCCCCGCGACACGACGAAGGAGACCGACATGAATGCCCAAGAAACGCACGACGACGACAACGATCCCGTGCCCTGGATGCAGCAACTGCTGGACAACCCCTTCCTTCTGCTGTTCCTGGGCGTCTTCGTGCCGATGATGGTCTACACCGTCTGGGGCGTGGTCGACATCCTCACGCTGCCGATGGCCAAGTAGGTCGGGAGAACCCCATGAGCGCCATCCTCCCACCCGCCGAACGCCTCTGGTACAAGCACCCGATCGACCGTGTTGAGGGCACCTGGATCGTCATCGCGCTGACCTGGTGCCTGATCATGTTCGCCATGATGGTCGGCTGGCACATCTGGGGCAAGCAGAACCTGTCCACCGAGACCTACCGCACCACGCCCGAGATGTTCATGGCCAAGACGCAGGCCATGGTCGACAAATATACGGTGCGCACCGAGAAGGACGAGAACGCCACGCCGGTGGTGGCGCCGCCGGCGGGCAGCGATGTCTATTTCATCGCCCGGCTGTGGAGCTTCTACCCCGTGCTCGAGCTCGAGAAGGGCAAGACCTACAAGCTGCACCTGACGTCGATGGACTACAACCACGGCTTCTC
>Ga0105090_10001679_pt1 | contig 12052 bp, 7 predicted proteins | sample PPLLak3March2015_FD_79110 | JGI IMG/M metagenome (GOLD analysis project Ga0105090, IMG submission 79110) | Freshwater sediment microbial communities from Prairie Pothole Lake near Jamestown, North Dakota, USA - PPLs Lake P7 Core (1) Depth... | ecosystem: Environmental > Aquatic > Freshwater >... | reverse complement strand
GAAGTTGAAACGAATGCACTATATAAAATCAGAACAAAGTACCCAGGAAAAAATAATAACTGAAATCTATTCATTTACGAATCTAATCATTAATTTTTTTAAGTTAATCAATGGCATCTAATATTAGTCCTGTAATTCTATCCGCATTAGAACTCGAAGTGCATTTTGGTGAACAAGTTATACTTAATAAAGCCTCACTAAGTGTTCACGATGGCGATCGAATTGGTTTGGTAGGTAGAAACGGTGCTGGTAAATCAACTTTCCTAAAAATTATTTCTGGATTGATGCCTCCCGATTCCGGTGAAGTTGCTAAGAAAAAAGATTTGATTGTCGGATTTCTTTCACAGGAATTCACCTTGCATGAAAACAAAAATGTTTATGATAATATTCTTGATGGCGCTTCTTTAGAAATAAATCTTATCAAAGAATATGAAAACACTTCATTCGATGCCGCAAATAAACATCATCTTGAAGAAAAAATTTTGCGACTTGATTCCTGGAATCTTGAAAAAAGAATTAATATTCTGATTGATTCTTTAGATGCACCCGCCGCTGATAGAGATATTAGAACACTTTCCGGAGGAGAGAAAAGACGTGTAGCACTTTGCAGAGCCTTAATATCAAAACCCGATTTGCTAATTCTTGATGAACCAACTAACCATCTTGATACAAAGTCAATTGAATGGCTTGAAGATTTTCTGGCACAGTATAATGGAACCTGTATTTTTGTAACTCACGATAGATATTTTCTTGATAGAATTGCAAACAGAATTGTTGAACTTTCATCAGGTGTTTTCTATTCGCATCAAGGTAACTACACGGATTACTTAATTAATAAATCCGAACGACACGCAATTAAAGAAGTTGAAGAACGTAAACGTCAGATGTTTTTGCGCCGTGAACTTGAATGGGTGAAACGCGGACCAAAAGCCCGCAGAACTAAAGCTAAAAGCCGGCTTGATAATTATAATGAAGTTGTTTCCCAAAACGATTACGAAGTTGATCTCGATGTCGATCTTATTATTCCTCCTGCAGATAGACTTGGTAAAAAAGTTTTAGAATTTAAAGATGTGGGTGTAAAACTTGGTGAAAGATTATTATTCAAAAATTTTAATTTCATTTTTGAACCCGGTAGAAAAATTGGGGTGGTTGGTCAGAATGGTATTGGTAAAACTACGTTGCTTAAAATGATTCTTGGTTCAATTACTCCATCAATGGGCAAAATGGAAGTTGGAGAAACAACACAATTTAATTATGTAGATCAAGCAAGAATATTATTGAATGATAATGATACTGTAATAAAAGCAATTGGCGATGGAAGCGAGACTGTTAGATTCGGAAAACAACAGCTAAGTATCTGGACTTACCTTAGAAGGTTTTTATTTGCGGATGATAGAATTAATACACTTGTTGGACGATTATCCGGTGGAGAAAAAAGCAGGTTAACGCTTGCAAAGATTTTATGTAACGGCGGTAACTTTCTTATGCTTGATGAACCAACAAACGATCTTGATTTACCAACACTAAGAATTCTTGAAGAAGCTCTTTTGGCATTTGATGGTTGTTTAGTTGTCGTAAGTCACGATAGATATTTTCTCAATCGTATTTGTGATGGGATCTTAGCATTGGAAGGTAACGAAGAAATTTACTATAGTGAAGGCGGCTATGATTTTTATATCGAAAAGAAAAAGAAACGAAACCTAGATTTTCGAGAATCAACACAAAAAGTTGTTACAGAAGATTCCAGAATCAAAAACAAGCAAAAAAAACTTAGCTACAAAGATGCAATGGAACTTGCGCAGATTGAAGAAAAAATTATGCAAGCCGAATCTGAAGTTGAAGCGATTGAAAAAATTTATAGTTCTCCGGATTTTTTTGAAAAATACGCATCTCAAACAAACGAGTTAAATTTTAAACTTGAGCAGGCAAAAGAAGAGGTTAAAAAACTCTACAATCGCTGGGAAGAGTTAGAGAGTTTGAAAAATACTCTTTCCTGAAATATTTCCTCGATTCTTTAAAATATATCAAATCTATTCGTTTACATTTTTACTTCAAAAATACTTATAGCTGCCTGAATTATATTTTCCATGCAAATCATTTGGATTTCCATGCATATTTACTTGTATTAAACCGCTTATTTTAATCGATAATCGTATGATATGGGGGATATTTTCAATGGCACAATTCTTTGTATGATCTCTTCAAACGTTCGTAAACAATTTATCAAAAACTTATAGGAGATCAATTATGAAAACATCTGAATTCGTGAAGAAAAATTTTCTTCCAATGTTACTGCTGGTGTTAATTTCTTTTTTCGTCGGTTGTCAGGACGATATGACGGTTCAAACTATTGATGAAATTTCAACAGATCAGCAAGCCCTAGAAAAACTTGTTGATGAGGATTCTGTACTCACTTCATTTGAGCCAAATTTTAACGAAGATGGAGAAATGAACATTCTTCAAAAAACTAATACGGATATCTATCCATTTAGAGTTGGTCATAAAATGAGATTAGTCAACAGAACAGTTTCAGTTAATTTTGAAGGTGATACCGCTTACGGTCTAATAACAAAAACCTTTGAGGGTGTTTTATATATAAAAGGTTCATATGACCCGAATGCAACAAATCCTGACACTTTAATCACAAAACCATTTACGTCTGTTGTTACCAGAAATGTTGTGTTTGTTAAAATTGCAAATACGGAATTTCCAAGAAGAAACTGGAAAATTGCTGCAATATCATTACCTGAAGGTGGAACACATAGTCCAAATATGGATATCACAAAGTTAACAGCTTTTTTACCCAATGGTGATACTCTCGTCATTAACTCACCTAATGATTATTACCTGGTAAGAAATTGGGGCTTTTGGTGGAGATGGAATCATGTTCCTGTTATCCCAAAAAATGCAGATGTTTTATTAAGAGTTGAATTAACCAGTGCTTATGCAGATACTGATTTTGTTACATTAACATTTGGTGGCGATCGCTTTGGAATGCACAGAGCAAAGAAAAAGTTTGAATTGATTTCTTCAACCCCAAACGGAAATGTTTATGAAAAAATTTATGAGCAAACTTATAGGTCACATCAATATCCAGGATTCTTTCACGCAATTATTAATGCGATGCCAAAGCAGGTTGTATTTGATGATGCTACACCAGTTGAAATGGAATCTTGGGGTATGCCCTACTTTGTTAGACCATAAAAATAAAATAGTAATTTTACAAACCCAGTTTCCAAAAGAAATTGGGTTTGTTTTCTTAAACGTAAATTTTTATAAATAAATTTTAAATTGAAAAAACTACTAAGTAATTGTAAGTTCAAAGTGATGAAAAAATATTTTTTATACATATTAACACTTTTGGCATTTTTTTATGCCGGATGTGATAAGCCCGGACCCACAGAACTTGTTTATGAAGACAATTTGGAAGTTGAGATTATAGGTAAAGATATTGATAATGAGTATTACGCAAACGGATTTGATACAACAGGTGTTACTGAAGTTGTTCAAAACTATGCTAGTATAATTACTGTAAGTGGAATTAAGCTTACTCGCGATGGAAGAACAGACAATATCTCAACTGCATTAACATTTTTGTTTGATAAGACAAAGCCATTTAGATCACCGCAAGGAAATATTATTGGTTACAATACGATTGTACCAGGAATAATAAAATTTAATGATCTAACAGCAAGGTTAACAAATTATCGTGTTCGCTTTAGAGAAGCAGGAGTTTTGATTGACACCGTTTTAGGGAAAAAATATGAATTGTTCAATATAAACGGCAGAGCTTTCAGTGATCCTTTTATTTTTCCATACAATTCTATAATCTCATTTTTATTCAATCCATTTGTTGGACCGTCCTCTGGTTTTGATATTATCACTCCAAAAGAGATTACCGGTAATGTTAAGCTTGTAAGATTACCAAATCAAAATAATATTCGAGCTGAACTAACCTGGCAAGGTGAAAATGTAAATAACTTTTCAATTATTCTCGGCGGTGTTAGAAATTCAAATCAACAGGTTTTCCCTTTTTTCAGGATTAGAACAAAAGATGATGGAAGTCTAGTAATTCCAAATTCCATTTTAAAAAACATTCCTCGCGACAGATTTAACAAAATTTCCATTTCTTTCATAAGAAAATATGATAAGCTTACACAGCTTCAGAACACTGAACTTTATGTTAGTTCACAAAGCATTCACACAATTATTGTAGAGATTCCTTGAGAATATCTTTTATTATAGGTTTTATTATGCTCATAGCTGTATCTGCATCGGGACAAACATCTTTTGGGCTTAATGGTATTTATGGAATATCTGAGGAATCTTTTACATCCATAAATTCTTTTGAATATAATATCTCAAATTATTCAGTTATTAAAGATTGGGCTTTTTCATTTACTTACGGGGGTGAGTTTGCATCCTCAGTAACAAGCAATTTATACCAGATAACAGCAGCAAAAACTTTTGGATCACATTTTGTTTCGCTTAGATACACACCCGGATATCAAAAAGAATTTATATTTAAATCCGGCGAGGCAATTCCATTTAACAATACGGAGCCCATAAATCTTGAATCAAGATTTCTATATAAGGAACTTTTTGGCGCCGGTTATTCATATAGAATCAACAGTGATTTAAGTGTTGGATTTAATGTGCGATATTTTAAGCATGATTTTACAAATGAAAATGTAACAGCAATATTTTCTGATACTATTTATTTTGTCAGAGAGACCGAAGAGGATAATTCTGAATTATGGAAAACCGATATTGGTGTTATATGGAAACCTTTTGATAAGTTACTAATCAACTTGGGTTCGATAAATCTTTTTACATTAGATAGTGAAGTAACAAATGAAAATAATTCTAATTTTGAAATCAAAACAGATAAAGCTCTTTTTGCGGGAATAAACTACTCTCCTTCAAAATTTTTTAATATGTATCTTAATCTAGAAACAAATAACTCATTTTTAGGTGGAATGTCCTATCTGTTTGATTTGAATAAAAATAAACTTGGGTTTGCAGTTTCAGCATTTCATGATAACGAACAGGAACCATATATAGCTGGAATAATTCCTGCTGCTATTTTCACTTCCAAGTATTTTGATCTTTCACTCACGTATGTTAAATATTTTAGTGAAAGAAATACAACCGGAAGTTATTTAGATTTTAAAATTGATGGTATTTCAAATATCATTAATAATAAATACAGTTATGATAAACTTCTTTTAACAACAAACTTTAAATTAAATACACTGGTTGAACAGCGTGTTAAATTCCTTGGAGTAGAAATAAAACATAATATATATCCCGCATTAAATGATAAATACATTGATGAACCAGTAGCAACCGCAAAAGTAGTCAATCTTACAAATGAAAAAATAGATGTTAAACCTTATTTGATTATTAGTGGAATTAGTGAGGATAAACTTCAGTCCCCAATAGTTTCAATTCCACCATACGATACAAGCGAAGTAAATTATTATGCTGTTATTTCTGAAAACTATACCGGAGTAAATCCTGAAATTACTTATGCGAATTTTTATCTTATGACTGTAAATGATGATTTTGATGATGAATATCAGAAAGCAATGCTTGTAAATGGTATTAACGCATGGGATGGAAATGTAAAGAATTTGAGATATTTCATTCAACGAGATATGGACTTCTCAGTAAAGTACTCAAAAACGATTTTAGCAAAGTATAAAACTGAAATCGATACAATAGCTAATGCAATATCTAACTTTCATAAAGCTAAGATTATATTTAATTCATTTATAGAAAATTTAACATATACTTCAGATCCAAGAGCATCAGCTGAGTATGTCCAATATCCAAATCAAACATTAGAATTAAAGGGCGGCGATTGTGATGATCTAAGTGTTTGTTACAGTTCTTTGCTGGAAAGTATTGGTATCGAAACAGCACTGGTTGATTATAAAACTAATGCAAGTTTGCGTCATGTTAATATTATGTTTAATACTAAACTGTCGCCAAATCAAGCATATCTAATTTCAGAAAATGATACAAAATATTTTATCAGAAAAAATGAATCCGGTGATGATGAAGTTTGGATTCCGATTGAGACAACTTCCCTTTCGGATTTTGAAAGGGCATGGATTATAGCCTCAGATAAATTTCAAACTGAAGCAATTAATAATTTTGGTTTAGTTAAAGGCGAAGTTCAAATTATAGAAGTTTATTAATAGATAAAGGTAAATCAAATGAAAAAGTATTTATTAACAATATTACTCTTTGCTACGATAACTTACTCCCAGACTTTTCATGCAGAGAAAGTTAACGGCAATGTTAGAATCTTCTCCAGTAACAATACCAACTGGGAACAATTAAAACCTAAAATGATATTAGATAAAAATGCGGTTATAAGTTCAGATAAAAATTCTTCAATACTCATTAAGAGTGATGAAATTTCTTTTACATTAAGGGAATCTTCTGCAATTACAATTTCTGATATCAGAAAAATGACTTTAGATGAATTAGTGTTAGCCTTAGCAATGGAAGATGTAATGAACGTTCCACAAAAAAAAGGTAATGAAAAATCTGATAATACCGGAGTTTATGGAGATAAGGTAAATGAAGAAATACTAACAACTATTAAGTCTAATGATTTTGGTTTAAAGCGATTGAATGGTGCAAAACAGCTTGCTGAAAATGGGATGAAGGAGTCGGCAATAATTGCAGCAAAAGAAGTTTATCGTAAATATCCTGAAACAAAAAAAGATGCAACTACCAGAATTTATTTTGCAGATTTATTATTTGGCAGCGGGCTTTATGAGGAAGCATATGATGAGTATTCAGAAATTAATGCCCTAACTCTAAATACTGATAAAAAAAAATATGTTGAGAGTAAGATTGAACAGATAACTAAGAAACTAATTAAAAGAGACTTCTGAAAATAAGATTTCGTATTGAATGTCATTCTCGCTGCCATAGGCATCCCTATGGGAGAAAGCGGGAATCTATTTCATATTCACTGGATTCCCGTTTCCACGGGAATGACCTTTTGAATTTTTCAGAATTCTCTAAAAATAAATTTGAAAGTTAAGAAGCAATTTCATATTTCGATTACGCTTAATATGTCTTTTTCTTAAAATGCAATAATCACTTGTCACTCTAATTGAAGTCTAAAAGAGACCATCACTTTTCTTATCTTAAATAATAATTATACTAGACAACTGCTGTATTAAAAAAGCGTTAACTATTTGTTATTCTTAAACGACATTTGAAGCTAATGAATAATATTATTGAGATTCTTTTCCAAGATTCTTAATTACCTCATCAAGATAGGTGTGAAATTTTTGCGGCAGGTTTTTATACTTTGAATTAAGTTTTAGTTTTATCTCCTTAAATGATAATGATCGATGTGGCTCAACATCTTTTTTGATGTTTACGAGCCAGGTATCTAATTTAGATTTAACTCGCATTAAAACTTCCTTACTCTCATCTTTTGTAATAGAAAGTATTGATTTAGTTTCATCAAAATTATTTTCAACCAATATCTTTAAGGATATTCCCCTGAAGTTTTCTGCAACCAAAGTTCTGCTAACGTTTCCAAGCTCTTTTGCAGTTTCATTTATTGATGAATGAGAAAAATTTTTATTTCTTAAAGATTCAATTACAAGATCTTCAAAATTAAGTTTGACGCTCTTTACAATTTCAGATGGTAAATCATTAAGTTGGATTAAACTTCTGCTTTCAGATTCACAAAATACTTTTGCACGTTTTATTACTGATTCTAATTCTCTAACATTACCCTGCCAATCATAATCATTTAATGATTTTAAGACTGCTAATGACAATTGATATTTCTTATCATCACTCTCACAAAAATATCTTGCAATCGGTTCAATATCTTCTTTTCTTTCACGAAGAGGAGGCATATTAATATTGATTACATTTAATCTGTAAAATAAATCTTCCCTGAATTTTTTTTCTTTAATTAATTTTTTTAAATCTTTATTCGTAGCAGAAATAACACGGACATCAGTAATTGCAGTGTTTACTGATCCAACTTTATCATACTCCCCAGATTGGATTACACGCAAAAGTTTAACCTGAAAATTTTCTGTGGTCTCACCAATTTCGTCTAAAAATATTGTTCCTTTATCTGCAGTTTCAAATTTTCCCGATTTATCCCCAACTGTGCCGGTAAATGCACCTTTAACGTGTCCAAATAACTCACTTTCCAAAAGTGACTCTGTAAGTGCAGCACAATTAACAGCAACAAACTTATTATCTTTTCTTTTACTTAGAGAATGCATTGCTTTAGCCACTAATTCTTTTCCTGTTCCGCTTTCACCAGTTATTAATATGGTAGCATCAGTTGGTGCAGATTTATTAATAAGCTCAACAACATTTTTCATTTCGAATGATTTAAATACTAAACCAAAGAAATTCTGGGAATGAATCGTTATACCATCTTCTGCTGCAACCTGATCATTTTCACTCTCTTTTAATTTTTCTATGTCTTCTTTCAATCCTTCAATTTTTTCTAACAACTTTTTGCTGTTTTGTTGGGATGAAAAATTTAAATCTTTCTGTAGAGTAGAAAGTTCTTTTTCTTTTTCGGCTAAAAGTTTTTTGAATAATTCTGCCTCATTATAATAACCCTGCAACTGATTTCTATTTTCGATAAGTTTGAAATATATGTCTGCAATGAGCAAAAAGATGACAGGGATAATCAAAAATGAATACGCAATTTCTAAAAAGAAAAATCTAGAAAGTACATAAAACAATAAGGAAGAAGACGAAAATATTATTAGATAGAAACTGAACACTTGCGTCTTATTTTTTAGAAATATTACAAATGCAAAAACAATAAAAATAAAAGCATAAATTGACCAATAATAATAAGTACGATTTATAAATCTTTCTTTCAAAAGATTATCTAATGCAAAAGCATGAAGCGCAACGCCAGGTAATTGTTCGTCAAAGTTCGTTTCAAATACTGAAGATAGTTGGGGGTCACTAATGCCAACCAAAACGATTTTATTTTTTAATTGCAGAAGTTCAGGATCATTTTCTTGCACCAATTGAAAAAATTCTACCAAGGAATAATTTTTAAACTTACTCCATTGTGAGATGAAATTAATCTTAATCTTTTTAGGATAATCTTTTTTCTCACTAATCAAACTAAAACTAAATGCATTTTCTTTTGAAGTTCGATTTGAAATTTGCAATGGAATTTCAATTCCATGATTTCGAATAAAATTTATATGACCGGTTGGAATTAGTTCATTAATTAATCTCGGACTAGGGAAACTTAATGAATCAGTAATAAAAAGATCATTGCTTTTCTCTATACTTCCTGCAAGCGAACTTAAAACCACATTGTTTGCCCTGTTAATAGCCCTCTGAAGCACGTTATCATATACAGCCTGCGAAACAAACTTTGCACTTAGAAAAACTTCTAACCCTACTTTTTTAACTTTTAAAGTTGAAAGTTTATCTAGTAGCAGTGCATAATAGCTCCTCTTCATTGGCCAGGGTCCTAACTGTTCAATATCTTGAGAAGTAATATGAATGATTACAATAGAGGAATCCGGTTCTCTTTCACCTGAAATTTTATTAAATGAAGAAGCTAAAAAAGAATCAAATGAATTTGGAATAATTTGAAACGCAAAAAGAATGGCTATAGAAATTAAAGCAACTGATATTTTAATTATTGTATTTCTGTTCACTGGCTGTTTTACTTGATTAAACTTATATAACCAAATCTAATCAAAAAATATCATTTTTTATTTTTACGAAAAAAAATAATCATTAAGTTTTTAGACAAGGCTTGATGAGGAAATGTAAAAAAAATAAGGGAGCCTAAACTCCCTTAAAATTACTAATTAAATATTATTATTTTTTTCAATTCACCTTATCAATCAAAGATAAGAACTCATCAGCATTCACAAATCCAGTTAATCTTTTAATTTCATTACCTTTTGAATCAATAATAAGAACGGTCGGCATTCCAAGTACGTTAAATCGTTTTCTGAGTTGTTCATTTATTTCGTTGTTTATTGTCATATCAACTTTATAAACAGTAAATCTCTCGAATTCCTTTAATACTCGTTCATCAGAAAAAGTTAATGCATCTAATTCTTTACAAGGGATGCACCAGTCGGCATAAAAATCAACTACCATTCTTTCATTATTCTTAAGTGATGCTTCATAATTTTCTATACTAAATATTTTCCATTCAGGTTCAAGTTTTTCTGATGGGATTAGAGCATAGATCGAAATTGCAATCACGATTAAGGAAAAAATAGTTTTAAATATTCTAAATCCTTTTGCATCATTTGCTGTTTTATCAACAAAAAGTAAAATAACTGCTGCAATTATTCCAAATATTGGAAGAGCATAACCTTGAATAGCTTTTGGTAAAATAGGATCTAAGAAGTAAAACGCCATACCAATTAATAAGAAACCAAAAATATGTTTAACACCTTCCATCCATAAACCGGCTCTTGGTAAACTTTTTATTTTCCCTGAAAAAATTGCAAGCAATAAGTAAGGAAATCCTAAGCCGAGAGCAAGTACGAAGAACATTAAAAATCCATATAGTGGATCTGCTTTTGCTGCGACATATGTTACAAGTCCGATTACAAAAGGTCCAATACACGGTGCTGCAACAATCCCCATCGTTAAGCCCATAAAGAATGCACCAAACGCTCCACCCTTTGCACCACCTGCTTTCATCACCCAGGAATCAGGAAGCTTAAATTCATATACACCAAATTGACTTAGAGCCAGAGCAACAAATATCAGAGCAATTATAATAATTACAATTGGGTTTTGCAGAAGACTTCCAAATACAGCTCCACTAAGTGCAGTTACTACACCAACTACAGAGTATGTAAGTGCCATTCCAAGCATATATAGTAATCCAAGCATTACTAAACGGCTTGTCTTTCCTTCTGATTGTCCGCCAAAGTATCCAATTGTTATGGGTATAAGCGGATACACACAAGGAGTAAGATTTAATGCCAATCCTGCAAGGAAAATAAAAATTAAGCTTAAAAACAGTCCACTATTTTCGAGAGTGGATGCGATTGTACTATCATCATTACTCCCAACTTTTGAAACTTCTGTTTTAACATCTTCAACTTTAGGATTTTCAGCTACTCTCTGAACTGAATTTATATCTTTAGCAATTGTGTCAATAGGATTAATAATTTCAGATTGTGATTCTACTTCCGCTTTTTTCTCAGCAACTTCTAACTCAAATTCTGTAGTTGTAACATTTGGAGGCAAGCAAGAAACATCATTGCAAGCCTGATAATCCAAAGTAACAATAACCTTTTGTTTACCTACTGGTGAGTTTGCATTGGTTATAAAAGTAAGTTTGGCATTTGATGTAGCTTCATAAACAGAAACCGGCGCTTCTGAAAAAGATAATTTTAAGTCCTTTGCTTGTGGATACTTTACAGTTGAAAGTTTTAATCCGCTACCTTTAGCGGTGATTTCACTTGGTATTAAAAAATCATCATTAGGCGTATTTGAATTAATGTGCCAGGATGGATTAACTATAATTGATAAATTAACAGATACCGGTTCCCCTTGATATACTTTTATGGTTTTATCAACAACATTTAATTGAACAACATCCTGATTTTGAGCAAAGACTTGCATGCCTAAGTTCATAATAATAAATAAGGAAACACCTATTATCTTTTTGCTATTAAAATTCATTTATAATCCATTTTCATTTTGTGAAAAATAACTAAAGAAAAACAAAACACTAGTACCAATAATAAGATGATACTTCGCTATAAAAAGTTTCAAGTCAATTACTTTGGATATTTCCATTCTTATCAAGAAGAATTGGATCGCCAAAACCAAGTTCTTTTAATTTTTCCATTTGAGTTGCCTTATCGCCAGCAATTAAATAAATCATTTTATCTGGATGAATATACTTTTGTGCAAGCATTTTATGCTGTTCAAGTGTCATATCAGAAATTTGTCTTTCCTGGTCTTTTATAAAATCATAAGGAAGATTATACCATGCAATCTGAGATAACATTCCACGCAGAGCACCAAT
>Ga0105090_10001677_pt1 | contig 12058 bp, 8 predicted proteins | sample PPLLak3March2015_FD_79110 | JGI IMG/M metagenome (GOLD analysis project Ga0105090, IMG submission 79110) | Freshwater sediment microbial communities from Prairie Pothole Lake near Jamestown, North Dakota, USA - PPLs Lake P7 Core (1) Depth... | ecosystem: Environmental > Aquatic > Freshwater >... | reverse complement strand
TCAACGGCTCAGCGTGTCCCGATATCGAAATGTTCCGTCGATCAGCGAACTGGAGCCCTCGCTTCCCAAGGCGGTCGCCGCCGTCATCAACAAGGCCATGGACCTGGATCCGGAACGGCGCTACCAGAATCCCGCCGAATTCTATGCGGAATTGCAGATTCTGCAGAAGCGCAACGAGGCCGGCACGCTCGACACGCACCTTGCCGACGAAGCGGCCCACCGCGCCGCGCTGCTGGCCTCGGGGTCGGCCGGCTCGGCGGTCGGCGGCGCCGGCACGCCCGACCAAGAGGGCGTCGGTAAAACGGTGATGCTCATCGAATCGAATGTCGAGCTCCAGAACGTCCTGCGCGAGAAGCTGAAGAAGCACGGCTATCGCGTCCTGGTGATCAGCGATCCGGGACGGGCGTTGGCCCGCTTTGAAGACGAAACGCCCGCCGCCGATTGCGTCATTTTCAGCTCGGGCGAATTGGGCGAACCGGCCGTCGATGCCTACAACAAGTTCGCGGCGACCGATCGCACGAAGGGAATCCCCGCCCTGCTGCTGTTGGGCGAGGAGCAACAAGCGTGGGCGGGACTCGCGACCGGCGGTCCGCACCGCTCGACCATGCGCATGCCGATCAAGATCCGAGAACTGCGGGAAACACTCTTCCGCATCCAGGCGCAGCGAGTCTGATCGGGTCGTCGTCGGCTACAATGGGCCGCTCACAGGAGACCTAACATGACTCGTTTCCTATCGCTCGCTTCCACGCTGCTGCTGTTGATCTTGGGGGAGACGTCGACACGTCCTTCCGTGCTGAACGCCGAAGATTGGCCCCAGTTCCGCGGCGCCAATTCGGCTGGCCTCTCGCCCTCCACCAATTTGCCGACCACGTTCTCCGCTCAAGAGAACGTCCGCTGGCAAGCCACGTTGGGAGACGGCATCGGGTCGGCAGTCATCGCGAGCGGTCGAGTGTTCAGCACGGGGCTGACGGGACCCGAGGAATTCACCATCTTCGCGCACGACGCGCGGACGGGCCGGGAATTGTGGAAGCGCTCGTATCCCACGGGCGCTTTACCTCGGATCACTCCCCCGAACAGCCACGCATCGTCGACGCCAGCGACCGATGGCGAACGCGTCTACGTCTATTTCAGCACGCTGGGCATCATTACTCTGCAGGCAGCGGACGGAAAGGACGCGTGGCGCTTTGATCTGCCGCGGCCCGCGTACCTGATGGACTGGGGAGCGGGAGCATCTCCCATCCTGCACGACGGGCTGGTGATCTTTTGCCAGGACGACGACTTGGCCCCCTTCCTGATCGCCATCGACGCGGTCACCGGCAAGGCGCGCTGGCGAACCACTCGCTTCGACATGCTGGCCGGTTACGCCATTCCCGTCATCTGTCAGGCCAACGGCCAAACCGACGTGGTCGTGGCGGGTTCCGGCAAGCTCAAGGGCTACGATCTCCAGACCGGCCAGGAGCGTTGGACCTGCAATACCCTGCTCCGCACGATCATGACGAGCCCGGTGGTGCGTGACGGAGTGATCTATGTCGCGGTGCAGAGCTACGGTGACGCCACGCGCACGCTGAAGTTCGCGCTGCTCGAATGGCTCGATACCAATCAAGACGGCACGCTGTCGCGCAAGGAGGTGCCCAAGGAGTTCTGGGAAAAGTTCGACCTGTCGGACAAGAATAAGGACGGCGTGATCGATACGACGGAAATCGACTCGGCCTTTCAACATCCCCAGAACATGTCAGGTGGCGGCAGCATCATTCAAGCGATTCGCGGAGGCGGCCAGGGAGATGTCACCAAGACTCACGTGCTTTGGAATCTCGAAAACCGCTCGCCATCCAACCTCTCGTCTCCGTTGGTTGTCGGCAAGAAACTGTTCGTCGTGAAAGCGGGCGGGCTGTCGAGCTGCTTCGAGATCGAGCAAGGGAAGACTCTGTGGCAGCTAGGACGCATCCGCAATCTGGGGGACTATTACGCCTCGCCGGTCGCCGCCGACGGCAAGATCTTCGTGGCGGGTCGCAACGGCTTCGTCGTCGTCCTGGAAGACTCGCCGGAACTCAAGGTGCTCGCTCGCAACGACATGGAGGCCGAAGTCCTGGCCACTCCGTCAATCGCCGATGGCCGCCTCTACATTCGCACGCGCGAGAAACTGTTTTGCCTCGCCGCGGATGCGAAATGAACCTAGTGCTTTTTCAGGCCTAAAACGTGGGATAGGCTTCCAGCCTGTCACTCCAAAAAAACGACAGGCTGGAAGCCTATCCCACGGAATATCGCATCCCTGGTACGGAGACAGTTCCATGAACCGTTCCCTCTGTCGCGAATTGTTTGTTTTGACCGCCGCTAGCCTGGCGGTCATCCTGGCGGCCGAGCCGCTGCGAGCGGGTCCGAAGGTGAGCGTCGTGGTGGAAGCGAACGCGCCGCCGCTCGAACAGTTCGCCGCGCGCGAAGTGGGCGACATCCTGCGGCGACTCTTCGACGCCGAAGTGCAAGTCGAGCCCCAGCCGAACGCTGACGCGGTGGGCGTGGTACTCGTGGGCAACCCTGCCACGAACAGCCTCGTGAAGGAAACCGCCGGATCGTCCTGGCCGAAACTCACCGACCAAGGACATGCCGTCCGCTCGGTCGACTTGCGGGGGCGCCCGGCCGTGATCGTCGGCGGAGGAAGTCCGGTCGCGACCCTCTGGGCGGCCTACGAACTTGGACATCAGTTCGGCATGCGTTATCTGCTGGGTGGCGACGCGTTCCCCGCCGAACGCCCCGCGTTTCGACTCACCGGCTTCAACCTGACGCTCGAACCTTCGCTCCGCTTGCGCACCTGGCGCACGATCAACGATTTTCCGATTGGTCCTGAATCCTGGGGGTTGGCCGATCAGCGGCAGCTGGTGCGGCAGCTGGCCAAGCTGAAGTTCAACCGGATCTTGATCGCCGTCTATGCCTGGCAACCGTTCGTGCATTTCGAGTTTCAGGGCGTGAAGAAGCAGACCGGCGTGCTCTGGTACGGATACCGGTATCCGGTAAGCGGCGACACGGCGGGCCGCGCGGCGTTTCGCGGCCTGGAAGTTTTCGACAATCCTGATTTCGCGGGCACGAAGTCCTACGCCGATCGCGTGGCGGCGGGAACGAAACTGGTGCGAGGCATCATCGACAGCGCGCACGACCTGGGCATGACGGCGGCGATCGCCGTGTCGCCCCTCGAGTTTCCCCGGGAATTCGCGGCCGCGCTCCCCCAGTCGAAAGTGATCCACCAGCTCGAAAACCTCACGATTGGCCCAGGCTCGCGACAGCCCCCCGACGATCCGCTCCTCAAGACGCTCGTCACCGCGCAGCTGCAGGCCTATTTGAAGACGTATCCGACCATCGACGCCCTCTACCTGACGATGCCCGAATTCCCCGACTGGGTCGAGCATCATGATCGAGCGTGGCAACGGCTACGGCAACGCACCGGCCTGGGGGAGGGGGTCGACATGGAGCAACTGACCGAAGCCGCTCGCACTCGTAATCTGATCGCCTCGGGCGAACGGGGCGTGAAGGCGCTTCGTGGCAACATCGCCGCGCTCGACTTCTTCCATTCGCTGCTGTCCGAACCGCGATTGCTGCGCCGCCCCGACGGCAAGGCCGTCGACGTCACGTTGGTGGATATTGATCCGGCTCTCTATCATTTTCTCGACAAGGTCTTGCCCGCGAATACGAGCGCCCTGCACTTCGTGGATTACACGGCGCGGCGCGTCGCGTCTCACCCCGACATCCTCACCGAAGTTCCCGCCAAGTCCATCCGCAGCAATTTGATTCTGACGCTCGCCGACGACAACGTGGGAGTCCTGCCGCAGATGACGACCACTCATCTGCACGCGCTGCTCGGCCAACTGCGCAAACAAGGCTGGGAAGGCTTCTCGACGCGCTACTGGATCGTGGGGGATCTGACTCCGCCGACGTATTACCTGTCGCGAGCATCGTTCGACGCGCAAATCACTCCCCACAAGGCCTACGCGGACTTGATCAACGCGGTCTCGGGGGAAGGGGTCGCCGACCGAGTCATTCGCGGTTTCGACATGATCGAACAGGCCACCGATCTGATCGATCAGCACGACATCGGCTTCACATTTCCGGTTCCCGACGTGGTCATGAAGCACTACGCGGCGACCGAACCGGCCCCCGCCTGGTGGGGCGAGGTGAAAACGCTCTATGCCAAGGCGATGGATGAAATGTATCGCGGGAACACGCGAGCTCGACAAGGAACGCGACCGTTCACGCTCTATTACGCCAAACGCCTGGAATTCGCCGTGCATTACCTGACCAGCATCGACGCGGTGCGAACAGCGGGAGTCGCCAAATCCAAAGGCAATAAGAACGAGCAGATCGCGCAACTCGAAAAGGCGACGGAAGCCATGTACAGCGCCTTGAATGCGTACGGCGAAGTCGCCCGGGATCAATCCGATCGAGGTGTGATCGCGGTATTGAACGAGTACGGCTACCGGCGGCTGGTCGCGGAACTGGACGCGGTGAGCGAGTAGCGGCTTGGTGGGGTGAGTTGGGTGATGGGGTGATGGGGTGAAAGCCGTAGCATGGAGCTCCTGCTCCGTGCCCCAAGGAGTACGCTGTCATCCGGTCCTACGGAGCCGGAGCTCCGTAATACTTGCCTTGTTTAGCGCATCCCACTTCTCAACTGCGACAAAGCGCTAGAGGAAAACGTGCATGTCCCAAGCTGCCGAATCGCTCGTCTACTTGAACGGCCGGCTGGTTCCTGCCTCCGCCGCCCATGTGGCAATCTTCGATGCGGGAGTCGTGCTGGGAGCGACCGTCACCGAGATGACTCGCACCTTTCGGCACGAGGCGTGGCGGCTGGAGGATCATCTGGCGCGACTCTTTCGCTCGCTGCGCTACACGCGGATGGACATCGGCATGACGCTCGACGAATTCGCGCGGGTGTCGCGCGAACTCGTGGCTCACAACGCTCGACAGATTCACACGCAGGACGAACTGGGACTGATCCATTTCGTGACTGCGGGCGAATTCCCCGTGTACGCGGGATCGGCGGGACGCGCTCCCCGCACGACGCCCACCGTCTGCGCCCACACGTTTCCCATGCCCTTCGAGTTCTGGGTCAAGAAACTGACGCTGGGACAGCACCTGGTCACCCCCGCGATTCGCCATGTGCCGCCGCAGTGTTACGACCCGAAAATGAAGTACCGCAGCCGCATGCATTACTACCTGGCCGATCAGGAAGCTCGGCTGGTCGATCCCGACGCCGCGGCCCTGCTGCTGGATTTGCAAGGCAACATCACCGAGACCAGCGGCGCGAATTTTCTGCTGGTCGATCGCGGCGCGATCGTCTCCCCCACCACCGTGAACACGCTGCCCGGAATCAGCCGCGCGATGGTGATTCAGCTGGCCGCCGAACTGGGGATTCCGTTCGTCGAGCGCGACGTCCAGGTGTACGACGTCATCAACGCCAGCGAAGCCTTTACGGCCAGCACTCCGTACTGCCTGTTGCCAGTCACGCGCATCAACGGGCTGACAATCGGCGACGGCCAACCAGGCCCCATCTTTCAGCGACTGCTGAGCGCTTGGAGCGCCGCCGTGGGGCTGGATATCGCCCAGCAGATCCGCGACGGGGCCGAGCGACGGCTGGCGACTGAAAAGTCGTAAAGCAAGTGTCGTGGTACGTTATAGGCCCATCGAGCCGAGGATGAGCTGGGCGACGTTGATGTAGATCACGATCGCCAGGATGTCGCTGATGCCGGCGACGAACGGGTTGCTCATCAAGGCCGGATCGAGCCCCAGGCGTTTGAAGAGCATCGGCAGTAAGCTGCCGAAGATCGAGCCGGAGATCACCACCAGGATCAGCGACAAGGGAACGACCGTGATCGCGAGGGGGTGGTCGCCGACAATCAATTCGCGTCGAGTCAGAAAATAGGCGACGAACGTACCGCAGATCGCCAGGAACAGTCCCAGCACCACTCCGACCACCAGCTCGCGGCGAATCACTCGCCACCAGTCGCGCAGCGTCACATCGCCGGTCGACATGGCCGCGATCACCAGCGTCGCCGATTGGTTTCCCGAATTCCCGCCGCTCGACATGATCAGCGGGATGAACATGATGAGCCACGACCATTTGGCGAGGAGCAGTTCGTAGTGCTTCAGTGCCGAGGCGGTGAACAACGCCGTGAAGAACAGCACTCCCAGCCACATGCCGCGTTTCCAACTGAGCGTCAGCAGGGGGGTGCGGAGGTAACTTTCGTCGAGGGGCGTGATACCGGCGATCATCTGCACGTCCTCGACGGCTTCCTGCCGCATCACGTCGAGCACGTCGTCGTGCGTGATGATCCCCAGCATCCGTTGTTCGTTGTCGACGACCGGAATGGCCAACAAGTTGTAATGCGCGACCTTGTGGGCGACCTCTTCCTGGTCCTCGGTGGCGGAGGCCAGCACCAGTTTCGTCTGCATGAGATCGCCCAGGCGGGTATCGCCCCGGCCGATCGACGAGACGAGTTGGCGCGTGGAAACGGCGCCGCGGAGATGTCCGGCGTCGTCCACGACATACAGATAGTAGATCGTCTCCAGCCGTTCGGCCTGCTTGCTGAGCTCCTGCAGGGCCTCGCGCACGGTCAGCGTTTCCGACAATTGCGCGTATTCCGTCGTCATGACGGCGCCGGCGGTCCGTTCCGGATAGGCCTGCAGCCGCAGGATGTTCCGCCGCTCGTCGGGCGGGAGCAACGGCAGCAGTTCTGCGACGATTTCCGGGCGAATCTCGCGGAGCAGGTCGACTTGGTCGTCGGCCGACAATTCGACGATCAGGCCCGCAATTTCCCGCCGATCCTGCCCTTCCAGGATGGCGATCTGCTTATCGTGATCCAAATACTTGAAGATTTGCTCGCGAGTCCGCAATTCGGCATGCCGCAAGACGGCCCAAGACTCGTCGGCCGAAAGCCCGTCCATGAACTCGGCCGCATTCGACGGGTGCAACGCGTCGCAGAAATCACGCAGTTCCGCCACGTTTCCTTCGGCCAAGTACTCGCGCAATTCAGGTAGGTAAAGGGTGTTTACCATGTCAAACGCGTCTCGGCCGATGAGTCATCGTCGCGGATCTAGTCGTGAATATGACGCCTGGGCAGTGTACCACCGAACGGAAATGGGGGCAGGGGCTCCGTCAAAGTTGACAAACGCTTCCCTGCTTGATACGGTCGCCCCATGGCAGAATCTGGTGAAATTCCGGTTGAGAGCTCGGCGCTGTCCCGCCTCGACAACCTCGCGGGCGGGACCGAGACGCCGTGCGTCGAGACAATCGAGCAAGCTCAGCCTGACTCGGACGACCAAGAGGCCGAAGCTCCGTCAACCGCGGAAGTCGCGGCGAGCGACATCGCCGAACCCTCGCCGGTTCCCTTCGACAAGCTCGCGCGTTGCGAGGAACGACTCCACTATGTCTTCAATGACAAGTCGTTGCTACGCGCCGCGCTCACGCACGCTTCGAGCGCCGAGCACCGCCTGGCATCGAACGAACGGCTGGAATTCCTGGGGGACGCCATTCTGGGCGTGGTGACGTGCGAAATGCTGTTTCGCAAATACCCCGAGTTCCTCGAGGGGGATTTGACGCGAGTGAAGTCGGTCGTCGTCAGCCGCCACACTTGCGCGAAGCTCTCTGGAATGATGGGGCTCGACGAATTCATGTTTGTCGGCAAGGGCATGACGTCGTCGGGTGGAGTGCCGCAGTCGGTGCTAGCCGATGTCTTCGAGGCGCTGATCGCGGCCATCTACCTGGATGGCGGCGAGCAGCACGCTCGAGAATTCGTGAAGAAGTACTTGAGTCCCGAAATCGCCTTGGCGGTCGCGGGCCAGATCGGCGACAACTACAAGTCGCTGCTGCAACAAGTCGCTCAGCGCCGTTTTGGCGCGACTCCGTCCTACCAACTGCTCGCCGAGCGCGGCCCGGATCACAGTAAGTGCTTCAAGGTGGAGGCGGTGCTGGGGAACAAGTCGTTTCCGCCCGCCTGGGGAAAGAATAAGAAGGATGCCGAACAGCGCGCCGCCTGCAACGCGCTGTCGGATCTGAACGGCGAGGCCGCCCCGTTTCCCGCCGAGGAGTGAACACTCGCCGGGGTGCGGCGCCTTCAGGAAAACGTGCCACCGTCCGTAGCCGATGCAAGCCTACCAAGGCCACGAGACACCCCATCGGCTCGGACGGTGCGCGGCGAGACACGACGATCCACCGTCCGACTCCGTGGATTGTTGATTCGAGCATGGTGAACCGACGCGGAGTACGGACGGTGGCACATTCAACTTGACAGCCGAATCTAATGAAAAAATCTTCGCAAGAAACGCCAGACGAATCGTTGCCGGACATCGTCGCGCGCTTGGGGATCGACAAGATCAAACGGCACATTTTTCTCTGCTGCGACCAGACGAAGCCCAAATGCGTCGACCCCGACGTGAGCCTGGAAGCCTGGAAATATCTGAAGCGCCGACTCAAGGAACTGCAGCTTACCGGCGAGCAGGGTGTGTTTCGCACGAAGGCGAACTGCCTGCAGATCTGCGCGCAAGGCCCGATCGCCGTCGTCTATCCCGAGGGGGTCTGGTACCACTCGTGCGAACCGGCGGTGCTGGAACGGATCATTCAGGAGCATCTGATTGGCGGACAGATTGTCGAGGCCTATCGGATTCGCACGAACTGCCAGGGTTAGAAGTAGGGAGGCGAGCGGCCCGGCGTCAGCCGGCCGACTCTACGCGAAGACTCCGCGGGTGGCGAGCAGTTTCAGCACTTCGGTCGCGCAGGTTTCCAAGTTGTCCTGGTGCGTATGCAACACCAGATCCGGCGCGACGGGCGAATCGTACGGAGCCGTCACTCCGGGGAACAAGGCCAGTTCGCCGGCATCGGCTCGAGCGTAATGTCCATCCGCGTCGCGTTGCCGACAGACGTCCAGCGGGCAGTCCAAGTGGACGACGATAAACTGATCGCGTCCGATCACCTCGGCCGCCTTCTGACGCACGGCTTCGTCCGGAGCGACGAACGCGGCCAGCACGATGAGCCCCGCATCGTTGAACAAACGAGCCACTTCGGCGCTGCGCCGCAGGTTCTCGCTCCGCTCGTCGACCGTGAATCCCAAGTCCCGACTGATGCCGCGCCGCATGTTCTGGCCGTCGAGAACCACCACGGCCCGCCCTTCCAGAAAGAGTCGGCGTTCGAGCTCGTAGGCGAGCGTCGTCTTGCCGGCGCCGGTCAAGCCGGTCAGCAGCACGGTCACCGGATGCTGGCCAAACCGCGCTAGACGCTGCTCCACGGTGATCTGACTGGCTCCAGAAGGGACCGAGGCCACGGCGGGCTGATCTTCCCAGTGGTCGTGTCGCCCCTCGCCGGTGGTCCGGTCCAAAATCATCCCGGCTCCGACCGTCCCGTTCGTGATGCGGTCGATGATAATGAACGAACCGGTTCCTCGATTGCGACGATAGCTGTCGAACGCGATGGGCTGATTCAGGTTGATCGCGCAGCGGCCGATTTCATTCAGTTTCAGCGTGGCCGAGTCCTGCCGATGAAGCGTGTTGACATCGATCTGGTAGCGGAGCGTCCCCACGGTTCCCGGCGAGACCTTGGTCGCCTGTTTGAACCAGTACGACTTGCCCGGGACTAACGGCTCCTCGGCCATCCAGACGATCATCGCTTCAAACTTGTTGTCGACTCGCGGCACGTTGCCGGGGCGGACGAGCATGTCACCGCGACTGACGTCGATTTCGTCCTCGAGCGTGATCGTGATGGCCTGCGTCGCGAAGGCCTCCTCTCGTTCGCCGTCATAAGTCACCAGCGACTTCACCCGACTTGTCTTGCGCGACGGCAGCGCGAGCAATTCGTCTCCCTTGCGCACGATGCCGCTGGCGATCGTGCCGCAGAAACCACGAAAGTCGAGATTGGGACGATTCACGAACTGTACTGGAAAGCGGAAGTCCTCGAGATTGCGATCGGAGCCGATATACACTGACTCCAGCAAGTGCATCAGCGGCGGCCCTTGGTACCAGGGCGTGTTCGGGCTGGAATCGACGACGTTGTCCCCCCGCAGCGCGGAAAGAGGAATGAAGTGCACGTCCGGCAGATCCAGTCGCGCGGAAAACGCCTGGTAGTCGGCCTTGATCGAATCGAACTTTTCCTGGCTGAAGTCGATCAGATCCATCTTGTTCACCGCGACGACGACGTGCCGGATCCCCAGCAGCGATACGATGAATGAGTGCCGGCGAGTCTGCACGAGCACGCCCTTCCGCGCGTCGATCAAGATGATCGCCAGATCGGCCGTCGAGGCGCCGGTGGCCATGTTCCGCGTGTACTGCTCGTGCCCTGGCGTGTCCGCGATGATGAACTTGCGCTTGTCGGTCGAGAAGTACCGGTAGGCCACGTCAATCGTGATCCCTTGCGTGACCTCGTCCTCCAGACTGTCCAGCAACAAGGCCGGATCGAAGTCGTCCCCGGTCGTGCCATGTCGCACCGACTGTTTCTTGACCGCCGCCAGCTGGTCCTCGTAGATCATTTTCGATTCGTAGAGGAGTCGACCGATCAGCGTGCTCTTGCCATCGTCGACACTGCCGCACGTAATAAGGCGCAGAAGTTCCTTGCGCTCGTGCTGCGCCAAATAGGCGTTGATGTCCGTGGCGATCAGGGAGGATTGGTGGGACATTTTTCTGAGGGCTCGCGAAAAAATAAGTTTGACAATCTTAGGCAAGTACCGCGGCACGAAGGCAGGTCATACGACGCTGCAAACTCTCGCCATACCTAGCCGTCGGTGCTTGCCTAACTGAATCAGGAGGACGTGGGCTCTGCGGGTTCGAGTGGTCAGTTAGGTCAAAGCAAGGGGCGCTGTACTTCCTAGCTTTGAGTAATTGCCAAACTTACTTTTTCGCGAGCCCTTAAAAGTAACCTTCCTTCTTCTTCTTCTCCATCGATCCCGACTGGTCGTGGTCGATAAGTCGTCCTTGACGTTCGGAGAACCTGGTGAGCAACATCTCCTGGATGATTTCCGGGAGGGTCGTGGCCGTCGAATCCACGGCGCCGGATAGGGGATAGCAGCCGAGCGTGCGGAAGCGCACCATCCGCATTTCGGGAACCTCGCCCGGCTGCAGCGGCAGCCGATCGTCGTCGACCATGATCATGGTGCCATCGCGCCACACAATGGGACGTTCCTTGGCGAGATAGAGCGGCACGAGGCGAATGTTTTCGAGGTGCACGTACTGCCACACGTCGAGTTCCGTCCAGTTCGACAGCGGAAAGACGCGGATGCTCTCTCCCTTGCGCACGCGGGCGTTGTACAGATTCCAAAGTTCGGGGCGCTGGTTCTTCGGGTCCCACCGATGGAATTCGTCGCGGAACGAAAAGACTCGCTCCTTCGACCGCGACTTCTCCTCATCGCGACGGGCCCCTCCAAACGCGGCGTCGAACTTGTACTTGTTGAGGGCCTGCTTGAGCGACTCCGTCTTCATCACGTCGGTGTGCACTTTGCTGCCGTGCGTGATCGGGTTGATTCCCGCCTTTCGCCCTTCCTCGTTCACGTGCACGAGCAGGTTGAGCCCCAGTTCCTTGCCGACGTAGTTGTCCCGCAGTTCGTACATTTCGCGGAATTTCCACGTCGTATCGACGTGCAACAGCGGAAACGGCGGTTTGGCCGGGTAAAAGGCCTTGAGGGCCAAGTGAAGCATGACGGCCGAGTCTTTACCGATCGAATAGAGCATCACCGGGTTCTCGAACTCGGCGACCACCTCTCGAAGGATGAAAATGCTCTCCGCCTCAAGCTGCTTTAGATGCGTAAGGTTATATCCTGCCATGACTTCCTTCCAAACGAGTCGATTCGTTCAGGAAGTATAGGGAATCTGTAACGCGCCGGCAACACGACAAAACGAGCGGGCGAAGTGAGTATCAGGCGAGCGGCGGGCGTCAGCCCGTCGAGGCCTGACGAACGAGTCTCCCCGCACATCGATTCGATTCGCGCCGGTCCGGCGGTGGAAAGCCACCCACGCGTCGGCGGCCGGCTGATGCCGGACCGCATGCCTGGCGAGCGGCGGGCGTCAGCCCGTCGAGGCCTGACGAACGAGTCTCCCC
>Ga0105090_10001676_pt1 | contig 12058 bp, 9 predicted proteins | sample PPLLak3March2015_FD_79110 | JGI IMG/M metagenome (GOLD analysis project Ga0105090, IMG submission 79110) | Freshwater sediment microbial communities from Prairie Pothole Lake near Jamestown, North Dakota, USA - PPLs Lake P7 Core (1) Depth... | ecosystem: Environmental > Aquatic > Freshwater >... | reverse complement strand
ACTTCCGGCCGAAATCTGACCAGACACGCGAAGCCATCGAAACGGCCGTGAAGACGCTCGCGCAGCAGGCACTGGAGAAGTCCGACCTTGTTTCCGATGACGCGCTGAAAACGATCAAGTCGATCATATCGGCCATCGATCGGAAATTGACAGAGCAGATTAACTTGATCCTGCATCACGAAGATTTTCAAAAGTTGGAAAGTGCCTGGCGCGGTTTGCACTACTTGGTGACGAACACCGAAACCGACGAGATGCTCAAGATTAAGGTCATGAACATCTCCAAGAAGGATCTGGGCCGCACTTTGAAGAAATTCAAGGGGACGGCGTGGGACCAAAGTCCGATCTTCAAACGCGTTTACGAGGAGGAATTTGGTCAGTTCGGCGGTGAGCCCTTCGGGTGCATCACGGGCGATTACCATTTTGATCACTCTCCCCCGGACGTCGAATTACTCACCGAAATGATGGGGGTCTGTTCGGCGGCCCACGCACCGTTTCTCACGGGTATTGCCCCCACCGTCATGCAGATGGATTCGTGGCAGGAACTCAGTAACCCGCGAGACTTGACCAAGATCTTCGGTACGCCCGAATATGCGTCCTGGCGATCACTGCGTGAAGCGGACGATTCCCGCTATCTGGGGCTCTGCATGCCCCGATTCCTGGGACGCATCCCGTACGGAGCAAAGACGAACCCAGTCGACGACTTTGATTTCGAAGAGGATATCACGGGGGGCGAACACCAGAAGTATAGTTGGGTGAACGCGGCCTATGCGATGGCCACAAATGTCACTCGCGCGTTCAAGCTCTATGGCTGGTGCACGCAGATTCGCGGTATTGAATCGGGAGGAGCTGTCGAAGGACTTCCGACTCATACTTTTCCGACCGATGACGGCGGCGTCGATATGAAATGCCCGACCGAAATCGCAATCGCCGATCGACGCGAAGCGGAACTCGCTAAGGCCGGCTTCATGCCGCTTATTCACAAGAAGAATAGCGACTTCGCCGCGTTCATCGGCGCGCAATCGTTGCAGAAGCCTCAGGAATATGATGATCCAGCGGCAACCGCAAACGCAAATCTGGCCGCCCGGTTGCCGTACCTATTCGCCACTTGCCGTTTCGCACACTACTTGAAGTGCATGGTCCGCGACAAAATCGGGTCCTACAAGGATCAAGAAGGGCTCGTGTCATGGTTGCAGAGCTGGATTAACAACTACGTCGAGCCCAATCCGGGTACCGCCTCGGATGAAGCGAAGGCGCGTCGCCCTCTGGCCGAGGCCAAGGTCGTCGTCGAGGCCGACGAGAGCAATCCAGGATACTACAGGTCAAGGTTTTATCTTCGCCCGCATTATCAATTGGAGGGCTTGACCGTGTCGTTGCGGCTTACCTCCCGCATGCCTAAGAGCTGATTTCTCGCGTCTCTTGCTGCAGGCGACGTATCACAAGATCATAGTACCTAACCTATTTGTGTTTGATGTGAAAGGATGACCTTACATGATCTTAATGAAATTGAAAGATGTGAAAGGGGATTGCCAAATCCCTAAGTTTGAAGACCACTTCACTCTAACCAGCGCCAGCTTTGGAATCGTTCGCGAAATGGATTCCAAACAGAAGGCCGGAACACAGGATCTCACGTTCGGAGTTGCGACGCTCGAGGACCTGTCCATTGCCAAGTCCATGGACAAGGGGTCAACGGTGCTCGCAATGTACGCGATGCGCGGCGCGACACTCGGTACGGTCGATATCAAGTTCGTGCAAACTACGTCGGACGAGAAGAACGAGCCCATTAATCATATTTTTTTGTGGATCAAACTGGATACGGCCTTTTGCAAGACCTGGAATATGAGTGGCAGCGAGGACGGACGTCCCGAAGAAGAGCTCACGTTGTTTTACAACAAGATCGCTTTCAAATGGTACTTCAATGACCCAACTGCTCCCGGTCAGAAAATAGGCGCCAAAAATATGTCGTCCGGATTCGCGTGGGACCATGTCACCAACCGACTTTGGGCAAACGGCACATCAACGTTGCCGCCAGCGGGGGACCAAATTTGGGTTAAGTAACTTGGGTTGAGGAGTGTAGTTGACAACTGTGTCGAGCCCAATTCTGGGCTGGCGTCAGATGAAGCCAAAACGCATGCCCCTCTTATCTCGGCCGAGGTCGTGTTGAAGGCAGATGAGAGCCAGCGAAGATCACACCGGGAAAGGTTTGATGTTCGTCCACGTTATCAATTGAATGGCTTGGCTAAGGCCATGCGCATCTCGTCCCGCTTGCCCAAAGGTTTTTGCTCGGGTTTCTCTCAACCGACATCATACCGAAAACAAGGATTTTTTAACCGATTCGTATGAAAGGATGACCTCGTATGATTTTGATGCAAATCGAAAAAGTGAATGGGGATTGCCAAATTCCTGGGTTCAAAGATCACTTCACGCTGACCAGCGCCAGCTTTGGAATTGTTCGCGAAATGGACTCTAAACAGAAGGCCGGAACACAGGATCTCACGTTCGGCGTTGCGACGCTCGAGGACCTGTCCATTGCCAAGTCCATGGATAAGGCGTCGGATCAGCTGGCAACGTTTGCAATGCGCGGCGCGACGCTCGGTACGGTCGATATCAAGTTCGTGCAAACAACCACGGACAAGAATTCAAAGAAACCAGTTAATCATGTTTTCTGTTGGATCAAACTGGATACGGCCTTTTGTAAGACCTGGAATATCAGTGGCAGCGAGGACGGACGTCCCGAAGAGGAGCTTACGCTTTTCTACAACAAAATCGCATTCAATTGGTATTATCTTGACAACGCCGGGGGTAAGGCGAACAGCACTCCATTCGGATGGGACCACGTCACTAACCGTGAGTGGACGGCCAAAATGCCGAATACCAACGATCCCCTAGTGTGGGTCGAGTAGGCCAGCAGGATTGGTGCGGCGGGCGACTACCTAATCGGTTGGTCGCCGCTTGATTACATTTGCCAATGTGCCAGCGATGTGGGAGCGATGGTCATGATCCTGGTACGCATCCACAAGCTTGATGCTAAGGGAGTCTGTCATATTCCCGGCTACGAAAAGTTTTTTCCTGTTGACAGCATCGATCTTGGCGCTGAAAACGCGATGAATACGAAAGGTTCCGGAAGCGACAATAGTTCCAATCGGGACTTCGTCGTTAAGAAAGAGGAACCGGAAAAGGTAAAGATCGATCGTATTTCCGATTCATTGACGCCCGCATTGATGGGACTCGCCATCAAGAACCGCACGGTCACGGTGAATCAAATGTTCTGGACGATCGACGTGAGCTTCGTTCAGTTGCGACATGATGTCAAAGAGACAAAAGGTAAAGCTGGTGTCAAGGCGTATTTGCTCATGCGATTCGGCGGGGCGCGCCTCGTCTCCTGGAACCTAAGCGGAAGCGGTTCAGACGATCCGAAGGAGTCGATTGAATTCAAGTACACCCAGATCGCAATTCAATATCGCGCGACTCAAACAGGCGACACCTATATCCCGTCCACGACGTACACCTGGGATTTTGAAAAGAACGAAGATTGGACTGAGCCGCCTGAGTGGAAGTAGAGCTCGACATGGCGAGTAGATCGGGCGAGCGAGGAAGGTCCTCGGCCAAGGCCAATCCGCGTCAATCGACTGCGATTCTTGGAGGAAGCTAGTTGTGTCTGCCTTAAATTCTCTGCACAACGCCGATTTGCGTCGTACGCTCGCGGATTTACAAGATGAAGTACGCAAGCAGCCTGAAGTCGCGAAACATCGTGTCTTCTTGTTTCAGCTGTTATCGGTAATGGGGCAATGGGATCGGGCCCTGACTCAGCTGAATGTGGCGCGAGAGTTGGACGCTTCGTCGCTCGAAATGGCGCAGGCCTATCAAGAAATTCTGCACTGTGAGGTGTTGCGGGGACAAGTCTTCAACGGGCAGCGTTCGCCGTTGTTCTTTGGCGAGCCTGAACCTTGGCTCGCGCGGATTTGGGAAGCCCAGGTCCAGACAGCCAAAGGCGAGTTCGCGGCGGGGCAGCGGCTACGCGACTTGGCCTACGAAGAAGCGCCCGCGGCGGCCGGAAAAATCGTGCGTCGCGCGGCGAAAGCCGCGGAGGTCGAGTCTTCGTCGCATTCCTCAAGCGGCCCGCCGGAAGTCGCGACCGATTTCGCGTGGATCGCTGATGCCGATTCGCGGCTGGGGCCCATTCTCGAAGTCATCATCAACGGCCGCTATTACTGGGCTCCGTTCCATCGAATTCGCCGGATCATCTTCGAAGCTCCAACCGATTTGCGCGATCTGGTGTGGCTACCGGCACACTTTGAATGGTCGAATGGCGGAGAGACGGTGGGGATGGTCCCGACTCGCTATCCCGGCTCGGATTCGAGCGACGACGACCTGATTCGTCTCGGCCGGAAAACGGTGTGGCAGGAAGTCGCCGAAGGAGTGTTCTTGGGAAGCGGGCAACGCATGCTGGCCACCGACGAGGGAGAATGGCCGCTACTAGAGATCCACCGCATCGAATGGGACGCGGTCGAAGAAAAAGCGTAGTTTTGCCAGGGAATCAAGCGAGAAGGAGTCTGCATGGCCGAACTGACACTGAAGGAACGACTGCAACCATCCTTGCTCGATCGACTCACGGACGACCACCCAGAAACGGACCGTGAGTCGCGAGATCAACGAGTCTGGTCATTGGCCCGTTTTCGCGAGATGGTGCTTCGTGATTTGGGTTGGCTGCTCAATTGCGAGAATGCGACTGCAGTCCTCGATATGACGGCCCACCCCAACGCATTCAATTCAGTCCTGAATTTCGGTATTCCCGCGATGGCCGGAACGCTCTTGACGAGCAAACGCTCGGGAGACTTGGAACGCCAAGTCCGGGACGCGATTCGACTTTTTGAACCACGGATCTTGCCTGAATCGCTCAGCGTGCGGACTGCGACCGGCGAGGAAGGGGGCCCCAACTCGCTGACGGTCGAGATCCGCGGAGAGTTGTGGGCGAGACCGCTGCCTCAACCCCTGTTTCTCAAAACCGAAATCGACCTGGAAACTGGTGCCGTCGCAGTTTCGGAACTGCCAATCTAACCCTTGTCGTGATGATGGTCGGCCGCGAAAAACCCAGCAATCGCGAGTGCGGCGGCGGGCCAAGTCTCCCTACACTCTGCCGCAATTGATTTGCTCATGGATCCCTTACTGCTCAGCCTCTACAACCGCGAACTGCAATACATTCGTGAGTTGGGATCGGAATTCGCCAAGGACTTTCCCAAGATTGCGGGACGCCTGGGAATCGAAGATCTCGAATGCGCCGATCCGTACGTCGAGCGGCTCTTGGAAGGATTCGCGTTTCTCTCGGCGCGCGTTCACTTGAAGCTGGAAGCGGAATTTCCCCGGTTCACTCAGCATTTGTTGGAAACCGTCTATCCTCATTACCTGGCTCCCGTACCCTCGATGGCCGTCGTTAAATTTCAGCCCGATCTGACGGAAGGGGCGTTGGCAGAGGGCTACGAAGTGCCACGAGGCACGGCCTTGCGCGGGACGATGGGGCGTGGCGAGCAGACGGCGTGTGAATACCGCACTGCCCAGAAGACGATGCTTTGGCCTTTGGAAATTGTGGAAGCGGAGTACGTTGGACGGGATGTCAGCCATGTCTCGCTACCTACCAAGCTGCGTTCGGCACGGTCGGGCCTGCGACTCAAACTGCGCACGACCGCGGGCTTGAAGTTCAGCGATCTGGCCCTCGATTCGCTGCAGATCTTTTTCGGCGGCGGACAGCGTGCTTTGCGACTCTACGAGCAAGTCTTCGCGAACCTGATGGGTGTGGTGAAGCGAAGCGGGTCCTCGTCGTCGATTCCGGTCGAGTTGCCTGGGGCGACGGTCGCCCGAGTCGGCTTCAGTGATGACGAGGCGTTGCTCCCGGTTTCTCCCCGCTCGTTTCAGGGCTATCGACTGTTGCAAGAGTATTTTTCCTTTCATCAACGCTTTCTGTTCATCGAGCTGCGCGGTCTTCAGCCCGCGATTCGAGCGACATCAGAGCACGAAATGGAACTTTTGCTCTTATTCAATCGCAGCGATCCGCGGCTCGAAAATGTCGTCGACGCCTCGGACTTCAACTTGTTTTGCGCTCCCGCCATCAACTTGTTTCCACATTCGGCGGATCGCATCCATGTGGGCCGCACGGAATTCGAGTATCACGTAGTGCCTGATCGCACACGGCCGATGGACCTGGAGGTATTTCAGGTTCTGGGGCTAACCGGTTACGGTCAGCAAGCGAAGACGCAGCAAAGATTTCGTCCCTTGTACGCGATGTCCGACACCTATCGCGACAACGCTCCCGACGGCTTGGCGTACTTCTCGGTGCGACGACAACAGCGTGTGGCCTCCGACCGTCAACAGTTGCAAGGACCGCGTTCGAGCTATATCGGCGGCGAGGTGTTCGTGAGTTTGGTGGACGCGTTGCACGCCCCCTACTCGCGAGAACTCGTTGAACTGGACGTGCAGACGTTGTGCACAAACCGGGACCTTCCGCTGCTAATGCCGCTCGGCATGGGAAAGACCGATTTTACCTTGGAAATTGGCGCGCCCGTTTCCTCAATTCGCTGTGTCGCCGGTCCGTCCGAACCACGCCCGTCGCTCGCGCAGGGCACTGGCGCCCCTTCGTGGCGATTGGTGAATCACCTTTCGCTCAACTACCTGTCCTTGGTGGATACTGACCAGCGCGGGGGAGCCGTCGCGCTTCGCGAATTGCTTCGGCTCTACTCCGATCCTTTGGCGCCGGAATTCGGCAAGCAAATCGATGGAGTCCAATCGGTGCAGTCGCGGGGAATCGTCCGCCGTATCCCAGGCTCGGGGCCCATCGCCTTCGGGCGCGGAACCGAGATCTCCCTGACCTTCGACGAAACGTCGTTCGAAGGATTCGGCGTGTTCCTTCTCGCCGCCGTGCTGTCGGAGTTTTTCGCGCGCTATGCGTCCATCAATTCATTTACCGAAACAGTCTTGCGAACCGTCGACCGCGGCGAGGTAACTCGATGGCCAGTCCAGATCGGGCGACGACAGGTGCTCTAGACCTGCTCAAGGAACTCGAAGCCGCCCCCGAAAAGTTCGGTTTCTACGAGGCCCTGCGCTGGTTCGATGCGGCTCATCCGGATCGACTCCGGACGGGGTACGCGGCGCGCCCGCGCGACGAACTCCTACGGATCGGTCAGAAGCCGTCGATGGGCTTCGCTCCGTCCCCTTTGGCGAGTTTTTCGCGAGATCCCAAACACCCGCATTGGCGATTGATCACCTATTTCTTCGGCATGCTAGGTCCCAACGGGATTCTGCCGCTCCATCTCACCGAATACGCCTATGAGCGCGTGCACCGCCATCGTGACGCGACGATGGCCAGTTTTCTGGATCTGTTTCATCATCGCTTCGCGGAACTCTTCTATCGCGCATGGGCCGATGCCCAGCCAACCGTGCAATACGATCGCCCGGATGGCGATCGTTTCTCGCGTTATGTCGGGTCGCTCGACGGATATGGCGAGCCGTCGTTGCGCCATCGCGACGCCCTCCCGGATAACGTCAAGTTTCACTTTTCGGGGCACTTGTCGTGTCCAACCCGACACCCCGATGGACTGCGTTCGATTGCGAGCGCGTTTTTTGGAGTTCGGGTTGGCATTGTGGAATTCGTAGGGCGATGGTTGCAGCTTCCCGAAGGCTCGTTGACGCGTTTGGGGAGCGACGCCAGCGTCGGCCGACTGGGAGACAGCGCCATCTTGGGAGGGCGTGTCTGGGATCGACAGCAGAGTTTTCGTATGGAGTTCGGTCCCCTTTCTTGGGCCGAATACCAAAAGATGCTTCCTGGCGGTGTGTCACTGCGGCGACTCCTTGCGATCGTTCTTAACTATGTCGGGTTCAGTCTCCACTGGGATGTGCGGCTCACGTTGCGCAAGCAAGAAGTCCCCATGACCTGCCTCGGACGACAAGGCCAGTTGGGCTGGACCTCTTGGATGATCAGTCGACAGCCCGCTCGCGACGTCAGCGATCTCATTCTGGATGGCGATCACCCAAGAGTGGCCGCTCAAGTGGTTCCAAACGCCAGGCCCGAGCCTCGCCGAGTTTGATAGAAATGGGACGAACGGCGACCGCATTTGCCATGACGCGTTTTCTAGTATGCTTAGCGTAGTCTCGAGTCACAAAGCAAAACAACGAGGATTCTGGCCGTGAGCGAAATCAGCCGTGCGAAGTTGTTTGGAAAACTCAATTCCCTCGGATACCGCACACTGGAAAGCGCTACCACGTTTTGCAAACTTCGTGGTAATCCCTATGTGGAACTCGTGCATTGGATTCATCAGATCTTGCAGCTCCAAGACTCCGACATGCATCATGTGATTCGCCATTTTGAGCTGGACCCGGCTCGACTGGCTCGTGACTTCACGGAAACGCTCGACGGGCTTCCCCGCGGTGCCAGTTCCATTTCCGATCTGTCGGCTCATTTGGACGAAGCGGTCGAACGAGGTTGGGTGTACTCGACCTTGGTCTTTGGCGAATCCCAGGTGCGGACCAGCCACGTCTTGGTCGGGATTCTCAATACCAAGGGCCTGCGTCATGAGCTCACCAGCATTTCGCGGGAATTCGAGAAAATCAATGTTGACGCCCTTACGGAGGGCTTTCAGAAAATCACCGGCGCATCGCCCGAGGAAACGCTTCACGCCACCGATGGCTCGCACGTTGGCGGAGGCGCCACGCCCGGCGAAGCAAGCGGAGCGATGGGCCCGGCCTCGATGGGTAAGCAAGAGGCGCTCAAGCAGTTCACGATCGACCTGACGGAACAGGCGCGTTTGGGCAAGATCGATCCGATCGTCGGACGCGACGAGGAAATCCGCCAACTCATTGACATCCTGATGCGCCGCCGACAAAACAATCCCATTTTGACCGGTGAAGCGGGGGTCGGTAAGACCGCCGTCGTGGAAGGATTCGCGCTGAAAATCGTTTCCGGCGACGTGCCCCCGATGCTCCGCGACGTGACGCTGCGTGCGCTGGACGTGGGCCTGCTGCAAGCAGGCGCGAGCATGAAGGGTGAGTTCGAAAACCGGCTGAAGCAGGTCATCGAGGAAGTGCAGGCGTCGGAAAAGCCCATCATTTTGTTCATCGACGAAGCCCACACCCTGATTGGTGCTGGTGGAGCGGCTGGGACCGGCGACGCCGCCAACTTACTCAAACCAGCCCTGGCGCGCGGAAAACTACGAACGGTCGCGGCGACGACCTGGGCTGAATACAAGAAGTACATCGAAAAGGACCCCGCGCTGACGCGACGCTTTCAGGTCGTGCAGATTCTCGAACCTTCCGAGGAAAAGGCCATCCTGATGATGCGCGGCGTCGCTTCGACCCTCGAAAGTCATCATCGCGTGCAGATCTTGGATGAAGCGCTCGAGGCCTCCGTCCGACTTTCGCATCGCTACATTCCCGCTCGACAGCTTCCCGACAAATCGGTGAGCCTACTGGATACCTCGGCAGCGCGCGTCGCTATCAGCCAGCATGCGGTTCCCGCCGAAGTCGATGATTGTCGCAGGGCCATCGAAGCGCTCGATCGGGAACTCGAAATCATCAGCCGCGAACGAGCGGTTGGTGTCGATACCAAAGCGCGCGAACAAGCGGCCCAAGAAAAGTTGGCCGAACGCAAAACCGAACTCGCCACACTCGACCTGCGGTGGGGACAGGAAAAGAAACTGGTCGCCGAAATCCTCGAACTCCGCGCCAATCTGCGCGGTACGACGGGAAAAGTCGAGGGGACCGCCAGTCCGCTCGAACAAAAGGTGGACAAGGCTGCCAAGACGGAACCCGTGACGAGCGGTGCGTCTCAACCAGCGGTTGAACCGCTCACCGACGAACAGCGCGGCGCCGCACTCGAGCGGCTGCGCGAACTGCAAAGTGAACTCCACAAATTGCAAGGAGAGGTGCCGTTAATCTTGCCGACCGTCGACGAACAGGCCGTGGCGTCGGTCATCGCCGACTGGACCGGCATTCCTGTCGGGAGAATGGTCAAAAACGAAGTCGAGACAGTGCTCAAGCTGCCCGAATTGCTCGGTCAGCGCATCATGGGCCAGCGACATGCCTTGGAGGCGATCGCCAAGCGGATTCAAACCTCGCGTGCCCACTTGGACAATCCCAACAAGCCGATCGGCGTGTTCATGTTGGCGGGGCCGTCCGGCGTCGGCAAGACTGAAACCGCTTTGGCCCTGGCCGAAGCGCTCTACGGCGGCGAGCAAAATGTCGTCACGATTAACATGAGCGAGTTTCAGGAAGCACATACGGTGTCGACGCTGAAAGGCGCCCCACCGGGCTACGTCGGTTACGGCGAGGGGGGCGTACTGACCGAGGCCGTGCGACGCAAGCCCTACAGCGTGGTGCTGCTGGACGAAGTCGAAAAGGCTCACCCGGACGTGCACGAGATTTTCTTTCAGGTCTTCGACAAAGGCTGGATGGAAGATGGCGAGGGACGCGAGATCAACTTCAAGAACACCCTGATCCTGCTCACGACCAACGTCGGCACCGATCTGCTCATGAACATGTGCAAGGACCCCGAGCTGATGCCGGATCCCGAGACGCTGGCCAAGGCGATGCGCGAGCCCATGCTCAAAGTTTTTCCGCCCGCGTTGCTCGGTCGAATCGTCACGATCCCCTATCTCCCGCTCACCGACGAGATGCTGCAGCAGATCACCCGCTTGCAGTTGGGACGCATCCGCAAGCGGATCGCCGAGAACCAGAAACTGCCTTTCACGTTCGACGAAGCGGTCGTCAAGTTGATCGTCAGTCGCTGTACGGAACTCGATAGCGGCGGCCGCATGATCGATGCGATCCTGACGAACACGCTGCTGCCTCGCATCAGCGTCGAGTTGCTGTCGAAAATGTTGGAAGGGCGCCCAATCGAGCGAATTCACGTTTCCGTAAAGGACGGAGAATTTGCCTACGAATTCGCTTCTTAGTATGCATTGGAGACTCCATGGCCGCCCCGAGAGAAGTTTTCGTCCAATTCAAGGCGGCGAGTTGGCTTGACGCCAAGCAACTCGGCCTCGATCCCAAAGACAATCAAGACCTCGAAGATGAAAAAATGTTTCGCGCCGCGTTTCTCGACCTGAAGATTCGAGTCGTGGCCTTAATGAAGAAAGAGAAGAAGAGCGACGAGCAGAAACTGCTCGACATTGCTGTGACCAAAACCGGCATGCGAGCGCGAACTCGCGTGCGGGAGGAAACCAAAAAGGTATTTTCCGACGTCGTCAAGGCTTGGCGTGCGGAACAAGATCCTGCTCAGGCGACTGGGGCCAAAGCGAAGGAAGCGATCGCCAGCGTCAAGAAGCTGAACGAGACTCTCAAGCGATTGTTGAGCGAACTGCCGCGAGAAATGCGTGAGTCAGCGGCTGATGCGCTAAAGATGTCGGCCGATGACTTTGTTACCGTCAACGAGAGCGACTACGACGTTCGGTTGCGAACGGATCTGTTCGCAGGTCTGGAAGACAACGAAGCCGAAGCGTTGGTCAAGAAGCAGAATGACAAACTGAAGAAGATGCTGGCGAACAAGAGCGAGTGGATGAGTTGTGCTGTGGTTTGGCTGACGAGAGAGGAATCGCGGCTTATCGTCTCCAAGAAGGACATCACTGGGACGATACTTAAGGAAGAGAGCGAGCTGCTTGACGATTCCAAAGTCACTAGAAAATTCTGGGGAAAAGTCTATGCCACGGGCTCTAAGCTTTATTTTCAATTTTTAGGTAAATTGCCTGGCGGCACAGCCACGGAAACGGCACTTGAGAAGATGGTCGAGAGGCAGGTGGGCAGGAAGATTGATTGCAAAGTCAATAGCGAAGACATGGCGCAGTTTGATGTCACGAAGAAATACGATGTCGAAGCAGACGATTCCGCAATCAAGTCCAAGCAGGATTCGAAAGCTAAGAAGAAGCAAGGAAAGGACAAGGATAATTCTGGCCAATTGGCTGCTCCGAGTTCGAAACGTGGAGGCAAGTGACACCATCGGCCAAGAGGGGTGCCACGTAAGTCGAAACACGAATCAACTCTGATCAACGCCTTTCCGGATCAGTGTTGATGAGCGAAGATT
>Ga0105090_10001675_pt1 | contig 12065 bp, 13 predicted proteins | sample PPLLak3March2015_FD_79110 | JGI IMG/M metagenome (GOLD analysis project Ga0105090, IMG submission 79110) | Freshwater sediment microbial communities from Prairie Pothole Lake near Jamestown, North Dakota, USA - PPLs Lake P7 Core (1) Depth... | ecosystem: Environmental > Aquatic > Freshwater >... | reverse complement strand
CAGCATCGACGAAGGCCACACCGAGGAGGAGCGCCGGTTGTTCTACGTCGGCATCACCCGTGCCAAGGAGCGCCTGTATCTGGCGCACAGCGCGCAGATCAAGCGCTGGGGCGAGCAGGTCCATCTGCTGCCCAGCAAATTCCTCGATGAGCTGCCGGAAGCCGACCTGCACCGCGACGGGGTGCTGCGCGAAGACCAGGCCGAAGAAAAGCAGGCGCGCGCCTCGGCGCACCGGCAAGCCATTTCGGCCCTGTTCGACAGCTGATTCCGGCGATTTGCTATGCTAGACAGTGTGTATATCGAAGGCGCCGCGCGTGCGATGGATCCCCGCTAAACCGGTTTGGCTGCTGCTGGCGCTGCTGTTGCTGGGTGCTTGCCGTGCGCCTTGGGATGAGGCCAAGGCGCGCAAAGCCGAGGCCGATGCCCGGCAGATCATGGCCAGCCTGCAGGAACCGGATATGGCCCGCTACCGCGCGCTGACCCTGCCACCTGAGCAACGCATCGCGCTGGAAAGCCGCTGGCCGGAAATCCGCAAAAAATTCGCCTTGGATCAGAAAGAGCAGGCCAGCTTCAACAAACTGTTGTTCCGGTTTACCGAGCCCAAGGCCGAAGCGCATCTGCAGCGCGACCTGAACGCCAAGATTAAACCGCTTAAAAGTGAAATTGACAGCAAATGGCCGCTGATGCAGGCAAGTTTGACGCTTTTGCTGCAAGGTTGGATTTCGACCAACAGCCAGCTCAGCCAAGCGGAAAAAGACCACGGCAAGGCTTTGGTACATGCCGTGATCGCGCAGATGCCGCCGGAATGGCTGCAGGATAAGGAGCTGCGCCAGCGCGCCTTCGAACAAATGGTGCGCACCGCGCGCTCGGTGGAAGTGCGCGATTATCAACACGTCAACCAATTGGACTATCCGCAGTTTCATCGGAAACTGACGATTTTCATGGTGGGTTTGAAGGACTTGGGCAAGGTTTACCGGCTGGACTGGAATGCCGGACAGGAAAAGCTGCAGGTCAAGGTCTTGGAGCAGTCCGGAAATCGGGCAAAAGTGCGGTTACGGTATCCGCTGGGCCAAAAATGGGTAGAATTCACCATGGATCTCATAGAACAAGACGGCCAGTGGTACGACGCATCGGCATTGAAGCTTTTTGAAGACAAGCTGAGCCGCCGGTAAGCCACACGCATGAATGATGCCAAGCAGCCGGTGCTGCCCTTCCCTGCCCCGTACGAAAAGCTCCCGCTGTGGCTGCGGATCGTCGGTTGGTTCCTGCAGCCGTGGATCGAGATCTCGCGCGATCCGGAGGTGCCGCCGTTCCAGGTCGACCGTCCGGTCTGCTACGTGCTGGAAAGCTATGGCATCACCAACCTGCTGATACTGGCGCGGGCCTGCCGCGAAGCCGGGCTGCCTTCGCCGCTGAAATCCCTGCCGGGCAATCCGCTGGGCCGCAAGCGCTCGTTCTTCGCGCTGTCCCGGCGCGGCAACGCCGCCGGCATCAGTTCACCGAAGAACAAACGCCATTCCGACGCCCTGTCGCGGCTGATCATGGCGCACCGCCTGTACCCGGAGCAGGACGTGCAGCTGGTGCCGGTATCGATTTTCGTCGGCCGTGCGCCGAACCGCCAGTCGGGCTGGTTCTCGGTGCTGTTCTCGGAAAACTGGGCGATCGTCGGCCGCTTCCGGCGCTTCGTGTCCATTTTGCTGAACGGCCGCGACACGCACGTGCGTTACTCGCCGAGTTTCCGGGTGCGTGACATGCTCGCCGAAGACCTGCCGCACGACCGCCTGGTGCGCAAAGCCCAGCGCCTGCTGCGCGCCCATCTGCGCAAGGTGCGCGCCGCCGTCATCGGCCCGGACCTGTCCACCCGCCGGCTGCTGGTCGACCGCGTGCTGGATGCCGAACCGGTGCGCAAGGCGATCACCGAACAGGCGCGCCGCGACAAAACCGACTACATGGAAGCCTGGAAGAAGGCGCACCAATGCGCCTGGGAAATCGCCGCCGATTATTCCCACCCGCTGGTGCGCTCGCTGTCGTTCGCGCTGACCGGGTTCTGGAACCGGATCTACGAAGGCGTCAACGTCAACCACATGGATTCGCTGAAAGCCGTGGCGCCCGGCCATGAAGTGGTGTACGTGCCCTGCCACCGCAGCCACATGGACTACCTGCTGCTCAGCTATCTGCTGTACACCAAGGGCATGGTGCCGCCGCACATCGCGGCCGGGGTCAACCTCAACCTGCCGGTGATCGGCCCGGTGCTGCGCAAGGGCGGCGCGTTTTTCCTGCGACGCAGCTTCAAGGCCAACGCCCTGTATTCGGCGGTGTTTTCCGAATACGTGGCGCAGCTGGTCGGCGGCGGTTATGCGCTGGAATATTTCATCGAGGGCGGCCGTTCGCGCACCGGCCGGCTGATGGCGCCGAAAGGCGGCATGATCGCCATGACCGTCAAGGCTTACATGCGTGCGCCGCAGCGTCCGGTGGTGTTCCAGCCGGTGTACATCGGCTACGAGCGGCTGATCGAGGGCAAGAGCTATCTTGACGAGCTGACCGGACAGCCAAAGCCGAAGGAAAGCATCTGGGCATTGATCAAGGCGGCCTTCGAGATCCTGCGCGAGCATTACGGCAAGGTGACGGTCAATTTCGGCGAACCGATCTATCTGGACCACAGCCTGGCCAAGCATGCACCGGACTGGCGCGACGACCGCGACAACACCGAAGGCAAACTGCCCTGGCTGGCGGATGTGGTCGATGAGCTGGCACAGCAGATCAACGTCAACATCAACCGCGCCGCCGACGTCAATCCGATCAATCTGCTGGCCCTGGCCCTGCTGTCGACGCCCAAGCACGCCATGGACGAGCGCGACCTGATCGAACAGATCGAACTGTCGAAGCGCATCCTGAACGACGAGCCGTACGGTCCGCGGGTCACGGTGACCGCGCTGAACGCGAAAAGCATCATCGCCTACGGTGAGGAAATGGGCGCGGTATGCCGCATCAGGCATCCGCTCGGCGACGTGCTGGCCATGCAGGGCGAAACCGCGGTGCTGCAGAGCTATTTCAGGAACAACGTGCTGCACCTGTTCAGCGCCGCGGCCTGGATTTCGCTGTGTTTCCAGAACAACCGGCGTTTGTCGCGCAACGGCCTGGTGCATCTGGGCCTGAATGTGTATCCGTTCGTGCAGAGCGAGCTGTATCTGCCGTGGTCCGATGCCGAGTTCGCCGAGCGCCTGAACAGGACCATCGACCTGTTCATCCGCGAAGGCTTCCTGACCGCGTCCAGCGACGACGGCGAATACCTGTACCGCGCGCCCGGCCAGACCGACGAGGTGTTCCACCTGCGCGCGGTGGCGCATAGCATGCAGCAGGCCTTCGAGCGCTACTTCATCGCCATCACCACCCTGGTCAAGAACGGTTCCGGCGTGCTCAGCGCCTCCGAGCTGGAAAGCCTGTGCCATCTGACCGCGCAGCGCCTGTCGCTGCTGTACGCCCCGGCGGCGCCGGAATTCTTCGACAAAACCCTGTTCCGCGGTTTCATCGCCAACCTGCGCGAGCAGAAGCTGATCTGGCTGGCCGAAAACGGCAAGTTGGCGTTTGATGCGCGCCTGAACGACTGGGAGCAGGATGCGCGCCTGGTGCTCAACCGCGAGCTGCGGCACACCATCCATAAAATTTCCCCGGATGCGGTCAATCCGCCTGCCGCGCCGCCGCCGTCAGGCGTTTAAGTCGGGTATCAGCAGGTTTTCCAGCTGCGCGATCTGGTCCTTGATCTTCAGTCGGCGTTTTTTCAGGCGCTTGACGCTGAGCTCGTCATCCGGCTTGTTGCGGTCGAGCAGGCCGATGGCGGTATCCAGGTCGCGGTGTTCGCTTTTCAACTCGAAGAGTTGGGCGGTAATGCGGCGCTGGCTGATGGAATCGAGCATGAACGAGGGTCCGTTGGCGATGCAACAAGAGTAGAATAAACCAAGCCGTAAACGTTTGGAATTTTATGTTTTTCCGCAATCTGTTCTTCTATACTCTACCCGAAATCAGCGCCGTCACCGACGAAGCCCTTGAATCCGCCCTTGAAGCCGCCGTACTGAAGCCGGTCGGTGGCCTGGCCATGCAATCACGCGGTTTCGTGCCGCCCTTGGGTGAATCGGGCGCCCTGCTGCAACGCATCGAAAGTTCCCTGTGGCTGTGCCTGGGCGGTGAAGACCGCATCCTGCCGGCCGCCGTGGTGCAGCGCGAATACCAGCTCAAAATCGCCGAGCTGGAACAGGCCAAAGGCCATCCGCTCGGCAAACGCGCGCGCGCCCAGCTGAAACAGGAAACCCTGGATACCCTGATGCCGCGGGCGTTCGTCAAGCCCTCGCGGGTCAACGCCGTCATCAACCGCAAACGGGGTTTCATCGCCATCGACACCTCCTCGGCCAAGGCCGCCGAAGCGCTGGTTTCCAAGCTGCGTGAGGCCCTGGGCAGTTTCCCCGCCCTGCCGCTGCAGGCCGAGCAGGCGCCGCGCTCGATCCTGACCCAGTTCCTGCTGGGCCAGGAGCTGCCGGAGCATTGGCATTTGGGCGAGGAGTGCGAATTGCAGGATCCGGCCGAGAAGGGCGCGTTGGTCAAATGCCTGCGCCACGATCTGGCCAGCGACGAAGTGCTGTCGCACCTGAATGCTGGCAAGCAGGTCAGCCGGCTGGCCATCCTGTTCGATGCCAACCTGGCTTTCGTGCTCGGTGAAGACCTGATCCTGCGCAAGTTCAAGCTGCTGGCCGGAGCCGTCGACGGCATCGAAAACAGCCCTGCCGAATCGCTGCAGGACGAGCTGATGGCGCGTTTCGCGCTGTTTGGCGCCGAGCTGGACGCGTTCTACCCGAGCTTCGCCCGCGCCATGAAACTGCAGGCGGCGAGCCCGCAGTCCCTCGCTGCATAATGTTCGACTTCCTGCTGCGCGATGCTGCACAGCGTGAGGGACAATGGCTGGATCTCGGCGGTGAAAAAGTCTGGTTGGCGTGGAAGCGCCACGCCAAAGCCAAGCGCCTGAAACTGCTGGTCAGCGCCGACGGTCCGCGCCTGACCTTGCCGGTTCGCGCTTCGCAGAAATCGGCGCTGGCGTTCGTGGCCGAACACCACGCCTGGATTCTCGCCCAGTGGCTCGCGCACCAGCCGAAATCGCTGGCTCCGCTGGTGATCGGCGAAAGCGCGCAGGCGCCGTTGTTCGGGCAGGATCTGCCGATCATCTGGCAGGAAGACAAAGCCCTGCGCGTGTATAAATATGCCGAACACTGGCGGATCCACACCAGCGCGCGCAGCAGCGTGCGGCAGGTGCAGGCCGCCCTGCTGCACAGCTACCGATTGATCGGCCAGGAATGGTTCACCGAACGCATGCAGGCCTATCTTCCGGAGCTGCCGCAGGCGCCCAGCGCCATGGTCATCAAGCCGATGCGTTCCCTGTGGGGCTCGTTGAACGTCGCCAATGCGGTCAGCCTGGACGCCGCCCTGCTGTTCGCGCCGGAGGATGTGGCCGAGTATGTGCTGGTGCACGAATTATGCCATCTCGTGCAGCGCAACCATTCGCCACGGTTCTGGCGCGAGGTGGAAGCGCGCTGGCCGCACTGGCGCGCGCAGCGCGATTACCTGAAAGCGCATGGCATCGGCATCAAGGCCGAGGCCCGTCGGCTTTTTGGCTGATCCGGGGGCTGACGGTCACGCCGAATAGCGGGCCAATCCAGCGCATACGCCGTACCAGCAAATAGCCGGACCAGCACAATACAAATGTTAATATAATCAATAATATACCTTCAAATACCGGTGGAATCGCCAGAGCTTTTAGGTTGTGCGCCAGCACCACGATGATGGTTTGATGCAAGATATACAATGGAAAGATGGCTGGTGTGAGTTTTTTCAGAAGCGGGCTTTCAGCGCGCCAATGTTTATATGCAAAACCCATGATCGCCGCCGGCACCATCCATTGCTGCATACCCCAAATACAGCGTTGGAATAGGCGTAACGCATCGGCCGGCGGATTGCTTTCGGTATATATGCTGTAATACACCACTAAAAATAATGCCGACAAGGCGGCGGTCGTGCCACTTACCCAACGCAATCGACACAGTGTGCTCCAAAATGTCTGTTGTTTTGTCATCGCAAAGCCAAACAAAAACGCAGCCAAATACTGGGTATGGTTATACCAATCATCGGTCAGGCCATGCGTTGACTCGAATCGCTCCAATAGCAGCAAACGCATACTAATTAAGTAGATAACAGGCCAAACCAAAACGCCGAGACCATCCATATGTATTTTTTTTATGGGCTTTGGAAGCCATCGTGCAAGCGGTATCAATAAGGTATAGATGAATAAATAGGCAACAAACCACAAATGATTCCAGGTTGGCATGTCTAAACAGTCATCCGCGTCGCAAAAGCTGTTGTTGCCGGATAAATACTGCCACCAGAATGTCAGATAACCTTCATGGTAGCCACCTGGAAGCTGCTCCACCACTTCGTAATACGACTGCGGCGGTACAATCACCAACATGCCGAAAATCAATGGAATCAGCAGCTTTTTTGAACGCTTAGCCAAAAAGCCATTGGTCGACTTTGCCTGTAAATAGGCGGTGGCAACGCCCGAGATAAAAAACAGCAGCAACATGCGCCAAGGCGCTGTAAGAATCATGAATGGCTCCAACATGCTGCTGGCCATAGGGCTTTTGACATGCCAGTCCCACGTGACGTAATACATGCCGACGTGATAGGGCACCAGGAGCGCAAAGGCCAATATTCGGACCCAATCGAGGTCGTTTCGGCGTTGATTCGGAAAATCCAACATCTGTAGTTCCCATGCTGAAGCAAAGTGAATGGTATTTTGGCTATGCATGCGTTTATAAGCCTTAGGCAAGGGATATTCCGTGGGTGCCCGGGGCTAAATGGTGGGATATAGGGACGACTCGGGTGTTGAATACGGAACCGGAAAGGTACAATGCGCCTATGCCTGCGAACAATAAGTCCTTCTACGAACGCTATCTGCCCTATAAGTCCAGCATTGAAGTGCTCTATTGGGTATTGAAATGCGTGATAAGCGCCACCTTGAATGGCGTTATCGTGATTATGGAACATCAGCGGCAAGGCGAAGCTATTGCCATGTGGCGGCCGATGACCTGGGAGTGGTCCAGCAATCTCGTCATACTGGCTTTAATTCCAGCGATGGTCGCCTTCACAAAACGATTTCCATTGCATTGGGACACATGGAAGCAATATCTGCCTAAATACCTGATCGGCAGCCTGGTGTTTTCAATCGCGCATGTCCTGGCCATGGTGGGCTTGCGTAAGCTTGTATACGCGATGCAAGGCCAGTTCTACGACTTCGGAAATTGGCCCGTTGAATTGTTTTACGAATACATTAAGGATGTACAAAGTTTCTTAGGCATTGTCATTACCCTGCATGCGTATCGTTGGCTGATGCGGCGTTTGCAGGGCGAGGCCAGTTTGCTGGCGGCTTCCGCGGATGAAAATGAAGCGATGCCTGTAAGTAAACCCGTCCGTCCCGATCGGTTTCTGGTGCGTATGCTGAACCGCGAGTTCCTGATCGCGCCGGCCGATATCGATTGGGCGCAGGCCAGCGGTAATTACGTCAATCTGCATGTCGACGGCCGCGTGTTCCCGCTGCGCAGCACCATGGCGCAACTGGAATCCCAGCTGGATACCGCCCAATTCGCACGGGTACACCGCAGCCATCTGGTCAATATCAGTCGAATTGCCAGCATCGAACCGCTGGAGTCGGGCGACGCACGGGTACATTTGCGCGACGGCACGATGGTAGCCTGCAGCCGGCGCTACCGCGAGAGTCTGAAGGGCTCGATTAACCACTAGGTTGGCAGGCGCATCGTCGCAGGTACCCGGCACCATTACCCCCCAATCGCGCCAGAAGGCGATCCTGCTATTTATTGCCTACGCAGGTAGTGCCGCGGTCCAGGCAGAAAATCACTTCAACCACGTTCTTCGATTTCTTGACCGGCTTGCCTTCCTGGACTCCGGGCAGATAGCGGGCGTTCTTCAAGGCCTGGAAAACCGGATATCTCAGCAGGTTTTTATCGTCGGCGTTGAAGTTGAAATTATCCGCCCGGCCGAATTCGTCGATGTCGAACTGCGCGGTCACTTTATAGGGGACGCCGGGCGTCGCGGAATCCAGCCATTGCGGATCCGGCGCGAACAGCGGGTGGGTGATGAACATCGGTTCGCCATCGGCTTTGCCGAGCAGGGGGTCGATGATTTCCGGGCGGCATTTGGCCAGGCTGTCGGCGTACATGCCGGTGGTGTTCGCCAACAGCTGCGCGCGGTACAGTCCGGCGCAGGCGCGGTCGACACCGGCTTGATTGCCCTGCTGGATGAACTTTTCGAGCTGCAGTTCATAGGCGGCGGCCGCTTCAGCGAAGCAGCCCTGCAGCATCAACAGGTCGGCCGGCGCGCACTGTTCGCTCAGATAGGCTTCGTTTTCGGTTACCGGGGACTGCCCGGGAGCGCTGATTACCGTGAAGCGTTCGGCCAGCTGTGCCTGCAACGCGCCGGAGAATGCGGGCAGCAGGAGAATCAGGATGCAGCGCCAAAGCGTCATGGCAAGGCGGCCCAGAAAGCGCTGATGAATCCGGCCACTTCAGCCGGTTTGTCCATATGCACATGATGCGTGCCGGGAATGACCTGCAAGCTGCCGTGTTTCAGGCAGGCGAAGCGTTCGTTACGAAGCTCCGGCAGGAAATACACCGGCGCCGGATCGGCCGCCACCAGCAGCACCGGGCAATCAATGGCGGCCAGCCAGTTGCGCACCGAGGCTTCCTCGGCGCGCATATGCGAAGGCCACATCAGGCGCGCATCGCTGCGCCATTGGTAGCCGCCTTCAACCTGGCGCAGATTGCGCTCCACCAGCAACCGCGCCGAAGACTCCAGTTTGTCGGTGGCCTGCAGGCGGGCGCGCACCGCGGTCTCGACATCGGCGATCAGGCGCGGCGCTGAAATCGGCCTGCGCCGCCCGGCGATGGCTTTGCGCAGGCGTTCGGTGGCATGGTCACCCGGCCACGGCGGCGGGCCAAGCGCTTCAATCAGCGCCAGCGACAGCACCCGTTCCGGCGCGCCGGCCGCCAACACCGTGGCCAGTGCGCCGCCCAGGCTGTGCCCGAGCAGGTGTGCCTGCGCCCAGCCGAGGCCGTCGAGCACATCGAGGATGTCGTGCAGCCAGTCGGTGAACGCGTAATCGTAGCCTTTGGGAATATGATCGCTGCGGCCGTGGCCGAGCATGTCGATGGCGACGATGTCGTGCCCGGCAAGATACGGAGCCATCGGGATGAAACTGGCGGCGTTGTCGAGCCAGCCGTGCAGTGCCAGCACTTTGCGGCCGGCCGGGTTGCCGAGCCGCAGTGCGCTGAGCCGGCCGCGCTGGCCCTGGATGGAAAACTCAATCATGCGCCCGGCCTGTACTGCTCTCCAGAACACGCGCCAGAGCGGCGACATGGCCCGGTTCGTCATTCAGCGCGCCGATATAGTTCAGCTGCCGGCCGCCGGCCTGCTTGAACAGATGGGCGTTTTCCACGCTGATCTCTTCCAGGGTTTCCAGGCAATCGACCGCGAAGCCCGGGCAGACCACATCGACCGTCTGCAGGCCGCCGCGCGCCAGCGCTTCAAGGGTTTTGTCGGTATACGGCTGCAGCCAGGGCTCACGCCCGAAGCGCGACTGGAAGGTCAGCTGCCATTGCCCGGGATCCAGCTGCAGGCGCGCCGCGAGCAATTCGGCGCTGTGCCGGCACTGCTGCGGATACGGGTCACCGCGTCTGGCGAAGCGCTCGGGAATGCCATGGAAGGAGAACAGCAGTTTATCGCCGCGGCCATGCAGGTCCCAATGGTTCTGGATACGCGACTGCACGGCATCCAGCCAGGCGTCGGATCGGTAGTATTCGGCGATGAAGCGGATGCCGGGAATGCGTTCCTGCTTCCGGTAATAGCCGCTGACCGCATCGAACACCGAAGCCGTGGTGGTCGCCGAATACTGCGGGTACAGCGGCAATACGGTCAGTTCGTCGAGATCCGGGAACTGCGCCAGCACCGAGGCGATCGAAGGCTGGCCGTATCGCATGGCCAGGCGGACCTGCGTGTTGGGCATCTGATGCTGCAGGCGCTCGGCCAGATTGCGTGAGTACACCAGCAGCGGTGAGCCGTCATTCAGCCAGATTTTGCGGTAGTTGCCGGCCACGCGTGCGCAGCGCAGGGGCAGGATGATGAAGTGCAGCAGAATGCACCACAGCCAGCGGCTCAGGTCGACCACCCGGTAATCATGCAGGAATTCAGCCAGATAGCGCCGTACCGCGGAAGCGCTGGGCGCCTCTGGTGTGCCCAGATTGACCAGCAGGGTCAGGGTTTTTCGGTTTTTTTGCGGCATAGTCTGAACTTCCACGGTAATTTTGACTCCAACTTAAACAATTGTAGGTGAACTCTCCGTCGGAGGGTTATCATTATATTAACGGCCTGAACACCGGCCCACTCGAGAAAGGAAGTGCTATGCGTGTATTGATTGCGGTTTTATGCCTGTTCGCGGCCCAGGCCGTGCAGGCCAACACGACGCCGGAGCAGCGGACCCAGAAAGCCACCACGGTCCTGAAGGAAATGTCGGCCATTCCCGAAAATTCGATTCCGGAGCGCCTGCTGGCCGAAGCCTATGCCATCGCCATCGTGCCCGACCTGACCAAAGCGGCGTTCATCTTCGGCGGCCGTGGCGGCAAGGGCCTGATTTCAGTGCGCGGCAAGGACGGCGCCTGGACCAATCCGAACTTCATCAATGTCGGCGGCGGCAGTTTCGGGTTCCAGGCCGGGGTGCAGAGTTCCGACCTGATCCTGGTGTTCACCAGCAAGGAAGGCGTCGACAACATCATCAAGGGCAAGTTCACCCTGGGCGCCGACGCCGCCGTCGCGGCCGGTCCGGTCGGTCGTAACGTGCAGGCCAGCACCGACCAGAACTTCAAGGCCGAGATCTACAGCTACTCGCGGTCCAAAGGCCTGTTCGCCGGCGTGTCGCTGGACGGCACGGGCATCACCATCGACCGCAAGGCCAATGAAACCGTCTACGGCGACATGGCTTCGCCGGCCTCGATCTTCGATGGCCGGACGCAGACCCAGAACCAGTCCGTGATCGATTTCCGCAACCAGCTTGAAGAAGGCAGCAGCCGTCAGGCCAAGAAATAATTTTATTTAGGGAGTGATTTATGGGTCTTGGTTGGAAAGAACTAGTCATCGTTTTGGTCATCGTGCTGCTGGTATTCGGCACCAAGCGCCTGGGTAACATCGGTGCGGATCTGGGCAATGCCATCAAGGGCTTCAAGAAAGGCATGAAAACCGAGGACGGGCAGAAGCCGGAAACCCTGGACCAGCAGAAAACCGACGCCGATAAAAAAGACTGAGCATGTTTGATGTCGGTTTCAGCGAACTGCTGATCATCGCCGTGGTGGCCTTGGTCGTGCTTGGCCCGGAGCGCCTGCCGAAAGCGGCGCGCTTCGCAGGCCTGTGGGTGCGCAAGGCGCGCGCGCAATGGTATGCGGTGAAATCCGAGCTGGAGCTGGAACTGGCCCAGGACGAAATGAAGAAACACCTGCAGTCGGTCGAAAACAGCATCAAGGCGCCGATGCAGGAGCTGCAGCAGGACCTGCAGCAGGCCGAAACCGAGATCAACCAAAGCCTCGATGATGTCGCCGCTGACGCGCCTGAGCCGCTTGAACGGCCCGCTGAAGGCGCCGGGCCGGAGCCCAGGACCTTCAATGTGTTCGCCGACGGTTCCGGCGACGACGTTCCGGAAACCGTCGAGGCATCCTCCGAACCCGAACCGGAAGCCATTGCGTTCGAAATGGATGAACCGCCGGGCCGCCCCGAGGCCATGCCGGACGGACCGGTGCTGGAAAGCGCCGATGACCAAGGTCCGGACGAAAGCCAGCCGAAGCAGGGCATGCTGTGGTGAGCGAAGCCGGCGAACAATCGCTGATGGCGCATCTGCTTGAGCTCCGCCAACGGCTTCTGTATGCGGTCGGCGCGGTCGTCGGCGTGTTCCTGCTGCTGCTGCCGTT
>Ga0105090_10001674_pt1 | contig 12067 bp, 11 predicted proteins | sample PPLLak3March2015_FD_79110 | JGI IMG/M metagenome (GOLD analysis project Ga0105090, IMG submission 79110) | Freshwater sediment microbial communities from Prairie Pothole Lake near Jamestown, North Dakota, USA - PPLs Lake P7 Core (1) Depth... | ecosystem: Environmental > Aquatic > Freshwater >... | reverse complement strand
ATGGCCGCGTACAACACGACCACCACGACGCCCCAGCGCAGCGTCTCGAGCGGCAGCGACTTCACGACGAACGCCGCGAGCAGCACCGCCGGGATGCCGCCGATCGCCATGCCGATCACGACCCGCAGGTCGATGCGGTCGGTGCGCAGGAAGCGCAGGCCGCTCACCGGCATGAGGAAGGCGCAGGCGCCCATCATGATGGGGAACGCGGCGGTCGGGTTGAGCCCGAGCAGGCTCAGCAGCACCAGCGACGGCGCGTAGAGCCCGATGCCGAAGGTCATGAGCACGCCCATCACGAAGTGCGCGGCGACCGCGACGAGGGCGAGGCCGAGGGGCAGCGACAACGCGTCGCCGCCGCCCGGCATCAGGCCCAGGTTCGCGAGCGCGTAGAGCGTCGCCGCGATCAGGAGCGCGACGCCGACCACGGCCTGCACCGTGCGGATCGGGATGCGCACGACGATCGGCGCGCCGACCACGGCGCCCGCGACCGCGGCGACGATGCACGCGACGAGGAGCCACGGGTCGACCTGCACCAGCTTGATGAAGATCAGCGCCTGCGCGACCGTCGGCAGTGCGTGGCCGACGTTGAGCGTCGCGGGCAAATGACCGTCCGGCACGAGCCTGCGGAACTTGAGCCAGGCGGTCGTCGGCGCGAACGAGCCGATGCCGAGGGTGTCGAAGAAGTTCGTCACGGCGCCGAGGCCGACCGCCTCGACGCTCGGCCGTCGCTGCGCGCGGCGCGAAGCCTCGCGCCACAGCGCCGCCGAGAACGCGGTGCCGATGAGCCCGAGCAGCACCAGCAGCAGGAGCACCATCACGCTAGCTTCGCCATGACGTGGCGCACCACCGTGTAGTCCTCGAGCGCGTACGCGGAGAGGTCCTTGCCGTAGCCCGAGCGCTTGAGCCCGCCGTGCGGCATCTCGCTCACGAGCATGAAGTGGGTGTTGATCCAGGTGCAGCCGTACTGCAGCCGCGCGGCGACCTTGAGCGCCTTGCCGACGTCCTGCGTCCACACCGAGGAGGCGAGGCCGTAGTCCGAGTCGTTTGCCCAGGCGATGGCCTGGTCCGGGTCCTTGAACCGGGTGACGGACACCACGGGCCCGAACACCTCGCGGCGCACGATCTCGTCGGACTGCCTCGCGCCTGCGATCACGGTGGGCTCGTAGAAGAACCCGCCGCCCGATCCTTCGCGTCCGCCCGTGGTCACCTCGATGTGCTTCTGCTTCCGTGCGCGCGCGACGAACCCGGCCACGCGGTCGCGCTGCCCGGCGCTGATGAGCGGCCCCATCTCGACGTCCTGGGCGGTCTGCAGACCGGTCCGGATCGTGCCGACGGCGCTCGAGAGGTCCGCGACGAGCCGGTCGTAGACCTTCGCGCCCGCGTAGATGCGGCACGCCGCCGTGCAGTCCTGTCCCGCGTTGTAGTAGCCGAACGTCCGCACGCCCGAGACGACGCTCTCGACGTCGGCGTCGTCGAACACGATCACGGGCGCCTTGCCGCCGAGCTCGAGGTGCGTGCGCTTGATGCCGTCCGCGGCCTGCGAGAGGATTCTGCCGCCCGTCGCCACGTCGCCGGTGAGCGAGATCATCCGCACCTTCGGATGGCGAGTGAGCGGCGCGCCGACGCTGGCGCCGCGTCCGCACACGATGTTGACGACGCCCGCCGGGAACAGCTCCGCGAGCAGCCCGCCGAGCCTGAGCGCCGTGAGAGGCGTCTGCTCGGAGGGCTTGAGCACGACGGTGTTGCCCGCCGCGAGCGCCGGCCCGAGCTTCCAGGCCGCCATCATCAGCGGGTAGTTCCACGGCGCGATCGACGCCACGACGCCGATCGGGTCGCGACGGATCATGCTCGTGTAGCCCGCGAGGTACTCGCCTGCCACCGTGCCCGTCATCGAGCGACAGGCGCCGGCGAAGTAGCGGAACACGTCGGCGATGGCCGGGATCTCGTCGTTCAGCGCCGCGGCGAGCGGCTTGCCGCAGTTCTGCGACTCGAGTTTCGCAAAAGCCTCGCCGTCGGCCTCGATGCGGTCCGCGAGCTTGAGCAGCAGCGTCGCGCGGTCCTTCGGCGGCGTGGCCGACCAGCCGGCCCAGGCCGCGTCGGCCGCCTTCACGGCCGCGTCGATCTGTCCGCGGGAGGCCTCCGGCACCTTCGCGAGCACCTTGCCCGTCGAGGGATTCAGCACGTCCTCGGTCCGGCCGGCGCCCTGGACCAGCTTGCCGTCGATGAGCAGCTTCGTCTGCATGTTGCGATGCCTCGGTGGGGCCGGGGTCAGGACCCGGCGTGTTCGTCCGGCCGCGTGAGCCAGTAGGCGAGCAGGATCGGCACCAGCGTCACGAGGATCACGATGACCGCGACGACGTTGGTGACCGGGCGCTCGCGGGGCCGGAAAAGCTCGTTGTAGAACCAGATGGGCAGCGTTTCCTCGTGCCCGGCCGTGAAGAGCGTGACGATGATCTCGTCGAAGGACAGCGCGAAGGCGAGCATGCCGCCCGCGAGCAGCGCGGTCGCGATCTGCGGCAGCACGACGTGACGGAACGTCTGGAAGCCGTCCGCCCCGAGGTCCATCGACGCTTCGACCCAGCTGTCCGGCAGCCGACGGAGCCGCGCGATCACGTTGTTGTAGACGATCACGAGGCAGAAGGTGGCATGGCCCGCGACGATCGTCCAGAAGCCGGGCTCGAAGCCGGCCTTGCGGATGCCCGTGAGCAGCGCGAGGCCGGTGAGGATGCCGGGCAGCGCGATCGGCAGCACGAAGAGCAGCGTGATCTGGTCCTTGCCCCGGAACGGCCGCTTCGCGAGCGCGAGGGCGGCGAGCGTGCCGAGCACCAGCGCCGCGAGCGTCGCGAGTCCCGCGACCTGCAGCGAGAGCTTCATGGCCGCCCAGATGTCGGGGCGCGCGAAGGCCACCTCGAACCAGCGCAGCGTGAGCCCGGGCGGCGGGAACCGGTAGGTGCGATCCTCGGTCGTGAACGCGTAGAGCACGATCACCCAGACCGGCGCGTGCAGGAAAAGGAGCCCGAGCGCGGCCGCGAGCTTCGCGCCCGTGGACGGGCCGTTCCAGTCGCGCCGCCGGCGCTCAGAGCGCATCGAAGGCCCCGAGGCGCCGGGCGAGCGCGAGATACAGCGCGATCAGCACGATCGGCACGACCGAGAACGCGGCGGCGAGCGGCAGGTTTCCCGCCGTGCCCTGCTGCTGGTAGACCATCATGCCGATGAAGAAGCCGGGCGCGCCGACGATGCTCGGGATGATGAAGTCGCCGAGCGTCAGCGAGAACGTGAAGATCGAGCCCGCGGCGAGCCCCGGGAGCGCGAGCGGCAGCACGACGTGGCGGAACGTCTGGCCGGGGCGCGCGCCGAGGTCCGCGGACGCCTGCTCGAGGGAGCGCGGCACGCGCTCGAGCGCCGCCGCGAGCGGCAGGATCATGAACGGCAGCCACATGTACACGAACACGACGAACATGCCGAGGTAGGACGAGGCGAGCGACGGGCCGCCGACGACGGGCAGCTCGAGGGTCGACTCGAGCACAGGCTTCAGGCCCGCCGCGCCCACGAACCACGACGCGATGCCCTCCTTCGCGAGGATCAGGCGCCACGCGTAGACCTTCACGAGGTAGCTCGTCCACATGGGCAGCATCACGCCGACGTAGAAGAACGCCTTCATCTTCGGGCCCGCGTGGCGCGCCATGTAGTTCGCGACCGGGAACGCGACGACGGCCGAGGCGATCGTGACGGCGACCGCCATGAGCAGCGTGCGGACGACGATGTCGACGTGCGCGGGCTGCGAGAAGAGCTGCGCGTAGGTCCTGAGCGTGAATTCCGGGACGATTCTGGCCGTGTACTCATCGATGGAGTAGAAGCTCTGCATCAGCAGCGCGAAGAGCGAGCCCAGGTAGACCGTGCCGAGCCACAGCAGCGGCGGCGCGAGCAGCAGCGCCACGTAGAACGCGTTGCGCCCCTGGAACCAGGCAGACGCGCGGCGCAGCACGGCCGGGCTGCCGGTCACTGCGCTTCGAGCATCACGGCGTGCTCGGGACGCCACGCGAGGCTCACCCGCGCGCCCTGACGCAGCTCCGCGCCGGGCGGGGCGGCCGTTTCCGCGCGAGCGACGGCGAGCACGGGACCGCCGTCGACCCGCACGTGGCAGCGGCTGCTCGCCCCGTGATAGAGCACATCCTCGAGCGTTCCCTCGCACCGGACCGCTCCCTCGGGAGCCGCGTCGCCTGCAGCGACGATCTCGACGAGCTCGGGCCGGATCGCGAAGGCCTGCCGCCGCCCCGTGAGCCGCTCCGCGAATGCGTCCTCGACGACGTTGGCGCTGCCGACGAAGCTCGCGACGAAGGCGGTGCGCGGACGGTTGTAGAGCGCGCGCGGCGTGTCGAGCTGCTCGATGCGGCCCTGGCTGAAGACCGCGACGCGATCGGCCATGCTGAGCGCCTCCCCCTGGTCGTGCGTCACGAACACGAAGGTGATGCCGAGGCGCTGCTGCAGCGCCTTGAGCTCGGCCTGCATCTCCTCGCGGAGCTTGAGGTCCAGCGCGCCCAGTGGTTCGTCCAGCAGCAGTACGTGCGGTTGATTGATGAGGGCACGGGCGAGCGCGACGCGCTGCCGCTGCCCGCCCGAGAGCTGCGCCGGTCGGCGGTCGCCATAAGCTCCCAGCCGCACGAGTTCGAGCATCTCCCCGGCACGCCGGCGCCGCTCCGCGGCGTTCACCCCGCGCACCTTGAGGCCGTAGGCGACGTTCTCCGCGACGGACATGTGCGGGAACAGCGCGTAGTCCTGGAAGACCGTGTTGACGTTGCGGTCGAACGGCGGCACGTCGGTGACATCGACGCCGCCGAGCAGCACCTCGCCGCTGTCCGCGCGGTCGAAGCCCGCGATGAGCCGCAGGCACGTCGTCTTGCCGGAGCCCGACGGCCCGAGCAGCGCGAAGAACTCGCCCGGCGCGACGGCAAGCGAAATGGAGTCGAGCGCGACGACCGTGCCGAACGCACGGCTCGCCGCGCGCAACTCGATCGCAGCCGTCAACGGCCGCCCATCACCGCGACGTAGTCCGTGGCCCAGCGGCTGTATGGCACGCACGTGCCCTGCGCGCAGGCCGCCTCGGGCGTGCGCCAGAAATGGATCTGGTCGAACTTGTCGAAGCCGTTCGTCGCGCAGCCCGCGTCGCCGAGCAGTGCGTTGCCCTGGCAGGCCGCCGGCACCGCCGGGACCGACCCGAACCACGCGGCGACGTCGCCCTGCACCCTGGCGTTCAGCGACCACTCCATCCAGCGGTACGCGCAGTTGGGGTGCTTCGCGTTCGCCGCCAGCATCGTCGTGTCGGCCCAGCCGGTGGCGCCTTCCACGGGGATCGTGCTCGCGACCGGCTGCTGGTTCGCGACCAGCGTGTTGACCTGGAACGGCCACGAGCCCGAGGCGACGACGCCTTCGTTCGTGAAGTCCTGGACCTGCACGTTGGCGTCGTGCCAGTAGCGGTGCACCAGCGGGTGCTGCTTGCGGAGCAGCTCGAGCGCCGCGGCGTACTGGTCCTCGTTCAGCTCGTACGGATCCTTGATGCCGAGCTCGGGGCGCTTCGCCATCAGGTACAGCGCGGCGTCCGCGATGTGGATCGGGCCGTCGTAGGCCTGGACGCGACCCTTGTTGCTCTTGCCGTCGGCGAGCTTCTGTTCCTCGAACACCACGGCCCACGACGTGGGGACGGTCTTGAAGGCCGAAGTGTTGTACATCAGCACGTTCGGGCCCCACTGGTACGGCGTGCCGTAGTGCTTGCCGTCGACGAAGTGCCACGGCGCCTCGCGCAGTCGCTCGTCGACGTTGGCGTAGCTCGGGACGCGCGCGATGTCGATCGGCTGCACCGTGCCGCCGCGGATCAGCCGCAGGGACGCGTCGCCCGAGGCGGTCACGAGGTCGTAGCTGCCCTGCGTCATCAGCGACACCATCTCGTCGGAGGTGCCCGCCGTCTTCACGTTGACCTTGCAGCCCGTCTCCTGCTCGAAGGCGGTGACCCAGTCGTAGTTCTTGTCCGTCTCGCCGCGCTCGATGTAGCCGGGCCACGCGACGATATCGACCTGTCCCTCGAGCGCCCCGGCGCCGACGTCAGCGGTCCCGGCAGCTGCCGGTGCGGCCTCGGTGCCGGTTGCGGCGGGCGTCGAGCCTGCAGCGGGCTCTTCCTTTTTCGCGCAGCCGGCGACGGCGAGCGTGCAGGCGATGGCGAGCCAAAGGCGCTGGTCCAGCGCTTCAGACCGGAACGTCATGGTGTCTTCCCCCGGGAGTCGTCGTGAACGATGCTTGGCGGGCCGGCGTCAGCCGTCCGATGGTTCATTCTATGCCCACGCGACGGCGGCGCTCCAGAGCGGAGCGACGCCGTCAGCGACGCCGCAGCACGAGTTCGAAGCGGATGCCGACCTCGTCGTCGAGCCACTCGGTCGAGCGCCAGTCGCCCTGTCCGACGCCGAAATCGAGGCGGCGAATGCGGGCCGTGCCCGTGAGGCGAGCCGTCCGGCCCGATGCATCCGTTTCGAACCGGAACGGCACGACGACGTCGCGGGTCACGTCGCGCAGCGTGAGACGGCCCCGGGCCTCGTAGCTGCCTGGGCCCACGGCGACGAACGACTCCGCGACGAACCGTGCCTGCGGCCAGCGCCCGGTCGCGAAGAAGTCGGGCCCGCGCAGCGCGTCGTCGCGGTCGGCCTCGCCGGTCGCGGCCGAGGCCGTCTCGATCGTCACCTCGAAGCGGCTCCCGCCGAGATCCTGCGGATCGAAGGCGATGGCAGGTGCATATCGCGCGAACCGGCCATCGAACTCGCCACCGGCGAGCCGCGCCGTGAATCCGAGCTGGCTGCGTGCCGCGTCGGTGTCCCAGGCGGTGGCGCCGCTTGCCGCGACGGACGCAGCGAGCAGCAGCGCCCCGGTGATCGCGGCCAGCCGATGCTTCATCGGTGGCGGGGCTGCACGAAGGGCAGCATGCGCCGCAGCGTGTCGTCCTTGAGCCGGAAGTGATGGTAGAGCGCCGCGAGCGCGTGGATGACGGCCACCACGACGAGCACCGTGAACAGCACCTCGTGCGTCTCCTCGAGCGCCTCGTGGGCCGCCTCGCTCGGCGCGAGCAGCGCCGGGAACTGGAACCAGCCGAAGAACGTCACGGGGTAGTTCGCCGCCGAGGACATCATCCAGCCGGTGATCGGCTGCGCCAGGATCAGCAGGTACAAAACGCCGTGCCCGGTGGCCGCCGCGATGCGCTGGAGCCGAGGCATCGGGACGAGTCCCGGCTGGCCGCGGTTTGCGAGCTTCCAGAGAATCCGCGCTACGGCGAGCAGGAGCACGAGCATGCCGACCGACTTGTGACGGCTCACGAGCTCGAGCTTCTCGAGCCCCCGCGGCAATTCCTCGGCCGCCTCGATGACGACGTACTGTGCAATGATCAGGACCACGATGGCCCAGTGCAGGAACTTCGCGACCGGTCCGTACGAATCCGCCGTGTTGCGCCACTGCATGATGCGAAATTCCTCCGTCGAGCCGGTACGAAGCCCATGGTAACGCACTCGCACTCGCGGGCCGTCCGCGATGCCCGCGCGCTCTTCGCGGCGCCTGCGCTCGCGCTGCTCGCCGCATGCTCCGTGCCGAGGCCGGAAGCGGAGGCGCCGCACGCGCGGATTCCGCCCGCCGCGCCTGCCGAGCCCACCGGCGCGTCGGTCATTCCCGAGGGCGCTCGACGCTACGAGGTCGACCCCGAGCGGAGCGAGCTCTCGATCCGGGTCTTTCGCGCCGGTCCACTCGCGCGCCTCGGCCACGACCACGTGATCACGACGTCCAGGGAGTCGGGCAGCGCCTGGCTCGGAAAGGAGCCGGCGGGCTCTGGCTTCGAGATGAGGTTCGCCGGGGCCGACCTGGTCGTGGACGACGCCGAGGCGCGCCGCGCCGCGGGTGAGGCATTCGCCGCGCCGGTGCCCGACACGGCCCGCGAGGGCACGCGCCGCAACCTGCTCGGGCCCATGGTGCTCGACGCCGCGAACCACCCGGAGATCGTGCTGCGTGCTGACCGCCTCGAAGGCAGGTGGCCGCGGCCGGTCGCCCGGGTCGGCGTCACGGTACGGGGCCGCGCCGCGGACGTTGCCGTGCCGCTGCTCGTCGAGCACGGGGGTGACGAGCTGCGCGCCAGCGGCTCGCTGCGGCTGCGCCAGACCGACCTCGGCCTCGTGCCCTTCAGCGTGGCAGGCGGGGCGATCCAGGTCGGCGACGAACTCGAGGTCGAGTTCCGCGTGGTGGCGCTCGCCACCCGGTGAAGTCGACTCAGTCGAGGCCGGTCGTGAGCAGGAACGCCGTGCCCTCCGGGGCGACCAGGATCTCGACGCCGCTCGAGGCAAGGCCGCGCGGCAGGCGCGTGGCGAACTCGCACCCTCGCTCTCGCAACCCGGAGATGCGAGCCGGCATGTCGGGATCGGAATAGCACAGCACGGGCGCCCGCAGGTCGAGGTCGTAGAGGCCCAGGTTCAGGTCGCTGCTCGTGACCACGGCACGCGGGAACGGCCGCCGCTGCGGCTCGAACGCGACGAACCCGACCGCCTCCCAGAACGCCGCGTCGCGCTCGACGTCGGTCGTGGGCAGGCCGAACTCCTCGAAGTAGCCGAGCAGGCTCGCGTGCGCGACCGGCAGCCGGGGCGGGGAGTACGTGCGCGCCTCGAGCAGCGTGACCGACTGCCCCGACGGGTCGCGAAACTCGAGCCGGTGCAGCGATTCATCGTCGAGTACCGCGGCCTCGATCGCGAGACCGGCGGCCGCGAGTGCCGAAAGGTGCCGCGCGAGATCGGGCCGTACCCACGTGAGCGTCGGAGACTCGATCGACGCGCCGTGCAGGCCCAGATGCAGCCGCCCGTCCGTCACGACCGCGTACGGATGGTGCCACGCGTCGCCGACCGGCGCCTGCACGAAGCCGAGCGATTCGTAGAAGGCGAGCGACGCCGCGACGTCCGGCGCGCGGACGCTCACCTCGAGGAAGCGTCCCAGCATCCGCCGTTCAGGCCGTGGCGCCGAGACGCAGCGCCCGCTCGCGCGCCGCCACGCGTGCCGCCTCGTCGTCGGGCGCGGTCCACTCCGGCCAGCCGGCGCCGTGGCGGCGCACGATCTGCTCGTACAGGTCGACGTGGGCCGGCGAGGAGTTCAGGCAGGGCGCGTAGTCGAAGGCCTCGCCGCCGTGCGACAGGAACGCATCGCGGTTCTGCATCGCGATCTCCTCGAGCGTCTCGAGGCAGTCGGTGGCGAACCCCGGGCAGACGACCGTCACGCGCTTCGGTCCCGAGTGCGCGTAGTCGTGCAGCAGCACGTCGACGTAGGGCTTCAACCACTCCTCGCGGCCGAATCGCGACTGGAAGCCGATCGACCACTCGCCCTCGGCGAGACCGAGCCGCGCGGCGACGCGGCGCGCCGTGGCGTGGCAGTAGCAGTGATACGGGTCGCCGGCGAGGAAATAGCGCTTCGGGATCGAGTGGAACGAGAACAGCAGGTGCTTGCGGCCGTGCTCGCGCCAGTGCGCCGCGACGCCGTCCGCGACCGCGCCCGCGTAGGCGTCCTCCTCCCAGTACTGGTTCACGATCCGGAGCTCGGGGATGCGTCGCCAGCGTCCCAGCTCACGAGTGACTCGCTCGAAGATCGAGGCCGTCGTCGTCGCCGAGTACTGCGGGTACATCGGCAGCACGAGCAGGCGCTGCACGTTGTCCCTGCGCAGCCGCTCGAGCGCGGCGGCGATCGAGGGATTGCCGTAGGTCATCGCGAGTTCGACGCGCACACGATCGCCGAGGTGGCCGCTCAGCCGCTCGCGCAGCCCGTTCGCGAGGGCCCGCGACTCGGTGAGCAGCGGCGAGCCCGCCGGTGTCCAGATCTTCTGGTAGGCGTGCGCGCTCCTGGCCGGGCGCACGCGCAGGATGACGCCGTGCAGGATGAACCACCACAGCGCGCGCGGCATCTCGATGATGCGCGGGTCCCAGAGGAACTCGGCGAGGTACCGTCGCACGCTCGCCGTGTCCGGCGCGTCGGGAGTGCCGAGGTTCACGAGCAGCACGCCGAGTCGTTCGGGCGTGCCGTGCACGTAGTCCGGCGTGCCGAGGTAGTCGCTCATCGGTCGGGGGCTTCCAGGCGTTCGGGCGGGGCAAGATACCGCATCAGCGCGGAGTCCGTCGCGCCCCGGCCTCGACGCGCGGGAACACGTACAGCATCCCGAGTCCGGCCAGGCAGGCGGCGGCGCAGAAGCCGAGCATCGGCAGCGCCGTGTCGGTCGGGCTGTGACCCATCCACTGCACGGCGCCCGCACCGATCATCTGCTGCAGGAAGCCGATCGTGCTCGAGGCGACACCGGCGTGGCGCGGCGCGAGGCTGACGGCGGTCGCCGTCACGTTTGGCAGCGCGAGGCCCTGGCCGTACGACAGCACTCCGATCGGCACGAAGATCCAGAGCGGGTGCTCGAGGCCGAGCGCGACGAACGCGAGCGCCGCGACGGCCCCGACGGCCGTGAGCAGCACGCCGCGGACCACCATCCAGTGCAGGTCGTGGCGTGCCATGTAGCGGCTCACCGACCAGTTGCCGAGGAAGTAGCCCACCGCGATGAAGAGGTAGTAGTAGCCGAACTCGGTCGGCGGCCGGCCGAGAGCCGTGACCATCACGTAGGGCGCGAGCGAGATGAAGACGAGGAACGTCGCGTAGACCACGGCGCTCTGCGCGACGCAGCCCGCGAACATCGGCATGCGGACGAGCGACCACGCGGTGCGCGCCATCTCGCGGCCGCGGGGCGCGTGCGCGTCCGGCGGCCGGGTCTCGGGCAGCCCCCGCCAGACGGCGATCGCGACGACGACGGCGGTCGCGACGATCGCGCCGAAGATGGACCGCCAGCCGAAGCCTGCGGTGAGGTAGCCGCCGATCACCGGCGCGAGCGCGTTGCCCGTGACCGCGACCATCGTGAGCTGCGCGAGCGCCTTCGACATGCGCTCGATCGGGTAGAGGTCACTCAGGATCGCGCGCGCGACGACGAGCCCGGTCGCGGAGCCGAACGCCTGTACGGCGCGGCCCGCGACGAGCGCGGGCAGCGTCGTCGCGGTGAGGCTCAGCACCGCGCCCGCGACGAGGATCACGAGCCCCGCGAGGATTGCCGTGCGGCGGCCGTAGCGGTCCGAGAACGGGCCCCACAGCAGGATGCCGCACGCGAAGGTCACGAGCGACACCGAGAAGGTCGCCTGCACTTCCGCGACGGTGCCGCCGAAGTGCTCCCGCACCGCGGGCAGCGCGGGCAGGTAGAGGTTGGTCGCGATCGGCGCGAGCGCCGTGATCGCCGCGAGCAGGAGCAGCAGGGCCCGGTCGGTCCGCCCCGGCGTCAATCCTGGATGCCGCCGATGCAGAGGTACTTGAGCTCGGTGTAGTCGAGGATGCCGTACTTCGAGCCTTCGCGGCCCACGCCCGACTCCTTGACGCCGCCGAACGGCGCGACTTCGGTCGAGATGATGCCGGTGTTGAGCCCGACGATGCCGTATTCCAGGCCCTCGGCGACGCGGAAAGCGCGCGCGAGGTCCCGCGTGTAGAAATAGGACGCGAGACCGAACTCGGTGTCGTTCGCCATCCGGATCGCATGCTTCTCGTCCTTGAAGGCGAAGATGGGCGCGACCGGGCCGAACGTCTCCTCGCGCGCGACGAGCATGTCGGGCTGCACGTGCGTGATGATCGTCGGTTCGAAGAACGTGCCGCCGAGCGCGTGACGCTTGCCGCCGAGCGCGACATGCGCGCCCTTGGCGAGCGCGTCGGCGACGTGCTCCTCGACCTTCGCGACCGCCTTGGCGTCGATCAGCGGGCCCTGCTCGGTCGCGCCCGCGAGGCCGTCGCCCACCCGCAGCTTGCGCACCGCGTCGACGAGCTTCGCGACGAACGCGTCGTACACGCCTTCCTGCACGAGCAGCCGGTTCGCGCAGACGCAGGTCTGGCCCGTGTTGCGGTACTTCGAGGCGATCGCGCCCTGCACCGCGGCGTCGAGGTCGGCGTCGTCGAACACGATGAACGGCGCGTTGCCGCCGAGCTCGAGCGACACCTTCTT
>Ga0105090_10001672_pt1 | contig 12071 bp, 11 predicted proteins | sample PPLLak3March2015_FD_79110 | JGI IMG/M metagenome (GOLD analysis project Ga0105090, IMG submission 79110) | Freshwater sediment microbial communities from Prairie Pothole Lake near Jamestown, North Dakota, USA - PPLs Lake P7 Core (1) Depth... | ecosystem: Environmental > Aquatic > Freshwater >... | reverse complement strand
CTCGAGCAACACCGAGCCGACCATGCTGCGCCAGCCGACGAGACCCGTGAGAACCTGCTTTGCCATTTGAATCGCCCCTTGGATTGATGAAGGTTTTCTGCTCCCGGCTCGGTTCGCCGGACACAGAAAAGGGCGAAACGAGACCGAGCTTGCTAGCTTTTGGTAATGGTGGTCTTGGTGGTCAGCGCGGCCACGACGGCGTCGCCCATTTCGCGCGTACCCACCTTCTGCGTGCCTTCGGACCAGATGTCCGGCGTACGCAACCCGCTGGCCAGCACCCGCTGGACGGCCGACTCGATGCGGTCGGCAGCCTGGGCTTGTTGGAGCGAGTAGCGAAGCATCATGGCAGCGGACAGGATTGTAGCCAGCGGGTTGGCAATTCCCTTGCCGGCAATGTCCGGCGCGCTGCCGTGGCTGGGTTCGTACAGGCCCTTGTTGCGTGCGTCCAACGATGCCGAAGGCAGCATGCCGATCGAGCCGGTGAGCATGGCCGCCGCGTCGGACAGGATGTCGCCGAACATGTTGCCGGTGACCACCACATCGAACTTCTTCGGCGCCTTGACCAGCTGCATCGCAGCATTGTCCACGTACATGTGGTCCAGCTCCACGTCGGGATATTGGGCATGCACCTCAGTGACCACGTCCTTCCAGAACTGGAAGGTCTCCAGCACATTGGCCTTGTCGACGCTGGTCACACGCTTGCTGCGCTGGCGCGCGGCCTGGAAGGCGACATGCGCAATGCGCTCGATTTCCGGCTTGCTGTAGCGCATCGTGTCGAAGGCTTCCTCGGCGCCGGGGAAGTGGCCGTCTACCGCGATGCGGCGGCCGCGCGGCTGGCCGAAGTAGATGTCGCCGGTGAGCTCGCGGATGATCAGGATGTCGAGGCCCGCCACCAGCTCCGGCTTCAGGCTCGATGCCGCCGTCAGCTGCGGGTAGCAGATGGCCGGGCGGAAGTTGGCGAACAGCCCCAAGTGCTTGCGCAGCCCGAGGATGGCCTGCTCGGGGCGCAGCGCGCGTTCGAGCTTGTCGTACTTCCAGTCGCCGACCGCTCCGAAGAGGATGGCGTCCGCCGCCTTGGCCAGATTCAGCGTGCTGTCCGGCAGCGGGTGGCCGGCCGCCTCGAAGGCTGCGCCGCCCACTGGGGCGGTCTCGGTTTCGAGTTGAAGGTCCAGCGCGTTCAGCACCTTGACGGCCTCGACCATGATTTCGGGGCCGATGCCGTCACCGGGCAGCAGGGCGATCTTCATTCGTCTTCTTTCAGTGTCAGGCCAGGTTGCGGTGTGCCAGCCAGGGCATCTTCGTCAGCCGCTCGGCTTCGAAGGCGCGGATCTTGTCGGCATGCCGCAGCGTCAGGCCGATGTCGTCGAAGCCGTTGAGCAGGCAGTACTTGCGGAACACCTCGACCTCGAAGGGCAGCTCGCTGCCGTCGGGCTTGACGATCACCTGCCGGGGCAGGTCGATGGTCAATGCATAGCCGACGAAACCGCGCACCTCGTCGAACAACTGCGCCACCTGGGCTTCGGGCAGCACGATCGGCAACAGGCCGTTCTTGAAGCAGTTGTTGAAGAAGATGTCGGCATAGCTCGGCGCGATCAGCGCACGGAAGCCGAACTGCTCCAGCGCCCAGGGCGCATGCTCGCGGCTGGAGCCGCAGCCGAAGTTGCGCCGCGCCAGCAGCACCGACGCGCCGGCATAACGCGGCTGGTTGAGCACGAAGTCCGGGTTCGGCTTGCGCGAGCCCGGGTCCTGGCCCGGCTCGCCCTTGTCCAGGTAGCGCCATTCGTCGAACAGGTTTGGGCCAAAGCCCGAGCGCTGGATCGACTTCAGGAACTGCTTCGGGATGATCGCGTCGGTGTCGACGTTCTCGCGGTCCATCGGGGCAACGAGCCCTTTGTGCACGGTGAAGGCCTGCATATCGGGGGGCTACTTCTTCTTTGCAGCATTCTCGATGCTGTCACCAGCATTCGAGATGTCCTTGCCCATGCCGGCAATGGTGTTGCAACCCGCCAGCAGGGCCATCACGGCGAGGCAGGCAAACAGCTTTTTCATGTCCTGAACTCCTTGATCAGACGAGGCGGCGCACATCGACGAAATGGCCCTGCAGCGCGGCTGCCGCGGCCATGGCCGGGCTGACCAGGTGCGTGCGTCCGCCGTTGCCCTGGCGCCCTTCGAAATTGCGGTTGCTGGTGGAGGCGCAGCGCTCGCCAGGCTCCAGCCGGTCGGCGTTCATCGCCAGGCACATGCTGCACCCGGGCTCGCGCCATTCGAAGCCTGCACCCTTGAACACCTTGTCCAGGCCCTCGGCCTCGGCCTGCGCTTTCACCAGCCCGGAGCCAGGCACGACCAGCGCCAGCTTGACGTTGGCCGCCACCTTGCCGCCAACGCGGCGCACCACGGCGGCAGCATCGCGCAGATCCTCGATACGGCTGTTGGTGCACGAACCGATGAACACCTTGTCGACATGTATGTCGGCCAGCGCCTTGTTCGGCTCCAGGCCCATGTAGGCCAGCGCGCGCTCGATTGCACCGCGCTTGACCGCGTCCTTCTCCTTGTCGGGGTCGGGTACTCGGTCTTCGATCGACAGCACCATTTCCGGACTGGTGCCCCAGGTGACCTGCGGGCGGATTGTCGCTGCGTCGAGCTCAATCACCGTGTCGAAGTGCGCACCGGGGTCGGACTGCAGCGTGCGCCAGTAGGCCACCGCCTGGTCCCACTCCACACCCGTCGGCGTGAAGGGCCGGCCTTTCACGTAGGCCAGTGTCTTGTCGTCCACGCCCACCAGCCCGGCGCGCGCGCCGGCCTCGATGGCCATGTTGCACACCGTCATGCGCCCTTCCATGCTGAGCGCGCGGATGGCCGAGCCGCCGAACTCGATGGTGGTGCCGGTGCCGCCTGCGGTGCCGATGCGGCCGATGATGGCCAGCACGATGTCCTTGGCGGTCACGCCGCGCTGCACCTGGCCCTCGACCTTGATCAGCAGGTTCTTCGCCTTCTTGGCCAGCAGCGTCTGCGTGGCCATCACGTGCTCGACCTCACTGGTGCCAATGCCGTGCGCCAGCGCGCCGAAGGCGCCGTGCGTACTGGTGTGGCTGTCGCCGCAAACGACGGTCATGCCCGGCAGCGTGGCGCCCTGCTCCGGCCCGATGACATGCACGATGCCCTGGCGCTTGTCCAGGAACGGGAAGTACGCCGCCGCACCGAAAGCCTTGATGTTGGCATCCAGCGTGACGACCTGTTGCTTGCTGGTCGGGTCGACGATGCCGTCGTAGCCGCGCTCCCAGCCGGTGGTAGGCGTGTTGTGGTCGGCGGTGGCGACGATTGAACTGGTGCGCCAGACCTTGCGGCCGGCCAAGCGCAGGCCCTCGAAGGCCTGCGGGCTGGTCACCTCATGCACCAGGTGGCGGTCGATGTACAGCACCGAGGTGCCGTCTTCCTCGGTGTGGACGACATGGTCGTCCCAGAGCTTGTCGTACAGGGTGCGTGCGCTCATGCGTCGGGACCGGGCGGGAAAACTCGCATTTTCTCGCGTTTTCGCCCGGCCCGGCCAGCGCGGCCTTCAACTCAGCGCAGCGACCACCTCGGGCGGAGCCTGCACCAGCTCGATCAGCACGCCTTCGCCGCCGATCGGAAACTGGTCGTTGGCCTTCGGGTGGATGAAGCAGATGTCATGGCCGGCCGCGCCCTTGCGGATGCCGCCTGGCGCAAAGCGCACGCCGTTCGCCGTCATCCACTCGACGGCCTTGGGCAGGTCGTCCACCCACAGGCCGACGTGGTTCAGCGGTGTGGCGTGCACGGCCGGCTTCTTCTCGGCGTCCAGCGGCTGCATCAGGTCGACCTCGACCGCATGGACGCCTTCGCCGAGTGCGCAGATGTCCTCGTCGACGTTCTCGCGCTCGCTGACGAAGCTGCTCTTCACCTGCAGGCCGAAGATGTCCACCCACAGCGACTTCAGCCGCTGCTTGTCGGGCCCGCCGATGGCCACCTGCTGGATGCCGAGGACACGGAAAGGCTTGCTGCTCATGGTCGGCTCCTTCAGGCAAAACGCAGGATCGGCTGGTCCACCGCCAGGCTCTCGCCCTTGGCAGCCATCACCTCGGCCACGGTGACGTCCTGCGCGGCGGTGAGGATGTTCTCCATCTTCATCGCCTCGATCACCGCCAGCCGCTCGCCCGCCTGCACCACCTGCCCTGGCTTGACCACGATGTCGGCCAGCAGCCCCGGCATCGGCGAAAGCAGGAAGCGACTCATGTCCGGCGGCGCCTTGAAGGGCATGCGGCGCAGCAGCTCGGCGGCGCGCGCGGTCATCACTTGCGCGTCGATGCGCAGGCCGTTGTGGTCGACCCGCAACCACAGGCCGTGGCGTTCGACCTGCGCGGTGAAGGGCCGGCCGTTGCAGCTGCCGCTGGCGCGGATGCCGCCGAACTGCCATTGGCTGTCGATGGCATAGGAGCGGCCCTCCACCTGCACCACCGTCGAGCGCTCGGCCTCGATCGTCACCGGCACGTGCTGATGTTCACCACGCTGGCCCTTGACGACGACGACAAACTCATTGCCGATGGTCACATGGTGCCCGGCCAGCTGGCCGCTGATACCCGCAGCACGTTCCAGGTAGCGGCGGTAGGCCGCGGCCGCCAGCGCCACCAGGAAGTTCGGATCCTCGTGCGGCACATCCTCGGCGCGAAAGCCATGCGCGTAGTGCTCGGCAATGAAGCCGGTGTTGAAATCGCCGGCGACGAACCTCGGGTGCGCCAGCAAAGCCGCTTGGAACGGGATGTTGCTGGCCACGCCGCGGATGACGAAGCCGTTGAGCGCCTCGCGCATCTTGGCGATGGCGTCCTCGCGGTCCAGGCCGTGCACGATGAGCTTGGCGATCATCGAGTCGTAGTACATCGGGATCTCGCCGCCTTCGTAAACGCCGGTGTCCACGCGCACGCCGCCACCCTCGGGCACGGGTAGGGCCGCTTCCATGGTCTGCACCGGCGGCAGGTAGCGCACCAGCCGGCCGGTGGACGGCAGGAAGCCGCGGAACGGGTCCTCGGCATTGATGCGGCACTCCATCGCCCAACCATGGCGCGGGATGTCGGCCTGCGCGAAAGGCAGCTTCTCGCCCGCGGCGACCCGGATCATCTGCTCCACCAGGTCGATGCCGGTGATGCTTTCGGTGACTGGGTGCTCCACCTGCAACCGCGTGTTCATTTCCAGGAAGTAGAAGCTCTGGTCCTTGCCGACCACGAACTCCACCGTGCCCGCGCTCTGGTACTTCACAGCCCGGGCCAGCGCTACCGCCTGCTCACCCATGGCCCGGCGCGTGGCATCGCTGATGAAGGGCGACGGTGCCTCCTCGATCACCTTCTGGTGCCGACGCTGGATGCTGCATTCACGCTCGTGCAGGTAGACGATATGGCCGTGCGCATCGCCGAGCACCTGGATCTCGATGTGGCGCGGGCTCTCGACGAACTTCTCGATGAACACGCGGTCGTCGCCGAAGCTGTTCTTCGCTTCATTGCGACAGGAGCTGAAGCCGTCGAAGGCCTCCTTGTCGTTGTAGGCCACGCGCAGGCCCTTGCCGCCCCCGCCGGCGCTGGCCTTGATCATCACCGGGTAGCCGATGTCCTTGGCGATCTGCACCGCCTGTTCGGGCGTCTCGATCGCCGCGTTCCAGCCGGGGATGGTGTTGACCATGGCTTCCAGGGCCAGCTTCTTCGAGGCGATCTTGTCGCCCATCGCGGCGATCGAATAGTGCTTCGGGCCGACGAAGACGATGCCTTCCTCCTCCACGCGGCGCGCGAAGTCCTCGTTCTCCGACAGGAAGCCGTAGCCCGGGTGTACGGCCTGGGCTCCGGTGGCCTTGCAGGCCTCGATGATCTTGTCTGCCACCAGGTAGCTCTCGCGGCTGGATGCGGCGCCGATGAACACCGCCTCGTCGGCCAGCTCGACATGGCGCGCGTCGCGGTCGGCCTCGGAATACACCGCCACCGTGGTGATGCCCATCTTCTTGGCAGTCGTCATCACTCGGCAGGCGATTTCCCCGCGGTTGGCTATCAGGATCTTCTTGAACATCAACAAACTCCATCAAATAGTGTGTCGAGCCGCGAACTCCGTTTGGCGGCAAACCGTTCGCGCAAGTGCTCGTCTTCAGTCCGCGCAGTCAAGTCGTGGATCGCGACCTTCGCTTCAGGGCACAAGTGTCATCCCAGCGACCTTCTCAGCACCGGCATCGAAAGTCATCGTCACGTCGCACCCGACTGCCGTGGCGATGCGCTCGATCAGCGCATCGGCGAACTCGACTCCTGACACACCGAAGCGGCTCAGCGCCTGCGCGACGAGTTCGACACGGTCGATCACCAGTTCCCGACTGCGCAGCAAGGTCTCGAGCACGGTGGCCACCTGAGCGCGGTTCAGGCCGTAGCTGCCCGACAAGATCCAGACCAGTTCCACGAGTGTCACCACGGGCACGAAACCGGGTGCTTCGGCGCTGAGCGATTCGATCAGGCGCGTGGCCCGCGGAGACTGACGCGGATCGTCCTGCATCACGTAGCGGGCCAGCACGTTCGTATCGAGTCCGATCACTTCGCGCGCCTTTCCCGCGACGCCGCCCGCAATCCGGCCGAGGCCGCGCGTTCGGCAATGGTGCGGTTCATCTCTTTGATGCTCACCGTTCGCTTGGCCTTTCCAAACAGGCCCTTCAGCTCGCGCACCGAACGCGTGGTCGCGACAACCTCGTACCGTCCCGGTTCGATCTGCACGAATTCCACCCGATCGCCCGTCCCGCCGTTGAGATCGCGGCGCACCGCTGCCGGGATGGTGATCTGGCCCTTGCTGGTGAGAGTGGCGGTTGACATCAGGAGCTCCAACGGTTGCCTTACCTTATCGCAAGGAAAGCAGTACAACCCAACGCCTCGATCACAACGGGATGTTCCCGTGCTTGCGCCACGGGTTCTCGATCTTCTTGTCCTTGAGCATCGCCAGGCTGCGGCAGATGCGCTTGCGCGTCTCATGCGGCTGGATCACGTCGTCGATGTAGCCGCGCGCGCCGGCGACGAAGGGGTTGGCGAAGCGCGCCTTGTACTCGGCTTCGCGCGCGGCCAGTTTGGCCGGGTCGCCCTTGTCTTCGCGGAAGATGATCTCCACCGCGCCCTTGGCGCCCATCACCGCGATCTCGGCATTTGGCCAGGCGAAGTTGACGTCGCCGCGCAGGTGCTTGGAGCTCATCACGTCGTAGGCGCCGCCGTAGGCCTTGCGTGTAATGACCGTCACCTTGGGCACCGTGCATTCGGCATAGGCGTACAGCAGCTTGGCGCCGTGCTTGATGATGCCGCCGTACTCCTGGCTGGTGCCGGGCATGAAGCCGGGCACGTCGACGAAGGTGATCACCGGGATGTTGAAGGCATCGCAGAAGCGCACGAAGCGCGCCGCCTTGATGCTGCTCTTGATGTCCAGGCAGCCGGCCAGCACCATCGGGTTGTTGGCGACGATGCCCACGCTGTGCCCGTCCATGCGCGCGAAGCCAATGACGATGTTCTTCGCATGGTCGCGCTGCAGTTCGAAGAAATCGCCGTCGTCCACCACCTTGTAGATCAGCTCCTTGATCTCGTAGGGCTTGTTCGGGTTGTCGGGTACCAGCGTGTCCAGCGACCAATCCAGCCGCTCAGCCGGGTCGCCGCTGGGTCGCACCGGCGGCTTCTCGCGATTGTTCAGCGGCAGGTAGTTGAAGAAGCGGCGCAGCAGTGCGATGGCCTCGACATCGTTCTCGAAGGCCAGGTCGGCGACGCCGCTCTTGCCGGTGTGCGTGGAGGCACCACCCAACTCCTCGGCCGTGACCTCCTCGTGCGTCACGGTCTTCACCACCTCGGGCCCGGTGACGAACATGTAGGAGCTGTCCTTCACCATGAAGATGAAGTCGGTCATCGCCGGGCTGTAGACCGCGCCGCCGGCGCACGGGCCCATGATCAGACTGATCTGGGGGATCACCCCGCTGGCCATGACATTGCGCTGGAACACCTCGGCATAACCGCCGAGCGAGGCCACGCCCTCCTGGATACGCGCGCCGCCGCTGTCGTTCAGGCCGATGACCGGCGCGCCGACCTTCATCGCCTGGTCCATGACCTTGCAGATCTTCTCGGCATGGGCCTCGCTGAGCGCACCGCCGAAGACGGTGAAGTCCTGGCTGAAGACGAACACCAGCCGCCCGCTGATCATGCCGTAGCCGGTGACCACGCCGTCGCCGGGCACCTTGGAGTCGGCCATGCCGAAGTCGGCGCAGCGGTGCTCGACGAACATGTCCCATTCCTCGAAGCTGCCCGGGTCGAGCAGCAGTTCCAAGCGCTCACGCGCGGTGAGCTTGCCCTTGGCATGTTGGGCGTCGATGCGCTTGGGCCCGCCGCCGGCACGGGCCGCCTCGCGCTTGCGTTCGAGCTGTTCAATGATGTCGTGCATGGGTTACCTTCGTGTCTGTGGCCAGGTTGTCGTCGGACAAGTCGGCGGCGCGCATCAGGCCTACTGCCGCATGAAGAATCGCCACGTGCCGGCGCCAGCCGCGGCCGTCACCGGCGGGCAGGCGCTGCACCCAGCGCAGGCGCCGTGCCGCGTCGGACACCAGCCGCCGCACCGGCGCACGCTCGCGCGCCAGTTCGGCACGCAGCAGCGCAACACATTCGGCATGCGGCGCCGGCAAGCGCTTCCGGAAGGCCAGCGCGCTGGCATGCAGAAACGCCAGCCAGTCACGCGCCTGCGCCTGCGCCAGCGTCATCACTTCGAGCGGGTCGTCCTCGAAATCGATCATCGCCAGCGCATCGCCGCGGGCGATGAAGTTGCGCGCGAAGGCCTGGCTCAGGTACTGGTCGCGCGCATGCAGGTTCACCAGTGCGCGCAAACCACGCTGCCACCAGACCAGCGCGTCTGCGCGTCGCAGCAGCTGGTCGAGCCGCGCGTCGCCGAGCCAGCTCTGCACGAAGAACTCGTCTTCCGCGTGCAGCACCTGCGGCACCGGCACGCCCGCGGCGGCCAGCCGGCGCAGGCGGTCGATCTCGATCTGCTGCGCGCGCGCACCGCCATGCGCCGGCGCGGCCTTCAACAGCGGCAGCCGGATCAGCCGTGCCAGGCCATTGAGCAGCCGGTAGCGCCAGGCTGGACGTTGTGCGCGCTGGCCCTTGACGATGACACTGCCGACACTGGTGTCGTGGAACAGCTCGACGCGGCTGTGGCGCCAGCCGAGGCTGCTGCGGATACGCTGCAGGTCCTGAGGTGTCATGTGCCGGCCTCCGACGCCGCCGCGCCCAGACCCATCGCGCCCAACAGCCGGCGTGCCGCCGCCGAGGCGATCAGCCTCCCGTCGCCCACCTGCTGCAGCACCGACGGCAACGTCGCACGCACCGCCGGGTGCTGGCGGAAGGCGGCGCGCAGCCCGGCATCGATGCGCTCCCACATCCAGGCCTTCGCCTGCTGCCGGCGCCGCCGCGCCAGCTGTCCAGAGGCGGTTTGGAGTTCGCGGAACCGGCTCACCTGCTGCCAGAACCCGTCCAGGCCCTGGCTCTTCAACGCGCTGAGCTGGATCACCTGCGGATGCCACAGCGACGCGTCCGCGTGTTCGGGGTGGCCGTGCTGGCCGATCAGTCGCAGCGCCGAGCTAATCTGCGCCCGCGCCCGCGTCGCGGCGTCGGGGTCGATGTCGGCCTTGTTGATGACCACCAGGTCGGCCAGCTCCATCACGCCCTTCTTGATGGCCTGCAGATCGTCACCGGCGTTGGGCAGCTGAAGCAGCACGAACATGTCGGTCATGCCGGCCACCGCGGTCTCGCTCTGGCCAACGCCGACGGTCTCGACGATGACGATGTCGTGGCCAGCAGCTTCCACCACCAGCATGGACTCGCGTGTCTTCTCGGCCACACCGCCGAGCGTCCCCGAGGCCGGGCTCGGCCGGATGAAGGCACGCTCGTGCACCGACAGCTGCTCCATGCGCGTCTTGTCGCCGAGGATCGAGCCACCGGATACGCTGCTCGATGGGTCCACCGCCAGCACCGCAACGCGGTGGCCGTGTGCGATCAGCCACAGGCCCAGCGCCTCGATGAAGGTGCTCTTGCCGACACCCGGCACGCCGCTGATGCCCAGCCGGAAGGCGCGGCCGCTGTGCGGCAGCAAGGCGTCGAGCAACGCGTCGGCGCGCGTGCGGTGATCCTCGCGCGTCGATTCGAGCAGCGTGATGGCCTTGGCCATGGCGCGGCGCTGGCGAGCACCCGGCGTGCCCAGCACATCGTCCACCAGCGCCTGATCGGCCCGCTCGGTCACTGTGCTTGCCTTGCGCTCAGGCGGCGCCCTGGGCCTTGCGGATCTGCTCGAGCACGTCCTTCGCGCTCGCCGGGATCGGTGTGCCCGGACCGTAGATGCCCTTGACGCCGGCGGCATACAGGTAGTCATAGTCCTGCCGCGGCACCACGCCGCCGACGAAGACCACGATGTCGTCGGCACCCTGCTTCTTCAACTCGGCAATGATCGCCGGCACCAGCGTCTTGTGGCCGGCGGCCAGCGTGCTGACGCCCACCGCATGAACGTCGTTCTCGATCGCCTGGCGCGCGCATTCCTCGGGCGTCTGGAACAGCGGGCCGATGTCCACGTCGAAGCCCAGGTCGGCAAAGGCCGTGGCCACCACCTTGGCCCCGCGGTCGTGGCCGTCCTGTCCGAGCTTGGCGATCATCACGCGCGGGCGGCGGCCCTGCTCCTCGGCGAAGGCCGCGATCTCGGCCTTCAGCTTGTCCCACCCTTCGGCGGAATCGTAGGCGGCTGCATACACACCGGTCACCTTCTGGATGTCGGCGCGGTGGCGCCCGAATACCTGTTCCAACGCATCGCTGATCTCGCCGACGGTGGCGCGCGCACGCACCGCGGCGATGCTCAATCCGAGCAGGTTGCCGCTGCCGTCCTTCGCGGCAGTGGTCAGCGCGTCCAGCGCAGCAGCCACCTGGGCGCGTTCGCGCTTCGCCTTCACCGCCTTGAGCCGCTCGATCTGCTGCAGGCGCACCTGCACGTTGTCGACTTCCCGTACTTCGATGGCGTCCTCCTGCTTCAGCTTGTACTTGTTGACGCCGACGATCACGTCCTTGCCCGAGTCGATGCGCGCCTGCTTCTCGGCGGCACTGGCCTCGATCTTCAGCTTGGCCCAGCCGGAATCGACGGCACGCGTCATGCCGCCCAGGGCTTCCACCTCGTCGAGGATGGCCTGCGCTGTGTCGGCCATGTCCTGCGTCAGCCTTTCCATCATGTAGCTGCCGGCCCAGGGATCGACCACGCTGGTGATGTGCGTCTCCTCTTGGATGATCAGCTGGGTATTGCGCGCGATGCGCGAGCTGGTCTCTGTGGGCAGCGCGATGGCTTCGTCGAAGCTGTTGGTGTGCAGACTCTGCGTGCCGCCGAAGACCGCAGCCATGGCCTCGACGGTGGTGCGCACCACGTTGTTGTACGGGTCCTGCTCGGTCAGGCTCCAGCCGCTGGTCTGGCAGTGGGTGCGCAGCATCAGGCTCTTGGCCTTCTTGGCACCGAAGCCCTGCATGATGCGGCACCACAGCAGCCGCGCCGCGCGCATCTTGGCGATCTCGAGATAGAAGTTCATCCCGATCGCCCAGAAGAAGCTCAGGCGGCCGGCGAAGTCGTCCACGTCCAGGCCCTTGGCCAGCGCAGTCTTGACGTACTCCTTGCCGTCGGCCAGCGTGAAGGCCAGCTCCAGCGCCTGGTTGGCGCCAGCTTCCTGCATGTGATAACCGCTGATCGAGATCGAGTTGAACTTCGGCATCTTCTGCGCCGTGTACTCGATGATGTCGCCGATGATGCGCATGCTCGGCTCGGGCGGGTAGATGTAGGTGTTGCGGACCATGAACTCCTTGAGGATGTCGTTCTGGATGGTCCCGCTCAACTGCTCCTGGCCCACGCCCTGCTCTTCCGCCGCCACCACGTAGCCAGCCAGGATCGGCAGCACCGCGCCGTTCATCGTCATGGACACGCTCACCTTGTCCAGCGGGATGCCGTCGAACAGGATCTTCATGTCCTCGACCGAATCGATGGCCACGCCGGCCTTGCCCACG